>Ga0101943_1000067_pt1 | contig 321903 bp, 298 predicted proteins | sample DewCreD2012metaG_5_FD_75244 | JGI IMG/M metagenome (GOLD analysis project Ga0101943, IMG submission 75244) | Hot spring sediment bacterial and archeal communities from British Columbia, Canada, to study Microbial Dark Matter (Phase II) - Dewar... ... | reverse complement strand
CCCGCCAGATCCTGCGCGCCTTCGGGCTGGGCTACTACAACATCCGGGAGGACTTCCTGAACTTCGCCGAGGCGGCGGACCAGCTGAAGGACGGGGTGATCGACGCGGCCTTCATCACCGCGGGCATCCCCACCGCGGCGGTGCAGGACATCGCCGCCGTGCGCGACCTGATGCTCCTGCCCATCCCCCGGTCGGTGGTGGCGGAGCTGGCCACCCGCTACCCGTACTACACGCCGGTCGTCATCCCCGCCAACACCTACCGGGGGCAGGACGCGCCGGTGGAGACGGCGGCGGTGATGGCCATGCTGGTCACGCGCCAGGAGATGGCCGAGGACCTCATCTACACCCTGACCAAAGCGCTGTGGGAGAACCTGGAGCGCCTGCAGGCGGCGCACGCGCGGGGTCGGGACATCAGCCCGGCCACGGCGCGGCGCGGCATGCCCATCACCATGCACGCCGGCGCCCTGCGCTACTACCGGGAGCGCGGGATCCAGTGAGGTGAGTCCCGTCGCATGACCGGCCCCCGGGCTGCCGCGCCCCTCCTCGTGGTGGGCGACGCCGTCTGGCAGCACGCGGCCGCCCAGGGGCTCCAGGTGGCCGCTCCGCCGGTGGCGGCGGGGCTGGTCTGGCGCGCCGCCGCGCGCTCCCCTGCGGCGGAGCGGGGGCCCTGGCGGGTGCTGGCGGCGGCACTGCTGCTGTACTCGGAGGTCCACCCCGTGGGCCTCGTCAGGCTCGCGGGGACGGTGCTGGCAGGCGCAGCCCCCTTCCTGGCGCTGCGCCTGGCGATCCAGGAGCTCGAGGCGGGTCGCTAGGTGGACGAGCCCGCCCGCCCGATCCGCATCGCGACGGCGGAGGTCTACCTGGGCATCTGCTCCTGGGCCGACGCGCACTTCGTGAAGAGCGGCGGGTTCTATCCCGCCGCGGTGGCCACCCGCCCGGCTCAGCGCCTGCAGTACTACGCCACGGTCTTCCCCACCGTGGAGATCGACGCCACCTATTACAGCCTCCTGGCCCCCGACCAGGCCGACCGCTGGGCCGCCCTCACGCCGGGCGGGTTCCTCTTCCACGTGAAGGCCTTCGGCCTCTTCACCGGGCACGCCGTGGACGCGCGGCGCCTGCCGCAGGAGGTCCAGGCGCTCCTGCCGGCGGAGGTGCGCGGAGCGCGGCAGGTGGATTTCCGCCGCCTCCCGCGGGAGGTGGAGGAGGCCTGCTGGGCGCACTTCACGGCGTTCTGCCGCCGGCTCGACGCCGGCGGGCGCCTGGGCTACCTGCTCTTCCAGTTCCCGCGCTGGTCCACCCCGTCTCCGGGGATGTTCCGCCGCCTGGGGTTCCTGCGCCAGACCCTGGCGGGGTACCGCGTGGCGGTGGAGTTCCGGCACCGCTCCTGGCTGACCCCACCCCACCGCGCCACCGTCGAGGCGGTGCTGCGGGAGCACGACCTGATCTACGTCATCCCCGACGAGCCGGCGCTCTCCTGGACCGTGCCGCCCGAGGTCCTCCTGACCTCCGGGTGGTCGGTGGTGCGGTTCCACGGCCGCAACGCCGCCGCCTGGGCGAAGCGCGGTGCCACCACCGACGAGGTCTACGACTACGACTACCGCGACGAGGAGCTGCGCCCCTGGGCCGGGACCGCCCGCGAGCTGGCAGGACAGGTGGAGCGGCTCTTCCTGATGTTCAACAACCACTACCGCGGCAACTCCGCCCGCAACGCAGCCACCCTCGCCGCCATGCTCGGCGGAGCGGCTTGAGGGCCGGCGGAGGGACACGGCCTCCCCGGATGGAAGATCGTCTCGACCCGGATGCCAGACCCGCCGTCCCGGGCCCGGTCGGTGGCTGACGGGGCGGCGGCCAAAGGGGGGAAGGGCATGCCGACGGATCTCACGGTCGTCGTGGAAGACCGTCCCGGCCGGCTGGCCGACGTGGGCGAGGCGCTGGGGCGCGCGGGCGTGAACATCGAGGGGATCGCCGCCACTGCCGGCGGCGGGCAGGGCACCATCCACCTCCTCGTCGAGGACGCCGCCGCCGCCCGCCGGGCGCTGGAGCAGGCTGGGATCCCCGTCCAGTCGTCGCGGGAGGTGCTGGTCGTGGAAGTGGTCGACCGGCCGGGGGCGCTGGGGGAGCTGGCGCGGCGCATCGCCAACGCCGGGGTGAACATCGACCTGGCCTACCTGGCCACCCGCACGCGCCTGGTACTCGGGTCCCCGGACCTGGAGCGGATGCGCGCGGCCATCGGGTGAACGGGGCGGCCATCAGGTGACCAGGTGAGGAACGGCTGACCACCGGGGAAACATCCTGGATGCGATGGGGCTCGCGGTCACGATCTACCGTCAGCCGGGGTGCACCTTCTGCGACCAGGCGCGCGCCTGGTTCCAGGCGCATCAGGTCCCGTTTGCCGAGCGGGACCTGACCCAGGACCCGCTGGCCCGCAGCGAGCTGGCGCGCATGGGGGTCTTCGACGGTCCGGCGATCGTCGTGGCGGGACAGGTCTTCCTGTCCTTCGACCCCGACGCCCTGAGGGCGGTCCTGAGCCAAGACGTGCGCGGCACCCCCGAGGAGCGGCGGGCGGCCCGCACCGACCAGGGACCCTGAGGCGGCACCCGCGCCGCCTCACGATGCCGTGGCCGGGGGCTCGACGCCGCCCTCGCGCCGCAGTTCGGCCAGGGCCTCCGCCTGCGATGACGCGACGGGAGCGATGCGGGCGAAGCCGACCACGTCCAGCACGCGCCGGACGCCAGTCGGGGCGGCGCACACGGCGACGGGCACGCGCAGGCGCCGGCAGGTCTGGCAGAACTCCTCCAGGACGCGCACCCCTCTGGCGTCCAGGTAGTCGATCCCGCTCAGGTCCAGGAGGATCGGGCGGCTGCGGTCCAGCCCGTCCAGGACGTGGCGGAGGAGGGGGGCGCTCGTCATGTCGATCTCCCCCTCGATGACGAGGACGGTGACCTCCTCGACCTGCTCGGTCCGCCAGCGCAGCATCTGCGTGTTCCGGGGAACACGGTCATTGTGCGCCGCGCTCTCGCTCCCGTCCTAGCCCGGAGAACCGGCTACCCTCCTCGAGCGACGGCGCCCGGCCGCTGGCTGGCGCGGGCCGGGCCACCGGCGCGGCCCGGCCACCGGCGCGACGAGGGAAGACCTCACCGGGGACGGAGAGGGGTTCGGGATGCCGGTGACCATCGGCCGCTTCCACCGGACGGAGACGCTGGAGTGCGTGGCGCCTTCCTCGGTGCCCTGGTCGACCTGGGTGTGCGGCGGGAGGAGGCGAGCGACGAGGACGCCGGAGCGGGCGGCGCCGCTGGCCGTGCGCGCGAGGAGGGGGCGGGGCGCGCGGCGCAGGCGGAGAGGCGCGAACGGCGGGCACGGTGGCGCTCGAGCACGAGCCCCATCACGACATCGCAGCGGCCTTCCGCGCGTGCGGCTGCGAGGACGTGCGGACGGTCGACCGGTAGCCGCCGCCGGAGCCCCAGCGGCCGCGGGGCCGGCTAGAGCAGCAGCAGCGCCAGGGGGACCAGGGCGAGCGCCGCGACGAAGAGGGAGAAGCGCAGCCGGCTCGTCGTCACCCGCTTGTTGAAGGCCAGCAGCGCGTCCCGGTAGGGACGGAACCCCAGCACCAGGACCGCCAGCGAGACCAGCGCCACCGAGACCATCTCCGTCAGGACGATGGTGAAGGCCACCGGCGTGCGGACGAGCAGCGAGGCGAAGAGCGTGTCCGCGAAGGTGGAGATGTTCGCGCCCATGATGTAGGGGATGACGTGCCCGCGCCTGATGTACCCTCGGGCGGCGAGCGGGACGAGCAGGGAGAGGGAGACCGAGACGGAGAGGGTGACCGAGGTCACCAGCAGGCCGAGCGCAAAAGTGGTGAAGGGGCGGGCGAGCCACCGGCCCCACCGCTGCTCGACGATGTCGCTGCGGACTTCGGGGAGCAGGCGGTCGAACAGGCGAAAGGCTCCCAGCATCGTGGCGAAGCCCAGGGCGAAGACCGCCAGGCCGGGCAGGTGGACACGGGCTGCGGCGGTGAGCGGGTCGAAGAGGAGGTCGATCACGGAGGCGAGGAGGGCCGGCGAGCCGAAGCGCACCCCGTCCAGCCATCCCGCCTGCAGGGCGAGGGCTCCCAGCGCCATCGCCGGCAGGTAGATCGTGGCCGTCGTGACCATGGAGAGCACGCCCATGGAGACGACGCCGCGTCCGCGGTGGCCCCGCAGGTAGTAGACGAACCCCGTGAAGAGCACGATGAACGATGCCCCGAAGCGCGAGCCGTTCACCATGGCGAAGGTTTCCAGCGGGGAGAGGAGGCCACCGCCGAGCAAGGTCAGGGAGACGGCCGCCACGGGCGATCCGCTCATCGCCAGGTAGGCCATCACCCACCCGAAGCCCAGGACGTTGGCTACACCGTGGACGGACAGCCCCTGGAGGATACCGGCCAGGCCGCGGGCCCCGGTCTTCAGCAGCTCGATCGCCAGGATAAAGAGGAAGAAGGCCCCCGCGCCGAGCAGCAGGCCCGTCAGCCGGCGCCGGGTGCCGGTCGGCGCTGCCGGGACCTCGACCGGGGGACGGGTGAGGGGGCGGACCGCCATGCGGGCGCGCCCCACAGCGCTGGCACGGGCCGGTAGGTGCATACGTCGGGTAGCGTAGCGGCGCGGCACGGAGGCTCCCCCTCACCCGTCCGGCCGATCTTGCTCCTCCCCGGAGGCAGGGTTCGCCTGGCAGCCGAGGGCTCGCCGGGCGCCGCCCGGGAGGCAGCCTCGATCGCGACCACGCGGGCGGAGAGCGCCCGCCCCGCCGCCCCCCGGACGACGACAGGGAGCGGGGCGGCGTCCGACGAACACACCACCGCATGATCGTCGTGCGCACCTGGTTCCGCACCAAGTGGGGCGCGGCCAGTACCGTCGTCGAGCTCCTCAAGGGCCTCTCCGTGACGATGGCCGACGAGCGGCGTGCCCGCATCTACACCGACCTCTCCGGGGAGCTCTTCACCGTGACCTGGGAGACCGAGTGGCCGAGCCTCGCCGCCTATGAGGAGGCCTTCGAGGCGCTGCGCCAGCAGGAGGAGTACCGCGACCTGATGGTGGAGATCGCGGACCTGGTCGAGGTGGGGGGCCGGGACTTCCTCCTGCGCCGGTGGCCCGAGTAGGTCGCGGCCCCGGTGGGCCCGCATGGGGCTCCGGTTGAGCCGGCGGCGCTTCGAGCAGCTCGTCCTGGAGGCCCTGGAGAGCATCCCGCTGCCCCTGCGGCAGCGGATGGAGAACGTGGCGGTCGTGGTGGAGGCCTGGCCCACGCCCGAGCAGCTGGCCAGCGTGGGGCTGGGGCCGGACGACCTCCTCTTCGGCCTGTACGAGGGGACGCCGCTCGTGGAGCGGGGCGTGCTGGCCGAGCCGCTGCTGCCCGACCGGATCACCATCTTCCAGGGGCCGCTGGAGGAGGCCTGCGACACGGAGGAGGAGATCCGCGAGGAGGTCCGCACGACCATCATCCACGAGGTCGCCCACCACTTCGGCTTCGACGAGGAACGGCTCGCCGAGCTCGGGTACGAGTAGCCGGGCTCGGGGACGGGTGAGGGAGGCGGCGTGCTCGTCAAGGTCCTGCGCAGCGGCAGCGGCGGGAATGCCTGCTACGTCGAGCTGGGCGGCACCCGCCTCCTGGTGGACGCGGGCGTGCCGCTCGAGGTCATCACGCGGGAGCTGGCCCCGCTCGGCGTCACCCCGGCGGACCTGGACGCGCTGCTGGTGACCCACGAGCACGACGACCACGCCCGGGGCGCGGGCGCCGTGGCCCGCCTGGCCGCCGCTCCCGTGCTGGCCACCACCGCGACGTTGCAGGCGGCGGCGCGCTTCCTCCCCGACGGGGTAGGCGAGCCGGTCGAGGCCGAGAGCACCGTGCGCGTGGGGGCGGTGACCGTGGAGGCCTTCCCGGTGCCGCACGACGCCGCCGACCCGGTGGGGTTCCGGCTGGCCGGGCCCGACGGCGTGGTGGTGATCGCCGTGGACCTGGGGGCGCCCACCGGGGCGCTGCGCGAGCGCGTGGCCGACGCGGACGTCCTGGTGCTGGAGGCCAACTACGACCTGCGCCTGCTCGGCGTGAGCGCCTACCCCTGGTTCCTGAAGAACCGCATCATCGCCCCCACGGGCCACCTCTCCAACGAGGGCGCCGCCCTGGTGGCTTCCTGGGCCCCGCGCGCCCGCGCTGTCGTGCTCACCCACCTGAGCGAGGTGAACAACCTGGCCCCGCTGGCGCGCGACGTCGTCCTCGACGCCCGGAGGCGCGAGGGGCTGCGGGCCGCGCGCGTCGAGGCGGTCCGCCCCAACGCTGCCGGCCCGCCGATCGCCCTGGTCTGAGGGTCCCTCGGCATCGTCCCGTCCCGCGCCCTCCCGGACACCTTCTTCCAGGGCCGTGAGACGGCCGGACTGCGCCGGGACGCCGTCGCGGTGCTCTCCGCCGCCCTCGAGGCCGCCGATGCCGGCGGTGCGGTGCGGCGGGCGCTCGCGCGGGAGGGCGGGCGTCTCGTGGCCGCCGGCGAAGCCTTCGACCTCGACGCGCTCCGGCACGTGTGGGTCACCGGCGGCGGCAAGGCGGCGGCGGCGATGGCCGCGGCCGTCGAGGAGGTCCTGGGAGACCGCCTCGGCGGCGGGGTCGTGGCCGTGAAGTACGGCCATGTCGTCCCCACCCGCCGCGTGCGCGTCCTGGAGGCCGGACACCCTCACCCCGACGCCGCAGGCGTTGCCGCGGGGGAGGCGGTGATCCGCCTGGCGCAGCAGGCGGGCGCCGGCGACCTGGTCCTGGTCCTCCTCTCCGGCGGCGGGTCGGCCCTCCTGACCGCTCCCGCGCCCGGCGTCACGCTCGAGGACAAGCGGGCGGTCACCGACCTCCTCCTGCGGGCCGGCGCGCCCATCGGCGAGCTCAACGCCGTCCGCAAGCACCTCTCCCGCCTGAAGGGCGGCTGGCTGGCCCGGCACCTCGCTCCGGCGCGGTCGGTGACGCTCGCCCTCTCCGACGTGCTGGGCAACCCGCTGGACGTGATCGCCTCGGGCCCGACCGTCCCCGATCCCACCACCTTCGCCGACGCACTCGAGGTCCTCTCCCGACGGGGCGTGCTCGAGCGCGCGCCCTCCCGGGCGCGCGCCTACCTGGAGGACGGTCGGGCGGGGCGCCACCCCGAGACCCCCAAACCCGGCGATCCCGTCTTCGCCCTGGCCCGGGCCGCCGTCATCGCCGACCTCCGCCAGGCGGTCGAGGCCGCCGCCAGACAGGCCCGCGAGCTCGGCTACCTCACCTCGGTCCTCTCGGTGGCCGTCGAAGGCGAGGCCCGGGAGGCCGGGCGCGCCTTCGGGCGGCTCCTGCGCGCCGTGCGCGAGGGACGGGCGCCGCCAGGGGATCGGGAGGGTCGCCGGTGGGCATGCACAGAGGGGCGGCCGGTCTGCCTGCTCCAGGGCGGGGAGACTACCGTCACGGTGCGCGGGCCCGGGCGCGGCGGGCGGAACCAGGAGTTCGCGCTGGGCGCCGCCCTGGAGCTCGACGGCCTCCCCGGTGTGCTCGTGCTGGCCGCGGGGACGGACGGCACCGACGGCCCCACCGACGCCGCAGGCGCGGTGGCCGACGGCACGACCCTGGCCCGTGCGCGGGCCCGCGGGCTCGACCCGCTGGCGGCGCTGGAGCGGAACGACGCCTACCCCTTCTTCGAGGCGCTGGGGGACCTGGTCGTCACCGGGCCGACGCTCACCAACGTGAACGACCTGATGGTGGGGCTGGTGGAACGACCGACATTGACGATCGAGAAACACGACCGATACCCTGGGGGGCAGTGAAGGTCCTCTTCGCGGTCGCCGAGGCCGTCCCTTATGTGAAAACCGGCGGGCTGGCCGACGTGGCGGGGGCGCTGCCCGTGGCCCTGCGGGGGCTGGGGCACGACGTCCGCCTCGTCCTGCCCCGCTACCGCGCCGTCGCACTGGCGGGACTGACCCCGGCGCTGCCGCTGCGCCTGCCGATCGGCGGCCGCACCGTCGAGGGGGCGGTGCTGACCACCACCTCGCCCGCCGGTGTCCCCGTCTACCTCGTCGACTGCCCGCCGTTCTTCGACCGTCCCGGGGTCTACGGCGACGGCGTGCGCGACTACGAGGACAACCTGGTGCGCTTCGCCTTCTTCAGCCAGGCCGTCCTCGTGGTGGCCGAGACGCTCTTCACCCCCGACCTGGTCCACGCGCACGACTGGCACGCTGCGCTCGTGGCCGCCTACGTCCACCGCCGGCGGCGCACGAGCCGGCCCGCCTGGCCGGTACTCTTCACGGTCCACAACGTGGCGATGCAGGGGGTCTTCCCCGGCGAGCAGTTCGGCTTCCTCGGCCTGCCCGCCGAGTACTTCACGCCGGAGGGGCTGGAGTTCTGGGGCCAGGTGAACTGCCTGAAGGCGGGCCTCGTCTATGGGGATGTGCTCAGCACGGTGAGCGAGACCTACGCGCGCGAGATCCAGACGCCGGAGTACGGCGCGGGGCTCGACGGGGTCCTGCGGCGCCGCAGCGGCGACCTCTTCGGCGTCCTCAACGGTATCGACTACACCCGCTGGGACCCGCGTCTGGACCCCCACCTGCCGGCCCGCTACGGCCCCGACGACCTGGAAGGCAAGCGGCAGTGCAAACGGGCCCTGCAACGCGAGCGCGGCCTGCGGCCCCTGCCCTATGCGCCGCTGGCGGCCATGGTCAGCCGTCTCACCGAGCAGAAAGGGTGCGACCTCGTCGTGGCCGTGCTCTCCTGGCTGGTGGCGCAGGGCGCGCAGTTCGTCCTGCTGGGCAGCGGGGAGGCCCGCTACCAGGAGCGGTTCGCGGCGCTGGCGCGCGCCCACCCCCGCGGCGTCGCCGTGGCCTTCGGCTTCGACGAGCCGCTGGCCCACCGCATCGAGGCCGGGGCGGACCTCTTCCTCATGCCCTCGCGCTTCGAGCCGTCGGGGCTGAACCAGCTCTACAGCATGCGCTACGGGACGCTGCCGGTGGTGCGGCGCACCGGCGGGCTGGCGGACTCGGTCGTCGATGCGACACCCGACGCCGTAGCCCAGGGGCGGGCGACCGGGTTCGTCTTCGACGCCTACGCCCCGGAAGGGCTGCAGGCCGCGCTGAGCCGGGCCCTGGCAGCCTACCGCGACGGGCCCACCTGGCACCGGCTGCAGCAGGCGGCCATGCGACAGGACTTCTCCTGGGACCGGAGCGCCCGGCGCTACGCCGACCTCTACGCGCTGACGGTCGAGCGGGCGCAGGCAGCCGCGCTCCACTGAGCGTCCCGGGCCCACACCCAGCCAGAGCGAGGTGGCGCGCCTTGAGTGACTGGACTGCCTCTGCGACCACGCCCGCCCGCCGGCGACGGCTGCCGGCCGGCCTCTCCGGCCTGTGGGACCTGGCGTACAACCTGTGGTGGGCGTGGCATCCGGAGGCCGCCCGCCTCTTCGCGCAGCTCGACCCCGACCGCTGGGAGCGCTCGCGCCACAACCCGGTGGCGGTGCTCCGCGAGGTGGAGGAGGAGCGCCTCCGAGCGGCGGCGGAGGACCCCGTCTTCCGGGCGGCCTGTGCCGAGGTGCTGGCGGCGTTCCAGGCGGCGGTGCGCCCGCCCGCCGTGGCCGCCGGCGACGGCGCGCGCCCGCCCGGCATCGTCGCCTACGCGTCCGCAGAGTTTGCCCTGGCGCCCTGTCTGCCGACCTACGCCGGGGGGTTGGGCGTGCTCGCCGGCGACGTCCTCAAGTCCGCAAGCGACCTGGCCCTGCCGGTGGTCGGCGTCACCCTCCTCTACCGCGAGGGGTACTTCCGGCAGGTCCTCGATGCGGCGGGGCGCCAGCACGAGGCCTACGATCCCGTCGACCCCGAGGCGCTGCCCCTCGAACTGGTCCGCGATGGCGAGGGCCCGCCCCTGACCGTCACCGTGCCCTTCCCCGGCCGGGAGGTGGCGGTACAGATCTGGCGGGCGCGGGTGGGACGGGCCTCCCTGCTCCTGCTGGACGCTGCGCTCCCGCAGAACACGCCCGAGGACCGGCGGATCGCCGCCCGCCTCTACGGCGGTGATCAGGAGACCCGCCTCCAGCAGGAGCTGCTGCTCGGGGTGGGCGGCCACCGCGCGCTGGCCGCCCTGGGCATCGGGGCGGAGGTCTTCCACCTGAACGAGGGGCATTCCGCCCTCCTCGTCCTGGAACGGCTGCGGGCGCTGCGTGAGGGCGGCCTGGCCTTCGAGGAGGCCCGTCGCCGCACGGCCGCCGCGGTGGTCTTCACGACGCACACGCCCGTGCCGGCCGGCCACGATGTCTTCCCGCCAGACCTGGCGCGCGGCTACCTGGCGCCGCTGGCCGCCGCCGCGGGCGTGGAGCCGGACGCCCTGCTGGCGCTGGGCCGCGTCGATCCGGCCGACCCCCACGAGCCCTTTTCGATGACGGCCCTGGCGCTGCGCTGCTCGGCCCGCCGCACGGCAGTGAGCCCGCTGCACGAGAGCGTCACGCGGCGCATGTGGGGTCGGCTCTGGCCCGAGGCAGCGGAGGCGGCTGTCCCCATCGGGCACGTGACGAACGGCGTCCACCTCGCCTCCTGGGTCGGTCCGGCGATGGCGCGCCTCTTCGATGCGCACCTGGGAGCGGCGTGGCGTCACCGTCCGCACGACCCCGAGGTGTGGCGGCCGCTGGCGAGCGTGCCCGACGAGGCGCTGTGGGAGGCCCGCGCCGTGCAGCGCCGCGCGCTCGTCGAGCTGGTGAACGGCCGCCTGGCCCGCGGCGCGGGGGCCGTGGGCCTGCGCCCCCTCGACCCCGGGGCCTTCACGGTCGGCTTCGCCCGCCGCTTCGCCACCTACAAGCGCGCCACGCTGCTCCTGCGCGACCCCGAGCGGCTGGCGCGGCTGCTGGGCGACCCCGCGCGGCCGGTCCAGGTCCTCTTCGCCGGCAAGGCCCACCCCCGCCACGAGGAGGGGAAGGCGCTGATCCAGGCGGTCGTGGCGCACGCGCGGGACGAGCGCTTCGCGGGCCGGCTGGTCTTCCTGGAGGAGTACGACCTGGCGCTGGCCGCGGCGCTGGTGCAGGGGGCCGACCTGTGGCTCAACACGCCGCGGCGTCCCGAGGAGGCCAGCGGGACGAGCGGCATGAAGGCCGTGGCGAACGGCGCCCTCCACCTGAGCACGCTGGACGGGTGGTGGGAGGAGGCGGTGCGCCTCTTCCCCGGGGAGGCCTTCGGGTGGGCGCTGCCGGTCACGGACGGCCTGGGGCTGGAGGAGCAGGACGCGCGCGACGCGGACGCCCTGCTGGGCCTGCTGGAGGGGGAGGTCGTGCCGCTCTTCTACGACCGCGACGGGCGGCTGCCGCGCCGCTGGCTCGCCCGGGTCAAGACCGCCATCCGCCTGCTCTGCCCGCGCTACAACACCCACCGCGTGCTGGAGGAGTACGCGGGCCAGCTCTATGCCCCTGCCGTCGGAGGACCAGCGTGAGGGGATTGGCACTTCTCACGCGTGCCTGCATGTCCCCGAGGGGCCGCCGGCACCGGAACCCCTCGTTCTCTCTTCCTCAGCGAGGATCAGCGCAAGCGCTGCGTAGGTGAGAGCCGCATCGTAGAGCTCGGCGGTCGAGACATGCTCGTCGTCCGCGTGCGCCACCGCCAGGTCTCCTGGGCCGCAGACGATGGTCGGCGTCCCGGCGGCCTGGAGGAGAGCGGCGTCCGTGAAGGCGGGGAGGACGGCGAGGGCCGGTTGGCCACCCCGGACGTGGCCGAGAGCGGCCAGCGCGGCTTCCACCAGTGGGTGATCGCGGGGCAGGTCGAGGGGTGGATGCGGGATGTGCTCGAACTCGGGCTCGCGGGCGACCTCCGCCCATTCCCGTCCGATGGTCTCCTGGATGATGCGCTCCAGGTCGGCACGGATGTGCTCGGGTGCGTCTCCGGGCAGCCACCGCTTTTCTAGTTGAAACACGCACCGGTCCGGGACAGCATTCCGGCTGATCCCTCCCTGAATCGTCCCGATGTTCAACGTGGCCGCCCCGAGCAGTGGGTGGCGCTGTGCGGCCCAGGCGGCCCGCAGCCGTTCCTCGATGGCCACAATGAGCCGGGCGGCCTGCACGATCGCGTTCACCCCTCGCTCGGGCGTACTCCCGTGGGCCGCCCGCCCCCGAACCGTTACCTGGTAGCGATCGACCCCCTTGTGGGCGGTCACCACCTGGAGCCGCGTGGGCTCCCCCACGACCGCTGCCCGCGCAGGCGGCCCGGCGCGCACGAGAGCCGCCGTCCCGAGGTTCCCCGTCTCCTCGGCTGCGACAGCCGCCAGGACGACGGGGCTCAAGGGGCGGAAGCCGGATCGCCGGAGGGCGACCAGCGCGCAGGCCATCGCCGCCAGGCCGCCCTTCATGTCCGCGGCGCCCCGCCCCCACAAGCGTCCGTCCTCTACGATGGCGGCGAAGGGGGGCCGGGTCATCTGGGCGGAGGGAGGGACGGTGTCCATGTGGCCGTTCAGCAGAAGGAGCGCGGGACCTTCTGCGTCCCCCGGCAACGTCGCGAGGAGGTTGTGCCGCCCCGCGCCGATCGGCTGCTCCCGAACGGGCAGGCCGGCGGTCTGGCACACGTCCTCAAGGATGCTCAGAACCGGCGCCTCCCATCGGGTTTCGGGGCCCCAGCTCGGTGCAGCCACCAGCCGGGCGGCCAAGCGCTCCACCTCCACCGGGTCCAGCCGGGCGCGTACGGCGTCGAGGTCCAGGGTGCCGTAGGCGGCCCTCAGGCTCATCTCCTGTAGACCTCCGGGATGACCTTGGGGCATAATGCGGCGAAGTTCGGTGGCATGGCCAGCTCGCGGAGCGCGGCCACCGCCCGGTCCAGGTGCTCCTGGCCGTAGCGGAGGACGAAGATTCCGTGCCCAGGCAGCAGGACGTCGACGCCGAGGCCTGCCAGCTTCCCGATGTCGCGGCGGTAGGCGTCGAGACTGCACCCGGGGATGTTCTGAAGGAGCAGGCTCCCTCCATAGAGCACGGCGTCGCCGGAGAAGAGGACACGCCGTCCATCCAGGTCGGTGAGGTAGCACGTGTGGTGGGGCGTATGTCCCGCCACCTCCAGCGCCTGCAACCGCACGTCCCCGAAGTCCAGCATTTCCCCGTCGCCTATGCCTCGATCCACCGAGACGGTGGGGAACACGTAGTCGGATGGGTAGAGGCCGGCACGCTTCGCCTGCTCGAGGATGGCGGTCTGGTCGACGGTGCCCTCCACGACGGGGCGCTCGCCGGCTGGCGCTACCACTAGGCACCCGGTCCGGTCTTTCCACCCGCGGGCCCCCCCGGCATGGTCGGCATGGGCGTGGGTGAGGACGACCGTGTGGATCGCGGACGGGTCGAACCCGTCGCGCCGCAGGTTGGCCGCGATGAGCTCCGGTTCCAGACCGCACCCGGCGTCGACGAGCACCGTCCCCGCGGCTGTCTCGACCGCGTAGACGCTACAGTCGTACGGGTTGCTGAGACCGAAGCGGCTGCTCCCCACAAGGGCGATCCGGTCGAGCATGCGCATGCGCCGACCCCTTTACGCCCGGTACCGCCGAGCCCATTCGGTCCCGGTCCAGGTCTGCCATCGACGGGGGACGATCCGGATCAGGTAGCGTGGACGTCCCATGGTGCGTTCGGCGTACTCGGGCCCTCGCTCCCCCATGTAGCGGCGCGCCATCTGCGTGGCGACCTCGCGGAGGCGGGGATGGTCCCGCGGGGCAATGGGGCCCTCGACGAACTCGGCCGTGCCTTCCACCAGGACGCGCGTGTGCTCCAGGTGGGCGTCGTCGGCGATGTGCACGGCCACCGCCGGGTTGTGCCGGATGTGCTCGACGTACGCGGCGCGCGCTCGGGCGACGACGTAGAAGACCCGCTCGGCGGGATCGAATTGATACCAGACCGGCACGATGTAGGGAGTCCCCTCGGGAGTGACGGTGGCCAGACGGGCGTTCCACGGCTCCGCCAGGAAGGCGTCGAGTTCCGCCCGGCTCAACCCCCCGACCTTAGCCGGCGAGACGACCTGTTTGGGCTTCACATGTCCTCCTCGACCTCGGTCATGCGCCCCGTCTCCGCGGCGGCGACGAGCGCTGCAGCGACGGCCACCGCGTGCACGCTCTCGTCGAGCAGCACCGGACTCGGGGCAATGCGCCCTGCCACGCAGGCCGTAAAGTGTTCCAGCTCGGCGCGGAGGGCGCCGTCGATCCGTCCTCCAACCGCGGGTACGACCACCGCATCCGGCGCGTGTGCCGCCTCGTCCGTCCAGAGCTCCAGGCCGGCCCCCTCGTCGACCCGTCCCAGGCCCCCGCTCCCCACCACCTCCAGGAGCCCGCGTCGGGTGCCAGGTCGCTCGGGCGGAAGCGTGCTCATCGGAAACGCCGCGGGTACGAGGAAGTGTGTCTCGACACTGGCCGTCGCGCCCGAGCGCAGCCAGAGCAACGCCGCGAGGGCGGCAGGGGGGCCGTCGGCAAGGAGCGTGTGGGTCGCGGCCACCACGCGGACGACGCGGGAACGGGTCAGCCACAGCACCTGGTCGATGTCGTGAATGGCAGCCCGGTGGGCGAGGTGGACCGATGTCCGCGGGAGCCAATCCCGGCTGATCCAGCGGATCGCGCGGATGTGCAGCACTGAGCCGAGCCGCCCGGCGTGGACGGCCTCGGCCAGCTGGCGGTGCGGTACGCTGAAGCGGAGGACCGTCCCCACCTGGAGCACCCGGCCCGTCCGACGGGCAGCCTCACGGACCGCCCGGGCCTCAATCCAGGAGAGCGCCAGCGGTTTCTCCACCAGCACGTCCCACCCTCGCTCCATGGCCGCCACCGCCTGCGCAGCGTGCTCCGTTTCGGGGGTGGCCAGGACCACGGCATCCAGTGCTGCCCGCTCCAGCGCCTCCGCGAAGGAGGCAAAGAGGGGTACGTCGGGGAAGGCGACGGCGGCCGCGTGGCGCCGCCCTTCGTCCGGCTCGCAGAGCGCGGCGAGGCGGGCGCCCGGAAGGTCGCGCAGGACCGCCGCATGGAGGCGACCGAAGTTGCCCACCCCCACCACACCCACCCGCACCGCCTCCTCCTTCATGTGCGGAGCCGCGGGTCGAGGTAATCACGCAGGGCATCCCCGACGAGGTTCAGTGCCAGCACCGACAGCATGATGAAGAGCCCGGGGAAGAGCGAGATCCATGGGGAGATGGGCAGAAACTCCTTCCCCTCGTTGAGGATGGTCCCCCAGGATGGCGTGGGGGGCTGAACGCCCACGCCAAGGTAGCTGAGCGCCGATTCGATGAGGATGGCGTACGAGAGGGAGACGGCCACTTGCACGATCATGGGGGAGAGCACGTTCCGCAGAATGTGGCGCCGCATGATGAGCAGCGGTCCGGCGCCCATGGCCATCGCCGCCTCCACGTAGGTGAGCCGTTTCTCCGCCAGCACGCTCGCCCGCATCACCCGGAAGAACAGGGGGGTGTAGACGACGGCGATGGCGATGATGACGGTCGTCGCCCCGGCTCCGAGGACCGCCGAGATCCCGAGCGCCAGCAGCACCGACGGGAAGGCGAAGAAGACATCCATGACGCGTCCCAGGACCAGGTCGGTGAGGCGCTCGAAGAACCCGGCCAGGAGGCCGAGGAGGCCGCCGACGAGGGCGGCAACGGCGATAGCGGCGCAGGCGATCCCGAGCGAAACCCGAGCGCCGAAAATCACGCGACTCAGCAGATCGCGCCCGAAGCGGTCCGTCCCGAACGGGTGCGCGCGAGAAGGGGCCTGGAACATCCGCTCGGCATCGATAGCGGTGGGGCCGTAGGGGGCGAGCACCGGGGCCAGGAGCGCCGTGACCGCCAGCGCCGCGAGCAGGGTCAGGCCAACGGCGAAGAGGGCGTTCCGGCGAAGGCGGGTTCCCCACAGGGCGAGCGGGCGGGCGGCCACGGCCAGCGCGGGCGAGGGCGGAACTGCGCGGATGGCGCGAGCCGTCACTGGTACTGGATCCGCGGGTCGATGACAGCGTAGAGGAGATCCACGGCGAAGTTGAGCAGCATGAAGAGCGCGGCGCCCACGAGGATCGTGCCCTGCACGACCGGGTAGTCCCGCTGGAAGATGGCGTCCAGCAGGAGCCGGCCCACCCCGGGGAGGCTGAAGACGTCCTCGACGACGACAATGCCGCCCAGGATGTACCCCATCTGGACGCCGGCCACGGTGATGACGGGGATGAGCGCGTTGCGCAGGGCATGGCGGAGGAGCACGCGGCGAGGCCCGAGGCCCTTCGCCCGGGCCGTGCGGACGTAGTCCTGCCCGAGCACGTCGAGCATCGCCGATCGCGTCATCCGGCTGATCATGGCCGCTGTGGCCGTTCCCAGGGTGAGAGCGGGGAGCGCCATGATGCTGAGGTTGCCCAGGGGATCCTGTGTGAACGGGATCCACTGCAGCGACGGCATCCACTGCAGGTAGACGGAGAAGAGCAGGATGAGCAGCGTTCCCTGCCAGAAGGCAGGGACGGAGAGGCCCAGGGTCGAGACGATCCGCACGAAGCCGTCCGCCGAGCCCCGTCGGACGGCCCCCACGATCCCGAGGGGGATCCCGATGATCAACGACCAGGCGACGCTCAGGACGGCCAACTCCGCCGAGACCGGCAGCCGGGAGAGGATCAGGGCGGCCACAGGCCGATCGCTCCGCCACGAGTGACCGAGGTCTCCGCGAAGCAGTCCCCACGCCCATTCGCTGAACTGCACGTACCAGGGGCGGTCCAGCCCGAAGAACGCCCGGAGGCTGCGGAGCGTCTCCTCGGTGATCAGCGCACTCTGCCCCAGGAGCTGCTCGACCACCGTGCCGGGGATCAGCCGCATCAGCCCGAAGACGATGAGGCTGACCCCCAGCAGCGTGGCCAGCATCGCGAGGAGTCGCCGGAGAACGTACGCCCGCAGCGCCTACCTACTCCTCGACCCAGACGAACCGCAGCCCGTACAGGAAACCCGTCGGGTACGGGCGGAACCCTTTGATTTTCCGATTCAAGGTGTACAGCAGGTGAGGGGCGTAGAGCGGAACGCTGATCGGATCCTCCGCCAGCATCATCTGCACTCGGTCGTAGATGGCCTTCCGGCGGTTCCGGTCGAGCGTCCGACGTCCCTCATCCAGCAGTCGGTCCACCTCGGGGTTCCCCCAGCGCCGGAAGTCCACCCCCTGCGGGGGCTGTCGGTAGTGCCGGTAGAAGGCCTGGTCGGGGTCCACGAACCCGCCCCACTCGTTCATCGTGGACGGGGATTGGCGGGCGATCCAGTCTTTGATCCAGACGCCGATGTCGACCGTCTCCACCTTGACCTCGAAGCCGGCCTCCCTGAGGTTGTCGGCAATGACCTGGAGCGAAGCGGCGAGCGACGGGAAGCCGACGATATTCCGGATCGTCAGGGGTACTGGCGGCCGCAACCCCGCGCGCTGCAGCAGCTCCCGGGCCCGGGCGACGTCGCGCTTCTGGTTGGGGAGGCGATCCACCGGCAGGGCCCAGAAGGTCATGGCGGGCGGGAGGACGCCCAGCCGCTGTCCTAGCCCGTTGCCCGCGATCCGCAGGACGGCGTCCCGGTCGATGGCCAGCCCCACCGCCCGACGCACGTCGGGGTTCTTCGTCGGTTCCATGTCCCCCGCCAGGTCGAGGACCACCCATCGGATCGCGGGCGCCTGGATGTTGTTCAACGTCCGCAAGTGCCGGACGAGCTGGAAGTTGGCACCACTCTCAAACTGCACCATGTCGATCTGGCCGGCGCGGAGTCCGGCCACCAGCGAGGACTCGTCCGGGATCGCCTGAAACGTGATGCCATCGAGGTAGGGCTTCCCGCGGTCCCAGTAGTCGTCGAACCGCCGCAGGACGAGACGTCGATTGGGTTCGAACGCCTCGACCCGGAACGGGCCGGTACCAATGGCCGCCTGCTGGAGTTCCCGGCCAGTGCGAACCGCGTCCTTAGGGATGACCGCGTTGTACTTGCCGGCCAGGTTGATGAGAAACGTCGCATTCGGCTCATGGAGAGTGAAGCGGAGGGTGTAGCGGTCGACCACGTCGATCGACCGGATCATGATCAGATCGCCCCGGCCGCCCGAGCCGGTCTTCGGGTCGAGGACCCGTTCGTAGCTGTACTTCACATCCTCGGCGTCCATCTCCTTGCCGTTATGGAACTTGACCCCGCGCCGGAGATGGAAGATGTACTCCGTGGGGGAGCGCTCCTCCCAGCGTTCGGCCAGCATGGGCCGCGGGGCCAGGTCGAAGTCCACCCAGGTGAGCGTCTCGTAGAAGAGCGGTTTGCGCCGCTGGTAGATGTCGGCCCCCTCCAGGTGGGGCTCGATGCTGGCCGGGAGGGCCGCGCTCCCGAAGGTGATCTGACCCCCACGGCGTGGCGTGGCCCTGGGCGCCGGCGCCGCCCAAAGGCCCCGCGGGACCGCGAGTCCGGTGACCGCAAACCCCACCCCGACGCCTCCCGCGGTCTTCAGGAATTCCCGCCGGGTCACGCCGTTCCGGTCACGTGTGTGCCTGTCGTCGCTGTCCATCCCGTCTCCCCCCTCGTGCTCTCGCACTCGGCCGCGTCATAGGGCCTCTCGCCGTGAAGAAGCGACTCATCAGGTGTTCGCGTGTCTTGCACAGGTGCTCCCGCATGCTGGCTTCCGCTCCCTCCGGATCGCCCGCGCGAAGGGCTGAGAGGATCCGAAGGTGTGCAGCGTACGACTCCCGCTCGATTTCAAAGCGCTGCCTCGTCAGGGTGCGAACGAGGGCCGACTGGTTCTGGAGGATCGCGTACATCTGTTGAAGGTAGGCGTTACCGCATGCCCGGACGACGTGATCGTGCAGGCGACGGCCGGCGGACACGAGTGCGGCCCGGGCGTCGGGGGTGTCCTCGAGGCGGAGGGCCGCGAACTCTCGCGTCAGCTGGTCGAGCGCGGGGTGGTCCGGAAAGGCTGCTGCCAGGCGGGCCGCGATGGGTTCCACCGCTTCCCGGGCGTCGAAGATCTCCAGGATGTGGCGGGTCTCCAGCTGGCGGACGAAGGCCCCCCGCCGCGGGTAGAGCACCACGAGCTGCTCATGGTGGAGCCGGTGGAGGATCTCGCGGATGGGGGTTCGGCTGAGCCGGTAGCGCTGGGCCAGAGCGCGCTCCGCGATGGGCGCGCCGGGACGCAGCGCACCGGAGAGGATGGCCCGCTTCAAGCGCGCGTACGCCAGCTCCTTGGACCCATTCCTGCCGCTCACGGGAACCGCCGCCCCCCGGTGGGGTATGTGTACCATTGGTATACCAATTCTCTCGGACGGATTCCTTCCGGGTCGGCCAACCGGGTAGTCAGCCCGAGGGGCGCTGTCGGGCCCCTCGGGCATGGGCTGCGGGCGGATTCCCGACGGGATCTATTGAGTTTTTCGCCAACAGCTTTTCGAGGCTAGAGGCGCGGCATTGCTTCAATCAGCATGACGTGGACCTCTGCCGGGCCGTGCGCGCCCGGCACGTAGGTCAGGCCGATGTCCGCCGTGCCGCTCGGGCCGGAGATGCCGGTCCAGGCGGACGGCGGCTCCTCCCGCTCCAGGGCGGCGAAGAGCGCAGGGAGCGTGGGCAGGACGGCCCCGGCGGGCACGAGGGCCAGGTGGACCGGCGGCAGGAGGGAGAAGGCGCGGGGCTGGTCGGCCGAGGCGCGCTCGACCAGCGTGCCGGTCTCCGCCACGGCGTAGTCGATGACGGTGAGGCCCGCCTGCGCCGCAGCCAGGGCGTCCCGCGTGGCCGTCGCGGGGTCGAGCACCCCGTCCGCCACCCGTGAGATGGCCGCCCGGAGGCCGAGCCGGTCGACCAGCGGTCGCGCCGAGAGGGCGACGGTGAAGGCCCCTTCCGGGGCGCGTGCCCGCACCTCCTGGAGCAGGGTGGCCACCAGGTCCCTGACCTGCTCGGGTCTGACCCGGTGGAACTGCGCCGCTGTGCGCCGCCAGTGCGCCGCCAGAGTGTCCAGCGGGTCCTCTGGAGGGGACTCGTGGGAGGCCGGGCCGTCCGGGTGCGGCGCGGCGCCTGGAGGCGAGGCGGCGCCGGGTCCCGGTGCACCATCGGGCGGCTCGTGCCGGCCGGGGCGCGGCGCTGCGCCGGGCGCGTCAGGGGTGGCCCCGGACGGGGCTTGGGGCGCGCTCCCGACGTCTGCCGCTGACTCACGCGCTCCCGTCGTCCGCGCAGGGCCGTCGCGCCACGCCGCAGGCGGCGGGGCCGGGAAGTCCCGGCTGGACGTCCAGCCGCCAAGCGGCGGCGGCAGCCACCGCACCGCCCCGTCGCGGGCGAGCGGACGCAGGGCCGCGCGCAGGGCGCGCCCGGCCAGACCCCACCGTCTCGGCTGCGCGGCGGCCGCGGCGTAGAGCCGGACGGCCAGCCGCTCCAGCCGCGCCACCTGTCCCGCCTCCACGGCCCGCCGCCGCAGCACCAGCAGCAGCCGCGGCAGGTCGATGCCCACCGGGCAGACCTCGGCGCACCGGCCGCACAGCGTGCTGGCGAAGGGGAGCTGGCCGGCCCGGGCGATCCCCTGGAGGAGCGGGGTGACGACCGCGCCGATGGGGCCGGAGTAGATCGAGCCGTAGGCGTGGCCGCCGGCGCGCTCGTAGATCGGGCAGGCGTTCAGGCAGGCCGCGCAGCGGATGCAGCGCAGTGCCTCGCGCACCTCGGGGTCGGCCAGGATGCGGCGCCGGCCGTTGTCGAGCAGCACCAGGTGCATGGCCTCCGGGCCGTCGCGCTCACCGGGCCGCCGCGGGCCCGTGAGCAGCGAGACGTACTCCGCCGCGCGCGTGCCCACGGCGCTGGGGGCGAGGACGCGCAGCAGCGGAGCCAGGTCGGCCAGCCGCGGGACCACCTTCTCGATGCCCATCACCGCCACGTGCACCCGCGGGAGCGTGGTGGTGAGGCGGGCGTTGCCCTCGTTCTCCACCAGGACGAGCGTCCCGGTGTCGGCGGCGGCGAAGTTCACTCCGGTGATCCCCAGGTCGGCGCCCAGGAAGACCGCGCGCAGGTGGACGCGGGCGCGGCGGGTCAGGTCTTCGGGGGCCGCCGCGGGCGGCGTGCCCAACCGCTCGGCGAAGAGGCGCCCCACCTGCCCGGCGGACTTGTGGATGGCCGGCGCGACGAAGTGCACGGGGCGCTCGCCGGCGAGCTGCACGATGAACTCGCCGAGATCGGTCTCCGTGACCTCGGCGCCGGCGGCCTCGAGGGCCGGGTTGAGGTCGATCTCCTCGGTGGTGGCGGACTTGCTCTTGACGATGCGGCGCGCGCCGTAGCGCCGGACCAGGTCGACGATGACGGCACGGGCGGCCGCCGCATCGGGGGCGTGGTGGACCTCGCCGCCCGCGCGCCGGACCGCCGCCGCCAGGCGGGCCAGGTGGCCCTCCAGGTCGGCCAGCGCCGCTTCCCGGACCGCCGCCGCCTGCGCCCGCCACGCCGCCCACGCCGGGAGCGTGGCCACGAGCGCGTCCCGGCGCGCGCGCACCGCCCGCACCGCGCCGCCGAGCGCCGCCTGCAGCTCGGGGTCGGCCAGGGCCCGCCGGGCGCCGTCCAGGAAGTCGATCACGGGGGCGGGGAGGCCAGGATCTCGGCGATGTGCACGGCCCGGACGGGGGAGCCGCGGCGCCGCAGCCCGCCGGCGACGTGCATCAGGCAGGAGAGGTCCGTGCCCGTGACGACCTCCGCCCCGCTGGCTTCGACCGCCCGGAGCTTGGCCTCCAGCATGCTGGCGGAGAGGTCGGCCATCTTCACCGCGAACGCCCCGCCGAACCCGCAGCACTCCTCGATGTGGGGAAGCGGCCGCAGCTCCAGTCCCCGCACGGCGCGCAGCAGCCGGAGCGGCAGGTCGCCCAGCCCGAGCTCCCGGTAGCCGTGGCAGGAGGCCAGGTAGGTGACGCGGTGGGGGAAGACCGCCTCGACGCCGGTGACGCCGAGCCGCCTCACCAGGAACTCGCACAGCTCGTACGTCCGCCCGGCTGCGGCCTCGGCCCGTTCGCGCTCCGGCCCCGCCGCGAAGAGCCGCGGGTACCAGTGGCGGACCATGGCCGTGCAGGAGCCGGAGGGGATGACGACGGCGTCGGCCTCCCCGAGCAGGGCCAGGTGGCGTCGGGCCAGCGCGCGCGCTTCCGGCCAGAACCCGTCGTTGAGGGGGAGCTGCCCGCAGCAGGTCTGCTGCGGGTCGTAGCGCACCGCCACTCCGGCGCGGCGCAGCACCTCCACCGTTGCCGCCGCCACCTGCGGGGCCAGGTGGTCGACGAGGCAGGTGGTGAAGAGGGCGACGCGCACCGAGGCGGTCCGGTGGCGCCGCTAGATGAAGCGGGCCTCGCGGCGCGCCCCGGTGTAGTCCATGTAGACGACGAGCTCCTCCGAGAAGAACTCGATGGCCGCGCGCCCCTGCTCCTTCCACCCCGCCCCGGAGGCCTTCCGCCCGCCGAAGGGCGCCTGCACCTCACCGCCCAGGGTGGGGGCGTTGATGTGCACCATGGCCACGTCCACCCGGTCGACGAAGCGCATGGCGGCGTTCACGTCGCTGGTGTACAGCGCCGCCTTGAAGCCGTAGGCGCTGTCGTTCACGATGGCGATGGCCTCGTCCAGGTCGCGGCAGGTGAGGACCGCCAGCACCGGGCCGAAGATCTCCTCCTGGGCCAGCCGCATCCGCGGCTCGACCCCGTCGAAGACGGTGGGCGCCACGAAGTAGCCCTCCTCCAGGCCGGCGGGGCGCACCCGCTCGCCGCCGGTCAGCACTCGCGCGCCCTCGGCCCGGCCCAGCTCCACGTAGCCCAGCACCTTCTCCAGCTGCGCGGCGCTGGCCAGCGGCCCCAGGTCCGCCTGCGGGTCCATGGGGTCGCCGACGCGCAGCGCCCGCACCCGGGCCACCAGCCGCTCGAGGAAGGCCTGCCGCACGGCCTGGTGCACCACCACGCGGCTCGTGGCGGTGCAGCGCTGGCCGCAGAAGCCGAAGGCGCCCTGCACCGTGGCCTCGACGGCCAGGTCCAGGTCGGCGTCGGGCAGGACCACCAGGGCGTTCTTCCCGCCCATCTCGCACTGGACGCGCCGCAACCCCGCGCTGGCCCGTCCGTAGAGGGCGCTGCCGACCTCGGTGGAGCCGGTGAAGGAGACCGCCCGCACCTCGGGGTGGGTGACGAGGCGGTCCCCCACCGTCCCGCCGGGTCCGGTGACGACGTTGAGGACGCCCGGCGGCAGCCCCGCGTCGGCGAAGAGGTCGGCGATGCGCAGGGCGCACAGGGGGGTGGTGGTGGCCGGCTTGAGGACGACGGTGTTCCCGCAGAGCAGCGCCGGGGCCACCTTCCACATGGGGATGGCGATGGGGAAGTTCCAGGGGGTGATGAGGGCGACGACCCCGAGCGGCCGCCGCCGGGTGAAGATCAGGTTCTGGGGGAGCTCGGAGGGGATCGTCTCCCCGCCCAGCCGGCGCCCTTCCCCGGCGGTGAACTCCAGGACGTTGAGGGCGCGGCGCACCTCGCCGCGGGCGTCGCTGATCACCTTGCCGGTCTCGCGGGTGAGGGTCTCGGCAAAGGCCTCCGCCCGCTCCCGCAACCGCACCCAGGCCTCCAGGAGGATGGCGCCGCGCCGGGGCGGCGGGGTGGCCGCCCACCCGGGGAGGGCGGCGGCGGCGGCGGCGACGGCGTCGTCGACGTCCTCGGGGGTGGAGCGCTGGAAGCGCCCGATCACCTCGCCCGGCCGCGCCGGGTTCACCGTGGTGTAGGTCTCACCGCTGCGGCCCGGCACCCAGCGGCCGCCGATGGCGTTCCCGTACGTCCGGGTGGTCTCCTGGACGAGCATGGCGGGCCTCCTCGAGGTGGTGTTGCGGGAGCCTTCTCCGCAGGCGCCGGGCGACTCCTCCCGGCCCGGTGGGGGCGTCCCTCGCGGCGGATGCCGCCTCCCCGGCGGGTGCGGCTGGAGGGGTGGGGGACGGTCATGGCGAAGGGCGAAGCAACTCGCGGCCGGAGGCGGCCTCGGCGGAGGGAGGTGAGCGATGGGGAGCACGACGGGCCGGGGTGCACGGTCGGCAGAGGGGGGAGAGCGATGGGTCAGCAGGAGGTCAGTCGGCGGGAGTTCCTGAAAGCGCTCGGGGTCTCCGTCGGCGCCGCAGCGGTGGGGGGTCTGGCCACGTCGCAGCTGGTCGCCCCCGAGCGCGCGGAGGCGCAGGCGCCCCCGCGGGGGCGCATCCCGGACAGGCCGCTCCGGGTCGGGCACATGACCTTCCTCTCGGGCCCGGCGGCGGTGCTGGGAGCGCCGATGCTCAAGGGACACCTGCTCGCCGCGGAGGAGATCAACGCCAAGGGCGGGCTGCTGGGCCGGCGGAAGATCGAGACCCTGCAGGCCGACGAGGCCGCCGGCACCGACGCCAACGTCAAGGAGTTCAAGCGCATGAAGCTCGAGGGGAAGATCGACCTCTTCACCGGGATCACCTCGAGCGGCAACACCCCGGCCATCGGTCCGGTGGCGGAGGACCTGAAGGTCCTGACGCTCTTCGCCGACGGCTGCACCGACTTCCTGTTCGACAAGGCGGTGCCGAACCCCAAGTACGTCTTCCGCATCACCAACATTCAGTCCGCCGACGGCGTGACGGCGGCCATCGCCGTGGCCATGACCTGGCCGGACGTGCGGAAGATCGCCCACATCCACCCCGACTACGCCTACGGGCGGAACGCCTTCGACCACTTCACCATCGCCCTCAGCAAGCTGCTGCCGGGCGTGGAGGTGGTCTCGGAGGCCTGGCCGCGGCTGGGGACCACCGATTTCACCGCCCACATCACCAAGACCATCTCGGCCAAGCCGGACCTCCTGGTCTCCTCGGTCTGGGGCGGCGACTACATCGCCATGTACAAGCAGGCGCTGGGCTACGGCCTGTTCAAGCAGATGAAGTTCGCCAGCACCATCGCCTTCGGGGTGGCGCCCCACGCCATCGGCAAGGACCACCCGGAGGGGGTCATCGCCGGCGTGCACGCCAACTACTACTGGAACTTCCCGCCGGGCAACAAGTGGCCGCTCAACAACGTCTTCGTGCGCAAGTACTTCAACCGCTGGAAGGAGTACCCGAACTTCGAGGCGGAGGGGGCCTACACCGCCCTGCACATGTACCGCCTGGCCGTGGAGCGGGCCAACCGCCTCACCGGCGGCTGGCCGGACGACGAGGCGATCATCAGCCAGCTGGAGGGGCTCTCCTGGCAGGCCCCGGCCGGTTACATCTACATCCGGCCGGACAACCACCAGGCCTACAAGGACGCGGTCACCGGGTTCGCCTACAACGACCGCAACTACAACTTCATGGTCCTCAACCCCAACACGATGATCACCATCCCCATCCGCAACATCACCGCACCGCCGGGGTGGCCCAAGGGCGAGCCCACCTCCACCTACACGTGGATCGACAAGACCTGGCCGAAGGTCCGCGCCTAGGCCAGACGCGCGTCCGTGCGCGGGGGGGCACGGTCCGACGGGGCCGTGCCCCTCTGCTCCTGCACCGACGGGGTCGTACCGCTCGGCTCCTGCACCGACCGCGGCCGGTCTGTGCGCGCCCGCAGCGGGTCCGCGCCGCCGCGCTCCTGTGCCGGCTCGGCGTGCTCGCAGCGCTGGTCGCCCTCGGCACCCTCGCCCTCCCCCTGGCGCCGGCCCAGGCGGGGCACGAGGCCACGGCGTACCCCGCCTTCTACCCGCAGGAGATCCGGGTGGAGGTCCTGCCGCCGGCTCAGGCCGCCCGCGAGATCGCCCGCGGCCGCCTGCACGCCTTCGTGGGGGGCGACCCGCTCGCCGCCGCGGCCCTGCGCGGCGGCGCACCGACCGCCGTGGTCCGCTCCCTGGCGGCGTACCGCATCCTGCGCCTCACCCCCGCGGCGGCGCAGCAGCCCCGCGCCGACCGCTGCCGGCGCCTGGACGCCGCCCTCTCCGCCCTGGCCCTGCGCGCCGCGCGCGGGCACGACGGCTTCGTCTTCCACCCCTATCCGGTCACGCCGTATCACGAGGACTTCCTGGCCCACGCGGACCGGGCACGGGCCGCCCGGGCGGCGGCTGCGGCCCGGCTCATGGCCGGGGCGTCGGGGGTCGTGCTCGAGGAGGTGGCCGTGGCCGACCTGACCGGGCCGCCGCCTCTCGGCTGGGTGGCCGGCGGCGCCCTCCCGTGGCGGTCGGCGGGCTGGTTCCACGCCTACCGCCTGCTGGAGCGGTGGGCGGGCGCGGCGCGGGACGAGGCGGCGACCATCTTCCACCACCTGACGCTCGGAGATCCGCTCCCTCCCGATGCGTCCCCGGCTGCGGGGGCAGCCGTGTCGGCGGGCGGGCGGAGCGCCCTCGCGCGGCGCCTCGACCTGGAGCGACGCCTGGTGGCCCTGCTCCAGCGGGAGTGCCTGGCCCGCGTCGCCGGCTACCTGCTCCGGCGGGAGGTCCTCAACACGCACTTCTCCGCCGGGGTGGAGAACGTCGGCTTCGACGCCCACGCAGGATTGGCCTCGCCCACCTTCGTGCGCACGGTGAAGCTCAAGGAGTTCCCCTGGAACGGCTGGCTGCGCCTGGGGGTGGCCGCTCGCCCCGCCGCGGCCTGGAATCCGGTGGCCGGCTTCACCGACCCCTTCGGGACGCTCGTGTGGGCCGCGGTGGGCGACCCGGCCCTGCTCCCCGCCCCCTATGGGTCGGGGTGGGTGGAGAACCGCGTGCGGGTGGCGGTGCTGGAGCGCCGGGGAGTCCTGGACCGTCTGCTCGACTGGCTGCGTCGTGGCCGGTCGGCCGACGGCGCGGTGGCCGTGCCGCGTGATGCCCTGCTGCCCGACGCCACCGGTTCCCTCCGCCCGGTGGGGCGGGGCCGGCGCGCCGCCCTGGCCCTGCGCTACCGGGTGCGCACCTCGCGCTTCCACGACGGGACGGCCATGACGGCGGCGGACCTCCTGGCCGCCTACGCCTTCGCCGTCCGGTGGGGGACGCCCGCCGACGGCGCCTCCGACCGCACGGTGGTGGAGCGGACGGCCCTGCTGCGCGCGTGGCTGGCCGGCGTGCGGTCCGCGGGGACGGAACTGGAGCGACGGCAGCTCGGCGACCGGGACGTGGACGTGGCGGTCCCGGTGGTCGAGGTCTACCTTCGCCGCCACCTGCCGCTCGAGCAGGCCGCGGTGGTGGCGCCGCCCTGGACCCCGGTCCCCTGGACGGTGCTGGCCCTGATGGAGGAAGCGGTCCGGCGCGGCCTGGCCGCCTTCTCGCGAGAGGAGGCGGCCCGCCGCGGCGTCCCCTGGCTCGACCTGGTGCGCACCCCGGTCCTCCACCGCCGCCTCCTCGACCTGGCGGCGACGTTCGAACGGGAGGCGTACGTGCCGCCGGCGCTGCAGCCCTTCGTCACCGCCGAGGAGGCGCGGGCCCGCTGGCGGGCCCTGCGGCAGTTCGGCGAGCGGCACGGCCACCTGCTCGTGGCCAACGGGCCGTACCGGCTGACCCGCTGGACGCCGCACGCCGCCGTCCTCACGGTCTGGCGCGACCTGAGCTATCCCCTCACCATCGGCACCTACGACCGGTTCGCCGACCCCCGCCACGCCTACGTCACCGCGGTGCGCATCTCCGGGCGCCGGGTGGAGCTCCGCGGCGAGGTGGAGCGGGTGGTGCGCTACCAGCGCACGGCCGAGCTGGTGCGCCACCGGATCGGGGACCTCAGCATCCCCGTCACCGAGGCGCCGCCGGAGTGCCGCTATGTGGTCGTGGACCGGCAGGGTCGGGTGACCGCAGCGGGGATCTGCGGCTATGCGGGTGATGGCCTGTACCAGGCGGATCTGCCGGTCAAGGGTGAAGCCTCGGGTGCCACCCTCTACCTCGCCCTGCTCGTTGACGGCAACGCCGTGCATTCCCCAATCAACTCCACACTGCTCTCTGGCCCCTGAGGTTGTTTCTCCAAAGCCCAAAATGGTGTCAGAGGGAAGAGCCCAGGTCGCAGGATATTGACTTTGTATGGTATGCTTTACTTGATTTGAAAAGAATTGACACCCAAGCGTGGTGACCTTACCATCATGTCTACCGCGACCGTTAGCAGCAAGTTGCAGATAACCATCCCTGCCACGATCCGGAGGGCGCTGGGGATCAAGCCAGGAGACCGTCTGGAGCTCACTGTCCGGGGAGATCACGCGGAACTGCGGAAGGTCCGTCCGAATCCCGCAGAGGTCGTGAGAGCGCTGCTTCAGGAACTCGACCTCCGGGCAGTGCACGAGGAAACGGGCGGAGATGCCGTGCAGCACGTCAGGCGCCTGCGCTGGGGCGATGACGAGCCTTGACACCAATGTGGTCCTGGCCGCCTTCGACCCTCGGGACGCCTCGCACCAGGCTGCCCTGACGCTCCTGGATCGGGTTGGAGCGGGGGGCCTGGTGCTTTGCCCGGTTGTCTACGCGGAGCTGGCGGCCTCCCAAGCGTGGGAGGCCCTCAAGACCTTCCTGCAGCGCACAGAGGCGGAGGTCCTCTGGGAGATGCCGCAGGCCGTGTGGGAACGGGCGGGGAGTGCGATGGGTGCGTATGCCCGGATGCGACGACAGGGGGTGCTCCCGAGGCGCATCGCTGCCGATTTTCTGATTGGCGCCCACGCAGAACACCATGGGCTTCGGCTCGCCACGCTGGACCCGGTGATCTACCGAACGGTCTTCGAGGGCGTGCCGCTGCTGCTGCCCTGAGCCGCCACCAGCGCCCGCAGCTCGGCGCGGCGGATCTTCCCCGTCGTGGTCATCGGCATCGCCTCCAGGAACTCCACCTGCCGGGGGTAGGCGTAGGCGGCCAGGCGGCGCTTCACGTGCCCCTGGATCTCGGCGGCCAGCGCCGGGGAGGGCGTGTAGCCGGCGCGCAGCGTGACGAAGGCCGTCACCACCTGCCCGCGCATCGCGTCGGGCGCCCCCACCACGGCCGCCTCCGCCACGGCCGGGTGGGTGAGGAGGCTCGCTTCCACCTCCGCGGGACCGATGCGGTAGGCGCCGCTCGTGATCAGGTCGTCGGTGCGCCCCTCGAAGGTGAAGTAGCCCTCCGCGTCCCGGCGGGCGACGTCGCCCGTGCGCAGCCAGCCGTCCCGCACCTTCTCCCGCGTGGCCTCGGGGTTCCGCCAGTAGCCGAGGAAGACCACCGGGTCGCCCTCCGCCCGCACCGCCACCTCCCCGGGCTCGCCGACCGCGGCCGGGGTGCCGTCCTCGCGCAGGACCGTCACCTCGTGGCCCGGGAAGGCGCGCCCCATCGACCCGGGGCGCACGGGGAAGAGGCGGGCGCAGTTGCCGCAGACCAGGTTGGCCTCGGTCTGGCCGTAGATCTCGTGCAGCGGCACCCCCGGCAGCGTCTCCGCCGCCCATTCGAGGATGGCCGGGCTCACCGGCTCCCCGCCGCTCATCACCGCCCGCAGGGCCAGCGCGCGGGTGACCGGGCCTCCCGGCCGCACCACCGGCATGGCCATCTTCAGGGCGGTGGGCGGCAGGAAGACGTGGGTGACGCGGTAGCGGGCCATCAGGTCGAAGGCGCGCTCGGGGTCGAAGCGGGTGGTCTCGAAGGCCACGACCGGTCCGCCCAGGCGCAGGCCGGGGAAGAGCAGGTCGTAGGCCCCGCCGATCCAGGCCCAGTCGGCCGGCGTCCAGTAGACCTCGCCGCCCTGCGGGACGAAGTCGAAGTAGAGCTGCACCGAGGGGAGGTGGCCGAGCAGGACGCGGTGCCGGTGCAGGGCCCCCTTGGGCGGCCCCGTCGTCCCCGAGGTGTAGATGATCAGGGCCGGGTCGTCGGGTGAGGTGACGACCGGCGTGAAGCGCTCGGACGCCCCCGCCAGCAGACGGCTCCAGCGCAGGGAGCGGGGGCGCGTCTCCCCGTCCCCCTCCGGCAGCTCGACCGCGCGGCCGCCGTCCACCACGATCACCGTGCGCAGGGCCGGGAGACGGTCCCGCACCTCGTCGAGGGCCGCCAGCACCATGGGGTCCGCGATGGCCACGGTGCAGCCGCTGTGGTCGAGGCGGTAGGCCAGCGCGTCCGGCCCGAACATGCGCGTGAGCGGGACCGCCACCGCGCCCATCCGGTAGCAGGCCAGGTGGCTGACCGCCGTCTCGGCGCGCTGGTGCAGGATGACGGCCACGCGGTCTCCGCGCCCGACCCCCAGGGCGGCCAACGCGTTGGCCAGGCGGTTGGCCTCGCGGCGGAGCTGGCCGTAGGTCCAGGTGGCGGTTGCCCCCTCGGCCGACTCGTAGAGGATGGCCGGCCGCTCGGGCTCGACGTCGGCCCAGCGGTCGCAGACGTCCAGGGCGATGTTGTAGGGGTGGGGGACCGCCCAGCGGAAGGCCGCCCGCGCATCCTCGTAGGGCCGGCCGATGAAGTCCTCGGGGCGGATCATCCCGTGCGGCGGCCGCAGGTCTACCCTACGGGCACGGCGCCGGAGGGCGAGGAGCGGCGCGGCGCGGGCACGGCCGCACCCCCGGCGGCGGCGACCTGGCGCGCCAGCACCCCCACCGCCGCCACGACGGCGGCCAGCACCACCCAGATCAGCACGCGGGAGAGGCCGGAGATCAGCGAGATCGTCCCGCTGCTGAGCCCGGTGAGGGCCAGCCCCAGCACCGGCATGACCGGGGCGCCGCACCCCGCCACGCTGCACGGCATCGTGGAGAAGCCCAGCGTGGAGAGCACCGCGCCGGCCGTCCCGGCCTGGCCGCCGCGCCGCCCGGCACCGGGCCGCCCGCCACCCGCGGCACCCGCGCGCAGCTGGGCGCGGCGCTCCAGCCACAGGGCGGCATACGCGCCGAAGAGCACGCCCATGAGCAGCCACCGTCCCACGTCGCGCGTGGTCACCGTGAAGCCCCACTCGGCGGCGTCGTACTCGCCGGAGGCGACGTACCACAGCAGCGCCGCGTTGGCCAGGAAGCGGACCTTCTCCGTCCAGGGGGCGGGGTCGTCGCGCAGCCAGGCGGGGACGCGGCGCAGCCAGGGGTTGAGCGAGATGTGGTCGGGGGGCTTGCGGGCCACGGAGAGGACGAGCGGCGGCAGGAGCAGGTTCAGGGCCAGGATGGCCAGGACCACGAGGAGGACCGTCCCGCGGCGGCGGCGGACCGCGCCGGCCACGGTCGAGCCGACCTGACGCAGCAGCACACCACGCATGGTGCTACCCCCTGATCGTGCGCATCACCTCGGCGTCCTGGAACGCCTGCTGCGGGGTGCCCTGGAAGATGATCTCACCGCGGTCGATCACGTACAAGCGCTGGGCCACCCGGCTGGCGGTCATGACGTTGGACTCGGCGACGAGCAGGGAGACCCCCATCGCCCGGATCTGCAGGACGGCCTCGGCGAAGCGCTGCACCACCACCGGGGCGAGCCCCTCGAAGGACTCGTCGAGGAGGAGCAGGCGCGGCCCCAGGGCCATCGCCCGGGCGATCGCCAGCATCTTCTTCTCCCCGCCGCTCAGGTAGAGCCCGCGGCGGTCCAGCAGCGCCTCCAGGCGCGGAAAGAGCTGGAAGACCTGGCGCTGGCGGTCCGGTGCGTCGGCGGTCCCCTGCCCGTCGCCGCGCGGGGCGCCCCCCAGCCACAGGCCCAGGTTCAGGTTCTCGGCCACGGTCAGGTCCGGGAAGATCCCGGCGTCCTCGGGCGCGTAGGCCAGGCCCAGGCGGGCGCGCTCGTGGGGACCCAGACGGGTGAGGTCGCGCCCGGCGAAGGTGATCCGGCCGGCGCGCACCGGCAGCAGGCCCATGATGCTCTCCATCGTGGTGGTCTTGCCGGCCCCGTTGCGGCCGACCAGCGCCACCACCTCGCCCGCCCCCACCTGCAGCGAGACGCCGCGCAGGACGTGGGCGTTCCCGCGGTCGGTGTGCACGTCGCGCACCTCGAGCAGCGGGTCGGCGGCCATCAGGCGTGCCCCAGCAGAGTCTCCGCCACCCGCGGGTCGGTGCGGATGGCCTCGGGCGCGCCGTCGGCGAGGATGCGCCCCTGGTGCATCACCACGATGCGGTCGGAGTAGCGGAAGACGATGTCCATGTCGTGCTCCACGATCACGGCGGCCAGGCCCAGCTCGCGCACCACCCCGGCGACGATGTCCATGATCGCCCCCTTCTCCCGCGTCCCCACGCCGCTGGTGGGCTCGTCGAGGAAGATGAGGGTCGGCCGCAGCGCGTAGGCCACGGCCACGTCCAGCAGCTTGCGCTCCCCCTGGGCCAGGTCGGCCGCCGGGGTGCGCCACTTGCCCTCCAGCCCGAAGTCCCGCAGGACGCGGAAGGCCTCCTCCTGCACCGCCCGGTCGCGGTCGGCCAGGGCCAGACCGCGCCGGATGGTGCCCTCGCGGACGAAGATGGCCAAGCGCACGTTGTCCAGGGCGGAGAGCTGGTCGAAGAGGTTGACCAGCTGGAAGCTGCGGGCGATGCCGGCGCGGATGCGGGACTGCACCGGCAGGTGGGTGATGTCGCGCTCCTGGAAGAGGATGCGCCCCTCGTCCGGGGGGAGCAGCCCGCTGATGAGGTTCACCAGGGTGGTCTTGCCGGCGCCGTTGGAGCCGATCAGCGAGAGGAACTCCTGCGGCTCGACGCGGAAGTCCACCCCGTCCACGGCGGCCAGCGCGCCGAAGCGCTTGCGCAGCCCCTGCGTCTGCAGGAGGGCCATCAGGCCGCCTCCCGGGCCCGCCGGCGCACCCACCCCAGGGCCCCGATGATCCCCTGCGGCATGACCAGCACGAGCGCCACCAGGATCACGCCCAGCAGCCCCTGCCAGTACTGCGTGGTCTTGATGACGTAGGTTTCCAGGTAGTTGTAGGCGACGCCGCCCACGATGGGGCCGGCGAAGCTCTTGAAGCCCCCCAGCACCGCCATGAAGACGATGCGGCCGGAGAACGGCCAGTAGAGGATGTCGGGGGTGACCAGCCCGTTGAGCGGCGCCCACAGCGCCCCGGCCAGCCCCGTCACGCCGCCGGAGACGACGAAGGCCAGGTAGCGGTACCGCCGCACCGGGATCCCCACGAAGCGCGCCCGCACCTCGTTGTCGCGGATGGCCTGCAGCGCGTAGCCGAAGGGCGAGTGGGTGAGCACCCACAGCAGCCCCACCGCGGCGACGAAGATCAGGAGGACGTAGTAGTAGTAGGTCGTGGCCAGGAAGGCCAGCTTGTCCTCGGTGCGCACCAGCCCGCCCAGCAGCCCGGGCGTGGGGATGCGCAGCCCGTCGGTCCCGTTGGTGATCCAGAAGAACTTCAGCGCCAGCGCCCACAGCACCTGGGAGAGCGCCAGCATCAGGATGGAGAAGAAGATGCGCGTGTACCGCACGGTGACGAGGCCGAAGACCGCCGCCAGCAGCACCGTGGCCGCGACGCTGGCGGCCAGCCAGAGCTCCATGGTGGTGACGCCCAGGTAGCGCACCAGGAAGCCCACCGTGTAGGCGGCGCCGCCGAAGAAGGCGGAGTGGCCGAAGGAGAGCAGGCCGGTGTAGCCCAGCAGCAGGTTGAAGCCGAGCGCGGCGATGCCGAAGATCAGCCCGTAGGTCAGCTGGATGCGCTGGAACGGCGAGGCCAGCACCCCGACGAGCGGGGCGCCCTCCAGGAGCGGCAGGAGCAGGAGGAGCAGGGCCAGCGGCACGAGCGCCCAGGCCGCCGCCGGGCGGCGGGCCGTCGGCGCCGGGGGGGCGAGGGTGGGCTGGACCTCGTTCACGCCCGTCCCAGCAGCCCCGCCGGCCGCGTGACCAGCACGGCCGCGGCGATGAGGTAGAGGACGGCCAGCTCCAGCTCCGGGAAGTACTGGATGGCCACGGTGCGCACGATCCCCACGATCAGCGCGCCGGCCAGCGCCCCCTCCAGGCTGCCGAGCCCGCCGATGACCACGACGACGAAGGCCAGCACCAGGGCGTCCACGCCCATGCCGAGCACCGCGCCCTGGATGGGCACGATCACCGCGCCGGCCAGCCCGGCCATCAGCGTGCCCAGGGCAAAGGCCAGGACGTAGGTGCGGCCCACGTCGATCCCCATCGCCGCGGCCATGCGCCGGTCCTGCGAGGTGGCGCGCAGCACCACCCCGAAGCGGGTGCGGTAGACCACCGCCCACAGCAGCGCCGCCACGGCCAGCCCCAGCAGGATCACCACCAGGTTGTAGCGGGGGTAGACCGCCCCCAGCACGCTGGCGCTGCCGAAAGCCGCCCACAGCCCGCTGGCCGACAGCGGCGTCGCCCCCCAGATGATGCGCATGACGTCCTCCAGGATGAGGAGCAGCCCGAAGGTGATGAGGAGCTGGTACTCCTCGGCGCGGCGGTAGAGCGGGCGCAGCAGGGTGGGCTCCATCACCGCGCCCACCACGGCCACGACCGCTGCCGCCGCCGGCAGCAGCAGGACGAGGACGGGCGGGGCGGTGCCGGGGATGCCGCCGCTGAGCGCGGCGCCCGCCACCCCCACCGCCCAGGCCATCACGTAGGCCCCCAGCGCGTAGAGGTTGCCGTGCGCCAGGTTCACGATGCGCATGACGCCGTAGATCAGGCTCAGCCCGCCGGCGATGAGGAAGAGCACCGCCGCGTAGAGCAGGGCGTTGAGGACCTGGACGGCCAGGACGTCCATGGATGTAGCCCTACGTTCCGCGGCCCCGGGGCCGATCCCTCCCGCTGCGGGTCACGGGCCCATCACCACCACCGCCCGTCCCACGATCTCTCCCCGGTCGAGCGCGGCATAGGCCTCCGGGGCCGCCTCCAGCGGGTAGCGCCGGGTGATGGTGCGCTGCGGCTGGATGGCCGCACTGGCCGCCAGCTGCAGGATCCGCGGCATGTCGGCGCGGACCCGCGCCCCGTAGGAGCCGATCACCCGCACGCCGCGCCGGACCAGGCGGGTGATCTCGATGGGCACCGCCGTCCGGCCCGGGGCGATGCCCACCACGACCACCCGGCCCCCGTCGGCCACCGCGCCGAAGGCCTGCTGCACCGTCGCCGGCCGGCCCAGCGCCTCGAAGGCGACGTCCACGCCCCGGCCGCCGGTGAGGCGCAGGATGGCCGGGACGACCTCCTCCTCGCCGGCGTGCACGGTGTCGGTGGCGCCGAGCCGTCGCGCCGCCTCCAGCTTCTCCGCCCGCACGTCCACGGCGATCACCTGCACCGCGCCGAAGAGGCGGGCGAGCTGGACGAGGTTGGAGCCGACGCCGCCGGTGCCGATGACCGCCACCGTCTCGCCGGCGCGCAGGTCCGCCTGGTGGCGGACGGCGCCGTAGGCCGTGAAGACGGCACAGCCGAGGATGGCGCTCTCCACGGGCGGCAGCCCTTCCGGCAGCGGGAAGACGTCGGTGGCCGGGACCACGGCGTACTCGGCCAGCCCCGCCATGCTGTACATCGCCAGCGGCGTGCCGTCGGCGCGCTGCAGGCGGGTGGTGCCGTCGTAGAGCTGGCCGCGCAGGCGGTTGAACGCGAAGAAGGTGGCGCACAGGTCGTCGCGCCCCTGGGCGCAGAAGGCGCAGGTGCCGCACGGCATGATGAAGGCGCAGACCACGCGGTCGCCCTCGCGCACCCCGCCGACGCCCGGTCCGAGCGCGGCCACCGTGCCGCTGATCTCGTGGCCCAGGACGGCGGGGGTGGGGAAGGCCACCTCGCCCTTGATGACGTGCAGGTCGGTGTGGCAGACGCCGCAGGCGGCCACGCGCACCAGCACCTCCCCGGCCCGGGGCGCGGGGACCGGGACCTCCTCCACCTGCAGCGGCGCTCCGACCTCGGGCAGGACGATGGCCCGCATCACCTGTGGCATGGGGCCCCCCGGGCTGGCATCACAGGCCGCCGCTCTTGACTAAGTTGACTCAACCAACTAAACTCATCATGCATGGGCCGACGGGTTGCCAGGTCAGAGAGGGTTCTGGTCGTCAACCTCCATGAAGCCAAGGCACGCCTCTCCGAGCTCGTGGAACGGGTGCAGGGCGGTGAGGAGGTCGTGATCGCCAGGCGCGGCCGGCCTGCGGCCAGGCTGGTGGCAGAGCACCCGGAACCCGTGCCGCTCGGCTTCCTGGCGCTCGAGGTCCCCGACGCGTTCTTCGAACCATTGCCTGACGAAGAGCTAGCGGCCTGGGAGGGCCGGTCTACCTGAAGCTCCTCCTCGACACCCACGTCCTGCTGTGGGCGCTCGGGCAGCCGGACCGGTTGAGCGAGCGGGCCCGGCAGGCCATCGCCGACCCGACCAACCTGCGCCTGGTCTCGAGCGCTTCCGCGTGGGAGATCGCCACCAAGCACCGGCTGGGGCGCTTGCCCGGAGGCGAGCGCGTCCTGGCCGCATACGCGCACCACCTCCGCACCCTCCGGGCCGTCGAGCTGCCGATCACCTCCGAGCACGCCATCCTGGCCGGCGGGTTCCCCCATTCTCACCGCGACCCCTTCGACCGCGTCCTCGCCGCTCAGGCCATGATCGAGGGCGCACTCCTCGTCTCCGCTGACCCGAGCTTCGACCAGTTCGGCCCGCGTCGCTTCTGGTGAGGCCGGACGGCCAGCCCGGCTCACCCGGGCGGCGCTCCCCGGTAAGCCAGGTCGAGGAGCTCCACCGTGTGGCGCACCGGCAGCGGCGGGCCGGTCCGGGCCAGCGCCGCCCGCAGCTGCACCAGGCAGCCGATGTTGCCCGAGGCCACCACCGCCGCCCCGGTCTCGCGGATGGCCGCGGCCTTGCGGTCGCCCAGCGCGCGGGCGATGGCCGGCTCCTCCAGGTTGTAGATCCCGGCCGAGCCGCAGCACGCCTCGCCGCCGGTCACCTCCACCACCGCGGCGTTCTCCACCGCGGCCAGGAGGCGGCGCGGCGCCGCGCGGATCCCCTGCGCCTGCGCCAGGTGGCAGGCGTCGTGGTAGGCCACGCGCACCGGGGCGGCGAAGCGCGCGCCCGGGACGAGGCCGAGGCCGTCGAGCACCTCGCTGACGTCGCGCACGCGCCGGGCGAAGGCCTCCGCGCCCGCTCCCTCGCCGTCCCCGGCGAAGAGCAGAGGGTAGGCCTTCATGGCCGAGCCGCACCCCGCCGCGGTGGTGACGACGGCGTCGACGTCGCGGGGAAAGGCGGCCAGGATCCCTCTGGCCAGCGTCCGGGCCTGGCGGTCCGCCCCGGCGTGCATGGGGAGCGCTCCACAGCACCCCTGGCCGGGCGGGACCACGACCTCGACGCCGTTGCGGGCGAGCACGCGCACGGCCGCGGCGGTGATCTCCGGCGCCAGGACCCGCTGCACGCACCCCACGAGCAGGGCCACACGGGCCCGGCGCCGGCCCTCCGCCGGAACGACGGCCGGCAGCGGAGCCGGCGGCGGCAGGTGGTCGGGGAGGAGCTCCAGCATGGCCGCCAGCGGCGACGGCAGGAGACCTCGCAGCGGCCGCGCCAGCCGCCCCGCGCGCGCCGCCAGGCGGAACCGGCCGGGGTAGGGGAGCGTGCGCAGGGCGAGCCCGCGGACCGCGCGGGCCAAGAGCGGCCGCCGCCGGCGGCGCTCCGCGTGCGCCCGGAAGGGGACCACGAGCGCCTCGTAGTGCACGCCCGACGGGCAGACCGCCTGGCAGGCCAGGCATCCCAGGCAGCGGTCGACGTACTGCAGCGTGGCCTCGTCCGGCGGGAGGCGCCCCTCCAGCACGTCCTTCATCAGGAAGATGCGCCCGCGCGGCGAGTCCATCTCCTCGCCCAGGAGCTGGTAGGTGGGGCAGGCCGGGAGACACAGGCCGCAGTGGATGCAGGTCTCGATGGCCCGGACCATGCCCGCGCCGTGCGGGCCGAGGGTGGCGGTGGGGATCCGGTGGTGCACTCAGGCCACCTCGGGGAAGCGGCCCTCGGGGTCGAGCGCCGCCTTCACCCGCCGCAGGAAGGCCTGCTCGAGCGGGACGCCCAGCAGGAGGCGCGCGGGAGGCCGCGGTGCGCGGATGACGAGGCCGCGCAGGTCCAGTCGACCGAGCAGGTCGTGCAGGGTCTCGAGGTCCCGGGGCCAGGCCACCCAGGCCACCTGGCCGCCGGCGCTGTAGCGCCGCAGCGGGGTAGCGGCCGGAGATGGGCCCGCGGCCCCCGTGTCGTCGCCCGTGGCCGGACGTCCTGCCTGCCCCTCGAGCGCGGCCTCCAGCGGGGGGATGCGCCGCGGCGTGAGCGGGACCTTCACCAGCGCCGCGTCGGGCGGCGCCCAGGCGAACTCCCGCGCCGCCTCCCACAGGCGCCCTTCCTCCTCCGGGGGGACCACCTCGCCGCCTCCCAGGAAGGCGCGCAGGCGGTCGATCCGGGCCGACAGCGCCGAGGCGTTCCCGCCGAGGCGCAGCCACAGGCGGCCGGGCGGCTCCAGGTCCACGGCCGCCAGGTCGAAGGGTGCCCGCTCGAGGCGTACCAGGGTGTCGAGGGCCTCCGGCAGCGCGGGGCGGTCGAGCCGCACCGTGGCGGTGGCCTCGGGGCGCGGGAAGACCTTCAGGCTCACCTCGACCAGCACGCCGAGCCGCCCCAGGCTCCCCACCATGAGCTTGGGCAGGTCGAACCCGGCGGCGTTCTTCACCACCCGCCCGCCCCCGCGCACCAGCGCCCCCGTGCCGTCCACGAAGCGCACGCCGATGACGAAGTCGCGCACCCCGCCGTAGCGGTGGCGGCCCGGCCCGCTCAGCCCGGCGGCGACGGTGCCGCCGAGGGTCGCCCCGCCTGCCGCGAAGGGCGGGTCGAAGGGGAGGTACTGCCCCGCGCGGCCGAGCAGGATCTCGACCTCGGCGAGCGGTGTGCCGGCCAGCGCGGTGAAGGTGTACTCGGCGGGGTCGTACTCGACGATGCCGCGCACCCCGCGCAGGTCGAGCGCGGCAACCTCCCCGGGGGGCTCGCACAGCGCGGGCTTGGTGGCGCCGCCGCGGGGCAGGAGGCGGGCGTGTTCACGGACGGCCTCGGCGGCCTCCTCGGGGGAGCGGACCAGGAGGGGCGCCGGGTGGACCACCGGGGCGGGCTCAGCCGGCCAGGGCGGGGAGCGGCTCGCCGAGCACCTTCCCCCGGTTGGCCAGCTCGCGCGGGTCCATGGCGCGGCGCAGGCGGCGCATCAGCGCCAGGTCGTTGGGGCCGAACATGCGTGGGAGGAAGTCGCGCTTCTCCATCCCCACGCCGTGCTCGCCGGTGATGGAACCGCCCAGGCGGATGCACAGCTCCAGGATCTCCCCCGCCAGCGCCTCCGCCCGCTCCAGCTCTCCGGGACGGCGGCCGTCGTAGAGGACCAGCGGGTGGAGGTTGCCGTCGCCGGCGTGGAAGACGTTGGCCACGCGCAGCCCGTAGCGGGCGCTGAGGCGCTCGATCTCGGCCAGCGCCTCCCCCAGGCGCGTGCGCGGGACGACCCCGTCCCCGGTGATGTAGTCGGTGCTGAGGCGCCCCACCGCCGAGAAGGTCTCCTTGCGTCCCTTCCAGATGCGCGCCCGCTCCTCGGCGTCGCGGGCCACGCGGACCTCAGCTGAGCCCGAGGCCTCGACCACCTCGCGCAGTCGGGCAAACTCGGCGTTGGCCTCGGGCGCCTCTCCCTCCACCTCCACGATGAGGAGGGCCGCGGCGTCCCTCGGGTATCCTGCCCCCACCGCCGCCTCGGCCGCCTCGATGGCCAGGCGGTCCATGATCTCCATCGCTCCCGGCAGGATCCCCGCCGCCACGATGCGCGCCACCGCCTCCCCGGCGGCGGCCAGCGAGCGGTAGCTGGCCAGCAGGGTGCGGTAGACCTCCGGACGGGGCAGGAGCCGCAGCGTCACCTCCAGGGCGATGCCGAAGAGCCCCTCCGAGCCGACGAAGAGGCCCACGAGGTCCGGCCCCACCGCCTCCAGGCTCTCCCCGCCGAGCCGCACCACCTCGCCGTCGGCCAGCACCGCCTCCAGCCCCAGCACGTGGTTGGCGGTCATGCCGTACTTCAGGCAGTGCGCCCCGCCGGAGTTGAAGGCCACGTTGCCGCCGATGGTGCACACCGGCTGGCTGGAGGGGTCGGGGGCGTAGTACAGCCCGAAAGGCGCGGCGGCGTGCGAGACTTGCAGGTTGATGACGCCCGGCTCCACCACGGCCAGCCGCTCGTCCGGGTCGAGGCGCAGGATGCGGTTCAGGCGGTTGAGGGCGATGACGAGCCCGCCCGGGACGGGCAGGCTGCCGCCGGAGAGGCTGGTGCCGCTGCCGCGGGCGACGAAGGGGACCCCGTGGCGGTAGCACAGGCGCACCGCCTCCACCACCTCCGCCTTCGCCTCGGCCAGCAGCACGGCCGCGGGGCGGGCGCGGAACCCCGTGAGCGCGTCCGACTCGTAGGGCGCGAGCGCCGCCGGATGGGTGAGCAGGCGCTCCCGCGGGACGCGCCGCGCCAGCTCCTGGAGCCAGGCCGGGTGCGGCATCGCGTCGCTGTGCCCTTCGCGTCCTCCCGGACGGGCTCCTCCTGCGCCCAGCGAGGGGAGCGCGCCGCCCGGGTGGAACTCTCCCCGTAGCTCATCCGGAGGTCGCACACCATGCCCCCGACGCTCGAGGTCCTGACCCCGCCCCCGCCCGGGACGGAGGAGGTGCTGAACGCGGAGGCGCGGCGCTTCCTGGCCGACCTGCACGCGGAGTTCGATACGGTGCGCCGCGACCTGCTGCGCCGCCGGGCCGAGCGCCAGGCCGCCCTGCTGGCGGGCGAGCGGCCGCGCTTCCTCCCCGAGACCCGGACGGTGCGCGAGGCGGCGTGGCGCGTGGCCCCCGCCCCGCCCGACCTGGAGCACCGCTGGGTGGAGATCACGGGGCCGGTCGACCGGAAGATGATGATCAACGCGCTCAACTCCGGGGCGCAGGTCTTCATGGCCGACTTCGAGGACGCCCTCAGCCCCACCTGGGAAAACGTCATGACGGGTCAGGTGAACCTGCAGGACGCCGTACGCCGCCGCCTCACCTTCACCAGCCCCGACGGCCGGGTCTACCGGCTGCAGGAGCAGACCGCCACGCTGCTGGTGCGCCCGCGCGGCTGGCACCTGGAGGAGAAGCACGTGGCCGTGGACGGCGTCCCCCTGGCGGGTGCGCTCTTCGACTTCGGCCTCTACATGGTCCACAACGCCCGCGAGCTCCTGGCGCGCGGGACGGGCCCGTACTTCTACCTGCCGAAGCTGGAGAACCACCTGGAGGCGCGCCTGTGGAACGACGTCTTCCAGTTCGCCCAGGACGCCCTGGGCATCCCGCGCGGGACGATCCGGGCCACGGTGCTGGTCGAGGTGGTCCTGGCCGCCTTCGAGATGGACGAGATCCTCTACGAGCTGCGCGACCACGCCTCCGGGCTCAACGCCGGGCGCTGGGACTACATCTTCAGCATCATCAAGAAGTTCCGCCACCGGCCGGACGTCGTGCTCCCCGACCGCGCCCAGGTGACGATGACCGTCCCCTTCATGCGGGCGTACACGGAGCTCCTGGTGCGCACCTGCCACCGCCGCGGCGCCCACGCCATCGGCGGCATGGCCGCCTTCATCCCCTCGCGCCGCGACCCGCAGGTGAACGAGGTGGCGCTGGCCCAGGTGCGCGCCGACAAGGAGCGCGAGTCCCGCGACGGCTTCGACGGGACCTGGGTGGCCCACCCCGACCTGGTCCCCGTGGCCCGGGAGGTCTTCGAGCGCGCGCTGGAGGGGCGCCCCCACCAGAAGGCGCGGTTGCGCGAGGACGTCCAGGTGAGCGAGGCCGACCTGCTCGACATCCGCGTCCCGGGCGGGGAGATCACCGAGCGCGGGGTGGTGAACAACGTCAGCGTGGCGCTCCAGTACCTGGACTCGTGGCTGCGCGGCGTGGGGGCGGCGGCGATCTACAATCTCATGGAGGACGCCGCCACCGCCGAGATCGCCCGCTCGCAGCTGTGGCAATGGGTGCACCACCAGGCGGTGATGGCAGACGGCCGCCGCGTCACGCCCGACGGGTACCGCGCCGTGCGGGAGGCCGAGCTGGCACGCCTGCAGGCCCAGGCGCCGGCCGGGCACCGCCTGGCGGAGGCGGCGGAGATCCTCGACGCGCTCGTACTGACGCCGGACTTCGTGGAGTTCCTGACGCTGCTGGCCTATGCCCGACTTCCGTGACCGCCCGATCCCGGACCGCCCGGCCGCCGCCCCTCCGCCGGCCGCCGCCGGTGGACCCGGGACCCCGGCGCCCGCCGCGGTGCCGCGCCGGCGCGATGCGGTGGCCCACGTCCTGCGGGCGCGCCTGCCGGGGCGGCAGCTCGTCGTCGTCAGCAACCGCGAGCCCTACGTCCACCGCCGGACGCCGCGCGGGCTCGAGGTGGAGCGGCCGCCGGGCGGGCTGGTCGAGGCCCTCGACCCGGTGATGCAGGCGCTCGGCGGGGTCTGGGTGGCCTGGGGGAGCGGCAGCGGCGACCGGGAGGCGGTGGACGTCCACGACCGCGTAGCCGTCCCGCCGGAGGCGCCGCGCTACCTGCTGCGCCGGGTCTGGCTCCCCGAGCGCGTGGTGGAGACCTCCTACTACGGCTACGCCAACCAGGCGCTGTGGCCGCTGTGCCACCTGGCGGTGACGAAGGCGCGCTTCCTGCGCCGCTACTGGGAGGGGTACGTCGAGGCCAACCGCCTCTTCGCCGCCGCGGCCGCGGAGGAGGCGGAGCCGCGCGCCTTCGTCTGGGCGCAGGACTACCACCTGGCCCTCTTCCCCGCCCTCCTGCGCGCGCAGCGCCCCGACCTCTTCCTGGCGCACTTCTGGCACATCCCCTGGCCGGCCTGGGACGTCTTCCGCGCCATGCCGGCTGCGCAGCGGGCGCCGCTGCTGCGGGGGCTGCTGGGCAACGACCTGCTCGGCTTCCACCTGGAGCGCTTCCGCGAGACCTTCCTCGAGTGCGTGGAGCGGGAGCTGCCCGACGCCGACGTGGACTTCGCCAACGGCGTCGTCGACCTGGAAGGACACCGCACCACGGTGCGCGTCTTCCCCATCAGCATCGACGTGGAGCGCTTCGAGGAGCTGGCCGCCTCCCCGGCGGGGCGGCGCTGGATGGCCCGGTGGCGCGCCCGCCCCGAGGTCGGCGACCGGGCGGTGGTGGCGGCGGTCGACCGCCTCGACTACTCCAAGGGCATCCCCGAGCGCCTGCGCGCGGTGGACCGCTTCCTGCGCCGCCACCCCGAGTGGCGCGACCGCGTGGTCTTCGTGCAGAAGGCCGCGCCCACGCGTACGCGCATCAAGGCGTACCAGGAGCTGCAGGCCGAGGTGGAGCGGCTGGTGGGGGAGATCAACGCCCGCTACGGCACGCCGGCGTGGACGCCGGTCCTCTACCTGCCCGAGCCGATGCCGCGCGTGGCCGTGGCGGCGCTCTACCGCCTGGCGGACGTCGCCGTGGTCAGCTCCCTCCAGGACGGGATGAACCTGGTGGCCAAGGAGTTCATCGCCGCGCAGGTGGACGAGCGCGGCGTGCTCCTCCTCAGCGAGCTCTCCGGGGCGGCCGAGGAGCTGGCCCACGCCCTGATCATCAACCCCTATGACGAGGAGGGCTTCGCCGAGGCGCTGCGGCGGGCGCTGGAGATGCCGCTGGAGGAGCGGCGGGCCCGGCTGCGGCCGATGCGCGCCTACCTGCGCCAGCACGACGTCTACTGGTGGATGGAGGAGATCGTGGCCGCGGCGGCCCGGCTCATCGCCCGCCGCCAGGAGACCCGCCACCTGCTCGGGGACCTCCCCCGGCTGCGCGCGCTCTTGCAGCGGCGCCGCCCGGCGCTCTTCCTCGACTACGACGGGACGCTCGTCCCCATCGCCCCGCGCCCCGCCGACGCCGTGGCCGGCCCGGAGGTGCGCCAGGTCCTGCAGGCCCTGGTGGCCGCGGGCATCGAGGTGGCCATCGTCACCGGCCGCGCCATCGCGGAGATCCGCCGCCTGCTGGGGGTCGAGGGGGTGCTGTACTTCGGCAACCACGGCCTGGAGGTGGAGGGGCCGGCGCAGCCGCCGGTGGCCGAGGCGGCGGAGCGGCTGCGCGGGCAGATCCGCGACCTGACCGCCCAGCTCCGGGAAGCGCTGGCGGAGATCCCCGGGGTGATCGTGGAGGAGAAGGGCTTCGGCAGCAGCGTCCACTACCGCCTCGTGGCCCCCGAGCAGGTGGACCGGGTGAAGCAGGTGGTGGGGGCGCTGGTGGCGCGGGCGCGCCCGTGGGTGCGGCTGACCCGCGGGAAGAAGGTGCTGGAGCTGCGGCTGAGCCTGCCGTGGGACAAGGGGCGGGCGGTGCTCTGGTGGCTCCACCACCGCTACGGTCCGGAGTGGGACCGCCGGGTCGTGCCCATCTACATCGGGGACGACCGCACCGACGAGGACGCCTTCGGCGCGCTGCTGGCCCGCGGGGTCACGGTGACGGTGGCGCCGGAGGCGCCCACGGCGGCGGCCTACTACCTGCGCGACCCCGAAGAGGTGCTGGCCTTCCTGCGCGACCTCCCGGGGCTCACCGCGCCGGAGCCGGCCGCGGTGGCCGGCTGAGGGCGGCCGGCGGAGGAGGGATCCGGGTGCTCGACGAGACGCTCGTCCGCGACGTCCTGGCGCGGGCGCGCCGCAGCGGCAGCGACTTCGCCGAGGTGTACGCCGAGCGCTGGCGCCGGCGCACGCTGCGGGTGCTGAACGGCGAGGTGAAGGAGGCGACGAGCGGCCTGGAGTACGGGGCCGGGCTCCGCCTCTTCCACGGCACCGAGGTCACCTACGGCTACACCAACGACCTGACCCCCCAGGGGCTGCTGGCGCTGGCGGCCACCCTCACCGCGCTGCGGGGTCAGGCCGGGCGGGTGGACGAGCGGGGCGCGGGCGGGCTCGACTTCCGCCGCGCCCGTGCCCGCGGCCTGCACACCCCGCGGGTGCCCTTCGACGCCCATCCCCGCCGCTACCGCCTGGAGCGGCTGCTGGAGGCGGACGGGGCCGCCCGCGTGGCGCCCGAGGTGCGGCAGGTGGAGAGCGTCCTGGAGGAGTGGGAGCAGGAGGTGCTGGTGGCCAACACCGAGGGCGCCTGGGTGGAGGACCGCCGCGTGCGCACGCGTCTGCGCGTGACGGCCATCGCCGAGGACGCCGGCGTGGTGCAGACCGGCGTGGCCTGGCAGGGGCTCAGCGTGGGGCTGGAGCTGCTGGAGACCCACCCTCCGGCCGCGCTGGGGCGCCGCGCGGGCGAGCAGGCCATGACCAACCTGCGCGCCCGGCCCGCGCCGGCCGGCACGATGCCGGTGGTGCTGGGGCCGGGCTTCGGCGGGGTGATCTTCCACGAGGCGGTGGGCCACCTGCTGGAGACGACCTCGGTGGCCAAGAAGGCCTCGGTCCTCGCCGACCGCCTGGGGGAGCCGGTGGCCAGCCCCGTCGTCACCTACATCGACGACGGGACCGTCCCGCACGCCTGGGGGAGCAGCGAGTTCGACGACGAGGGCGCCCCCACCGAGCGCACCGTGCTCATCGAGCGCGGGATCCTGCGCAGCTACCTGGTGGACCGCTGGGGCGCGCTGCGCACCGGCTACCGGCCCACCGGCTCCGGGCGGCGGCAGGACTACACCTTCGCCCCCACCTCGCGCATGCGCAACACCTTCATCGGCCCCGGCACGACCCCGCTGCGCGACCTCTTCGCCCAGGTGGACGACGGCCTCTACGCCGTGGGCTTCCGCGGCGGCCAGGTCCGGCCCGGGTCGGGCGAGTACAACTTCGGGGTCCAGGAGGCCTACCGCATCCGCCGCGGGGAGATCGCCGAGCCGGTGCGCGGGGCGATGCTGGTGGGCAAGGGGCCGGAGACGATCATGCGCGTGGTGGCGGTCTCCGACGACCTGGCGCTGGGCGCGGGGATGTGCGGCTCGCTCTCCGGGTCGATCCCCACCGAGGTGGGGCAGCCGCACGTCCTGGTCTCGGCGATCGTCGTGGGCGGCGAGGCGTGACCGCGGTGGGCGGCCGGGGGCCGGCGAGGGCGGGAGGCGCGGCATGACCGTCGACGAGGCGACGCGCTACGTGCTGGAGCAGGCCCGCGCCCGCGGGGTGCATGTGGAGGTCCTGGGGACGCGCACGCGCGAGACCTCGGCGCGGGCCTTCCAGGGGCGGGTGGAGCAGCTCACCGAGGCGGTGCGCGGGGGGTTGGGCCTGCGCGTCGTGGTGGACGGGCGCGTCGGCTACGCCTACAGCGAGGAGCTCACCCCGGCGGCGCTGGAGTGGGCGCTGACCGAGGCGGTGGAGAACGCCGTCCTCCAGCCGCCCGGCGAGGGCTTCCTCCCCACGGGCGGAGCGCTGGGGGAGCACGACCTGGTCGGGGACCGGCTGCAGGCGCCGCTCGCGGCCAAGATCGGCGCGGCACTGGGGTTCGAGGGGACGCTGCGCGAGGACGCCCGGGTGCAGCAGGTGGTGCTGGCCGGCTACGTGGAGCGCGAGCAGGAGGTGCGCCTGGCCAGCACGGCGGGGAGGAGCGGGGCCTACCGGCGGGGAGTGGTGGGGACCGTCGGCTCGGTGGTGATGCGGCAGGGGACCAGCCTGAAGCAGGCCTGGGAGGCGCAGTTCGTCACCGGCGTGGCGGCGCTCGACCCCGGGCGCACGGCGCTCGACCTGACCGAGCGGACGGGGCGGCTGCTGGGCGCGCGGCCGCTGCGCACGGGGCGCTACCCGGCCTACCTCGAGCCCAAGCCGTTCGCGGCGCTGCTGGCGGCGTTCTGGCCGATGTGGAGCGGCAAGATGGTGCAGGAGGGGAAGAGCCGCCTGCGCGGCCGGCTGGGGGAGCGCATCGCCTCGCCGCTGGTGACGCTGGTGGACGACCCCACGCTGCCCGACGGCCTGGCCACACGCCCCTTCGACGCCGAGGGCACGCCGGCCCGCCCCCTCACCCTGGTGGAGGACGGCGTCCTGCGGGCCTTCCTGACCAACAGCGAGACGGCGCGGGCGCTCGGCCTGCCCAACACCGGCCACGCCGCGCGGAGCTACCGCAGTGTGCTGGGGGTGGCTCCCTCCAACCTCTACCTGGCGCCGCGCGGCCCGCTGCCGCTGGCGCGCGGGGTGCTGGTGGCCGAGGTCATGGGCGTGCACGCGGGGACGAACCCCGTCACCGGTGAGTTCTCGGTGCAGGCGCTGGGGCTGTGGGTGGAGGACGGCGCCGTGGCCTCCCCGCTGGAGAACTTCACGGTCGCGGGGGACTTCCTCGACCTGCTGGCCCACGTCGTGGGCGTCGGCGACGGGCTGCGGTGGGAGCTGGAGGGCCCTTCGGCCTTCGGCGCCCCGGGGGTGGTCGCCGTCGAGTCCCTCTCCTTCGCGGGGGAGTCGTAGGCCCCGCTTCTGCCGAGGGGGGCGCACCGCCTCAGTCCCTCGGCCCTTCCTGCCCAGTCCCTCGGCCCTTCCTGCCCAGTCCCCCGGCCCTTCCTGCCCAGTCCCCCGGCCCTTCCTGCTCAGTCCCCCGGCCCCTCTTGCGGCGTCGGGCGGCCCACCTGGTAGGCCAGCTCCGCCCCGAAGAGCAGGATGACCGCCGAGACGTACAGCCAGACCAGGAAGACGATGATGCCGGTGAGCGAGCCGTAGACGATCTCGTAGCGGGCGAAGCTCTCCAGGTACCAGAAGAAGGCCCGCTTGGTCACCTCGAAGAGGATGCCGCCGACCACGGCGCCCGCCACGGCATTGCGCCAGGGGATGAGGACGTTCGGCAGGTAGCGGTAGATGACCAGCAGGGCGAGGGCGCTCAGCAGCACCGGCGCCACGAGGCCCAGGAGGGCCGAGCCGCCCCACTGGTGGAAGCGGCTCACCGCGGGCGCCAGGCCCGGGTGGGCGCTCAGCACGCGCAGCGCGGCCGAGCTGATCAGCGACGTCATGAGGAAGAGGCCCCCGGCCGCCACCAGCGCCAGCTCCACGAGCTTGCGGAAGAGGAAGGGGCGGGGCTGCTGCACCCCCCAGATGCGGTTGAGGGTGTGGCGCACCATCGCCGCCACGGACGTCGCGCTCCAGAACAGGCCCAGGATGGCCACCACCCCGAAGGTCCCGCGCGCCCGCAGCACCTCCGCGATGTTGCGGTCGACGAACGCCGCCGTCTCCGGCGGCAGGTAGTCGGCCAGGGTGGCCATGAGGGCCTGCCGCACCTGGGCCTGGTCGACGAAGAGGCTGACCACGGCGATGACCCCCAGCAGCAGCGGGAAGACGGAGAAGAGCGCCGAGTAGGCGATGGCCCCGGCCATGGGCAGGGCGTCGTCGCGCAGGAACTTCTGGTACGCCTCCCAGGCGAGCCAGGCGGGACGGAAGCGCGGCAGGGCGAGGGAGCGGTGCAGCGAGAGACGCACGACCCGCCCATTGTACCAGAGGGGGCGGGGCGCTCAGCGCGGGCCGCTCAGCCTCCCGTGACCTGCGCCGGGCTCATCGCCGTGCCGGCGTTTCGTGTTCACGCCGCTTTTACGGCACGCACCGTGAGGCTGTCGAGCTCCCCACCGCCGCGCGCGAGGACCTCTACCGTGGCGAAGCCGGCCCCGGTGATCCGCGCCAGGTAGGTGCTCTCGGGCTCGGCGCCATCCAGACACGCCGCCCACCGGCCGGGGTCCACGGGGTCGATGCGCTGGCCGCGCCGCACCAGGTCGGACACCACCAGCCGCCCGCCCGGCCGCAGCACGCGGAAGGCCTCGGCGAAGGCGCGGTCCTTGTCGGGCACCAGGTTGATCACGCAGTTGCTGATGACGACGTCGGCGCAGGCGTCCGGCAGCGGCAGGTGCTCGATCTCCCCCACCCGGAACGCGACCTGCCCGAACCCCAGCCGGCGGGCGTCCTCCCGGGCGGCCCACACCATCTCGGGCGTCATGTCCACCCCGATGACCCGCCCGCTCGGCCCCACCCGCTGGGCGGCGCGGAAGGCGTCCAGCCCTCGCCCGGAGCCCAGGTCCACCACCGTCTCGCCGGGCTGGAGCGCCGCGGCCTCCACCGGGGACCCGCACCCGAGCGAGGGGATGGCCGCCTCCAGGGGTCCGTCAGCGGTGGAGGGGACCGACGCCGAGCCGCAGCAGGCCCCCGGGGCCCCACGCGCAGCGGGGCTGGAGCCACAACAGGCGCCTCCCGCGGCGCGTGCGTAGTGTGCGCGGACGGCCGCCTTGAGGGTCGGCTCCGGCAGTGGCTGATCCGTCACGGTCATCGGCCCACCTCTTCAATACATCGATGTATCTCGATCAAAAGCCATTCTGGTGATCCTTGTCCGTGATGCCTCAGAGGAGCTCGAGCAGCCCTTCCACCGCTGCCTTCACCGCCGGCCGAACCAGCCGGTAGTAGGCCCACGTGCCTCGCCGCTCCGACGTGACGAGCCCGGCTTCGCGCAGGACGCGCAGGTGGTGGGAGATGGTGGGCTGGGCCACGTCGAAGGCTGCCTCGATCTCGCAGACGCAGAGGCTCTCATGACGGGCCAGCAGGTGCACGATGCGCAGGCGGACCGGGTCGGCCAGGGCCTCCAGGCGGGCCTGCTGCCGGGCGAGGGTGGCGTCGTCGAACTGCGTGCGGACCACCTCCTGCAGGCAGTCAGTGGCGCAGCAGCTCCGCCGCTGCTCAGGAGACCCTGCTGTCATCGTCCCCGTGGCCATGTGACCCCGACTCGGTCGCGCCTTTAATAGACAAGCATCAATCTATGACCTGCCGACCCGCCTGTCAAGGGGTTCCTGCACGCTCACGCCTGCTCCCTCCCCGCCTGCGTGCTTGCCTCGGTCAGGACCTGGGGGCACCTCCCAACTCGCGCGCTGCGCACTCCAAGGCCGCCGCGCCTGCGGCGCAGGCGACTCCACCTGGAGCAAGAGGCGGACTCGGCCCGGGCCGAGTCCGCGCGGCTCGTCGGGACCGACTTCGCGCTGACGGGGCGTCTGGGAGGTATGCTCGAAGGCGGGAGCCCTGGCAGGAGACGGCGAGGCCCGGACCTGCCGGCATGCCGCCGCGAGAACGGAGGATCCTGCGACGATGACGCCACGCGCGAAGAGCAAGGCCGCGACCCAGGAGCCCGCCGCCACGACGGAGGCGGCCCTGCCGTACCGCCTGCTGGCCGAGACCTACCGCCGCCTCGAGCAGACGGCCGCGCGATTGGAGATCATCGAGATCCTGGCCGGCCTCTTCCGCCAGACCCCTCCCGAGCTGCTGCCGCGGGTGGTCTACCTCTGCCAGGGCAAGATCGCGCCGGACTTCGCCGGCGTGGAGATCGGGCTGGCCGAGAAGCTGGCCGCGCGCGCCGTGGCCGACGCCACCGGGACCGCGGCCACCCGCGTCGCCGAGGAGCTGCGCCGCCAGGGCGACCTGGGCACGGTGGCCGAGGGGCTGCTCGGCCGCCGGCGGGGCGCCGCGCAGGCGCTCACCGTCGGCGAGGTCTTCGACCGCCTGCAGGCCGCCGCCCAGGCCGCCGGCAAGGGTGCGCAGGGGCAGAAGATCGCCATCCTGGCCGACCTGCTGCGCCGCGCCACGCCGCTGGAGGCCCGCTACCTCGTCCGCACCGTGACGGGGAAGCTGCGCCTGGGCGTGGGAGACGCCTCCATCCTGGACGCGCTGGCCGAGGTGCACGCCGGCGGCCGGGCGAAGCGCCCGGTGCTGGAGCGCGCCTACAACATCTGCTCCGACCTGGGCCTCGTGGCCGAGACGCTGGTGCGCGGCGGGCTGGCCGCCGTCGAGCGCATGGAGGTCCGCCCCGGGCACCCCGTGCGGCCCATGCTGGCGCAGCGGCTGGCCACCGCGGAGGAGATCCTGGCCAAGCTGGGCGGGCGGTGCGCCGCCGAGTACAAGTACGACGGCGAGCGCGTGCAGGTGCACCGGCTCGACGGCACCTTCCAGCTCTACTCGCGGCGCCTGGAGAACATCACGGCGCAGTTCCCCGACGTCGTGGCCCTCCTGGCGCAGGGGCTGCGGCCGCGCCGGGCCATCCTGGAGGCGGAGATCGTGGCCGTCGAGCCGGACACCGGGGAGCTGCGTCCCTTCCAGGACCTGATGCAGCGCCGGCGCAAGTACGGCATCGAGGAGGCCATGGCGCGCATCCCCGCCGGGCTGTTCGCCTTCGACCTGCTCTACGCCGAGGGGGAGGACCTGACCCGCCGCCCCTACCCCGAGCGGCGGGAGGCGCTGGTGCGGGCCGTGGCCCCGAGCGAGCGGCTGCAGCTGGTGACCTGGACCCTCGTCCACAGCGCCGAGGAGCTGGAGCGGTTCTTCGAGCAGGCCGTGGCCGACGGGTGCGAGGGGGTCATCTGCAAGGCGGTGGGCCCGGAGGCCATCTACCAGGCCGGGGCGCGCGGTTGGCTGTGGATCAAGCACAAGCGGGAGTACCGTACCGCCCTGCAGGACACCCTCGACCTGGTGGTGGTGGGCGCCTTCTACGGCCGCGGGCGGCGCAGCGGGACCTACGGCGCCCTGCTCGTGGCCGCCTACGACCCCGAGGAGGAGCGCTTCCCGACCTTCTGCAAGGTCGGCAGCGGCTTCTCCGACGCCGACCTGGCGGCGCTGCCGGCGCGGCTGCGACCCTACGAGCGGCGCGACCGTCCGCCGCGGGTGGACTCGCGCCTGGAGCCGGACGTGTGGTTCGACCCGGCGGTGGTCATCGAGGTGGTGGGCGCGGAGATCACCCTCTCGCCCATCCACACGGTGGCCTGGGGGCGGGCGCGCGAGGGGGCGGGGCTGGCGCTGCGCTTCCCGCGCTTCACCGGGCGGTGGCGGGAGGACAAGCGGCCCGAGGACGCCACCACGGTGGAGGAGATCTGGCAGCTCTACCAGCGGGCCCGGCGGCGGGCGGTGAAGGTGGAAGGGTGAACCGGCAGGCGGTGGAGGTGGAGGGCGAGGAGACGGGCTGAGCCGCCGGCGCCCTCACCGGAGCCGGGCGAACGTCCCGCCGGCCAGGGCGACTCCGAGGGCCCGGAGGCCGGGATCGGGCACGCCGGGGAGGTCGCTCCGGAAGACCACGCCCCCCTTCATCACCAGGCGCACCTCCCGCAGGTCCCGGATCTGCCGGTCGGGCTGGCCGGCGACGGCGATGAGGTCGGCGAACTTCCCCGCCGTCAGCGACCCGACGTCGCCATCGGTGCCGCACAGCCGGGCGGCGTCCAGCGTTGCGGCGCGGATCGCCGCAAGCGGCGACAGCCCGCACGTCACGAGCAGCTCGACCTCCCGGATGGTGGCCACCGTGCCGTCGACCGGGTCGCTCGGCAGCAGGTCGGTGCCACAGCAGAGGGTGACCCCGTGCGCCACCGCCCGCTCAATCGAAGCCCGGTGCTCCTCGGCCGCGCCCTGGGCCTTCGCCAGCATCCACTCCTGGACGCCGTGGCGGCGCAGGTAGTCCAGCTCCTGGGTGACGCACAGGGTGGGGACGAGGAAGGTGCCGGCCTCGGCCATCATCGCGGCGGTCTCGCCACTGAAGGCGTAGCCGTGCTCGATGCAGTCCACGCCAAGCCGCACCGCGTCCCGCACGGCCCCGTCGCCCCCCGTGTGGGAGGCGACGCGCTTGCCGGCGGCATGGGCCACCTCGACCACCGCCTGCACCTCCGCGTCGGTCATCTGCTTGTGCGCCGGCGCCTCGCGCGGTGTCCCGATCCCGCCGGTCAGGCAGATCTTGATCAGGTCGGCGCCGGCCCGCAGCTGCTCCCGCGCCAGCCGCCGGAAGGCGTCGGGGCCGTCGGCTTCCAGGGTCCCGACGGAGTTGTGCCCGTGGCCTCCCGTCGCGATCAGGGCGTGCCCGGCGCAGGTGATGCGCGGGCCCGGGAGCAGGCCGCGGTTGACGGCCTCGCGCACCTCGATGTCGGTGAAGTAGGGCTCTCCGACGATGCGCAGGCTGGTCGTGCCCGTGAGGACCGCCTCGAGCGCACGCCGGTAGTTGAGCAGCACCCGGTACCCCGGGGTAAACGGGTCGGTGCGCCGCTCTGGGAAGGGCAGCCGCAGGCCGAGGTGCACGTGCACGTTGAACAGGCCGGGCAGCACGGTGAGACCCCCGAGGTCCACCACCCTGTCTTCCGGCCGGAGCGGCGGCCGCCCCGGGTCTGCCGCCGGGCCGCACCAGAGGAGGCGCTCGCCGTCCACCACCACGACGGCGTCCTCCACCGCCGGGCGTCCCGTGCCGTCGACCAGCCGCGCATGCGTCAGCACCGTCCGCATGGGCCCCTCCCGTCTTCACTCCTGCTGGAGGCCGTCGCCGAGCAGGTTGGCGCCGATCACCAGGACCGCGATGGCCAGTCCCGGGAAGACCGTCGTCCACCAGGCGATGCTCTGCGCGGCCCGCCCCTCGCTGACCATGCTCCCCCAGGCGGGCGTGGGGGGCTGTACCCCCAGCCCCAGGTAGCTGAGCGCCGCCTCCGCCAGGATGACGCTTGACATGTTCACCGCGCCCACCACCAGCAGGGGCGGCAGGATGGACGGCAGGACGTGCCGCAGCAGCACCCGGGCCTCGGAAGCCCCCACCGCCCGGGCTGCCAGGACGAACTCCCGCTCCCTGACGGACAGCGTGTTGGCGCGGGCGATCCGCGCGTATTGCACCCAGCTCACGAAGGCCAGCACCCCGATCAGCTTGGCCAGGCTCTGTCCCAGGGCGGCCATGATAGCGATCGCCAGGAACACCGGTGGGAAGGAGAGCTGGATGTCGATGAGGCGGCTGACCACCCGATCCACGTCCCGGCCGAAGTAGCCGGCGGCCAGCCCCAGCATCGTCCCGAGTCCCCCGCCCAGCAGGACGGAGAGCACCGCCACCGCGGTGGAGACGCGCGCGCCCACCATCAGCCGCGAGAGCAGGTCGCGGCCCAGGCGGTCGGTCCCCAGCGGATGGGACCAGTCCCCACTGCGCCACGCCGGGGGCTGCAGCGCCTTAAGCAGGTCCTGGTCGGCGGGGTCATGCGGGCTGATCCAGGGGGCGAGTACGGCCACCAGCACCACCACCCCCACAATGCCCGCGCCTGCGTAGAACTGCGGCGGGCGCCGGCGCCCCCTTGCCCGGGGCACCTGGTGGCCCGCGGGAAGGGCAGCGGGGCGGGCCAGGCGGAGATCAGTCGCCATGGTCGTACCGGATGCGTGGGTCGAGGTAGAGATAGAGCAGGTCCACCATCAGGTTGATCAGCCCAAAGGCAGTCCCGACCACGAGCACCACCGCGCGGACCAGCGGCAGGTCCCGCGTCTGGATGCCCTGCAGCATCAGCCACCCCACGCCCGGCCAGGCGAAGACCGCCTCCACCACCACCGAACCGCCGAGCAGGTTGCCGAGTTGCAGCCCGAGCACGGTCACTGTCGAGAGCATGGCGTTGCGCAGGGCGTGGCGGCGCAGGACGACGGGCTCGGCCAGCCCCTTCGCCCGCGCCGTGCGGATGTAATCCTGGCGGAGTACGCCGCGCACGTCCGCCCGAACCAGGCGGGTGATCAGCCCGGTGGTGTACACGGAGAGGGTCACCGCCGGCAACACCAAGTGCCGCCAGGAGTCGAAGCCGGAAGGCGGGAGCACCCTCAGGCGGTCGGCGAAGAGGAGGATGAGTAACACCCCCAGCCAGAATGAGGGGAGGCTGATCCCCAGGAAGGTGGCCAGGGAGACGCCCCAGTCCACGGCCGAGCCCGTCCGGGCGCCGATCCACAGCCCGAGCGGGATGCCTACCACCACGGTGACGGCCAGGGTGGCGACCGCCAGCAGCGCCGTGGCGGGGAGGCGCTGGAGGACGAGTTCGAGCGCGGGTCGCTGGTAGCGGAACGACTCCCCCAGGTCCCCGCGGATGGCGCGACGCACGAAGTCCCAGTACTGGAGCGGGATCGGCCGGTCGAGGCCGTAGAGGCGGCGCACCCGGGCCACGTCCTCCGGCGTGGCGTCGAGCGGGGTGAGCAGGCGGACGGGGTCGCCGCTCAGGTGGATCAGCAGGAAGACCAACACGCTGACCGCGAGCAGAACCCAGGCCAGGTGCCAGAGGCGCTGGGCGAGGAACCGGACCACGGCAAACCGACCGGGCGGGCTACGCCAGGCTGATGCCTCCCAGGCGGATGATGCCGTCAGGATGCGCCACCCAGCCCTTGACGCGCTTCTGGATGGCGTAGATGCCCTGCTGGTTCCAGAGGAAGACCCAGGGACACTCCCGGTGCAGGATCTGGTTCAGACGCCGGTACATCTCGTTGCGCCGGCCGGCGTCGAGCGTCCGGGGAGCCTCCTGGATCAGGCGGTTGGCCTCGTCGTTGTGGTAGCCCTGCCAGGCCGCGCCCTTCCGCTGGGAGTCGAAGTTGATGCTGGTCGTGGCGTCGAGCAGCACCCCCACCTGCTGGAAGAAGAAGGCGTCGTGGGTCTTGCCGAGCACCCCCTGGACGAAGGGGCTCCAGTCCATGACCTGGACCCGCGTGCGCACCCCGACGCGTGTCCACATCCCGGCGATGGCCTCGCTGGCCAGCCGGTCGTTCAGGTAGCGCCCCTCCGGTGTGGTCAAGGTGACCTCGAAGCCGTTGGGGTAGCCCGCCTCCGCCAGCAGGCGCCGCGCGCGCTCCGGGTCGTAGGGGTAGGGCTGGAGGCTCTCGTCGTAGCCGGGGATGCCCGGCCCGAAGGCGCTGGCCAGGCGGTAGGCGGCTCCCCGCATGACGGTGCGGATCAGGGTGTCCACATCGGTGGCGTAGTTCATGGCCTGGCGCACGCGGACGTCCTGGAAGGCCCGCACCTTCAGCATGTTCAGGACGACGATCTGCGAGGAGAGCTGGCGGAAGGTCACGAGCTCGACGTTCCGGGTGGCCTGGAGCTCCGGGACCTGCAGCGGATCGACCGGGGTGATCAGGTGGGCGGCGCCGGTCTTCAGCTCGACCAGGCGTGTGGCGGCTTCCGGGACCGGCCGCCACACCAGCCGGCGCACCTTCGGTTGGCCGCTGAAGTGGGGACGGTCGACGAAGTCCATCACCATGCGCTGGTGGGGGATCCACTCCGTGAACCGGTACGGCCCGGTGCCAATGGCTTGCCGGGTGGGATCCACCCCGCCGGCGGTGATGGCGCGCGGCAGCATCTCGCAGTACAGCGACAGGACGTCGGCGAGCAGGGCAAACGGGCCGTCGGTGTGGATGCGCACGGTCAGAGGGTTGACCACCTCCACGTCCTTCACCGGGGCGAGTTGCCCGGCATAGACGTTGCGGATGCCGGGGTGCTTGAATCGGGCGATCGTGTCGCGCACGTGTTCGGCGCCGAACTTCTCGCCGTTGTGGAAGAAGACGTTGTCGCGCAACCGGAACTCCCACGTTGTCTCGTTGAGCACGCGGTAGGACGTCGCCAGCCAGGGGATGATCCGCATTTCCGGCGAGCGCTCCAGGAGCTTGTCGTACATCGCCCACATCATGCCCTTGCTGGCCCCCGAGGTCGTCACGTGCGGGTCGAGGGACTCGGCATCGACGCCCTGCACCAGCAGGAGGTTGCCGACCGGTGCCGGCCGGCGGGCCGGGGCGGCGAGGGCGGCCGCCCGCCCCACGAGGGCCGGCCCCAGGAGCGCGGCCCCCGCGCCCACCCCCGCGGTCCGGGCCGCCGCCTGCAGGAAGGCGCGCCGCGAGCAGCGAGGGGCCGCGCCGCCCGCGCTCTCGAGCTCCTTGCGGTCATCGTCCATGCGTCTTCATCCCTCCCCGTCTGTGCTCCGCGCCTCCCGGAGGACAAACCGGAAGTCGCAGTGGTCGTCCCCCAGCCCGATCGCCGCCGGTCGCTCGAGCCGGTGCGTGGGATGGTCGTCCATGAAGCGCTCGTCCGTCTCACAGAAAAACGGGATCAGTTCAGGGGTCCCAGCGTCCTGCATCGCGCGCACCCAGTTGCACGCGGTGATGCGGAACCGCACCACCTCGGGGGTATAGGTCAGCAGCTCCCCCCTGCACGAGAAGTGCTGCATCGCCCGATCGAACTGGCGGAGCAGGACCTCTTGGGGGGCGCGGAACCCTGGAGGCGGCGGGCTGGTCAGGTTGAGCGGGGGCTCGGGACCCGCATGAGTCCGCCACCCGGCCCCCGTACCGGCGGACGCCACCGTCCGGCGCTGCGCCGCGGCGTCCTCTGCGTGGCTGCGCAGGCCCGAGCCCACGATGGCCTCCCGCGCCACCCGCAGCGCCGTCTCCCGGTCGCTCCGGGCGAGGACGGCGCGGTACAGGTCGACGAAGGGCTGGAGCTCCCGGCGCAGCGCCACCAGGTCCCGCGGCCCGGCCGGCAGGTCCTCGGGCAGCATCGCAATACCCGTCTCCTCGAGGATGGCCGCGGCGGCCTCCTCGCCCAGGGCAGCCGCCACCGCCTGCCGGCAGACGGCCTTCTGCACGCGGTGCGGGCGCTTCAGGGCCTCCACGGTGTCCAGGAGATTCTGGGGCCGGGCGAGGCTTTCCTGTGCGCGGGCACGGGGCCGGCTGGCAGGGTATGCTGGTGCACAGCATGCCGCCCCGTCCGCTCCGCTTCGGCCTGCGCTTCAACAGCGCCTCGGGACCCGTCCATGAGGTCGTCCGCTGGGCGCAGCTCGCCGAGGCGCTGGGCTTCGACGACGTCTGGTATTGCCAGGACCTGCTGCAGCGTGACGCGTGGGTCACGCTCACCGCGGTCGCGGCGGCGACCCGTCGCATCCGCATCGGCACCTGCATCGTCAACCCCTTCTCGGCCAGCCCCGCGGAGCTGGCCATGCGCGCCGCCACCCTCCAGGAGTTCAGCCAGGGGCGCTTCGTGCTCGGCATCGGACCGGGCGACCCACCGGCACTGGCCTGGATCGGGCTGCGGCAGCGGCGTCCCCTCACCGGCCTCCGGGAGGCCGTGGAGCTGATCCGCCGCCTGCTGCGGGGAGAGGAGGCAACCGGGAACGGGGCCGTCTTCTCCGGGTGGACACCGGATGCGCGGCTGCGCTTTCCGATCCCCGCCGCGCCGGTCCCCATCTACATCGGCGGTCAGGGACCCGGCGTGCTCGAGTACATGGGGGAAGCGGGGGACGGTGGTCTGCCTATCGTCTTCCCTCCCGAGGTGATCGACGAGGTCGTGGCGCGGGTGCGCGCCGGCGCGGCCCGGGCGGGGCGCGCCCTCGGGGACTTCGACCTGGCCGCCTGTGTCTGGTGGTCGGCGGGCGAGGCGCCGGAGGAGGCGGAGCGCGCCTTGAGACCCCTGATCGCCTATTACGGTCCCTCCCTGCGCCCCGAGGTCTTGGCACCGGTCGGCCTCACGCCCGCGGACTTCGACGCGATCCGAGCGGCCTGGCGGAGTCAGGACGCCGCGCGTGCCGCCGCGCTCGTCCAGCCGCGGATGTTTCGCTTGGCCATCGTGGGCGACCCCGCGCGGTTGGTGGAGCGCGTACGGTGGCTGGCCGACCGTGGCGCCACCCAGATCAACATCGGCCCCCCATTGGGGCTGGACAAGGCCCGGGCCCTCCGGCTGACCGCCGAGCAGGTCATCGCCCGGTTCCGCTGAACTTGGCACCCGGGATGGCCCGGACAGGGGGATGTGCGGCCGCGCGGCGGGCGGCGGTGGCGCCTACACCGACCCCGTGCCGCCCCCCTCGGGCGGCAGCAGGCGGAACCAGTAGAAGCTGTGCGGCCCCAGGGTGAGGAAGTAGGGGAGCTGCCCGATGCGCGGGAAGGGGGTCGTGCCGAAGAGCTCCACCGGCGTCCACCCGTCGTAGCGGCGCAGGTCCAGCTCGCAGGGCTGGACGAAGCGCGAGAGGTTGGCCACGCAGAGGATCGTCTCCCCGTCGTGGATGCGCAGGTAGGCCAGCACCCGCCGGTTGGCCGGTGAGAGGAAATCCAGCCGCCCCCGCCCGAAGACCGGGAAGCGCTTGCGGATGGCGATCAACCGCTTCATCCAGTTGAGCAGCGAGGCCGGGGTGCGCTCCTGCGCCTCCACGTTCACCGCCATGTAGTGGTAGAGCGGGTTCTCGATGAGCGGCAGGTAGAGCCGCTCCGGGTCGGCGCGGGAGAAGCCGGCGTTGCGGTCGGCCGACCACTGCATGGGGGTGCGTACGCCGTTGCGGTCGCCCAGGTAGATGTTGTCCCCCATGCCGATCTCGTCGCCGTAGTAGACGATCGGCGTGCCGGGCAGCGAGAAGAGCAGGCTGTTCAGCAGCTCGATGCGCCGGCGGCTGTTGTCCAGCAGCGGGGCCAGGCGCCGGCGGATGCCCAAGTTGAGGCGCATCTTCGGGTCGCGGGCGTACTCCTGGTACATGTAGTCCCGCTCCTCGTCGGTCACCATCTCCAGCGTCAGCTCGTCGTGGTTGCGCAGGAAGAGGGCCCACTGGCAGCTGGGGGGGATCTCCGGCGTGCGGCGCAGGATCTCCGTGATCGGATGGCGGTCCTCCTGGCGGATGGCCATGAACATGCGGGGCATCAGCGGGAAGTGGAAGGCCATGTGGAACTCGTCCCCGTCGCCGAAGTAGGCGATGACATCCTCCGGCCACTGGTTGGCCTCGGCCAGGAGCATGCGCGTGCCCGCGTAGCGCTCGTCGACGAAGCGGCGCACCCGCTTCATGTAGGCGTGCGTCTCCGGCAAATTCTCGCAGGAGGTGCCCTCGCGCTCGAACAGGTAGGGCACGGCGTCGCAGCGCAGCCCGTCCACGCCCAGGTCGAGCCAGAAGGCGATGACCCGCAGCATCTCCTCCTGCACCCGGGGGTTGTCGTAGTTCAGGTCGGGCTGGTGGGAGAAGAAGCGGTGCCAGTAGTAGGCCTTGGCCACCGGGTCCCAGGTCCAGTTGGAGATCTCCGTGTCCAGGAAGATGACCCGCGCCTGGCGGTAGCGTTCGTCGGTGTCGCTCCAGACGTAGTAGTCCCGGTAGGGGGAGGCGGGGTCGCGGCGGGCGGCCTGGAACCAGGCGTGCTGGTCCGAGGTGTGGTTGAGGACGAGCTCGGTGATCACCCGGATGCCCCGCCGGTGCGCCTCCTCGAGGAAGGCCCGGAAGTCCTCCAGCGTCCCGTAGTCGGGGTGGACGCCGTAGTAGTCGGCGATGTCGTAGCCGTCGTCCTTGAGCGGGGAGGGGTAGAAGGGGAGGAGCCAGAGGCAGTCGATCCCCAGCCCCTGGAGGTAGTCGAGGCGCTGCATCAGGCCCCGGAAGTCGCCGATGCCGTCGGCGTTGCTGTCCTGGAAGGCCCGGACGTGGGTCTGGTAGATGATGACGTCCTTGTACCAGTCCGTCTGGCTCATCCCTGTCCCGGCTCGGGCGCCGGTCGCGCTGGCGGAGCCCCGGAGGCGGGGACCGACGATAATAGTAGACGACCGCCGCGCCGCCGTCGGTTCCCCCGGGTCTCTTCCCCCGTCGCGTCGGGCTCAGGCCCGTTCGCCCGGACCGCGTTCCGGTCCTGCCGCGGGGGCCACATCGGAACAGCTCCCAGGAGACGGTGGCTGGGGCCCGCAGGGGACCGGCGAGGGTGGGCATAGAGGGAAACGAGACCGATGAAGGTGTTCACCGCGCTCGATGAAGGGGTGGGCCGCCGTCGCGTCGTCATCGAGGGGGTCAGCCCCGAGGTCGACGCCGGCCGGTTCCCCATCAAGCGGACGGTGGGGGAGGCCGTCGTGGTGGAGGCCGACGTCTTCGCCGACGGCCACGACCTGGTGGCGGCCCTCCTCCTCCACCGGCGGGCCGACGAGGCGGAGTGGACCGAGACGCCCATGACATCACTCGGGAACGACCGCTGGCGGGCCGCCTTCACCGTCGACCAGGTGGGACGCTACCAGTACACCCTCGAGGGGTGGGTCGACCCCTTCCGGACCTGGGTGCGGGACCTGCGCCGCCGCCTGGAGGCGGGGCAGGACGTCGCGGCCGAGCTGCTGATCGGAGCCGCCCTGGTGCAGGAGGCCGCCGGGCGGGCCGCCCGGGGCGACCGCGCCGTCCTGCAGGCCTACGCCGAGGCGCTGCGGCGGGGCGGACCCGAGGCCACGCAGCAGGCCCTCGGCGAGCCCCTCGCCGCCCTGATGGACCGGTACGCCGACCGCCGCTTCGCCACCCGCTACCGCGTGCTGGAGGTGGTGGTGGACCGGGAGCGGGCGCGCTTCTCCACCTGGTACGAGCTCTTCCCCCGGTCGGCCTCCCCCGAGCCGGGGCGCCACGGCACCTTCCGCGACGTGGAGGCGCGCCTGCCCTACATCGCCGGCATGGGGTTCGACGTCCTCTACCTGCCTCCCATCCACCCCATCGGCCGGACCCACCGCAAGGGGCCCAACAACGTCCCGGGCGCCGGTCCCGACGACCCGGGGAGCCCCTGGGCCATCGGCAGCGAGGAGGGGGGGCACAAGGCGGTCCATCCCCAGCTCGGCACCCTGGAGGACTTCCGGCGCCTGGTGGCCGCCGCCCGCGTCCACGGCCTGGAGGTGGCCCTCGACCTGGCCTTCCAGGCGTCCCCCGACCACCCCTACGTGCGGGAGCACCCGGAGTGGTTCCGCCGCCGCCCCGACGGGACGATCCAGTATGCGGAGAACCCGCCCAAGAAGTACGAGGACATCTACCCGTTCCACTTCGAGAGCGACGCCTGGCGGGCGCTGTGGGAGGAGCTGCGCAGCATCGTCCTCTTCTGGATCGCGCAGGGCGTGCGGATCTTCCGGGTGGACAACCCCCACACGAAACCCTTCGCCTTCTGGGAGTGGCTCATCGGGACGGTCAAGGCCGACCACCCCGACGTGATCTTCCTCTCCGAGGCCTTCACCCGCCCGCGGGTGATGCACTACCTGGCCAAGCTCGGCTTCACCCAGTCCTACACCTACTTCGCCTGGCGCACCACGAAGGCGGAGCTGGAGGCGTACTTCACCGAGCTCACCCGCCCGCCGGTGGTGGAGTACTTCCGGCCGCACCTGTGGCCCAACACCCCGGACATCCTCACCGAGCAGCTGCAGACCGGCGGCCGGCCGGCCTTCATCGCGCGGCTGGTGCTGGCCGCCACGCTGGGGGCCAGCTACGGGATCTACGGCCCGGCCTTCGAGCTCATGGAGGCGACGCCCCTGCGCCCCGGGAGCGAGGAGTACCTCCACTCGGAGAAGTACGAGATCCGCCACTGGCCCATCGACCGCCCCGGGTCGCTGGCCCCGCTCATCGCCCGGGTGAACCGCATCCGGCGGGAGAACCCGGCGCTGCAGACGGACCGCACCCTGCGCTTCCACCCCATCCCCGATACCGACCAGCTCATCGCCTACAGCAAGCACACCGAGGACCGGCGCAACGTCGTCCTGGTCGTGGTGAACCTCGACCCCCACCACGTGCAGCGGGGCTGGGTGCACCTCCCGCTCGAGGCGCTGGGGCTGCCGGCCGACGCGCCCTACCAGGTCCACGACCTGCTGACCGACGCCCGCTACCGCTGGTCGGGGCCGCGCAACTACGTGGAGCTGAACCCCCACGTGCTGCCGGCGCACATCTTCCGGGTGGTCCCGCCGGACGTGGCGCGGACGGGGGATGGGGGGCCGTGAGCGGCCCCCTCACCGCGCCGGCGTTTGCGGACCTCTTCCGCCCGGGCGGGCGTCCCGCCCTGGCCGCGGCCCTGCTGCCCTTCCTGCAGCGGCAGCGGTGGTTCGGGGGGAAGGGGCGACGGGTGCGCGCTGTGGACGTGGCGGACGTCGTCCCCCTGGCCCCGACCGCCGTGCTCACCGTGGTCCGCGTGGACTACGCAGACGGGCGGGCGGAGCGGTACGTGGCGCCCCTGCGCTTCGCCGCCTCCGAGGGGGTGCAGGGCGCCGTCGTCCCCGCCGCGCTGGGCGGGCGGCGCGGGGTGCTGGCCGACGCCATGGAGGACCCCGCGGTGGCCCGCCTGCTGCTGGCCTGCGTGCTCGAGGAGCGGCGCGTGCGTGGCGAGGGAGGCGAGGTGATCGGGCACCGGACGGCGCCCCCGGGCCTCGGCTCCGGCCAGCCCCCGGATGCCGCCGCGGGTGTCGCGCGGGCGAGCCCGGGTGCCGCAGCCGACCTGGAGCCGCACCTGCTGGGCGCGGAACAGAGCAACACCTCACTGCGCTTCGGCCGTCGCTGCATCCTGAAGCTCCTCCGGCGGGTGGAGCCCGGGCCGCATCCGGACGTGGAGGTGGGGGGCTTCCTCACCGCGCGCGGGTTCCGGCACGTCCCCGCCCTCATCGGGTGGCTGGCCTACCGCCCCGCCGGTGAGGCGCCTGCGGCGCTGGCCGTGGTGCAGGCCTACGTCCCCAACCGGGGCGACGGGTGGACCTACGCGCTGGGACGGGCGCAGGCGGGGCTGCGGGGCGAGGCCGATCGGACCTGGCCGGACGAGGCGGCGCGGCTGGGGCGCCGGACCGCGGAGCTGCACCTCACGCTGGCCGGCGGGACCGGCCCGGCCTTCCACCCGGAGCCTTTCACCGACGCCGAGGCCCGCGCGCTGCTCGGGCGCGTCGCAGCCCTGGCCGACCGGGTCCTGGCCCAGGCCCGCCTGCGCCTGGGGGAGCTGCCGTCATCGGCGCAGGCGCCGGTGCGGGCGCTGCTCGAGCGCGCCGACGCCGTGCGGGAGCGGCTGCACCGCCCGCTGCCCGCCGGCGGGGTACGCACGCGCATCCACGGCGACTACCACCTCGGGCAGGTCCTGGTGACCCCGGAGATGCCGGCCGATTTCGTCCTCATCGACTTCGAGGGCGAGCCGGCGCGCCCGCTGGCGGAGCGGCGCCGCAAGGACCTCCCCCTGCGGGACGTGGCGGGGATGGTCCGCTCCTTCCACTACGCCGCCGAGGTGGCCCTGGGCGAGGCCGGCGGAGGGCTCACCGGGAGCGGAGCGGAGGGCGGGGGCGTGCTCCCCGAGGAGGTGCCGGCGCGGGCGAGGAGCTGGGCCGCGGCGAGCGCGAGGGCCTTCCTCGACGGATACCTGACGGCGGCGGGGAGGGCGCCTGCGGACCTCCCGCCCATCCTGCCTCCCGCAGGCGCGCGGGAGGCGCTGCTGGAGGTGCTGGTCCTGGAGAAGGCCATCTACGAGCTGGGCTACGAGCTCGACCACCGCCCCGGGTGGGCCGGCATCCCGGCCCGCGGGATCCTCGACCTGCTGGAGGGCGGCGCGTGAGGGGAGCGTCGTGTGGGCGCGGAGGGCGGCGCGTGGGAGGAGCGTCGTGTGAGTGTGGAGGGCGGCGCGTGAAGGGAGGCAGCGCGTGAGCGAGGAGCGCGCCCCGGGCCGCCGCGTGGCGGAGCCCGTCGCCGCGCCGGTGCGCCACGACGTGACGCGGCTCACCGCCGACGACCTCTTCCTCTTCAACGAGGGGAGCCACTTCCGCCTCTATGAGAAGCTGGGCGCCCACCGCATGCGCGTCGACGGCGAGGAGGGGACCTACTTCGCCGTCTGGGCGCCCAACGCGGAGCAGGTGAGCGTCATCGGCGACTTCAACCGGTGGGACCCCGCCCGCCACCTCCTGCGGCCGCGCGAGCGCTCCGGCATCTGGGAGGGGTTCGTGCCGGGAGTGGAGCGGGGCCAGCGGTACAAGTACCACATCGTCTCCCGCTACCGCGGCTACCGCGTCGACAAGGCCGACCCCTTCGGCCTCTACCACGAGGTCCCGCCGCGCACCGCCTCCATCGTCTGGGACCTCGACTACCCCTGGGGGGACGGGGCGTGGATGGCGGAGCGCCGGCAGCGCAACGCGCTGGGGGCCCCCCTGGCCATCTACGAGGTCCACCTGGGCTCCTGGCGCCGCGTCCCCGAGGAAGGGGGCCGGTGGCTCACCTACCGCGAGCTGGGTGCGCACCTGGCGGAGTACGTGCGGCGGCTGGGCTGCACCCACGTCGAGTTCCTGCCGGTGATGGAGCACCCCTTCTACGGCTCCTGGGGCTACCAGACCACCGGGTACTTCGCCCCGACGAGCCGCTACGGCACGCCGCAGGACTTCATGGCCCTGGTGGACGAGCTCCACCGCCACGGGATCGGCGTCATCCTCGACTGGGTGCCCTCCCACTTCCCCACCGACGCCCACGGGCTCGCCTACTTCGACGGCACGCACCTGTACGAGCACGCCGACCCGCGCAAGGGCTTCCACCCCGACTGGCACTCCGCCATCTTCAACTACGGCCGCAACGAGGTGCGCAGCTTCTTGATCAGCAGCGCGCTCTTCTGGCTCGACCGCTACCACGCCGACGGGCTGCGGGTGGACGCGGTGGCCTCGATGCTCTACCTGGACTACTCCCGCCGGCCGGGGGAGTGGGTGCCCAACGTCTTCGGCGGGCGGGAGAACCTCGAGGCCATCGACTTCCTGCGCCGGCTCAACGAGGAGGTCTACCAGGCCTTCCCCGACGTCCAGACCATCGCCGAGGAGTCGACCGCCTGGCCGATGGTCTCCCGCCCTACCTACCTGGGAGGGCTGGGATTCGGGCTGAAGTGGGACATGGGGTGGATGCACGACACCCTGCAGTACATGGCCCGCGACCCCATCCACCGGAAGTACCACCACACCGAGCTCACCTTCCGGATGCTCTACGCCTTCAACGAGAACTTCGTCCTGCCGCTCTCCCACGACGAGGTGGTGCACGGGAAGCGCTCGCTGCTGGAGCGCATGCCCGGCGACGAGTGGCAGCAGTTCGCCAACCTGCGGCTGCTCTTCGGCTACATGTACGGGCAGCCCGGCAAGAAGCTGCTCTTCATGGGCGGGGAGTTCGGCCAGCGGCGCGAGTGGGACCACACCGCGAGCCTGGACTGGCACCTCCTGGGGCTGCCGCGCCACGCCGGGCTGGCCCGCTGGGTGGCCGACCTCAACGCGCTCTACCGGGCCCTGCCGGCCCTGCACGAGCGCGACTGCGACCCCGAGGGGTTCCGCTGGATCGACGCCTCGGACGCCGACCAGAGCGTGCTGAGCTTCCTGCGCTTCGACCGCCGCGGGGAGACGGTGGCGGCCGTGGTCTGCAACTTCACCCCGGTCCCGCGCTACGGCTACCGGGTGGGGGTGCCGCGGGCGGGGCGGTGGCGGGAAGCCCTCAACAGCGACGCCGCCCTCTATGGGGGGAGCAACGTGGGCAACCTGGGCGGCGTGGAAGCCCAGCCGGTGCCCGCGCACGGCCACCCGCAGTCGCTGAGCCTCACCCTGCCGCCGCTGGGGGTGCTCTTCCTGGTGCACCCGCCCCAGACGGGGAGGTGAGCCGGGAACTGACGCTGGGCGCCCGGCCGCTGGACGGCGGCTGCTGCGCCTTCCGCGTCTGGGCGCCGCGGGCGCAGCAGGTCGCCGTCCACCTCCTCGACCCCCCCGACCGCCTGGTCCCGCTCGCCCCGGAGGCGCGCGGCTACCACGCCGCCGTGGTCGACGACGTCCTCCCCGGCGCGCGCTACCGCTACCGCCTCGACGACGCCGAGTACCCCGACCCGGCTTCGCGCTGGCAGCCCGAGGGGGTGCACGGCCCCTCGGCCGTGGTCGACCCGACGGCGTTCGTCTGGAGCGACGGGGGGTGGGGCGGCGTCCCGCTGGAGGCGCTGGTGCTCTACGAGCTGCACGTCGGCACCGGCACCCCGGCCGGCACCTTCACCGCCCTCATCCCCACGCTCGACCACCTGCGCCGGCTCGGGGTGACCGTGCTCGAGCTGATGCCGGTGGCGCAGTTTCCCGGGCGGCGCAACTGGGGCTACGACGGCGTCTTCCCCTTCGCGCCGGCGCAGGCGTACGGCGAACCCGACGACCTGCGCCGGCTGGTGGACGCCTGTCACGCCCGGGGCCTGGCGCTGGTCCTCGACGTCGTCTACAACCACCTGGGCCCGGAGGGCAACGTGCTGCCGCACTTCGGCCCCTACTTCACGGACCGCTACCGGACGCCCTGGGGCGAGGCGGTGAACCTGGACGGGCCGGACAGCGACGAGGTGCGGCGCTTCTTCGTCGAGAACGCCCTGGCCTGGGTGCGGGAGTACCACATCGACGGCTTCCGGCTCGACGCCGTGCACGCGTTCCTGGACCGCGCGCCCTACCCGTTCCTCGAGGAGCTGGCAGACGCCCTCCACGCCGAGGGCGCGCGCCTGGGGCGGCCGGTGCACGTCATCGCCGAGGACGAGCGCAACGACCCCCGCCTCGTCCGCCCGCCGGCGCTCGGCGGGATGGGGCTCGACGCGGTGTGGAGCGACGACCTCCACCACGCCCTGCACGCCCTCCTCACCGGAGAGCGGCACGGCTACTACCAGGACTACGGCGCGCCGGCGCACCTGGCCCGGGCCCTGGCCTGCGGGTATACCTACACGGGCGAGTACTCCGCCTACCGGCGGCGCCGCCACGGGCGCCCGCCGGCCGGCGTGGAGGCGCACCGCTTCGTCGTCTGCCTGCAGAACCACGACCAGGTGGGCAACCGGGCGGCCGGGGAGCGCCTGGCCACCCTGCTCCCGCCGGACGCCCTGCGGGCCGCCGCGGCGGTGGTGCTGCTGGCGCCCTTCCTCCCGCTGCTCGTCATGGGGGAGGAGTACGGGGAGGTGGCCCCGTTCCTGTACTTCACCGAGCACGGCGACCCGGCGCTGGCCGAGGCGGTGCGGCGCGGCCGCCGCGCGGAGTTCGCCGCCTTCGGCTGGGGGGAGGCGGTACCCGACCCGCAGGCCGAAGAGACCTTCCGGCGCTCCTGCCTGCAGCGGGAGCGGATGGGCGAGCCGCATCACGCCGCCCTGCTGGCGTACTACCGGACGCTGCTGCGCCTGCGCCGCACCCACCCGGCGCTGCGCCGCCCGGCCCTGGAGCGGCAGCAGGTGGTCCTCCCCGGCGGTTCGGTGCTGGCGGTGCGCCGGTGGGCGGCCGAGGAGGAGAGTGCCCCGCCCGGGGCGGGGCGGCGGGCCGAGATCTGCCTGGTGGTGAACCTGGCACCCCGACCCGAGCAGGTGACGCTGGCGCTGCCGGGCAGGTGGCGGCGTCTCCTCGACGCCGGGGAGGCCCGCTGGGGTGGTGAGGGCGCCACGGCGCCGGACCGGCTGATTGGCGGGGAGGCGGTCCGGCTCGACCTGCCACCCTGGGCCTGCGCCCTGTACGAGCGGGAGTAGCGCATGGAGCGGTTCCTCTGCGTGCACGGCCACTTCTACCAGCCGCCGCGGGAGAATGCCTGGCTCGAGACCATCGAGCTGCAGGACTCCGCCGCGCCCTACCACGACTGGAACGAGCGCATCACCGCGGAGTGCTACGCCCCCAACGCCGCCTCCCGCATCCTCGACGGCGAGGGGTACATCCGCGCCATCGTGAACAACTACGCCAGCATCTCCTTCAACGTCGGTCCCACCCTGATGGCGTGGATGGAGACGGCGGCGCCCGAGGTCTACGCCGCCATCCTGGAGGCCGACCGGGTGAGCGCCGAGCGCTTCGACGGCCACGGCTCGGCGATGGCGCAGGCGTACAACCACATGATCCTGCCGCTCGGCACCCGGCGGGACAAGGTTACGCAGATCCGCTGGGGCATCCGCGACTTCGAGCACCGCTTCGGCCGGCGGCCCGAGGGGATGTGGCTCCCCGAGACGGCCGTCGACCTGGAGAGCCTGGAGCTCATGGCCGCGGAGGGCATCCGCTTCACCATCCTGGCCCCGCACCAGGCGCGGCGCGTCCGCCGCCTCGGCCGGCCCTGGCGCGACGTGAGCGGCGGGCGCATCGACCCCACGCGCCCCTACGAGTGCCGCCTGCCGGGCGGCGGGCGCATCGTCCTCTTCTTCTACGACGGGCCGGTCTCGCGGGCGGTGGCCTTCGAGCGGCTGCTCAGCAGCGGCGAGGCCTTCGCCCAGCGCCTGCTGAGCATCTTCGACGACGCCCGCACCTGGGACCAGCTGGCCCACATCGCCACCGACGGCGAGACCTACGGCCACCACCACCGCTTCGGCGACATGGCCCTGGCCTACGCCCTCCACCTCATCCGGGAGCAGGGGTGGGCGCGCCTGACGAACTACGCCGCCTACCTGGCCAGCCACCCGCCCGAGCACCAGGTGGAGATCGTCGAGCACACCTCCTGGAGCTGCGCCCACGGGGTGGAGCGGTGGCGCAGCGACTGCGGCTGCAACACGGGGATGCACCCGGGGTGGACCCAGGCGTGGCGGCGCCCGCTGCGGGACGCGCTCGACTGGCTGCGCGACGCCCTGGCCCCGCACTACGCCGAGGCGGCCGGGGCGCTCCTGCGCGACCCCTGGGCCGCGCGCGACGACTACATCAGCGTGATCCTGGACCGCTCGCCGCGCAGCGTGGAGGCCTTCTTCGCCCGCCACGCCCGCGCCCCCCTCGACCACGCCGCGCAGGTGCGGGCCCTCAAGCTCCTCGAGCTGCAGCGCCACGCCATGCTGATGTACACGAGCTGCGGCTGGTTCTTCGACGAGCTGTCGGGGATCGAGACGACCCAGGTGCTGCAGTACGCCGCCCGGACCCTGCAGCTCGCCGCCGACGTGCTCGACCTGCACCTGGAGGAGCCCTTCCTGGAGCGGCTGGCCGCGGCCCGCAGCAACCTCCCCGAGCTGGGGGACGGCCGGGAGGTCTACCGCCGCTTCGTCGCCCCGGCGCAGGTGGACCTGCCCCAGGTAGTCGCCCACTTCGCCGTGAGCGCGCTCTTCCAGGAGTACCCGCCCCGCGCCCGCATCGCCGCCTTCACCGTCGAGCAGGAGGACCGGCAGGTGGAGACGGCGGGCCGCGCCCGCCTGGCGGTGGGGCGCGTGCGCGTGATCTCGGAGATCACCTGGGAGGCGCAGACCCTGGCCTACGCGGTGCTGCACCTGGGCGACCACAACGTGCACGGCGGGGTCGGCCCCGCCCGGGAGGAGGCCACGGCGGAGGCCTTCGCCGCCCTGCGCGCCGCCTTCGCCCGCGGCGACCTTCCGGAGGTCATCCGGCAGATCGACCAGGCTTTCCCGAAGGGCACCTACGGACTGCGCCACCTCTTCAAGGACGAGCGGCGGAAGGTGCTGGGGCAGATCCTCGACGCCACGCTGGAAGACGCCGAAGGCCACTACCGGCGCATCTACGAGCAGCACGCCGCGCTGATGGCCTTCCTGCGCGACCTCAACGCCCCGCTGCCGGACGAGCTGCGCACCGCCCTGCACTTCGTCCTGCGGCGCGACCTGGCCCGGGCCCTCGCCCAGGTGCCGCCGGACCTGGGGCGCATCGAGACGCTGGTGCGGGAGGCGCAGGCGTGGGGCGTGCCGCTGGATGGGAGCGCCGAGCACGCCGGGGAGCTGGGCTTCGCCGCCCAGCGCACGCTGGAGGCGCTCATGGACGTCCTGCGCCACACCCCGGCCGACCTGGAGGCGCTCGCCCGGGTCGCCGACACCGCGGCCCTCTTCGTCCGCCTCCCCTTCTTCATCAACCTCTGGCAGACCCAGAACCGCTACTACGAGCTGCTGCAGAGCGTCGCCCCGCGGATTGGCGAGCACCTGCCCCCCGAGGAGGCCGAGCGGTGGACCGCCGCCTTCCGCGCGCTGGGCGAGACGTTGAAGATCCGGACGGGGTGAGCGGCCGCCCGCCGGGCGCTGCAGCCCCGGAAGTCGGGAGGCACCCGGCGGAGCCTGCGCCGGTGCGGCACCGGCCCGCAGCCACCTACCGGGTCCAGTTCCGCGGGGCACCGGCCCCGGGCGCATCCCCCGGCACGCCGACCCTCCTGCGCTTCGAGGAGGCCGCCCGCCTGGTGCCCTACCTGGAGGCGCTCGGGGTCACCGACCTCTACGCCTCCCCGCCCTTCACGGCCCGCACCGGCAGCACGCACGGCTACGACGTCACCGACCCGCTGCGGCTGGACCCGCTCCTCGGCCCGCCAGACGCCTTTGCGGCGCTGGCGGGCGCCCTGCGGGGCCGCGGCATGGGGCTGCTCCTCGACATCGTCCCCAACCACCAGGCGGCGACGCCCGAGAACCCGGCCTGGCGGGACGTCCTGCGCCGGGGGCGCGGCTCTCCCTTCGCCCGCTGGTTCGACATCGACTGGCAGGCGGCAGACGGGCGAGTGGTGCTGCCGGTGCTGGACGATCTGTACGGGCACGTGCTGGCCCGGGGCGACCTGCGCGTGGAGCCGCAGGACGCGTCGTGGGCGGTCCGCTACCGCGACCTGGTGCTGCCCGCCACGCTCCCGCCGGGCACCGCGCCCGGGGAGGTGCACGCCGTGCTGGAGGCCCAGCCCTACCGGCTGGCCTGGTGGGGCGTGGCGCAGGAAGGGCTGAACTACCGGCGCTTCTTCGACATCGCCGACCTGGCGGGGGTGCGCGTGGAGGACCCTGAGGTCTTCGCCGCCACGCACGCGCTCGTCGCCGACCTGGTGGCGCGGGGGCTCGTCACCGGGCTGCGCGTCGACCACGTCGACGGACTGGCCGACCCCACCGGCTACCTGGCGCGGTTGCGCGCCCTGGCCCCCGGCGCCTACCTGGTCGTGGAGAAGGTGCTCGGCCCGGGCGAGCGGGTCCCGCCGGCCTGGCCGGTGGCGGGGACGACGGGCTACGAGCTCCTCAACGACCTCACCGCACTGCTGGCCGACCCATCCGGCGTGGACGCAGTGCTGGACCGCTACCACCGGTTCGTGGCCTCCAGCGGCGGCACGCCACCATCGGCTGGCGGGCTCGACGGGCCGGTCGAGGCCGCTCTCGGGCGTGACGCGGGGGCATCCCGGGGGGCGCACGCGCACCTGGACGCGGTGGTGCGCCGCAGCAAGGTGGAGGCGATGCGCCACCTCTTCCACGGCGAGGTGGAGGCCCTCGTCTCACGCCTGGCCCGGCTGGCCGCCCGGGACCCCGTGGCGCGCGACCTGGGGCGCCGCCACCTCCGCCGGGCGGTCGAGGAGGTCACGGCGGCGCTCCGAATCTACCGCACCTACCTGCGCCCCGGTGCGGTCTCGCCCGACGACCGTGCCGTGGTCGAGCGCGCGGCGGCTCTCGCCCGCGGCCGTCTCGCCGTCGCCACCCGTTCCGGGTCTGCATCCGAGGGTGAGGTCCCGGAGCCGCCGCCCTGCGAGGCGGTGACGTTCTTCCGCCGCGTGCTGCTGGAGGCGGGCACCCTGCCCGAGGGCGCGCGGCTGGAGGCGCAGGAGGTGGTCCGGGCCTGGCAGCAGCTCACCGGTCCGGTGATGGCCAAGGGGGTGGAGGATACCGCCCTGTACCGGTTCGGCGCATTGCTGGCCTTCAACGAGGTCGGCGGCGACCCCTCGGCCCGCAGCCTGCCGCGCTCGGTGGAGGCCTTCCACGCCCGCATGGCCGAGCGGGCCCGCCGCACACCGCACGCGCTCTCGGCCACCGGCACCCACGACACCAAGCGCGGCGAGGACGTGCGCGCCCGCCTGGCGGTCCTCTCCGAGCTGGCCCCCCTGTGGGAGGCGGCGGTGCAGCGCTGGCACGGGTGGCACGCCCCGCTGGCCCGCGCGGTCCGCAGGTCGGCGGTACCCGAGCCGGCGATGGAGTGGTTCCTCTACCAGACCCTCCTCGGGGTCTGGCCGGCGGCGGGCCAGCCGGACGAGGAGCTCGTCGAGCGGCTGCGCGCCTACGCGCGCAAGGCCGCCCGCGAGGCCAGGGGCTCCACCTCGTGGCTCCACCCCGACCCGCGCTACGAGGCGGCGCTGGACGCCTTCCTGCTGGAGCTCCTGCAGGGCCCGGGCGGGATGCGCTTCCGGGAGGACCTGCCGCACCTGCTGCGGCCGGTGGCGTTCTACGGGGCGCTGAACAGCCTGGTCCAGGTGCTGCTGAAGCTCACCGTCCCCGGCATCCCCGACATCTACCAGGGGGGCGAGCTGTGGGACCTGAGCCTGGTCGACCCCGACAACCGCCGCCCGGTGGACTTTGCCCTGCGCGCCCGCCTGCTGGAGGAGCTCCTGCCGGCGGGAGCCGTCTCCCCGCGGTCGGACCTGGCGGACCTGTGGCGCACCTGGCCCGACGGGCGGGTGAAGCTCCTCCTCACCGCGTTGGGGCTGCGCTTCCGGCGGGCGCAGGCGGCCCTCTTCGCCGACGGCGCCTACCTGCCGCTCCTGGTGGAGGGCCCGGCCCGACGACACGCCTGCGCCTTCGCACGCACCCTGGGCGGGAGGTGGGCCGTGACGGTCATGCCCCGGCTGGCGTGCACCTTGATGGGTGGTCCCCAGGAGATCGGCGGGTGGGAGCCGGCGCTGCCGGTGGGGCAGGCGGTGTGGGCAGAGACCCGGGTGCGCCTGCCCGCCGGTGCCCCCCGACGCTGGCGGAACGTCCTGACCGGCGAGGAGGTGCAGGCCGAGGTCGTCGGGCCGCACGGCGACGGGGCCGTGGCCCTGGGGCACCTCTTCCGCACCTTTCCCCTGGCGCTGCTGGCAGGGGATGTGACCCTCGATGGACGACACTTCGGCGTCCTGCGGTCAGCGAGGGGCCGACCGTTCCGCCTGTTGCCCGAGTGAGCCCGCCGTAGCCACCAGGGCCGCACCCAGCAACGGGGCCACGGCCAGCGAGAGGAAGGCCCACCCCCACCCGGCGCGGTCGAGCAGGAGGCCGAAGAGCGCCGGCCCGAGGATCGTGGCGATGAACCCCAGCGCGGACTGCACCGCCATGGTCGTCCCCAGCGCCCCCGGCGGGGCGTGCTCCGCCACCGCGCTGGAGAGCGTGGAGGACTCGGCCGTGACCAGCAGCCCGTAGACGACGGCCACGGGCAGGACGACGCCGGGACCGAGCGGCAGCAGCCAGCCGATCGCCGCCGAGCAGGCCGCCGAGGCGGAGAGGACCAGGACGACGGTGGCCCGCCGGCCCAGCCGGTCGCCCACCCAGCCGCCCGCCGCGTTGCTGATGGCGCCCGCCAGCAGCACCGCGCTGCCGACCGACGTGGCCAGGCGGGTGGCCTCGGGCAGCGCGAGGCCCTGCGCGCTCCACAGCGCCGCCAGGTAGACGGGCAGCCAGGCGCGCATCCCGAACAGCTCCCAGTTGTGCGCGGCGTACGCTCCGATGTAGCGCAGCGCCGCCGCGTTGCGCAGCGCTGCGCGGAAGGCCGGCCGCCGCGGGGCGGCCGTGCGGACCGGGTCGCGCACCGCTCCCCAGGCCAGCAGCAGCGCGAGGGCGGGACCCAGGGCGGTGAGGAGGAACATCCGCCGCACCCCGAGCGGCAGGAGCAGGCCGGAGACGAAGAGCGACAGGGCCGTCCCCGCCCCGAAGCCGGCGACGTAGAGGCCCAGCGCCGTGGCCCGGCGATGGGCGGGGAAGGTCTCCGCCACCAGGCGCATCCCGGGCATGTAGGTGCCGGCCAGCCCGACGCCGATGAGCGCGCGCAGGAGCAGCGCCGAGAGGAACCCCGCCGCCCCAAGGCCGAAGAGCGCGGCGGCCAGGGCGTTCCAGGCGGCCGAGGCCAGGTAGACGCGCCGGACCCCGACCACGTCGGTGAGCGAGCTGAGGACCACGACCGCCACCGTGTACCCGGCCTGCTGCGCGGCGAAGATCGCGCCCGCCTGCGCGGCGCTGAGATCCCAGGCCCGCTGCAGCAGCGGCTGGGCGGCGGTGTAGCTGGCGAAGGTGACCATGGTCCCCAGCTCGGCCGCGCAGAGGAGGGCGAGCCACCCCCAGGGCGGCCGAGTCGCGGGCCGCCCGACGGCAGGGGAGGGTGGCTCGACGGAGAACGGGTGCACCGTGGAGTCCTCCGGGATGCCGGTCTGGAGGCGCGGCCGCGCAGCCCGGCTCGTCGCCGTGCTGGTGGCGAGCCTCCTCGTGACGCCGGCCGTGGCGCCTGCAGCCGCGGGCGCAGCGCCGGCTCCACCGAGCGCGCCCGGGACGAGCACTTCGGGAGGACCCGCCGGGGATTCCTGGATCATCCCCGGTCAGCGCATCGGCCCCTACCGGCTGGGGATGACCATGGCGCAGGTGGCCGCGGTCCCCCTGCGGCTGGGCTGCGTCGTGCGCGTCTTCTTCGCCGCCCGGGTGGCCGACCGGCTGGAGACGAACTGCGGCGGCGCCTACAAGACGCCCGAGCTCGTCACCGTCGGCATCACCCCGCTGCTGGTCTGGCGCGCCTACGGCCGCCCCGACCAGGTCCTCGCCAGCCCTGCCGGGGACGTCCGCGGCGAGTGGCTGCGCTACACGGGGCTCGGGATCGCCTTCCGCGTCGTGTACGGCGACAACCAGACGGCGCTGATCCAGGCCATCGCCGTCTTCAGAGGGACCCTGCCCTACCGGCCCGGCGAGGTGACCCCGCCGCCGCTGGGGCCGCCGCCGTCCATCGGCGAGTGAGCGGGCGGGTGTCCGCGTCGCGAGCGGCACGGCGCGTCCGGTCGATCTCCTGGAGGATCGCCACGACCGACGGCAGCCGCGTGAGCCGCTCCACCGGATAGCGCAGGCGGCGCCGCCAGTTGGGGCGCTCCAGGCCCGTCCCGGGGACGTTCTGCGGGTCCCGCTCCAGCCACAGGTCCTCCAGCGTGACCAGGAGGAGGTGCGCCGGGGAGGCGGCCAGCCACCGCAGCAGTCCGTGGAGCACCGTCCGGTCCCTGTCCACCGTGCCCCCGCCTGCCTTCCCGCCCCGCCGCGCCGGTACCGACCCCAGCCAGCCGCCGCGACGGAGGAAGGCCGCCAGGTGCCGGCGCAGCGCCTCCCGCCGCTCGCGCTCCCGCCGCATCCCCTCCGCGTCGAGCAGCCCGAGGACTCGCCGGTCGGCGATGTCTCCTCCGGCCCAGAACGCCGCAAAAGTCGGCATGTCGTGGGTGTTCACGCCGGCCAGGGCGTACGGCGGGACGGGGGGCAGAGGCGGCGCTGCTGGCCGGGCCTCGTACTGCGCCACGTACATCCCGTACAGGCCGTGGCGCCGCATCGCCCTCCGGATGTAGCCCGGGACCGTCCCCAGGTCCTCTCCCGCGATGGCGGCGCGGTGGCGGTGCGACTCCACCGAGAGCAGCGCGTACAGCTCCTCGGCCGGGTAGCGCACGTAGGCGCCGTCGGGCGCCTCCATCCCGTCGGGCACCCAGAAGAGGCGGTGCAGGGCCATGACGTGGTCGATGCGCAGCAGCCCGGCATGGCGCAGGTGGTGGCGCAGCACGGCCACCAGGTAGCGGTAACCCTGGGCGCGCAGCCGCACCGGATGCAGCGGCGGGAAGCCCCACACCTGCCCGCGCGTGAAGAACGGATCCGGGGGCGCGCCGCCCGAGACCCCCGCGGCGAAGACCTCGCGCTCCCGCCAGACGTCGTACCCATCCGGGTGGACGCCCAGGGGCAGGTCGAGGTAGAGGCCGGGGCCGCGCTCCCGGGCGCGGCGGGCCAGGGCGGCGATCTGGGTCTCGGCCAGCCACTGCGCGTAGAGGTGGGTGTGGTAGGCGGCCTCGTCGTAGTCGCCCGGCCGGACCGTGCCGTCGCGCAGGGGTGCCGGCCACTCCCGCCAGGGACGGCGCTGCCGCTCGAGGGCGGCGCGGAAGCGGGCGTAATCCGCCGGCACGGGGTGGCTTTGCGCCCACGCGGCCAGCGCCGCGCGGCGGCTCGGGTCGGCGACGGCGCACCGGGCCAATGCCTGCAGGACCGCGCGCTGCGCCGCCATCTCCGCCCGGAGGTCGGCGAGGCGCCCCGTCGGGGGACGCCGTCGGCGCAGGTGCTCCTGCGCCTCGGCGCACGCGGCCAGCTCCGGCGCGCGGGCGACGTCGACGTACAGCTCGTTCCAGCAGAGCCGGCTGGCCGGTGCATAAGGGCTCGGCTCGAAGGGCTCGTCGAGGAAGGCGGGCAGCAGCGGGAGGGTGGCCACGACACCTCCGCCGAGGCCGTTCACCCACTCGAGGACCGCCCCCAGCCCCCCGACGTGCGCCACCGGTTCGCGGGCGGACCACAGGGCGTACAGCGGGACGAAGACGCCCCACAGCCGCGTCGGCGGTGGGAAGGTCCACACGCGCCGGGGCGCGGCGATGACAAGCGCCGCCCCCCGGCGCCGTCCGGCCTGCAGGTGGAGGCGGTGGTAGCCGGTGGGCAGGCGGTCCAGGAGCAGCGGCCGGCCTCCCGCCACCCGTCCCTCGCGCCGCCCACCGTCCTCGAGGTCGAGGTGCCACGCCACGGTCCCCCCGTCGCCACCGACCGCCACGCGCAGCCGCCCGGCCCAGGCGACGAGCACGGGTTCGCACAGGCGGGCAGCCGCCTCGCTCGTGACCGCGCGCAGCGCCTCGGAGGCCTCCGCCGCGCGCGTGAGCGGAGCGCCCAGGACGCGCAGGACCTGGAGGAGGGTCTCGCGGGGGACGACGCGGCGGCGCCCGGACGCGTCGACGTAGGCGGGCAAGACCCCGTAGCGGACCGCCAGGCGGACGAGGTCGGCGGTCTCACCGGGCATGGCCGCGTGCGGCCCGCGTCCGGAACCACTCCACGGTGCGCCGCAACCCTTCCTCCAGCGAGACCTCGGCGCGCCACCCCAGGCGCCGGACCGTCTCGGACGGGTCGAGCGCGATGCGGTAGACCTCACCCGGCCGGGGCGGGCCGTGCTGCGGCGCCCCGGCGTAGCCGGTGAGGGCGGCGAGGCGCTCGTGGATCTCGCTCACGCTCACCTCGACTCCCGTGGCGACGTGGAAGACCCCTGCGAGCGCCCGCTCCGTGACCAGCACGTTGAGGCGGGCCACGTCGCCGACGTAGACGAAGTCGCGGGTTTGGGTCCCGTCGCCGTGGATGGTGGGGGCGCGGCCGGCCAGCATCGCTTCGGCGAAGATGGCCACCACCCCGGCTTCCCCGTAGGGGTCCTGGTGCGGGCCGTAGACGTTGGCGTAGCGCAGGATCACCGCCGGCAGGCCGAAGAGCCGGTCGTACAGCGCCACGTACGTCTCGGCGGCGGCCTTGGCGGCGCCGTAGGGGCTGAGGGGGCGGACGGGGTGGTCGAGCCCCACCGGGAGGGTTTCCGGCTCGCCGTACAGCGCCCCGCCGGTGGAGGCGAAGAGGAGGCGGCGCACCCCGGCGCGGCGGGCCTGCTCCAGGACGTTGATCGTCCCCAGCACGTTCACCCGGGCGTCCGCGGCCGGGTCGCGCACCGACGCGGTGACGGAGGCCTGGGCGGCGTGGTGGTTCACCACCTCCGGACGTTCCCGCACGAAGACCTCGGCGAGCTCCGGGTCGGTGATGTCGACCCGGTAGAGCCGGACCCCGTCGGGGAGGTACTCGGCGCGGCCGGTGACCAGCGTGTCCACCACCGCCACGTCGTGCCCGGCGGCCCGGTAGGCCGCGACGACGTGCGAACCGATGAAGCCGGCTCCCCCGGTGACGAGGATCTTCACGCCGGGCCCGTCACGGCGCCGCGCGCGCCGCCTCGGCCGGCGGGGAGGCGCTGCAGCCGCTCCAGGGCCTGGACTGCCAGCTCGGCCTCGGCCAGCGAGAGGGTGTTGATCGTCCAGCGCAGCTCCCGCTGCACCTCGCCCGGCGTCAGCTCGGGGAGGGGGTCGTGGACGCCGGGGACGAGCCGGCGGCGGGTCTCGGCGATCTCGCGCAGGAGGGCGGCCCGCCGCCGCGCGGAGAGGTGCGGCAGCGCCGTGCGCAGACGACGGCGCAGGTCCAGGAGGCGGCGCACCTCGGTGCTGCTGAGCATTGTCCCTATAATACCTGGTGGCATGCACCCGCTGGACGACCCCGCGACCTACCGGTGGCGCGACCCCGGCGGCATGGTGGGGCTCGTAGCCCGCTTCCCGGCCATGGGGGAGGAGGCGTGGCTGCTGGGGATGCGGCTGCGCCTGCCGGCCGCGCTGGAGTCCACCGCCGTGGCCGTGCTGGGGATGGGGGGCTCGGGGGTGGGCGGGGACCTGCTGGCCGCCCTGCTGGCGCCCACCTTTCCCGTGCCCGTCGTGGTCGTGAAGGACAGCGTGCTACCGGCCGCGGTGGGGCCGCAGACCCTGCTCTTCGTCTGCTCCTACTCCGGCGAGACGGCGGAGACGCTGGCCGCCTACCGCGCGGCCAAGGCGGCTCAGGCGCCCGCCATCGTCATCACCTCCGGCGGCACGCTGGCCGCCGAGGCGGAGCGTCACGGCGACCCGCTGGTGCGCGTCCCCGCCGGCCTGCCGCCGCGCGCGGCGCTGCCCTACCTCTTCCTGCCGATGGTGAGCGCCCTGCGGCGGCTGACCCACCTGGGGGAGTTGAGCGGGGAGTGGCGCGAGGCCGCCGCGGTGCTCCGGGACCTGGCGGCGGAGCTGGGGCCGGAGGTGCCGCTGGCGCGCAACCCGGCCAAGCGGCTGGCCGCCACCCTGGGGGAGCGCACGCCGGCGGTGTACGGGGCCTCGACGGCCCTGGGGGCGGTGGCGTACCGGTGGAAGTGCCAGTTCAACGAGAACGCGAAGACCCTGGCCCACTGGGGGGCGTTCCCGGAGGTGAACCACAACGAGACGGTGGGCTGGACGGACGGGGCGGCGGCGGGACGGACGGCGGTAGTCCTCCTCCGCGAACCCGACGAGCCCGAGGAGCGGCGCCAGCGGATCGGGGCGACCCGGGAGGTGGCGTTTGCCGGGGCGGCGGCGGTCGAGGAGGTGGTGGCCCGGGGCGAGGGGCGGTTGAGCCGCCTCCTCTCCCTGGTCCTCCTGGGCGACTTCACCAGCGTCTACCTGGCCCTGCTCCGGGGGGTCGACCCCACGCCGGTCCCCGTCATCGACGAGGTAAAGCGGCGGGTGAGTGGAACTCCTCACTAGGGTCCCGGGCAGGCACGGAGGCAGGTGAGGATCGGTGGCAGAGGTGCGGCTCGAGAACGTGGTCAAGCGGTTCGGCAACGTCACGGCCGTCAACCGCGTCACGCTGGAGATCCCCGACAAGGAGTTCACGGTGCTCGTCGGGCCGTCCGGGTGCGGCAAGACGACCTGTCTGCGCCTGATCGCCGGCCTGGAGGAGCTCACCGAGGGCAACATCTACATCGGCAACCGCCTGGTGAACGACGTCCCGCCCAAGGACCGCGACATCGCCATGGTCTTCCAGAACTACGCGCTCTACCCGCACATGTCGGTCTACGACAACATGGCCTTCGGGCTGCGCCTGCGCAAGTACCCGAAGGCGGAGATCGACCGGCGGGTGCGCGAGGCGGCGGCGCTGCTGGGGATCGAGGGCCTGCTCCACCGGAAGCCCAAGCAGCTCTCCGGCGGCCAGCGCCAGCGCGTCGCCCTGGGGCGGGCCATCGTGCGCGACCCGCAGGTCTTCCTCATGGACGAGCCGCTCAGCAACCTGGACGCCAAGCTGCGCGTGCACACGCGCGCGGAGATCAAGAAGCTGCACGCCCGGTTGCAGACGACGACCGTCTACGTCACCCACGACCAGGTCGAGGCCATGACCATGGGCGACCGGATCGTGGTGATGAACGAAGGGGTGGTGCAGCAGGTGGACACCCCGCTCAACCTCTACGAGCGCCCGGCCAACCTCTTCGTGGCCGGCTTCATCGGCAGCCCCTCGATGAACTTCTTGCGGGCGCGGCTGGAGGACCGCAACGGGCGCGTGGAGGTGGCGGCGAACGGGCTGCGCCTGCCGGTCCCAGCCGACCTGACGCCGCACGTGCGGGAGTGGCTGGGGCAGGAGGTGGTCTTCGGCATCCGGCCCGAGGACATCGGCGACCGGGCGCTGCAGCCTGACGCGCCGCCGGAGTGGACGGTGCGGGGGATGGTGGACGTCCACGAACCGCTGGGGTCGGACATCATCCTCTACGTGACGGTGGGCGACCAGCAGGTGATCGCGCGGGTGGACGCGCACAGCCAGGCGCAGATGGGCCGCCCGGCGGAGATCGTCTTCAACATGCGCAAGATGCACCTCTTCAACCCGCAGACGACCATGGCCATCCTGTGAGCTGACGTCCACGCCCCTGGGGCCTCCGAGGCGCCCGACCCCGTTCGGAATACCGAACAGACTACCGAACAGAACTCGGTCCGGACTGAGTTCTGTTCGATACTTTGTTCGATAAAATTAGCCCGCCAAATCATCCGGTCATACGTTCGGTATTTTGAAGCGATTTGGTGGCACACTCATGCTATTCTCGAAGTTTGACCTTGACTTCTCTGATCCAGTCCTGCAAAATGCAAACACGATTCAGCCAGAGGACCCAGACGATGACGCATCCCCTCATAGGCAAGTGCCCTGTGTGCGGCGACCAGCTGGAGGCCGTCCGGCTCCAGTGCCGCCAGTGCGCCACCGCCATCGAGGGCCGGTTCACGCTCGGGGGGCTGGCCCGGCTCGACCCCGAGCAGGTGCGCTTCGTCGAGACCTTCCTGAAGGTGCGCGGCAACCTCAAGGAGATGGAGCGGGAGCTCGGCGTCTCCTATCCGACCGTGCGGGCGCGCCTGGACGCCATCCTCCAGGCGATGGGCTATGCCGTCGAGGCGGCACGGGCGGAGGAATCGGCCGAGCGGCGGCGCGAGGTGCTCGACCAGCTCCAGGCCGGCCAGATCACCGTGGACGAGGCGGTGCGGCTCCTGCGGGGCCGCCGGTAGACGGGAGGACGCGATGCACGAGCCACTCTTCTCCTGGCTGGCCCGCGAGCGGCTGGCCGAGCTGCGGCGCGAGGCCGAGGCGGAGCGCCGCGCCACGGCGGCGCGTGGGCCACGCCCCCACCCGGCCGCCCGCTTCCTCATCCGCGTGGGGCGGTCGCTCGAGCGCCTCGGGGAGCGCCTCGGCGGCCTGGAGGTCTCCACCGGGGGCCTGAGAGGGGTGAACGGCGGTCTGAGAGGCGCCGACGGCCGCCTGGGAGGCGCGCAATGAGCGACGAGCGGCTCAGGGTCCTGCGGATGCTGAGGGAAGGCCGGATCTCTGTCGAGGAGGCGGACGCGCTGCTGGAGGCCCTGGGCGAGGCCGGGCCGCCCCGCCCGGACGCCGGGCCGCCCCGCCCGGACGAGGAGGGCGGGCCGGGCGGCGCGGGCCGGGAGGGAGAGGCGTCCGCACGCCTCCGCGCGCCGTGGCCGGTCGGCCCCGACCTGGGAGAGCGCATCGGGGAGACGGTCCGCGAGGCACTCCGCCGGGCCCGGCCCGGCCTGTCCGCCGCCCGCGCCACCCGGGCGGCGCTGCGAGCGCTGCGCGAGGAGCTGCGCCGGGAGGGGATCGGCGCCGTCGACCTGGTGCGTGACCTCTCCAGCTTCTCGACGGCCCGCAGGGACGTGGACCTGACCGCGCCGCTGGGCAACGGGGGCACGGTGCGCGTCGCCCTCCCGCGTGGCGACCTCACCGTGCGGGAGACCGCAGGGGTGCGGGAGACCGCAGGCCGGGAGGTGCAGGTCCACGCGCAGGTGCAGGTGTGGGCGCCGGGCGAGGCCGCGGCGGACCTCCTCGACCGGGTCCGCCTGGAGGTCGCGCCGCGGGGCCAGGACGCGGTCGTCGAGGTGCACACCCCCGGGCCGCAGGGACGCCACGGGCGGGTTCGCGTCGACCTGGTGGTGGAGATCCCCGCCGGCGCCCCGGTGGAGGCCACGGTGGGCAGCGGCGACGTGCACGTGCAGCGGGCGGCCGCCTGCGAGGTCCGGGTCAGGCAGGGCGACATCACGGTGGAGGACGTGCGGGGCCGCCTGCAGGTCTCGGTGTTGAGCGGCACCCTCTCGGTGCGGCGGTTGGCCGGTGACGCCACGCTCCAGGTCCTGCGCGGCGACGTCGAGGTGAGCGAGGCGGCGGGAGCGGTCGTCCTGGAGGCCACGAGCGGCGACGTGGCGGTCCGCCGCCTGCGTGGCGACCTCGACCTCACCGTCCGCCGCGGCGACCTGGAGGTCTCGGCCGAGGAGGCGCAGCGGGTGCACCTGCGGGTGGTCTCGGGCGACGTGGCATTGGACCTGGCGCGCCTGCGCGAGCCCGGGGAGGTGACCGTGGAGGTGGTGCACGGCGACGTGGAGGCGGCGCTCGGTGAGGCGGCCGGCGCCCTGGAGGCGGAGGTGCGCTCCGGCGACCTCACCGTCGACCTGCCGCTCGAGGAGGTGCGGCGGGCCCGGGGGCGCGTCGAGGGACGCCTGGGCCGGGGCCCGGGCACCCTGGCCTTCCGCATCACCGCGGGGGATTTGCACCTGCGCCAGCGGGGACGGGAGGGGCCGTAGTGGGGCCGTCCGCTTCCTCCGCTTCCCAGGACCGGCGGCGCGTCCTGGAGATGGTCCGGGAGGGGAAGCTCTCGCCCGAAGAGGCCGAGCAGCTCCTGGACGCGCTGGAGACGCCGCGCGAGGGGTCGGGCGGCCGGGCGCGCCTGATCCGTGTCCTGGTGCGCGGCCCCGCCGGCGAGCGGGCCAACCTGGCGGTGCCCGCCGCCCTGGCCGACCTGATCCTGCGCGTCCTCCCCCGCGGGGTGCAGCTCCGGACCGGAGGCGACCCGCTCGACCTGGTCCGTCTGGTCGCCGCCATCCGCAACGGGGACGCGGCCGGCAAGCTCGTCGATGTGACCGCCCCGGACGGCACCCACGTCGAGATCACGGTGGAGTAGGGGCGCTGGACGACGCCCGGGCCCTCCCTCCGGCCTCCCCGCTGTGGCGCCACGGGGACTTCATGCGCCTGTGGGTGGCGCAGACCATCTCCGTCTTCGGCAGCGGCTTCACCCAGCTCGCCCTGCCGCTCATCGCCGCCAACACGTTGCGGGCCACGCCCGCGCAGATGGGGATCCTGGGGGCGGCGGAGTTCGCCCCCTTCCTCCTCGTCGGCCTCGTCGCCGGCGTCTGGGTCGACCGGGTGCGCCGGCGCCCCGTGCTCATCGCCGGCGACGTGGGCCGGGCGGTGCTGCTCCTGACCATCCCCGCGGCGGCCTTCGCCGGGGCGCTGGGGATGGGGCAGCTCTACGTCGTGGGCTTCCTCGTGGGCGTGTGCACGGTCTTCTTCGACGTCGCCTACCAGGCCTATCTCCCCTCCCTGGTGGACCGCCGCCAGCTCGTCGAGGGCAACAGCAAGCTCGAGGCCACCCGCTCGCTGGCGCAGATCGCCAGCCCCGGCATCGCCGGCGTGGTGATCGAGGTCCTCACCGCGCCGTTCGCCCTCGTCCTCGACGCCCTCTCCTACCTGGTGTCGGGCGCGTTCCTGGCGCGCATCCGCCGGGCGGAGGACCTCCCCGATCCGGCGCACCGTCGGGCGGTGCTGGCGGAGATCCGCGAGGGGCTGGCGGTGGTGGTCGGCCACCGCCTCCTGCGGGCCATCGCGGCCACCACGGGGACCTCGAACTTCTTCTCCTCGGCGGTGGGAGCGCTCTTCATCCTCTACGCCACCCGCGTGCTGGGGCTCTCACCCGCCGCGCTCGGCCTCGTCTTCGGCGTGGGGAACGCCGGGGGTCTCGTGGGGGCGACGCTGGCGGGGCGCCTGGCCCGGCGCTTCGGCGTCGGCCCCGCGATCGTGGGGAGCGCCGCCCTGTTCGGCGCGTACTTCCTGCCGCTCCTGGTGGCCACCCCGGCCACCGCGGCGCCGCTGCTGATGGCCGGCGGCTTCGTGGGGAGCGCCGCCACCCTGATCTACAACGTCAACCAGGTCTCGCTGCGCCAGGCCATCGTCCCGCATCGCCTGCAGGGACGGATGAACGCCACGATGCGCTTCCTCGTCTGGGGGACCATTCCCCTCGGCAGCCTGGTCGGCGGGGCGCTCGGCGAGGTGCTGGGACTCCGCCCCGCGGTGCTCGTGGGCGTCGCGGGGTCGCTCATGCCCTTCCTCTGGGTCCTGGCTTCACCGGTGCGGACCCTCCGGCAGGTCCCCGAGCCCGACGAGGGCGCGGAGGGCTGAGCGCGGCCGCTACGACGACCGCCCCTCGCCGGGCGGGCGCCCGAACGCCTGTCCCGCCATGTCCCCGAGCGGCCCCAGCAGCCGGGAGAACTCCAGGGGGAAGATGAACTTGGTCGCCGGGCTGGCGCCCAGCGCCTTGAGGGCCTCCAGGTACTGCAGGGCCATCGTCTTGCTGTCGACGTTCTGGGCGACGGCGAAGATCTTGTCCAGGGCGAGCGCGAACCCCTCGGCGCGCAGGATGGCCGCCTGGCGGTCGCCCTCCGCCTTGAGGATCGCCGCCTGCTTCTCCCCCTCCGCCACCTTGATGGCCGCCTCGCGCTTGCCGTCCGCCTCCGTGACCAGCGCGCGCCGGCTGCGCTCCGCCGACATCTGCCGGGTCATCGCCTCCTGGACCTCGCGCGGCGGCAGGATCTCGCGGATCTCCACCGTGGTGACCTTCACGCCCCACCGCTCGGTGACCTCGTCCAGCTTGGCCCGCAGCACCTGGTTGATCTGCTCGCGCCGGGCCAGCACGTCGTCGAGCATGATGTCGCCGATGACGGCGCGCAGGGTGGTGGTGGCGATGCCCCGCGCCGCCCCCGCGAAGTCCTGCACCTGGATCACCGACATCTCGGGGTTCAGCACCTTGAAGTAGATCAGGAAGTCGATGTTGATGGGGGCGTTGTCCTTGGTGATGGTCGTCTGGCTGGGGATCTCCAGGAAGAACTCGCGCAGGTCCACCCACACGGCGCGGTCCACCAGGGGGATGAGGAAGACGATGCCCGGGCCCTTGCTGCCGATGGAGCGGCCCAGGCGGAAGACCACCAGGCGCTGGTACTCGCGGACGATCTTGATGGCGTTGTACAGGATCAGGAAGCCGACGAGGACGACGGCGATGAGCAGGATGGCGCTCGTCCCCACGAACGGCATGGTCCACCTCCCGGGAACTCTGCCGGTACAATTGCACAGGACGCCGCGAGCCTCCTGTCGGCGCGTCCGCGGCAGGGGCAGGGCGGGGTTCCGCGGCACGGGCGCGGACGGGTTCCGCGGCAGAGGCACGGCAGGGTGAGGAGCGGCCATGGCAGCCCGGGTGGCGCTGGCGGTGGACATCGGGGGGACCCGGACCCGGGTCGGGGTGGTCGGTGACGACGGGCGGGTCCTGGCCCACCGCACGCTCCCCACCCCCGCCGGCGGGCCGGACGCGGTGGTGGCCGCGGTGGCCGGGGCGGCCGCCCCCGTCCTGGCGGAGGCGGGCGTGGCGCGGGAGGCGCTGGTGGGCGTCGCCGCCGGGGCGCCCGGCCCGCTCGACCCGCGCAGCGGGGTCGTCTTCGAGCCGCCCAACCTGGCGGGGTGGCGCGACGTGCCGCTGCGGGCCCTGCTCGAGGAGCGCCTGGGCCTGCCCGCGGCCGTGGAGAACGACGCCAACGCCGCGGCGTTGGGCGAGGCCTGGGTGGGGGCGGGCCGCGGGGTGGCCGACCTGATCTACATCACCGTCAGCACCGGGGTGGGCGGCGGGCTGATCCTGGGCGGGGAGCTCTACAGCGGGGTGAGCGGGACGGCCGGCGAGGTCGGGCACATGACCGTGGCCCTCGACGGTCCCCCGTGCTTCTGCGGGCGGCCGGGGCACCTGGAGGGGCTGGCCTCCGGACGGGCGATCGCCCGCGCGGCGCGGGACGCCCTGGCCCGCGGCGAGGCGACCTCGCTGCGGCACCTCCCTCCCGAGGAGCTCTCCGCCCGCACGGTGGCCGAGGCCGCCCGCGCCGGCGACGCCGTGGCCCGGACGATCTACGAGCGGGCCGGGACGGCGCTGGGCGCCGCCGTGGCCTCCCTGGTGAACCTGCTCAACCCCTCGCTGATCATCCTGGGCGGCGGGGTGATGCAGGCCGGGGACCTGATCATGGCTCCGCTCCGGCGGGCTGCCCGGGAGCGGGCCTTCGCTCGGCCGCTGGCGGCGGTGCGCCTGGTGCCAGCGGCGCTGGGCGAGGACGCCGGGCTCGTGGGTGCGGCCGCCGTGGCCTTCCGGCGGCTGCCGCCGCCCTCCGCGGGAGGCTAGCCGGCAGCGTTCCGGTTCCGCCCCACAGCGTTGCCAGGAATTTGTCCCTGGCGGATGCTTCCCGCCGTTCTCCGCGCCAGACCACGTACACCCGTCGGAACAGGGGTGGAAGGTCCATCACCTCGATGCGTGCCAGCTGGCCGGTCTGCAGCTCATGCCGGACCATGCTCTCCCCAAGGAACGTCAGCCCGACGCCCTGGAGGACCATGCGCTTGGCGGCTTCGGCCGGGTCCACCTGCACCGCGGGCGAGAACTGCTCGCCCAGCCGCGCCTGTAGTGCATCCTGGAGCTGTTCGAACCCTTCCCCCCACCGTGCCAGGAGCACGAGTTCGCAACGCAGGGCGGCGAGGGGGATCCGCTGACCGGCGAGGTGGTGTGTCGGCGGCCCCACCAGGATGACCGGATCCTCCAGGATCAGACGACTGGCGAGGCCGGGGTGGTCCGGCCGGGCGACCACGAAGCCTACGTGGACGCTGCCTTCGAGGATCATCCGAACGACATCGCCGGAGTGGCCGGTGCGCATTGTCACGCGCACCTCCGGGTGGCGCGCATGGAACCGATCGAGAAGGGCGGGGAGGGTGTCGAGGCTGACCGAGACCACCGTGCCCACGGCCAGGGTCTCGGTCGCCGGCCATCCCCGCACCGTGGCGACGCCGTGCTCGATCGCGGCCAGACCCTGCTCCACGTACCTGAGCAGTTCCCGGCCGGCGGGCGTGAGTTCCACGCCCCTGCCGCCGCGACGGAAGAGCCGGTGTCCTACCTCCTGCTCCAGGGCCTTCATCTGGGCCGACACGGCCGGCTGGGAGAGGAACAGGGCGGCGGCTGCACGCGTGATGCTCCCTTCCTGCGCCACCCGACGAAACGTCCAGAGGCGCTCCAGGTTGACGGGCCCACCGGCGGTGACGGCCATCAGGCAGAGCGATACCGGATATCAGGAATTGATATTGGCTATTGTACGACGCGACCCGGTAGACTCCTGGTCACTACTGGCGGCCCCGGGCCGCGGCGTACAGTCAGCCAACCGGAAGTAGGGGAGTGGAAGCCCGACCACGCCTTCAGGCAGTGCGGCAGGCCATGGCAGGGGGTGCTGTGGACGCCCTCTACCTGCGCCCCGGCGCGAATCTCACCTACCTCACCGGCATCCGGCGGCAGCGACCCCACGCCACCGACACCAACGCCTATGCCGACTGGATCGAGGGGGCGTACATCGGCCCCGAACGCCTGGTGCTGGTGGCGCCGCGGATGGGCTCCGAGTTCTTCCTGCATCAGGCCCGCGGCAAGCCCTGGGTCTCCGACGTCCGCGTCGTCCTCGAGGGGGAGGACCCCGCGCGCGTCATGCGGGAGGTCCTCCACCGCATCGCTCCCGGAGCGCGGCGGGTCGCCGTCGACGACCGGGCCTGGGTGCCGATGGTCGAGGCCCTGCACGCCGCTGGCTTCCAGCTGGTGCTGGCGAGCGGGCTCATCGACCCGCTGCGGATGATCAAGACCGCCGACGAGCTGGAGAGGATGCGCCGGACGGCGGCGGTCGCCGACGCCGTGTACGCGGCAGTCCTGAAGGTCCTCCGCGAAGGCGTGCGCGAACTCGACGTGGCGCACGAGATCGACTACCAGTTCGCGCAGCACGGTGCCGACTATCCCGCCTTCGTCACCGGCGTGCGGTTTACCCGGCCTGACAGTGACCGGCTCCACACGATCCGGCACAGCCAGCGCCGTCTCGCCCCCGGGGACGCCATCACGTTTGACTTCGGTTGCGTGTACGAGGAGTACTGCTCGGACTTCGGCCGGACCGCCTTCCTGGGGAGCCCGCCCGCCGAGGTCGCCGCCATGCTCGAGGCGGTCGTGGAGGCGCAGCGTGCAGCGATGGCCGCCATGCGCGCCGGGCAGATCACGGCCGAGGAGGCCGACCGCACCGCGCGGGACGTGCTCGATGAGGCGGGCTACGGTGACTACTTCACCCACCGGCTGGGCCACGGCATCGGGGTGACCGTGCACGAGCCGCCCTACCTGGAGACCGGAGACCGTACGGTGCTGCAGGAAGGCATGACGTTCACGGTGGAACCGTCGAGCCGCGTGCCCAACGGCTACGCCTGCCGCGTGGAGGATGTCGTGGTCGTCACGCCCGGCGGCGCCGTCCCCCTGACCCAGGCCCCGCGCACCCTGGCGGTGATCGAGTGATCGAGCGGCCGGACAGCACGGTAGGATGAGCCTCCAGGTGACCGCCCTGCCTCGCCTGCCGGCCGCCGAACGGCCCCGGACCTACGGCTCGATCGTGCGCGCCCAGCTGGCCCGCAACCGCGGGGCCATGGCCGGGCTGACGCTGCTGGCCGTTGCCATAGGGGTGGCGCTGGGCGCGCCCTGGCTCGCTCCCTACGATCCGACGTTCCAGGATCTGCTCCACCCGCTGCAGCCGCCCTCCCGGGCGCATCCGTTCGGCACCGACGAGGTGGGCCGTGACGTCCTCAGCCGGGTGATCTACGGCTCCCGCCTCTCGCTCAGCGTCGGGCTCATCTCCGTCGGCATCGGCGGGACGGCGGGGGTGACGCTCGGCCTGGTCAGCGGCTTCTACGGCGGGTGGCTGGACGATGTCATCCTCCGGATCATGGACCTCCTGCTGGCCTTTCCGGGCATCCTGCTCGCGCTGGCCATCGTCGCCGTCCTGGGGCCCGGGCTGTACAACGTGATGCTGGCGGTGGGCATTGCCGCGACGCCCTCGTTCACCCGTGTGACGCGGGGCCAGACGCTGGCGATCCGTGCCATGGACTACGTGACCGGCGCCCGGGCGATCGGCTGCACGTCCGTCCGGATCATGTGGCGGTACATCCTCCCCAACGTCCTGCCCTCGGTCATCGTCCTGGCCACGCTGGGTCTGGCCTGGGCGATCCTGGCCGCGTCGGGGCTGTCCTTCCTCGGGCTGGGCGCGCAGCCGCCCACCCCGGAGTGGGGAGCGATGCTGTCGTTCGGGCGGGCGTACCTGCGGCAGGCCTGGTGGATCACCACCTTTCCCGGACTGGCCATCATGGTCACGGTGCTCGGGATGAACATGCTGGGGGACGGGCTGCGCGACGCCCTCGACCCGAAGGTGCCGCGGAGCTGAACGCCGGGAACCTGACGGAGGAGGTGGAGGTGATGGCGGATCACGGGCGTCTGAGGCGCCGTGCGGGGCTGGCGGGGGTGATGGCGGTCCTCCTCGTGGGGGGGCTGGCCGTGGGGGGACGGGCCCAGGATGCCCGCGGGACCCTGATCCACGTGCAGGCCACCGTCTGTGCCGACACGCTCAACCAGCACCTGTCCAACAACACGCCCTGCCGCATGGTGGCCCGTCATGTCCTGGACAACCTCGTCGCGGTGAACCCGGCCGACGGGACCATCCACCCCTGGCTGGCGGAGTCGTGGGAGATCACCGCCGGCGGCCGGATCTATACATTCCGCCTTCGTCGGGGCGTCCGGTTCCACGACGGGACCCCATTCAACGCGGAGGCGGTCCGGGCCAACTTCGAGTGGACGATGTCACCCGACCGGCCGCGCCGGGGATTCCGGTACCTGGCGATGGGCGGTGCCCGGTACATCCGTACGGAGGTCGTGGACGAGTTCACCGTGCGCGTCTTCTTCCGCGAGCCTCACGGGGGCTTCCTCACGTACCTCAGCGACGGGGGGTTGGGCATCGACTCCCCCGCTGCTCTGCGCCGGCTGGGCGACGACTACGGGTCGCGGGAGCTGGTCGGCACCGGGCCGTTCCGGCTCGTGAGCTGGACGCGCGGGGGCGATGCCGTGTTGGAGCGGAACCCGGACTACCGCTGGGGGCCACGCGTGTACGGTCACACGGGCCCGGCGTTCGTGGAGCGGGTCGTCTACCGTCAGGTCCCTGAAGCCGGGACCCGGGCGGCGGCTGTGGAGACCGGCCAGGCGACCAGCGCGCAAGTCACCCCGCCGGACATCGCCGTGCTGCGCGGCAAGCCGGGGGTGCGCATCGTGCTCGTGCCGAAGGCGGGGACGGCGCGCATGCTGCTGCTGAACACCCGGCGGGGCCCGCTCACGGACCTGCGGGTCCGGCGCGCCATCAACCACGCGATCAATCGGCCCCTGCTCATGCGGCTGCCCGCCTGGGGAGGCACCGGACGCCCGGGCCTCGGTCCGCTCCCCATCAACATGGTCCCGCAGGCCTTCCGGAACCTCTACCGGAGCCAGCTGGAGCCGGTGGACTACGAATACAATCTCGACCGCGCCAAGCAGCTCCTGGAGGAAGCGGGCTGGCGGCCGGGCCCCGACGGGATCCGCGTGCGGGGGGTGGAGCGCCTGGTGCTGGACCACGTCATCCCCGAAGGGGTGACGGTGCGCGAGTCGGAGCCGCTGCAGGCGATGCTGCGTCAGGCCGGCATCGAGCTGCGCTTCCGCATCGGCGACTTCAACTTCTGGATCGGCACCGTCAGCAAGGGCGACTATCACGCCACCGTCATCAGCGACTCCGGCTACGAGAGCGCGGGCATCCTGGCGTCGTTCTTCCGGACCGGGTCGGTCTACAACTGGTACGGATTCTCCTCGCCCGAACTCGACCGCATGCTCGATACCGCCCTGGCCTCGGCCGATCCCGAGACCCGGTGGCGCAACCTGATCGGCGCCATGCGGATCATCCTCGTGAACGCCGTCGGCGTGATGGGGTGGGAGGAGGACTACGTCTTCGGCGTGCGGACCGCCGTCGAAAACCTGGCGTTCAACGAGGTGGCGTTTCCCTACTTCTACCCGACGCGGCTGCGCTAGGCGTCGGTCGCACCGGGGTCTGAGGCACGCATGGCCACCTACGTCCTGCGGCGCGCGCTCACGGCCGTCCCGGTCCTGCTGGGGATCACCGTGCTCACCTTCTCCATGCTGCACTTTGTCCCCGGGGACCCCGTGCTGGCGATGTTCGTGGAGAGCGGCGGGGCGACGGCGGAGCAGGTGGAGGCCATTCGGGAGCGGTTGGGGCTCAGGGAGCCGCTGCCGGTGCAGTATGGCCGGTTCCTCCTCCGCCTGCTGCAGGGCGACCTCGGCCGGTCGATCTGGGGCAACCATCCGGTGACCGAGCTCATCCTGGAGCGGTTCCCGCCGACCTTCCAGCTCGCCGTCGCGGCCATGGGGTGCGCCATCCTGATCGGGATGACCCTGGGGGTCATGGCGGCCATCCACCGCGGCCAGCCGCTGGACAACCTCACGATGCTCGTGGCACTGCTGGGGGTGTCGATGCCGTCCTTCTGGCTGGGCTTCCTGCTCATCTACGTCTTCGCCATCTGGCTGGGCGCGCTCCCTGTCACGAGCGTGCCCGGCCCCGTGGGCCTGGTCCTCCCGGCCGCGACGCTGGGATTCGGGGCGGCCGCGATCATCGCCCGCATGGTTCGTAGCAGCCTGGTGGAGGTGCTCCAGGAGGACTACGTGCGGACGGCCCGGGCGAAGGGGTTGGGGCCGTGGAGCGTGATCACACACCACGCGCTGCGGAACGCCCTCATCCCCACGGTGACGATCGTCGGACTCCAGTTCGGTGGGCTCCTGGCCGGGACGGTCATCGTCGAGTCGGTGTTCGCCCGCCGGGGCCTGGGGCTGCTGCTGCTCCAGGGCATCCAGAGCCGGGACTTCCCTGTCGTCCAGGGCGGTGTGCTGTTCATCGCCACCGTCTACGTCCTCGTCAACCTGGCCGTCGACCTGCTCTACGGCTACCTCGACCCGCGTATCCGCTACGACTGATGGTGGCCGAGGCGACCGCGTGGTCGACCGCGCGGCTGGCGGCCTTCTGGTTTCCGCTGGCACTGTCCTGGCTCATGATGGCGGTCGCCCAGCCGGTCGTGGCGGCCGGCATCAGCCGCCTGGCCCGGCCCGACGTGCATCTGGCCGCCTTCGGCGTGACCCTCGACCTGGCTGTCCTGATCGAGAGCCCGATCATCATGCTCTTCTCCGCCTCGGTGGCCCTGACCCGGAGCCAGGCGGCTTACCGCTTGCTGCGCCGGTTCATGCTCGCCTGGGCCGGCGCGCTCACGGCCCTGTTCGTCGTCGTGGCCTTCACTCCGCTGTCCGACGTCGTCCTTGCCGGCCTCATCGGGGTGCCTCCCGCGGTGCTGGCGGAGGCCAAGGCGGCCCTGCGGTGGTTGCTCCCCTGGGTCCCCGCGATCGCCTGGCGCCGGTTCTACCAGGGCCCCCTGCTGCTGGCCAACACCCCCCGTCTGGTCGGCTACGGCACCCTGTGCCGGCTGGCTGCCCTCGCCGGGACCGTCGTCCTGGGCGTGGCGGTCCGGCTGCCCGGGGCCACGATGGGCGCCATCGCGCTGTCGGCGAGCGTGGTGGCCGAGGCGGTGGTCGTCACCCTGTGGGCGCTGCCCCGGGTGCGCCAGCTCCCCCCGGGCACGCCCGGCGCGCTGACCGGTGCGGCCATCGTGCGCTTCTGCCTGCCGCTGGCGGCCACGGACCTCATGCGCGTGATCGCCCGTCCCATCGTCACCGCAGGGATCGCCCGGGCCGCGCTGCCGGGCGTCTCCCTGGCAGCCTGGCCCGTGGCCAACGGGTTCGTGCACCTCGTCGCCGCGGGCGTCATGGCGTTCCAGGAGATGGTCGTCGCTGTCCAGGAACAAGCCGGAGGGCCCGCCGCGGTGACCCGATTCGTGCTGTGGATCGGGCTCGGGTGCAGCGCCGTCCTGGCGCTGGTGGCCTTCACCCCCCTGGTCGACCTCTACGTGGGCCGGATCATCAGCCTGTCGCCTCCGCTGCGGGACGCGGCCGTGGCTGGCTTGCGCACGATGGTGGCGCTGCCGTGGCTGCTCGCGCTGCGCAACCTCTACCGCGGCGCCCTGATCGTCGCGCATCGCACCGGTCGCGTCCAGCAGGCGATGGCGGGCCACCTGGTCGTCCTGGGGGTGGTGCTCACCCTGGGGGCGCTGGCAGGGTGGCCGGGCGTCCTGGTGGCGGCCTGGGGGGTCCTCCTCGCCCAGGGCGTGGAGGTGCTCCTGCTGCTGGGCTTCGTGCGTGGGACGGTGCGGACCCCGGCAGGCGTGCCGGAGGCGGCCGGGCGATGAGGCCGCCTCCGGAGCGGGCCGGTCCGGAGGACCGAAGGGAGGAGGTCGCGATGCGTCAGGGGAGCGATGTGTCCCCCATGGAGGAGGTCGTCCCTCCGCTGAGCCTCGACCAGTTGCTGGCCATCCGCCCGGCGGCCTTGCCCGAACCCCCGCAGTGGGCGCCGGACGGCTCATCCATCCTCTTCGTCTCCGCCATGTCGGGCGACCCCGAGCTGTGGAGCGTGTCCCCGTCCGGGGGCCCCCCGGTGCGGCTGACGACCGGGATGGGCGAGATCCCCTTTCTGGGTGCGCGGATGCCCCAGTGGTCGCCCACGGGCGAGTATGTCGCCTACATCTCGGCCAAGAGCGGCACGCCGGAGATCTGGCTCTGGAGCGGTCGCGGGGAGGATCGGCGCCTGACGCGCCTGGGCGCTGCCATCGAGGCGTTCCGGTGGGCCCCCGACGGGCGTAGCCTCGTCCTCTCGGGGAACCGCTACGGACAGTACGATATCTACCGGGTAGCTGTTCCCTCGGGCGAGGCAGACCGACTCACTACCGATCCCCGGTACGAGGTGTACCCAGCGTTCCTCCCGGACGGGCGGCACATCGTGTTCGTCCGCCTCAACGAGGCCTGGACCGACCACGACGTCGTCCTTATGGACGTTGACGGCGGCAACGCCCGTGTGGTGGTGCGTGACACAGACATGTTCGATTACCACTACGGACGGACGTTCGGCACGCCGCTGCCCTCGCCGGACGGGACGCGTCTGCTCATCCGGTCTCAGCGGTCGGGCTGGTTCAACTACTACATCGCTCCGCTCGAAGGCGGCGACCTGCGCGCGGTGGCACCGGCGGCGGCGGACCAGGGCGAGGCCGCCTGGTCCCCGGACGGGCGCTTCGTCGCCTACGTGGAGAACCACGACGGGACGCTCCAGCTGCGGGTCGCGTCGGTCTCCGGCGGCGAGCCGCAGGTGCTCGTGGCCCCCGAGGACGGGGTCTGTGCCTTCCCGCAGTGGTCGCCCGACGGGCGCCAGATCTGCTATCTGTTCCAGACCACCACCGCGCCTCAGGACCTCTGGGTGGTGGACGTCGAGACCGGCCGGGCGCGGGCGCTGACGGCGTCGGTGCCCCCGTGGGCCGCCCCTGCCCTCGTGCGGCCGGAGAAGGTCCACTACCCCAGCGACGACGGCCTGAGCATCACGGCGTACCTGTACCGGGGGCGCGGGCTGGCGCCGGGGGAGCGCAGCCCGGGCCTGCTCTGGATTCACGGCGGGCCGACGTCGCAGTTTCTGGACACCTTCCAGCCGTCGGTCCAGTTCTTCGCCTTGCGCGGGTACACGGTGCTGCTCCCCAACGTCCGGGGCAGCTCCGGGTACGGGCGCGCGTTCGAAGACCTGAACAACGGGGACTGGGGCGGTGGCGACCTCCGCGATGCGATCGCCGGCAAGCGCTTCCTGGCCACCCTGCCGGACGTGGATCCCCACCACACGGGGATCACCGGGACGAGCTATGGAGGCTGCCTGACAATGTCGGCGGTGTGCTATGCGCCGGAGGAGTTTCAGGCGGCGGTGGTCTGTTCCGGCTATGCCAACTGGGTCCGCCACTATCACGACCTCGAGCTGCGCCACGTCAAACTGCTGGAGTACGAGTTCGGCGGTCCGCTCGAGGGCCATGAAGAGGTCTATTACCGCTGCTCACCGATCTACCAGGTGTCGCGGGCGACGACCCCGTGCTTCGTCCTCCACGGCGAGGGAAGGTGGCCGTGGAGCGACGCCGGCCTGGAGTTCGCCCGGGCCCTCGAACGGGCGTACAAGACGTTCCAGTACAGGGTCTACCCGAACGAGACCTACTACGTGCTCTCTCTGCCGAACGTGCGGCAGATGCTGCTGGATATGCTCGAGTGGTTCGACCTCTACCTGCGGGACCGGGCCCCGGCCCAGCCGCCGTCGGCAGGGCGGCGTGGCCCGGGCTGGACCGGGCCGGCGCGGCGCGCCACGGGCGGCTAGAGCTGCCCCAGGTCGATGCGGCGCTGGACGAAGTTGGTGTAGACCTCGCCCCGGCGGAACCAGGCGTTGTCCAGCACCCGCAGGTGGAAGGGGATGGTGGTGGGCACCCCGCGGATCTCGAACTCCGCCAGCGCCCGGCGCATCCGGCTGATCGCCTCCTCGCGCGTCTGCCCCCAGGCGACGAGCTTGGCGATGAGCGAGTCGTAGTAGGGCGGGATGGCGTAGCCGGGGTAGGCATGGGTGTCCAGGCGGATGCCCGGGCCCCCGGGCGGCAGGAAGGCCGTGATCACCCCGGGGCTGGGGCGGAAGTCGTGGCGCGGGTCCTCGGCGTTGATGCGGCACTCGATGGCGTGCCCGCGCAGCTCGACGTCCTTCTGCGAGACGCTCAGCCGCTCCCCGGCGGCGATGCGGATCTGCTCCTTCACCAGGTCGATCCCGGTGACCATCTCCGTGACCGGGTGCTCCACCTGGATGCGCGTGTTCATCTCCATGAAGTAGAAGTGGCCGTCCCGGTCCACCAGGAACTCCACGGTGCCGGCGTTGGTGTAGTGGATGGCCTGGGCGGCGCGCACCGCCACCCGTCCCAGCGCGTGGAGCACCCGCTCCGGCAGGCGCGGCGGCGGGGATTCCTCCAGCAGCTTCTGGTGGCGGCGCTGGATGGAGCAGTCGCGGGCGCCCAGGTGGACGACGGTGCCGTAGCGGTCGGCCAGCACCTGGACCTCGATGTGGCGCGGCTCCTCGACGTACTTCTCCACGTAGAGGGCCCCGTCGCCGAAGGCCGCTTCCGCCTCGCGCCGGGCCAGGGCCACGGCGCTGCGCAGGTCCTCCGCCGTGTGCACCACCCGCATCCCCCGCCCGCCCCCGCCCGCCGCCGCCTTGAGCATCAGGGGGAGCCCCACCTGGCGCAGCAACTCCTGGATCTGCCGCTCGTCCCGCAGGGGGCCGTCGCTGCCGGGGATCACCGGGATGCCGGCGCGCTGCATCGTCTGGCGCGCTTCGGCCTTGTTGCCCATCTTGCGGATCGCCTCGGGGGAGGGGCCGATGAAGGTGATCTTCACGTCCTGGCAGATCTCGGCGAAGTGGGCGTTCTCGGCCAGGAAGCCGTAGCCGGGGTGGATGGCGTCCACGCCCAGCAGCTCGGCGGTGGCCATGATGTTGGGGATGTTCAGGTAGGACTCGCTGGCCGGCGGCGGGCCGATGCAGAAGGCCTCGTCGGCCAGCTTCACGTGCAGGCTGTGGCGGTCCGCCTCGGAGTAGACCGCCACCGTGCGGATGCCCAGCTCGTGGCAGGCGCGGATCACCCGCACGGCGATCTCGCCCCGGTTGGCCACCAGGACCTTCTGGAACACGGGTCAGCGGGGGGCGGTCATGCGGGCTCGATGAGGATGAGCGGTTGCCCGTACTCCACCGGGCTGCCGTTCTCCACCAGGATGCGGGCCACCCGGCCGGCCACCTCGCTCTGGATCTCGTTGAAGAGCTTCATCGCCTCGATGATGCAGACCGTCTGGCCCGGCTGCACCACGTCGCCCTCGTTCACGAAGGGCGGGGCATCCGGCGCCGGCGCGCGGTAGAAGGTGCCGACCATGGGCGCGGTGATGGGACGCAGGTGGTCGGTCCCGGCCAGGCGGTCCTCGCCCTCGCCCGCGGGCCCCGCCGGGGCGAACGGCTCCTCCAGCCCCTCGCCGAAGGCGGCGTACGGGGCCGGGACCTCCTCCGGGACCGCCCCGGGGCTGGCCGCCCCGGGCCTGGCCGCCGCGGGCCTGGCCGCCGCACCCGGCCGCCGGGCCGGCGCCCGCCGGATGCGCACGCGCACGCCGCCCGCCTCCACGACCAGCTCGCGCAGGTCCGCCTCCTCGGCCAGGCGGATGAGCGCCCGCACCACCTCGAGGTCGGGACCGGGCGTCTCAGCCATCGCCCTCGACCAGCACCCGCCCCATGCGGCGGTACTTCTCGTAGCGGCGGGCCAGCAAGGCCGCCGGGTCGACGCCGCGCAGCGCGCGCAGGTGGCGCGCCACGGCCGCGCGCACCGAGGCGATGGCGGCATCGGGGTCGAGGTGCGCGCCGCCGGGAGGTTCGGGGACGATCTCGTCGATCACCCCCAGGCGGAGCAGGTCGGGGGCGGTGAGGTGCAGCGCGTCCGCCGCCTCCCGGGCGCGCCCGGCGTCGCGCCAGAGGATGGCCGCGCACCCTTCGGGCGGGATGACGGTGTAGGTCGCGTACTCCAGCATGAGCACCACGTCGCCGACGGCGATGGCGAGCGCCCCGCCGCTGCCGCCCTCCCCGGTGATCACCACCACGATGGGGACGCGCAGGCGGGTCATCGTCTGGATGGCCCGGGCGATCGCCTCGGCCTGGCCGCGCATCTCCGCCTCGTCGCCGGGGAAGGCGGCCGGGGTGTCGACGACGCTCAGCAGGGGGAGGCCGAACTTCTCCGCGAGCCGCATCACCCGGATGGCCTTGCGGTACCCCTCCGGGTTGGGCATCCCGAAGTTGAACGCCAGGTTCTCGCGGGTGTCGCGGCCCTTGCGCGGGGCCACCACGGCCACCGGCTGCCCGTCGAACCAGCCGAACCCCGCCAGCATGGCCGGGTCGTCGCGGTACGCACGGTCGCCGTGCACCTCCACCAGGTCGGTGAGGAGGGCGCGCACGACGTCGGGGGCCTTGGGCCGCTGGGCGTGGCGTGCCAGCTGCACGACCTCCCAGGCGGAGGGGCGCACGCCCGCCGGGGCGCCCGGCGGGTGCGCCGCGTCCCCGGGCGCGGGGGTGGTGGCGTCGAGCGGCAGGGTCATGCCGGGACCGGGACGGGACGCGAGGCGCCGAAGGTGCGCAGCAGCAGGCCCAGCCGCCCGCGCAGCTCGGCGCGCGGGACGATCATGTCGATCATCCCGTGCTCCAGGCAGAACTCGGCGGTCTGGAAGGTCTCGGGGAGCTTGCGGCGGATGGTCTGCTCGATGACGCGGCGGCCGGCGAAGCCGATGAGCGCCCCGGGCTCGGCCAGGATGACGTCGCCCTGGAAGGCAAAGGAGGCGGCCACGCCGCCGGTGGTGGGGTCGCACAGCACGGCGAGGTAGGGGAGCCCGGCCTCGTGCAGCCGGGCGATGGCCGCGCTCGTCTTGGCCAGCTGCATCAGCGAGAGCGCGCCCTCCTGCATGCGGGCCCCGCCCGAGGCGCAGAAGGCGACGAGGGGCAACCGCTCGGCCAGGGCGCGCTCGGCGGCGCGGGCCACCTTCTCGCCCACCGCCGACCCCATGGAGCCGCCCATGAAGAAGAAGTCCAGGGCCACGACCACGGTGCGCTGCCCGTCGATCGTCCCCACCCCCGCCACGGCCGCCTCGGCCAGCCCCGTCCGCCGGCGGGCCTCCGCGAGCTTCGCCGCGTAGTCGGGGAACTGGAGCGGATCCCCGGAGGTCAGCTCCGCGTCGAACTCGGTGAAGCTTCCGGCATCGAGGGTGAGGGCGATGCGCTCCCGCGCGCCCAGCCGGTGGTGGTAGCCGCAGCGGGGACACACCTGCAGGTGGCGGTCGAGCTCCTTCTGGTAGACCAGCTGGCGGCAGCGCGCGCACTTCGCCCACAGGCCGGCGGGCATGTCCCTGCGCTGGAGGGAAGCGTACTTCGGCCGGCGCAGCCAGGGAGCCATAGCGCGTGGCGATTATACCATCGCCGACCGCGCGGGTGTGGGGCCGTGGCGTGGGCCCGGGAGCGGGAACAGACAGGTATAATGGGGGAACGGAGGTCGAGCGCATGAGCCTCGCGACGCGTCCCCGGCGCCCTGCGCCGGGCTTCACGTTCGTCGTCCTGGTGCTGCTCGTGGCCGTCGCCGCCGGAGCAGCGCTCGGCGGCACCTACCTGCCGCGCTACTTCCCGGGGCTGGTGGAGGCGCGCGGGAGCGCCTCCGCGCCCGGGCAGGCCGCCCCCGGCGGCACCGCACCCGGTGGCTCTGCACCTGGCGGTGTCGCACCGGGCGGCGTCGCACCCGGTGGCAGCGCACCCGGCGTGGCACCGCCCGCCCCGCCGGTGGCCGCTCCGGCGCCCGCGCCGCCCGGCGGCGCCAACATGGAGGCCACCATCGTGCGCGTGGTGGAGATGGTGCGGCCGGCCGTGGTGAACATCAACACCCGCGCCCAGGTCCCCACCTTCTTCGGGGTCTACCCGCAGGAAGGGGCAGGCTCCGGGGTGATCGTGCGGTCCGACGGGCTCATCCTCACCAACCACCACGTCATCCAGGGGGCCCAGGAGATCACCGTCACGCTGGTGAGCGGGCAGGAGCTGCGCGGTCGCGTCGTGGGCGCCGACCCCTTCACCGACCTGGCCGTGATCAAGGTGGACGGCCAGCGCCAGCTCCCCGTGGTCCAGATGGGCACCAGCCGCACGATCAAGGTGGGGCAGCTGGCCATCGCCATCGGCAACCCCTTCGGGCTGGGCAGCAGCGTGACGGTGGGGGTGGTCAGCGCCCTGAACCGGTCGATCCAGATCAGCCCCAACTTCGTCGTGGAGAGCCTGATCCAGACGGACGCGGCCATCAACCCCGGCAACAGCGGCGGGGCGCTCGTGGACAGCAGCGGGCGGCTCATCGGCATCAACACCGCCATCGTCCGCGAGGCCCAGGGGATCGGCTTCGCCATCCCCGTGGACATCGCCCAGGCGATCATGCGCCAGTTGATCACCCAGGGACGGGTGGTCCGTCCGGCCCTGGGGATCATCCTGGGCGGGGAGATCGACCCGCAGATCGCCCGGGCCTACAACCTCCCGGTGGACTACGGGGTGCTCGTGGCGGACGTCCCGCCGGGCGGCCCGGCCGCCGCCGCCGGCATCCGGCCCGGCGACATCATCGTGGCCATCAACGGCCGGCGCATCGAGAACATCAACGAGCTGCGCCGCACCCTCTTCGACTACAAGCCGGGAGACCGCGTGCGCGTGGAGGTCGTGCGGGACGGCCGCCGCCTGACGGTGACGGTCACCCTCACCGAACTGCGCACCTGATCCCCGCCGTCGGCCCGACGCGTCCGCCCTACGGCTGACCCCTTGCGCGTCCTCCCCACCGGCCCGCTGATCGGCCAGCTGCTCATGGCCGACTTCGACGGGCCCGAGCCCACCCCGTGGCTGCGTCAGCTCGTGGCCGCCCACGGGCTCGGCGGGGTCATCCTCTTCCGCAAGAACCTGCAGCGCCCCGCCCAGGTGGCCGGGCTGTGCGCCGCCCTCCAGGCGCTGGCCGCCCGGGCGGGGCTGCCGCCGCTGCTCATCGCCATCGACCAGGAAGGGGGCCCGGTGGAGCGCCTGCCGGTGGGGCTGCCGAGCGCCATGGCCCTGGGCGCCACCGGCGACCCCGACCTGGCCCTGGCGGCCGGGCGGCTCACCGGCCGCGTCCTGCGCGCCGCCGGGGTGAACGTGGACTTTGCCCCGGTGCTGGACGTGAACACCAACCCGCGCAACCCGGTGATCGGCATCCGCGCCTACGGCGACGACCCGGCCCTGGTCGCGCGCCTGGCGGGGGCCTTCGCCCGCGGCCTCCTGGCCGAAGGGGTGGTGCCGACGGGCAAGCACTTCCCGGGGCACGGCGACACCGACGTGGACTCCCACGAGGGGCTGCCGGTGATCCCCCACCCGCAGGACCGCCTCGAGGCGGTGGAGTTCGTCCCCTTCCGCGCGCTGGTCGCCGAGGGCCTCCCGGCCCTCATGACCGCCCACGTGGCCTTCGCCGCCGACGCGGGGCGGCTCCCCGCCACGCTCTCCCCCGCGGTGCTGGACGGGCTGCTGCGCCGCCGGTGGGGATTCGACGGGGTGATCGTCACCGACTCCCTGGCCATGGCCCCCATCGCCGAGGGGTTCGGGGTGGGGCCGGCGGCGGTGCAGGCGCTGGTGGCCGGCGCCGACCTGCTGCTCGCCTGCGGCGGCCCGGCGGTCCAGGAGGCGGTGCTGCGCGCGGTGGCCGACGCGGTGGAGGCGGGCGTGCTGGCGCGGGAGCGGCTTGGGGCCTCGCATGCGCGGCTGGAGCGGCTCCGCCGCCTGATCCGCCCGACGCGCGGAGGGACGGGCGCGGGTGGGCCCGAGGCCGGCGCGGCGGTGGGCCCGGACGACGTGGAGGCCGTCCTCGCCGACCCCGCGCGGCAGCAGACCGTGGCCGCCATCGCCGACGGGGCGGTGACGGTGGTGCGCGACGACGCCGAGCTCGTCCCCCTGCCGCCCGCACCGCTGCGGGTGCTCACGCTCCTCCCGCCACCGCCGCGCAGCGATCCTGGCGACCCGGCCCAGCGCGTCCCCTCCCCGTCACTGGGCGCCGCCCTGCAGGCGTGCGGGCGCACCGTCACCGAGGTCGTGCTCCCCGCGGGGGCGCCCTGGGACGGCGAGGTGGCGGCGGGGGAGGTGGTGGTGGTCGTCACCACCAGCCGCGGCCGCCCCGATCCCTGGCAGACGGCCATCGCCCACCGCGCCCTGGCGGCGGGCAGGCTTGCGCTGGCGGTGGCCGCAGGGACGCCCTACGACCTCCTCGCCCTCCCCGAGGCGCCGACCTACCTGGCCACCTACGGCTGGCAGGCGACGCTGGAGGCCGCCGCGCGCGTGCTCACCGGCCGCGTGGCGCCGCGGGGGCGCCTGCCGGTGACGATCCCCGGCCACTATCCCGCCGGGCATGGTATCGTGCGGGCATAGTGTTCAAGGACGCCCTCCGCCGCCACCTCGAGGCCGCCGTCCGGCGGGCGGTCGCCGCCGGCCGCCTGCCGCCGGTCGAGGTGCCGCCGGTCGAGGTGGAGCAGCCGCGGGGGCGGCGCCACGCCGACTTCGCCACCAACCTGCCGCTCGTGCTGGCGCGCCGCGTGGGGCAGCCGCCCCGGGAGGTGGCCCGCGCCATCGTCGAGGCGCTCGACTGCTCCCCCGACCAGGTCGAGCGCGTCGAGGTGGCCGGCCCGGGCTTCATCAACTTCTTCATCGCCCCGGCCTGGCTCCAGGCGCTGGTCCGCCACGTCCACGCCCAGGGGGACCGCTACGGGTCGCACGACGTTGGGGCGGGCCGGCGGGTGAACGTGGAGTACGTCAGCGCCAACCCCACCGGCCCCCTGCACATCGGCAGCGGGCGCAACGGGGTGATCGGCGACGTGCTGGCCAACCTCCTGGCGGCGCTGGGCTACGCGGTGACCCGCGAGTACTACGTGAACGACGCCGGGTTGCTGGTGCACCGGCTCGGCCAGTCGGTGGAGCACCACTACCTGGCGCACTTCGGCATCGCCACCCCCTTCCCCGAGGACGGCTACCGGGGGGAGTACGTGCGCGAGATCGCCCGGGCGCTGGTCGAGCGCGACGGAGACGCCTGGGTGCACCGCGACCCGCAGACCCGCGTGGCCGCCTTCCGCGACTTCGCCGTGGCCTGGTGCCTGGCCGACATCCGCCGCACCCTCGAGCAGTTCGGCATCACCTTCGACGTCTGGTTCAGCGAGCGGTCCCTCTACGAGCAGGGGGCGGTGGACCGCGTGCTGGCGGCGCTGCGGGAGCGGGGCTTCCTCTACGAGCAGGACGGGGCGGTGTGGTTCCGCTCCACGCTGTTCGGGGACGACAAGGACCGGGTGATCATCCGCAGCACCGGGTGGCCGATGTACTACGCCGCCGACATCCCCTACCACCTGAACAAGCTCGAGCGGGGCTTCGACCTGCTCATCGACGTCTGGGGGGTGGACCACGCCGGCGACGTGGCCCGGGTGCGGGGCGGCCTGCAGGCCCTGGGCGTGGACCCGGCGCGGGTGGAGTTCCTCCTCTACCAGCACGTCCGGCTGCGCAACGAGGGGGAGCTGCTGCGCATGTCCCGGCGGCGGGGCGAGTACGTGACGCTGCAGGACCTCCTCGACGCCGTGGGGCGCGACGCCGCCCGCTACTTCTTCTGCATGGTCAGCCCCTCGGTGCCGATGGACTTCGACTGGCAGCTGGCCCGCCAGCAGAGCCAGGACAACCCCGTCTACTACGTCCAGTACGCCTACGCCCGCATCTGCAGCATCCTGCGGGAGGCGGAGGGGCACCCGCACGGACGGCGGTGGGTGCAGGCGGGCACGCTGGACGCGGCGGCCGTGCACGACGCCGACCTCGGGCGGCTCGTCGACCCCAGCGAGGCGGCGCTCATCCACGCCCTGGCGGAGCTCCCGGAGGTGGTCTACCAGGCCGGGATGCGCCGGGAGCCGCAGCGCCTGCCGGCCTACGCCCGGGACCTGGCCGCCGCCTTCCACGGCTTCTACACCCAGTGCCGGGTGCTCTCCGACGACCCCGCGCTGACGGCGGCGCGGCTGGTCCTGGTGGAGGCGGTGCGCATCGCCCTGCGCCGCACGCTGGCGCTCATCGGGGTGGCCGCCCCGGAGCGGATGTAGCGCCGCGGACGTGGCGCGGCCGTCACCCTCTTGGCCGGCCGTGTGCCGGTTGGGTATACTGAGCAGGAAGGACCCGATGCCGGGGCGAATGCCCCGGGCAACCGCAGGATGCGCCGCCTTGCGAGGTGGCCAGAGCCGGGAGGCCGCTGATGCGGTCGTCCCACCGATCGTCGCCCCGACGGTGTCGGGGACGTTCAGACGGACGGCCGACCCGACTCCCCCCGACGTGACAGCCCGATCCCGAGGATGCGCCGGCCGTTCTCCATGACCGCAACGACGGTGTGACCTGAGCCGCACAGCGTGGACCGCGCTCGCCCCCGGCCGGCCGGGCAGAAGCGGAGCGGGCAGCGGGCGACAGGCCGGACCGGACAGGGAGGACTGCATGCGAAGCCTGGTCGTCGTCCTGATCGTGCTGGGCCTGGCCAGCCAGGCGGCCGCGGCCATCTTCAGCGACGTGGCCGGCCACCCGGCCCAGCGGGCCATCGAGCGCCTGGCCGCCAAGGGGGTGGTGGCGGGCGTGGGCGACCGCTTCCTCCCCGGGGAGCCGCTGACCCGGCTGGACGTGGTGCGCTTCCTGGTGCGCCTGCTGGGGATCCCGGGGGAGAGCGCCCGGCTCCCCGCCTTCAAGGACCTCGACCAGATCCCCCCGGACGCCCGGCCGGCCGTGGCCGCCTCCGTGGGCGTGGGGACGGTCTCGGCGACGAAGGTCGAGGTGAAGAAGGGGGCGATCGTCTACACGCTGACCACGGACAAGGCGGCGTACGGCCCCGAGGAGCCGGTGCTGCTGACCTTCATCGTGCACAACACCGGCAAGACGGACGTCACCTTCGAGTACGCCAACTCGCAGTTCCACGACTTCATCGTGAAGGCATCAGACGGCAGCGAGGTGGCGCGCTGGTCGCTGGGGCGGGCCTTCCTCCCGGTGGACAAGCCGGTGCCGCTCGCGGCGGGCAAGTCGCTGACCTTCCAGACCCGCTGGCGGCAGCTCGACCAGAACGACCGGCCGGTCCCGGTGGGGCGGTACGAGATCGTGGCCGTGCACACGACGAAGCAGGAGCCCACCCAGCTGTCGCTCTCCTTCCAGAAGGGCCTGGTGGTGGGCTACCCGGACAACACCTTCCGCCCGCGCCAGCCGGTGACCCGGGCCGAGCTGGCCGCCCTCACCGTGCGCGCGGGCGGCCTGGACGCCGAGGCCTTCGCCCGGGCGCGCGCGCAGGTGGCGGCGGCGGACGGTGCCGCGGTGCCCGACTGGGCCCGCGGCAGCGTGGCCGTGGTCCTGGAGCGGAGGATGCTGCCGCTCCTGGACGGCGCCTTCCGCCCCGCGCAGCCGGCCACCCGGGCCGACGCGGCCGTGGCCCTGGACGCGCTGATGGGGCTGCTCAACAAGTACGACTGGACCAAGGGCACCCTGCGGGCGGTGCAGCCCGGCCGGCCGGCCACGCTGGCCGTGGAGGACGACAAGAAGGCCGTGCGCACCTTCCGCGTGGCCCCGGCCCACGCCGTCTACCGGAACGACCGCCCGGCCACGCTGGCGGAGCTGCGCCCCGGTGATGCGGTCCAGTTCCTCAAGCCGGCGGACGTGGGCGACGTCGTCTACATCGAGGCGACAGGGAGGTAGGGACGGAGGCGATGCGGTTCTTCCTCGACACCGCGAACCTGGACGAGATCCGCCAGGCCACCGCCTGGGGCCTGTGCGACGGGGTGACCACCAACCCCACCCTGGTGGCCAAGGAGGGGCGCGACCACCGCACGCAGATCCAGGAGATCGCCAGGGTGGTCAGCGGGCCCATCAGCGTGGAGACCAGCAGCAACGACGTGGAGGAGATGGTGCGCCAGGGACGGGAGTTCGCCACCTGGGCGCCCAACGTCGTCGTCAAGGTGCCGATGACGCCCAACGGGCTGGTGGCCTGCCGGCGGCTGCGCAGCGAGGGCATCCCGGTGAACGTCACCCTGGTCTTCTCCGCCAACCAGGCGCTGCTGGCCTGCAAGGCCGGCGCCACCTACGTCAGCCCCTTCGTCGGCCGCCTGGACGACATCGGGCACGACGGGATGGAGGTGGTGCGCCAGGCCGTGGCCATCGTGGACCACTACGGCTTCGAGACCGAGGTCCTGGCCAGCAGCCTGCGCCACCCCCTGCACGTCACCGAGGCGGCGCTGGCGGGGGCGCCCATCGCCACCATGCCGTTCAAGGTGCTGGAACAGCTCTTCAAGCACGTCCTCACCGACGTGGGGCAGGAGCGCTTCCTGGCGGACGCCGCCCGGCTCCGTGCCGCCGTCGAACCACGACAGGCCAAGGTGTGATGATGCATGCTGGCGATCGCTGACCTCGAGAGCAAGACCCTCCCCGAGCTCCAGGAGCTCGCCAAGGAACTGAACATCCCCAACCTCCGCCGCTACCGGAAGCAGGAGCTGATCATGCGCATCCTGCAGGCCCAGACCGAGCGGGAAGGGCTGATGTTCCGCTCGGGGATCCTGGAGATCATGACCGAGGGCTACGGCTTCCTGCGCACCAGCGGGTACCTGCCCGGGCCCGAGGACATCTACGTCTCCCCCTCCCAGATCAAACGCTTCGGCCTGCGGGTGGGGGACGAGGTCCTGGGCCAGGTGCGCCCGCCCAAGGACAACGAGAAGTACTTCGCCCTGCTGCGGGTGGAGGCGGTGAACGGCCTCGACCCCGAGCAGGCGCGCACCCGCCCGTCCTTCGAGAGCCTGACCCCGGTCTTCCCCCACGAGCGCATCAAGCTGGAGACGCCGGACGGCGACCTGACCACGCGGGTGGTGGACCTCTTCGCCCCCATCGGCAAGGGGCAGCGCGCCATGATCGTCTCCCCGCCCAAGGCCGGGAAGACCACGCTGCTGAAGAAGATCGGGCAGGCCACCGTCACCAACCACCCGGAGATCTACCTGATGGTGCTGCTCCTGGACGAGCGCCCGGAGGAGGTCACCGACATGCGCCGCTCCGTGGAGGCGGAGGTGATCGCCTCCACCTTCGACCGCCCGCCCGAGGAGCACATCCAGGTGGCCGACCTGGTGCTGGAGCGGGCCAAGCGGCTGGTGGAAGGGCGGCGCGACGTCGTCATCCTGCTGGACAGCCTGACCCGCTTCAGCCGGGCCAACAACCTGGTCATCCCCCCCTCAGGGCGGACCCTCTCCGGCGGCCTCGACCCGGCGGCGCTGCACCGCCCGAAGCGCTTCTTCGGGGCCGCCCGGAAGATCGAGGAGGGCGGGAGCCTGACCATCGTGGCCACCGCGCTCATCGACACCGGCAGCCGCATGGACGACGTCATCTACGAGGAGTTCAAGGGCACCGGCAACATGGAGCTGCACCTCAACCGCAAGCTCCAGGAGCGGCGCACCTTCCCGGCCATCGACATCAAGGCCTCCGGCACGCGGCGGGAGGAGCTGCTGCTCACCGACGAGGAGCTGCGCAAGGTCTGGGTCCTGCGCAAGAGCCTGGAGCAGCTCGACACGGTGGCCATGACCGAACTCATCCTCGACCGCCTGCGCCGCACGCCCAACAACGCGGCCTTCCTGCGCTCCATCATCAAGAGCGCGGAGGAGGACGCGGTGGGGTCCGCGAGCTGACCCGCCCGCCCCGCCCGACGCGCTGAGCGCCCGCGCGGACGGGCGCGGACGCGCAATGGGCCTGCGCGGCCGGCGAACACGGGTTCGTCGGCCGCGCACGTCTAAAACTCCCTCGATTGGGGAGGAATCCAGAGGGGAGCGTCGAATGACGCCATCCCAGAGGCGCAGGTCAGTCCGGCCCGCACTGCCCACACCCGGGTTTTCATGTGCGCACGACCTTCCGCGGCCGGGCTTTGCCTGTTTCGGGCACGTTAATCGTTCGTTTACCGCCGTCCGCCGTCGATGCGGAACCGCGTCCTCTGGATCGCCCTTGGCGCACTGCTGGCGGCCGCACCGCCCGTGCCGCGGGCCGCCTCCGCTCCGTTCGTCGACCCATCCCCCCCGGTCTCCTCAGGCACCGCCGCGGCACAGGGATCGCGGAGCGTGGTGATCGTCAGACAGGAGGGGGACATCGCCACGCTCGTCACCGTGCCCATCCCGGCGGGGGTCCTCTGGGGGCTGGTCCCCGCCGCCCCCTCCGCCTCCTCCGGGCCGTCGACCCGGCGCCGGTCGACCCGCTCCTCCACCGCCTCGTCCGGCGCCTCGTCCGGGGCGGCGTCGGGGCGCACCCGCGCGGCCGCCCGGCCCCCGGGCGCGCCAAACCGCACGGCTGCCCATGCCGCGGGGCAGGGCACCGTGCTTCCTCCGGGCCCAGCAACGGCAGCGCGTCCGGCGGGCGACGCTGCCACCTACCGGGTGCGCCGCGGAGACACGCTCTTCGCCATCGCCCGACGCCACGGCACGACCGTCCAGGCCCTCGTTGCGGCCAACCGGCTGGCCTCGGCGCACCGCCTCCGGCCCGGGCAGGTGCTGGCCATCCCCGGCCGCACCGCCGCGGCCGCCGCCGCCCCGCGGTTCGCGCGGGCGCGCCTGGTGATGGCCTGGCCCACGCGCGGCGTGCTCACCTCCCGGTTCGGCTGGCGCTACCGCCGTCACCACGACGGCATCGACCTGGCGGCCCCCCACGGCACGCCGATCTACGCCGCCCGCGCCGGCCGTGTGGTCTTCGCGGGGTGGTACTACGGGTACGGCCGCACGGTGATCCTCGACCACGGCAACGGGCTGCAGACGCTGTACGGCCACGCCTCGTCGCTGCTCGTGCGCGAGGGACAGCAGGTCGAGCGCGGCCAGCTGATCGCGCGCGTGGGCTGCACGGGCTCCTGTACCGGCAGCCACCTCCACTTCGAGGTCAGGCTGCGCGGGCGGGCGGTGAACCCGCTGGGCTACCTGCGCTGAGGCGCCCGTGGGCGCCTCGGACGGTGCACCTCGGGCTGTGCTATACTGCTCGGGTCGTCCGGCGGCGACGCTCCTCAGCGTCGGGGCATGCCAAACGCACGAGGGTCGGACCATGAAGAAGGGCATCCATCCCCAGTACTACCAGGCCACGGTGACCTGCGCCTGCGGTGAGACGTTCGTCACGGGGTCGACCAAGGCGGTGATCCGGGTCGACGTCTGCTCGCGCTGCCACCCCCTCTACACCGGACAGCGCAAGCTGGTGGACGCGGAAGGCCGCGTGCAGAAGTTCGCCAGGAAGTACGGGTTGAAGGTCTCGTAAGGGCCCTGCGGGCCAGGGCCTCGGGCGTGGGGCGGCCGTCCCGGCCGCCCCACTGGGTGCTGGCGCGCCTCCGCCACGACGGGTCCGCCTCCGCCCTGCCGCCCAGGGGGGCCGGTTTGGGCACCGAGGCAGGTCCGGGGCGGGAGGCGATTTCCTCCTACCGGCCGGTCGCGCCTGCAAGCGCCGGCGTGTAGGGTCTCCTCGGTGCTCACGGGCCTGCACACCGCCCTCGTCCGCCGGGCCCTGCTGCCACTGCGGGAACGGCGCCGGGGGCATGCCACCTTCCACCGCCTTCGCTCCCTGCTGGCCTCCCAGTGGTGGCCTCCGGAGCGCATCAGGGACGTGCAGCTGCTCCGTCTGCGGGCGCTCGTGGCGCGGGCGGCGGAGGCCCCGTACTACCGGGACCGTCTGCGCGAGGCCAGCGTGCGACCGGAGGACCTCAGGCAGATGGACGACCTGGCGGCGCTCCCCCTGTTGGAGAAGGCGGTCCTGCGGGAGCGACCGGATGCCCTCAGCCCCGGGGGGCTGGCGGGCGGCACCCGCCGCCGGCGCACGAGCGGCTCGACGGGTGTGCCCGTGGAGGTGTGGGTGCCCGCGGAGACCCGCCAGGCCATCCGGGCGCGCCTCTGGCGTCTGGGCACGTGGTGGGACACCTGGCCGTGGGACCGGAAGCTCGTCCTGCTGGCGCGGCGGGACCGCGCGCGGGTGGATCGCTGGCGGGACGCGCTGCTCCAGAACCTGGTCGAGCATGCGGCCACCGACCTGAGCGAGGTCCGGCTGGCCGCTCTCGCCCGCGACCTGCGGCGCGGGGTTCGGGTCCTGGAGGGGTATCCCAGTTCGCTCGCCGTGCTGGCGCACTACCTCCTGGACCGTGGCCTGCCCCCGCCCCCGGCGCTGCGTGCCGTCTTCGTGACCGGCGAGACGCTCCACCCGGACCAGCGCCGCCTGATGGCCCGGGCCTTCGGCGCCCCCGTCGTGAACACCTACGGCTGCTCGGAGGTCGGGCTCATTGCGGGAGCGTGCAAGGCGGGGCGTCTCCACCTGGCCGCCGAGGACCTCATCGTGGAGTTCCTCCCCGTCCCGGGGGCGGGAGGGCTGGCCGAGGTCGTGGTCACCGACCTCACCAACCACGTCATGCCGCTGCTGCGCTACCGGCTGGGAGATCTGGGCCTGGCGGGGACGCCCTGCCCCTGCGGCCGCACCCTGCCCGTCGTGGACCTGCGCGCGGGCCGCGTGGCCGAACTGGTCCTCCTCCCGGACGGGCGACGGGCGGACTTCACGGTCGTGTCCCGCCCGATCGACGAGCTGGTCGCCGAGGGGCTGCGGCTGCACCAGTACCGCGTCGTCCAGCACGCCCCAGACCTGCTGGAGGTGCAGGTCGTGGCGCCGGGGGAAGAGCGTCGAGTGGCGGACCTCCTGCCGGGGCGCCTGCGCCGCGCCCTGGGGCCGGGCCTGGTTGTGAAGGTCCAGGTGCTCGATGCCATCCCCCCCGACCCGTCGGGCAAGCTGCGGCGGTTCATCTCCTGCCTGGCCCCAGGACCATCGGACGGGTGAGCCTCCCCATCCGTCTGCCCGCCCCGCTGCGCCGGGTCTTCATCCTGCGCACACTCCTGGCCGTGGCCCGGGCGCTGGACGGGCAGCCGTCACGGGCGGTCGAGGGCGAGGTACCGGCCGCAGTCGTGGACCTCGACGCCCTCGCCACGGCGCTGGCTCCCGGCCAGCGCCGCCTGGCCGACTTCCGCTCCGCGACGGACCTCCGTGCCGCCATGGCCGCCCGCCGCCGGGACGGGGAGGTCCCGGTCGTGCTTCGCGACGGTCCGCGCATCGCGGCCTGCGCCTGGCTGCGCTTCCGTGACGCCTCCCTGCCGTCCTACGGCATTGCGGTGGCCCTCGAGCCTGAGGAGGCCTACCTCTTCGCGCTCTACACCGTGCCGGAGGTGCGGGGGCGGGGATGGGCGGGAGCGGTCCTGGCGCAGGCCCGCGCCGTCGCCCAGCACCGCGGCATCCGCCGCCTCTACGCCTGGGTGAGCGCGGAGAACGCCGCGGCCCGGGCCGTCTTCGCCCGCGACGGCTGGGTGCCCGTCGCGCGGCTCATCCGCCTCGACTGGCGAGGGCACGTCCGGGGGCCCGTGGCCCTCCTGCGCGACTGGGACCCCCGTGACCCGCTCGCCGGCTGGTGCGCTCCCGGCCGGCTGCGCGTCGAGGGAACGCGGCTGGTGCGGCTGCGCACGCGGGGGGCGGGTCGCGACGTATAATCGAAAGGATGCTCGACCAGACCGTCGTCGACAGGCTGGAGGCGCTGCAGGCGCGCTACGAGGAGCTCACCGCGCTGCTGGCCGACCCAGCGACCCTGGCGGTGCCGGAGCGGTACCAGCAGGTGGCCCGGGAGCATGCCTCCCTGGAGGCCACCGTGGCCCTCTACCGGCGGTGGCGCCGCCTCCAGGCGGACGCCCGCGAGGCGCGGAGCCTCGCCCGCGAGGAGGCCGACCCCGAGCTGCGGGCCCTGGCGTCCGGCGAGGCGGAGCGGCTGGAGGCGGAAGCCCGCGCGCTGGAGGAGGCGCTGCGCCAAGCCCTCCTGCCGCCCGACCCGCACGCGCACCGGGACATCATCGTGGAGATCCGCGCCGGGGCCGGGGGGGAGGAGGCGGCCCTCTTCGCCGGCGACCTCTTCCGCATGTACAGCCGCTACGCCGAGCGGCGCGGGTGGAAGGTGGAGGTGCTGGAGGCGAGCCCCACGGGCCTCGGCGGCTTCAAGGAGGTCGTCTTCGCGGTGAAGGGGCGCGGCGCCTACAGCCGGCTGCGCTTCGAGAGCGGCGTCCACCGGGTGCAGCGGGTGCCGGTCACCGAGGCGGCGGGGCGCATCCACACCTCCACCGCCACCGTGGCGGTGCTGCCGGAGGCCGAGGAGGTGGACGTCCAGCTCCGCCCCGAGGACCTGGAGATCGAGACCTTCCGCGCCGGCGGGGCCGGCGGGCAGAACGTGAACAAAGTGGAGACCGCCGTGCGCGTCCGCCACCGCCCCACCGGCATCGTCGTGGCCTGCCAGGACGAGCGCTCCCAGTTCCAGAACCGGGAGAAGGCCCTGCGCATCCTGCGCGCCCACCTCCTGGAGCGCGCCCGGCGGGAGCAGCACGAGACCATCGCCCGCCAGCGGCGGCTGCAGGTGGGCACCGGGGAGCGCAGCGAGAAGATCCGCACCTACAACTTCCCCCAGAACCGGGTCACCGACCACCGCATCGGCCTCTCCCTGCACCGCCTGGAGAGCGTCCTCGACGGCGACCTGGACGAGCTGATCGACGCCCTGGCCGCCGCCGACCGCGCCGCCGCCCTCGCTTCCTGACCGCGTCGTGCCACCGCCCCGCTCCGTCCGGGAGGCCTGGGCGATGGGCCGCGAGCACCTCCTGGCCGTGGGGGTGGAGGCGGCCGGGCTGGAGGCCGAGGTCCTGCTGCGCCACGCCCTGCAGGTCTCCCGCACCGAGCTGTACCGGGCCTGGGAGGCGCCGATCGACGCGGCGCAGTGGGAGCGCTACCGGGCCCTGCTGGAGGCGCGGGCCGAGGGCCGGCCCGTCCCCTACCTGACCGGTCGGCGGGAGTTCATGGGGCTGGAGCTCGTGGTCGACGAGCGCGTCCTCATCCCCCGTCCGGAGACCGAGGTCCTGGTGGAGGCGCTGCTGCACGTCCTGGCCGACCACCCCGCCCCCCGCGTGCTGGACGTCGGGACCGGCAGCGGTGCCATCGCGCTGGCCCTGGCCCGCTTCCTCCCGCGCGCCCGGGTGCTGGCCACGGACGTCTCCGCGGCGGCGCTGGAGGTGGCGGCGGCCAACGCGCGGCGATTGGGGCTGGCCGACCGGGTCGCCGTCGCCCGGGTCGACCTGCTCGGGGCGATCGCCCCGGCCGGGCGGGCCCGGCTCGACGCCGTGGCCAGCAACCCCCCCTACGTCGATCCGGACCTGGCGCGGCACCTGCCGCGCGAGATCACCGACTACGAGCCCCGTCTGGCCGTGGTCGACCCCGGGGGCGGGACGAGCTTCCACCGTCGGCTGGCCGAGGAGGCGCCGCGCGTGCTGCGGCCCGGCGGGTGGCTCGCCGTGGAGGTGGCGGCAGGCCAGGCCCCGGCCGTCATCGAACTCTTCGCCCGGACCGGCGGGTACCAGGAGGTCCGCACGGTGCGCGATCTGCTCGGCATCGAGCGGGTGGTGATCGCCCGCCGCGCCAGCACCCCATGAGCACGGCCGAGTCGTTCTACGCGCTCTCCTTCCGCCCGGCGGTGCGGCACGTCCCCCGCCCCCTCGTGATCATCAACGTGCGGGGCACGCCGGACCCGCCGCGCCGCGCCGTGCGCCTCATCCAGGAGGGCGGGCTGCTGGCCTACCCCACCGACACCGCCTACGGGCTGGGGTGCGACATCACCAACGCCGCAGCGGTGCGGCGCGTCTTCGAGGTGAAGCGCCGCCCGCTCGACGAGCCGCTGCCGGTGCTGGTGGCGGAGGTGGAGCAGGCCTGGGCGCTGGCGGCCGGCCGGCCGCCCCTCGCCGAGCGGCTGGCGGCCCGCTTCTGGCCGGGGGCGCTCACGCTGGTGCTGCCGCGCGGCCGCCGCGTCCCGGCGCTGGTGGCCGGCGGCGGGGAGACGGTGGCCCTGCGCGTCCCGGACCACCCCATCCCGCGCAACCTGGTCCGCCTGGCGGGCGTGCCCATCGTGGGGACGAGCGCGAACCTCCACGGCGACCCCACCCCGACGCGCGCCGAGCACGTCGTCTTCAGCCTGGGGGACCGCATCGACATGCTGCTCGACGGCGGGCCCACCCCGCGGGGGCGGGAGTCGACGGTCGTCGACCTCACCGCCGACCCGCCCCGCGTGCTGCGGGAGGGGGCGATCCCGCGCCGGGAGGTGGAGGAGGCGCTGGGGTGGCCATGAGGATCGCCCTGGCCAGCGACCACGCCGGGTTCGCCCTCAAGACCCAGGTGCGCCGCCTGGTCGAGGCCTGGGGACACGAGGTCATCGACTTCGGCACCTTCGACGACGAGCCGGTGGACTACCCCGACGTGGTCCTGCCGGCGGCGCGCGCGGTGGCCCGTGGGGAGGCGGACCGGGCCATCGTCGTGGGCGGCTCGGGGAACGGCGAGGCCATGGCGGCGAACAAGGTGCGGGGGATCCGGGCGGCGCTGTGCCACGACGTCACCACGGCGCGGCTGAGCCGCCAGCACAACGACGCCAACGTGCTGGCGCTGGGGGCGCGCATCATCGGGCCGGAGGTGGCCACCGACGTGGTGCGCACCTGGCTGGAGACGCCCTACGAGGGCGGCCGCCACGTCCGCCGTCTGGAGAAGCTGCACGCGGCCGAGCGGGAGGGGGGCTGACTCGTGCGCAGGGTCCACGTCTTCGACCACCCGCTGATCCTGCACAAGGTGACGATCCTGCGGGACCGGCGGACGGGGCACAAGGAGTTCCGCGAGCTGGTGGAGGAGCTGGCCATGCTGATGGCCTACGAGGCCACGCGCACCCACCCGGTCCGCCAGCTGGAGGTGGAGACGCCGCTGGCCGTGGCCAAGGGCTACACCATCGCCGGCCAGGAGCTGGCGCTGGTGCCGATCCTGCGGGCGGGCCTGGCCATGGAGGCGGGGATCAGCCGGCTCATCCCCACGGCGCACGTCGGGCACGTCGGCATCTTCCGCGACCCGGCCACCCTGCAGCCGCACCGCTACTACGCCAAGCTGCCCCAGGACATCGCCGAGCGCACCGCGCTCGTCCTCGACCCGATGCTGGCCACCGGCGGGTCGACGGTGGCCTGCGTGGACATCCTCAAGGCGGCGGGGTGCCGGTCCATCAAGGTCATGGCCATCATCTCGGCTCCCGAGGGGATCCAGCGGGTCCACGACGCCCACCCCGACGTGGAGATCTTCACCGCCGCCGTGGACGACTACCTGAACGACCACGGCTACATCGTGCCGGGGCTGGGCGACGCCGGCGACCGGCTCTACGGGACGAGGTAGCGTCGCGTGGCCGCGCCGGCCCGGCCGAGCTGGGACGCCTACTTCATGCGCATGGCGCACCTGGCCGCCACGCGCTCCACCTGCCTGCGGCGCCGGGTGGGTGCGGTCATCGTGAAGGACAACATGGTCCTCTCCACGGGCTACAACGACACCCCGCGGGGGCTGCCCAACTGCGGCGAGGGCGGGTGCGCGCGGTGCGCCGGGGACGCGCCGTCCGGCAGCGCCCACGACACCTGCCTCTGCCTGCACGCCGAGATGAACAGCGTGATCCAGGCCGCCTACCACGGCATCGCCATCGCCGGGGCGACGGTCTACTCCACCTACCTCCCCTGCCTCACCTGCGCGAAGATCCTGCTCAACGCGGGGATCGCCCGGATCGTCTTCGAGGGGCACTACCCGGACCCGCTGGCCCTGGAGGTCCTGACGCGCGCCCGCGTCGACCTGGTGCGCTACGCCGGGGAGGAGGTCACCCCCCTGGGCTGACGCGCCTCCGGGCCGGGCCGCCCGGCACGGCGCCTACAGGAGCCAGCGCAGCAGGTAGGTCACCAGCGCGCCGATGAGCGCGCAGGCCGGGAAGGTCAGGACCCAGGCGGTGACGATCTCCGCCCCCACCCCCCACCGCACCGCCGAGAGCCGGCGGGTGGCCCCCACGCCCATGATCGCCGTGTTGATGGTGTGGGTGGTGCTCACGGGGATCCCCACGTGGGCGGCCAGGGTGATCAGCGTCGCCGCGGCGGTCTCGGCCGCGAACCCCTGGTAGGGCTCCATCTTCGTCAGCCGCAACCCCATGGTGTGGACGATCCGCCACCCGCCCACCGCGGTGCCCAGCCCCATGGTGACGGCGATGACGGCGATCACCCACAGCGGGATGTGGAACTCCGGCAGCACCCCGCCCAGCACCAGGGCCAGGGTGAAGACCCCCATGAACTTCTGCCCGTCGCCGGTGCCGTGGCTGAAGGCCATGAAGGCGGCGGAGAGGATCTGGAGGCGGCCGAAGAGGCGCCGCACCGTCCCGAGCGGCAGGCGCCGGAACCCCCAGGCGATGGCCAGCATGAGGAGGAAGCCGCCGGCGAAGCCCAGGAAGGTGGAGATGCCCAGGCCCTGCACCGTCTTCACCCACCCGCTGGCCTCCAGCGCCGCCGTCCCCCCGGTGGCGAACCCGGCCCCGGTGAGCGCCGCCACCAGGGCGTGGCTCTCGCTGGTGGGCAGGCCGCGCAGCCAGGCCAGCGTGCTCCACAGCACGATGGCCACCATGGCCGCGGCCACCGTGACCGTGTCCACGACGCGGGCGTCCACGAACCCCCGGCCGATGGTGATGGCCACGGCGGTCCCGGTGAGCGCCCCGACGAAGTTGAGCACGGCGGCCATGATCACCGCGACCCCGGGGGAGAGCACGCGCGTGGAGACCACGGTGGCGATGGCGTTGGGCGCGTCGGTCCAGCCGTTCACGAACTCCGCGGCCAGCACCAGCAGCAGGACGGGGATCAGGCCGAGCGGCAGGTGGAGCTCCACGGGCAAGGGCGCCGCGCGCTACATCCGCTTGGCGCGGATGGCCGCCAGCACGTCGGCCACGTCCTCGGCCTGGTCGGTGGCGCGCTCCAGGGTCTCGTAGATGTCCTTCCACTTGATGACCTCGAGGGGCTGGCCGTTCTCGGCGAAGAGGCGGGCGATGGCCTCGCGGTGGACGTGGTCGGCCAGGTTCTCCAGGCGGTGGATCTCCTCCAGCTGCCCCTCCACGCGGTCGAGCCGGCGCAGGTTCCGCACGGCCTCGACCATGGCCTCGGCCATGTGCACGATGATGTGCGCCAGCTCCACCGCCGCCGGGGTCGGCCGGGTCACGCGGTAGTCCACCAGGCGGGCGGCCACCGCTTCGATCCAGTCGATGACGTTGTCGAGCTGGCGGGCCAGCGCGTGGATGTCTTCCCGGTCCAGCGGCGTGATGAAGGTGCGGTTGAGGCGGTCCGTGATCTGGTGGATGATCTCGTCGCCCCGCTCCTCCGCCGCCTTGATGGCCGCCGCCTGCTCGGGGACCTGCTCGTAGCGTTCCAGCATGGCCTTGAGCAGGCGTGCCGCCTGCAGGATGTTCTCGGCGGCCTGCGTGAACAGGTCGAAGAAGACCTCCTCGCGCGGCAAGAGTCCGACCATCACACCCTCCTTCCGGACCTCTTCCCAAGGTTCCACAGGGTTGAGGGCGCTCCTCTCGCCCTCTATGCTGGGCCCCGTGAAGACCGTCCTGTTCGTCTGAGTGGGCAACACGGCCCGCTCCCAGATGGCGGAGGGGCTCTTCAACGCCGATCCGCCGCCGGGGTGGCGGGCGCGCTCCGCGGGCACGGAGCCGAAACCTGCCCTGCGCCCCGAGGCCGTCGCCGTCATGCGGGAGGTGGGCGTGGACATCTCCGCCCACCGCCCCAAGGGGATGGCCGAGGCCCTGGGTCCCGACGTGGCCCTGGTCGTGGGGCTCTGTGCCGAGGAGGCCTGCCCGGTGGTCCCGGGGGCCCGCTCGCTCCACTGGCCCCTGCCCGACCCGCGCCCGGGGGACCTGGAGCACATGCGGGCGCTGCGCGACGAGCTGCGCCGCCGCATCGCCGCCCTGCGCACTGCTCTGGAGGCGGGAGTGGCTGGGGACGAGGGGGAGGGCGGAGGGGACGCGGCAGGGACCGAGGCGGGCGGCGGGACGGTTGGGGGCGGGGAGGACAGCACGGCAGTGGAGAGCGCGACCGGGGAGGAGGGGGAGCGTGGCCGCTGAGGAGGCCGTGGAGGCCTTCGTCGAGATCCCCAAGGGCAGCCGCAACAAGTACGAGTACGACGAGCGCACCGGGCGGTTGCGGCTGGACCGCGTGCTGCACTCGCCGCTCCACTACCCCACCGACTACGGCTTCCTGCTCGGCACGCTGGCCGAGGACGGGGACCACCTGGACGCGCTCATCTTCACCCACGAGCCCACCTTCCCCGGGTGCGTCCTCACCGTGCGGCCCATCGGCGTGCTGGACATGGTGGACGAGAAGGGGCGGGACCAGAAGGTGGCCGCCGTCCCCGTCCACGACCCGCTTCGCCGGGGTCCGCGACCTGGCCGACCTGGCCGGGCACTGGCTGCGCGAGATCCGCCACTTCTTCGAGGTCTACAAGACGCTCGAGGACAAGCCCACCGAGATCCTGGGGTGGGTGGGGGCGGACGAGGCGCGGGCGCTCGTGGCGCGCAGCCGCCGGACGCTCCCCGGCCAGCGCGTCGGGTCCGGGGGTCCCTACGAGGCGCGCGTGGGGTACGCCCGCGCGGTGCGGGTGGGCCGGCGGGTCCTGGTCTCCGGCACGACGGCGCTGGCACCCGACGGCGCGGCCGTGGGGGCGGGCGACCCCTACCTCCAGACCCGGCAGGCCCTGGCCACGGTGGTGGACGGGCTGCGCCAGGCCGGGGCGGAGGTGCGCGACGTCGTCCGCGTGCGCCTCTACGTCACCGACGTGGCGCGGTGGGAGGAGGTGGCCCGCGTCTACACGGAGGTCTTCGGCCCCGTGCGCCCGGCGCTGACGCTCATCGGCGTGGCTGCCCTCGTCCGCCCCGACCTGCTCGTCGAGGTCGAGGCCGAGGCGGAGGTGGCGGGCTGATCCGGCCGGCGGCGCCGGCGCCGCGCCCGCGGGCCGGGCGGGGATCGGGTATAATGACGCGCGGCCGGCCGCCGGGCCGGCGTCATCGTCCGATAGGGCAGCGGAGGGACGGGCATGGAACGCGTCGGCCTGCAGGCGCTGGTGCGGGATGAGGTCGGCAAGACGGCGGCGCGCCGCGTGCGGAAGCGGGGGTGGGTGCCGGGCGTGCTCTACGGGCGCGGGGTGGAGGCCACGCCCGTGGCCGTGGAGCTGCGGGCGCTGCGCGACGCGCTGCACGGCCACGGGATGAACGTCCTGATCGACCTGGCCCTGCGCCGTAACGGCAGCGAGGAGACGCGGGTCGTGGTCGTCAAGGACCTGCAGCGCGACATCTTCACCCACGAGATCATCCACGTGGACTTCCAGGCGATCTCCCTGGAGGAGACGCTGGAGGCCCACGTGCCGCTGGTCCTGGTGGGCACGCCGCGCGGCGTGGTGGAGGGCGGCGTGCTGGAGCAGCACCTGCGCGAGGTCCTGGTCGAGGCGCTGCCCACCGCGGTCCCCGAGCAGCTCACCGTGGACGTCAGCGAGCTCGCGGTGGGGCAGGTGCTGCATGCCGGGGACCTGACGGTCCCGGAGGGGGTCACCCTCCGTACCCCCGCGGACGAGGTCGTGGCCACCGTGCTGCCGCCGCGGGTGGAGGAGGCGCCTCCCGCGGCCGCGGCCGCGGCCGAGGCCCCGGCGGCTCCGGCTGCCCCGGCCCCGGCCAGGGAGGAGGGCCAGGGGAGCTAACCGGCCCGGGCCGTGAAGCTGGTGCTCGGGCTGGGGAACCCGGGGCGGCGCTACCAGGGGACGCGGCACAACGTGGGGGCGGCCGTGGTGGAGCGCCTGGCCCGGCGCCACGGGGCGGCCCTGCGCGACGAGGGGGGGGCGCACACGGCGGCGATCCGCGTCCAGGGGCAGCGGGCGCTGCTGGCCCGGCCCGACACCTTCGTGAACGTGAGCGGTACCGTGGCCGCCGACCTGTGCCGCCGCCACCACGTGGCGCTGGCCGACCTGCTGGTGGTGGTGGACGACCTCGACCTGCCGCTGGGGCAGCTGCGGCTGCGGCCGCACGGCGGGCACGGCGGGCACAACGGGCTCCGCTCGATCATCGAGGCGCTCGGCAGCGAGGGCTTCCCCCGGCTGCGCATCGGCATCGGGCGGCCGCCCGCCGGGGTGGATCCCGCCGACTACGTCCTGGAGCGCTTCAGCGCGGAGGAGCGCCCGGTGGTGGAGGAGGCGCTGGAGCGGGCGGCCGACGCCGCCGAGCGGTTCGTCGCGGCGGGGATCGAGGCGGCCATGAACGCCTTCAACGTGAGGAGGACGGTGCCGTGACCACGCGGTCGACCGAAGCGGCGCGCCGGCGCGTCCCGCCCGGGCAGTACGTGACGGAGAAGTGGCCGGTCCTGCACTACGGCAGCGTCCCCCGCTTCGACCCGGCCACCTGGCGCTTCCGCGTCTTCGGCCTCGTCGCCGAGCCGCTGGAGTTCACCTACGAGGCCTTCCGCGCCCTCCCCCGCGCCACGCTCACCTGCGACGTTCACTGTGTGACGGCCTGGAGCAAGCTCGACATGGTCTTCGAGGGGGTCCCGGCCCGCGTGGTGCTGGAGCGGGCCCGGCCGCTAGCGGAGGCCCGCTTCGTCATGGTGCACGCCGAGCAGGGCTACGAGACCAACCTGCCGCTCGGGGTCCTGTTGAGCGACGACGCCCTCTTCGCCTGGCGCGCCAACGGGGCCGACCTGACCCCGGAGCACGGGTGGCCGCTGCGGCTGGTCGTCCCCCGCCTCTACTTCTGGAAGAGCGCCAAGTGGGTGCGGGCCCTGGAGGTCATGGCCACCGACCGCAAGGGCTTCTGGGAGCGCAACGGCTACCACAACCGCGCCGACCCCTGGCGGGAGGAGCGGTACGCCTCGCCCTGGGAGTGAAGGGCGGGCGGTCCTCCACGACCGGCATCGCGGCCGCCCAGGGCGCCCTCGCCCCGGCCGAGGCGGACGTCCTCACGGCCGGCCGCCTGCCGGGCCGCACGCTCGCGCCGCTGCGCCACCGCAACTACCGGCTGCTCTGGACCGGCCTGGTCATCTCCAACACCGGGACGTGGATGCAGTTCATCGCCATCGGCTACCTGATGGACCAGCTCACCCTCTCGCCGCTCTACCTGGGCTACCTGGGGCTGGCCCAGGGGATCCCCCGCGTCCTCTTCGCCTTCGTGGGCGGCGTCGTGGCCGACCGGGGCGACCGACGGCGGGTGCTGCTCCTGACCAACCTGGTGGCGATGGCCTCGGCGACGCTGCTGGCGGTCCTCACCTACCTGGACCTCATCCGCGTCTGGCACCTGCTGGTCATCGGGGCGTTCAACTCCTTCGTCCACGCCTTCGACATGCCGGCGCGCCAGTCGATGACCCCGGCGCTCGTCGGCGAGGCGGACCTCCTCCAGGCGATCAGCCTGAACTCCGTGGCCTTCAACGGCGCCGGCATCTTCGGGCCCGCGCTGGGCGGGCTGGTCATCAGCCTGGTGGGCACGCACGGCGCCTTCGCCCTCAACGCCGTCTCCTACCTGGCCGTGCTGTGGGCGCTGCTGGCCATGCGGGTGCCGCCGACCGCGGACGCCGCGCGCGTCCCCATCGGGGAGGACATCCGCGAGGGGCTGGCGCTGCTGTGGCGGCAGCGGACGGTGCTCACGGTGCTGGCGCTCGTCGCCGTGGTGAGCTTCTTCGGCCGCCCCTACATCCGGCTCATGCCCACGGTGGCGCGCGAGGTGCTGCAGGTGGGGCCGCGCGGCCTGGGGATCCTCCAGGCCGCGCCGGGGCTGGGGACGGTGCTGGCCGCCCTCCTCATCGGGTGGAGCGTGGGCCGCCTGCCGGCGGGGAGCCTGATGCTGGCCGCGGCCGGAGCCATGGGCCTGCTGGTGGCGCTCTTCGGCCTCTCCCACTCCTTCCCCCTCTCCGTGGCCCTGCTGGTGGGGGTGGGGCTGAGCCAGTCGGCGGCGCTGGCCACGGCCAACACGCTGCTCCAGCGCACGGTGCCGCCCGGCGCCCGCGGCCGGGCCATGGGGATCTTCAGCATGGTGGCCTTTGGCATGATGGCCTTCGGGACGCTGCCGGCCGGGGCGGTGGCCGAGGCGATCACGCTGCCCTGGACCTTTGCCCTGTGGGGGCTCGTCATCGTCGTCGCGGTGGTGCTGACGGCCCTGCTGGCCCCCGCGGTGCGCGCCCTGTAGCGCGGAGGTGGAGCATGGCGGCTGAGTGCATCTTCTGCCGGATCATCCGGGGGGAGCTGCCGGCGGCGCTGGTCTACCAGGACGACGCCGTCGTGGCCTTCATGGACATCGCGCCGGTGAACCCGGGCCACCTGCTGGTCGTCCCGCGCACCCACGCGGCCGGGCTGGGCGACCTGCCGGAGGCCAGCGGCGGGGCCATGTTCGCGGCGGCCCGGCGGCTGGCCGGCGCGCTGCGCCGCTCCCGGCTGCGCTGCGAGGGGGTCAACCTCTTCCTGGCGGACGGGGCGGTGGCCGGGCAGGAGGTCTTCCACGTCCACCTCCACGTCCTGCCCCGCTTCGCCGGCGATGCGGTGCGCTTCACCTGGCCGCGGACCCGCCCCGCCCGCGAAGAGCTGGAGGAGGCCGCCGCGGCGATCCGGGAACGGCTCTGATGCGGGCAAGAGAACGTAATTCGTCGGGGTGGACACAAGGGGCTAGTGCGACGCGCTTGGCACCAGCCCAGAGCGCGCGTGGGGACCGGTGGCCATGGAGGCACAGGTGAGATAGCGCTCGCGCCACCGGAGGAGCACGGTCCGCGCGATGCCGGCCTCAGGTGCTCGCTGACATCGTTGCTGCGCGCACCCGGCTCACCGGGCGGGTTCCCTGGTCAGAATTCTCTTGCTGCGCCCTTGACATGCTCCCCCACTCGAAGGTCTACCGTGGGCCACGAGGCGCTGGCGGTGCGAGTCAAGACACTGACCGCTGCGCTCGCCGAGCCGGGATCGGCCGGGGGAGGGCATGATGGCAAAGGTGCAGGTCAAGATCGGAGGCATACGGTGCTGCTGAACTCCTTTGGCGGCCGGCTCCTGCCCAAACCGCGAGCGTCACAGCAGGCGAAACCCCAGGAGGCGATCCGGCAGGCCGGACACGGGGCCGAAGTGTAAGCCGCGGGCACCATCGCGGCAGGCGAGAGAGGAGGACCGCTGATGCGATACCTGGCCATCGGTGCGGGTGTGCTGGCCGTGCTGTTTACAGGAGACGCCGTGTTCTACGCCGTGACGACGCCGCCGTCCCAGCCGATGGCGGCGCAGGGCGCGGGGATGCCTGCCGGGCGGAACCTCACCCCGCCCGTGAAGGGTCTCTACAAGGGAAGGGACGTGCTGTTCATCCATACGGAAGCTTCCGACCGCCAGGTGGCGGAAATGCTGACCATGATGATGGGACCAAAGGTGCTGTTCGTGCCCAGCCTGGCGCAGGTCCCTGCAGACCTGCTGGCCGATGTCTATGGGTTCACGAACGGCGTGAGGGGCGGCGGTCCCTTTGGATTTCAGGTCGACGTGTTCAGCTCTGTTCCTGGTGAACCACAGTACACACCGCTGCGATCGGTCATCCTGGCCACCTGGAAGGATGGGGTGACGCCCCGGCTGCTCAGGTCTGTGGAGGAGATCCGTGCTGCGGCCGATCGAGGCGACCTGTCGCTCCAGCGCCCTGGCGTTGTCGTGAACATGCCGATGCTGGTGTGGCCGGGAGGGCAGCGCTAACCTCGGCGGGAGGAGCTCACGTTGCATGCGGCTCACGCACCGCGCGCTTCGGGATTCCACCTCAAGTCTCACGATTTGAGTTCCCCACACGCCCGAAGACCAGGGTGGCGTTGATCCCCCCGAACCCGAAGGAGTTGCTCAGCACGTAGTCCACGCGCGCCGGGCGGCCGACGTGCGGGATGTAGTCGAGGTCGCAGGCAGGGTCGGGGACGTCCAGGTTGAGGGTGGGCGGCAGGAAGGCCTCCCGGATGGCCAGCGCGCACAGCGCCGCCTCGATGGCGCCGGTGGCGCCCAGAGCGTGGCCGTGCATCGGCTTGGTCCCGCTCACCGGCACCCGGTAGGCCCACGGGCCCAGCGCCTGCTTGATCGCCGCCGTCTCCACCGGGTCGTTGAGCGGGGTGCCGGAGGCGTGGGCGTTCACGTAGCCCACCTGCTCGGGGACGATCCCGGCGTCGGCCATGGCCAGCCGCATCGCCCGCGCCGCCTGCGCCCCCGAGGGCAGCGGCGCCGTCATGTGGTAGGCGTCGTTGGTCGTCCCGTACCCCAGCACCTCGGCGTAGAGCGGCGCGTCGCGGCGCACGGCGTGGCCGTACTCCTCCAGCACCAGCAGCGCCGCGCCCTCCGCCATGACGAACCCGTCCCGCCCGGCGTCGAAGGGGCGGCAGGCCGCGGCCGGCGCGTCGTTGCGCGTGGACATGGCGCGCAGCAGGTCGAACGAGCCGAAGATGAGCGGCGTGAGCGGGCACTCCACTCCGCCGGCCAGGATCAGGTCGGCCTCGCCGGCCCGGATCGCCCGGAAGGCCTCGCCGATGGCGATGGCCGCCGAGGTGCAGGAGTCGGAGTTGGCGCTGGTGGGGCCGGTCAGCCCGAACTCGATGGCCACGTTGCAGGAGGCCGACCCGCTGAAGACGGCCAGGGCCAGGGTGGGCTTCACCCGCCGGAGCCCCTCGCGCAGGAAGGCGGCGTGCTGCTCCTCCGCGAAGGCCGCCCCGCCCAGCGCCGCGCCGATGAAGACGCCGGCCCGGTCGCGGTCCACCGCCTCCCACCGCAGGGCGGCGTCCTCCACGGCCTGGCGGGCCGCGGCGACGGCGAACTGGGCGAAGCGGTCCAGCCGCCGGGCACGGCGGGCGTCCATCCAGGCCAGCGGGTCGAAGTCGCGCACCTCGCCGGCGATACGCGAGGCGAAGCCGCTGGCGTCGAAGCGGGTGATGGGACCGATCCCCGACCGCCCCTCGCGCATGGCCGCCAGCAGCCCCTCCCGTCCGCGGCCCACCGGGGTCACCGCCCCGATGCCGGTGATGACGACGCGTCGACGGGTCACCCCTGGCCCTCCCCCGCGGGCTGCCCCGGGGCTTCGGTCAGCTCCGCCAGGGCCTTGACGCGCCGCAGCGTCCGGCCGGCCACGTGGGCGATGAAGAAGCGGCCGACCACCCAGCGCGCCACCCAGTGCAGCGGCGGGGGCCAGCGCAGGTCGTGGCGGATGCGCACGCGCACCCCGCCGGCCGTGGGCGTGAAGGACCACTCCACCCGCATGCCGCGGGTCGGCCCGGCGGTGTGGGTGAAGAGGATACGCCGCTCCGCCGGCCGGACCTCCTGGACCGCCCGCCAGCGCACGGGGATGCGCCCCCGCCGCGCCGCCATCTCCACGGCCGTGCGCGGGTCGTCGCGCCCCAGGACCCGGACCCAGCGGTAGTGCGGGAGGCGCTCCGGCCACCGCTCCACGTCGGCGGCCAGGGCGAAGACCCGCTCCCAGGGTGCGGCGATGTCGATCACGCTCTCGGTCTGCATGCGGCCAGCCAGCCGATCCCGGTGTCGTGCACCGCCGCAGGCCCCGCCGCCCTCCCGCCGATCAGCCCCAGGAAGGCCGACGCCAGCGCCGGCCAGCGCGCCCAGGCCGCCACGACCGGCTCGATGAGCGCAGGGCGGAGCGCCACGGCGTCGACGGCGCCCAGGAAGACGGAGAGGAGGGCGTAGCGCCGCCGGTGCCAGCGCACGTAGGGAGCATAGGCCGCCGGGTGGCCTTCGAGGCCGTCCGCCAGCGCGGCGTCGATGGCCCGGGCGGCGCGCACCGCGCCGGCGAGGGCGAGCGTGACGCCCTGCCCCGTCAAGGGGTCGACGAAGGCGGCGGCATCGCCGACCAGCACGACGCCCGGCCCGGCCGGCCGGCGGCGCCAGAACCCCAGCGGTCCCACCGCACGCCACCCCGGAGCCACCGCCACGCCCGGCTGGCGCAGGCGGGCGTGGAGGCAGGGGAATCGCGCCAGCACGGCGTCGAGGGCCGCAGGGTCGCGGCGCACCCTGCGGCCGAGGCCGCGGGGCGCGAGCACGGGGGTGACGTTGGCCCAGCCGTCGGGGAACGCGGAGACGCCACAGTAGGCGTCGTGCGCCAGGTGCATCTCCGCGTAGCCGGGCCGGGTGTGCAGGCCCCGCACCCGCAGGGCCAGGGCGAAGCGGCCCCGCCGCGGTCCGGCTCCCCCGAGCCCGACGGCCGCCGCCACGCGGGAACGGTACCCGTCGGCGCCGACGAGCACCCGTGCCTCCACGCGCCCGAGCGGGGTCTCGACCCGCCACGTCCCTCCCCGCGCGGCACCCACCCGCGCCCCGCCTCCCTCAAGAGCGGTCACCGGCACGCCGGTGTGCACCGCCGCACCGGCCTGGGACGCCGCCCGGAGCAGTGCGGCGTCGAGCGCGTCCCGCGGCACGGAGAGGCCCCGTCCCGCCGGGAAGGGCGCGGCCACCTCCTGCCCGCCCGGGGAGACGATCACCATCCCGCGCAGCGGCTGGGCCGCGTCCCCCAGCGCGCCGTCCAACCCCAGCTGCGCCAGGGCCTGAGCGCCCACCGGGTTCAGGTAGTCGCCGCACGGCTTGGGCCGCGGGAAGGGGCGGGCGTCGAGGAGCAGGACGTCGCGGCCTGAGCGTGCCAGGAGGAGGGCGGTGGCGCTCCCCGCCGGTCCGCCGCCCACCACCACGACATCGACCCGGCGGCCGGCCAGGCCATCAGGGCGCTGGGGCGGGCTCATCGGCGGTGTAGCGGCAGCGGTTCACGGGGTGTGGCCGCCCGGACGCGGCCGTGCCGCGGATGCCGGCCGTCAGGATCGGGGCGACGGCGCACGAGCGAGAGGCGGAAGAGCGGGTGGCGCCTGAGCGTGACCTCCCGCAGACCGGCGCGGGCACAGAGGGCCTCCACCTCGGGCACCGTGTAGGCGCGCCGCACCGAGAGCGGGCCGTCCGCCCGGGTGATGGGACTCCGTTGCACCGTGGCAGCCAGGACCCGGGCCCCGGCATACGCGCCCCACGCCCGGACCAGGTCGGTGACGATGAAGCCGCGCCGCCCCACCCGGTCGAGTTCCCGCAGGACCGCCACCGCCTCATCGGGGGCGAAGTGGTGGAGGGTACTGGTGCAGATGGCCACGTCCACGGCGCCGTCGGGCAGCGGGAGCGCCCGCGCATCCCCGACGACCACGGCGATCTCGGGGACGGAGGCGGTGGCGTCCTGCGCCAGGGCGGCGACCACGGGGTGCCGGTCGAGGGCGAGGACGCGCACGGCGACCCCGCGCGCCCGTCCCCAGGCGACGAAGGCCCGGGGGAGGTCGGCGCCCCCGGTGGCCACGTCGGCCAGGGTGAGGGCCGTCGTGCCGGGTGCGAGAAACGGCTCGAGGAGGCGCAGCACCAGGCGGCGCACCCCCAGCAGGAGGTTCAGGCGGGCCAGGTCGGCCAGGCAGGCGGCCATCGCCGCGGGCGGCTGGGGCTGCTCCATCGCCTCGACGGCCTGCACGCGCGTCAGGGGAGGCAGCAGGGGCATCGCTCCGATCCCTGCAGCATCGTCATGCGGCTGTGTAACGGTCTTACCACAGGAGCGGCCCCGCGGGCAGGGTGCGCTCCGGCGGGGGCAAGGTGCGCTCCGGCGGGGTAGGGTGCGCTCCAGGGAGCGGAGTGCTCGCCGGGGGATTCCGGGCGGGGGTCAGTCGATCGGGCGGCGGGTCAGTCGCCGGAACGGCGGACGACGACCAGCATCGAGGCGACGCCGCGCTGCTCCCGCTCCGCCCGGTTCACGACCTGCCCGCCGACGACGAGCGTCGACGAGCCGCCGCCGTCGAGGTTCATAGCCTGCACGGCGCCGAGCGCCCGCATGAGCCGGGCCAGCTCGTAGAGGTGCATCCCGGTGTTCTCGCGGTTGCGCCCTTCCACCGTGACCAGGACCACCTTCCCCGCCGCGGTGATGCCGACCGCCGACCGGGAGGTGCGGCGCATGACGAGGCTGCGGGGGAACCACTCCCACTCGTAGGGCACGAAGACCGCCCCGTCCTTCACCAGGCGCGGCCCCCCGCCGAGCGCGTGGACGATGCTCCCGGGGGTGACGGCCAGGTCGAGGCGGAGGCGCTGCTGGCGCTGCAGGGTCTCGGTGAGGAAGTGGGTCTCCCAGGCGGCGGCGGAGAGCACGTAGCCGTCGGCGGGGATGGGGACGCGCCCGGAGGCGAAACCCACCACATAGCCGTCGCGCACGACGGCGCTCAGCCGGTGCGCCGGCGTGAGCGGCCCGTACTCGGGGGTGTAGACGGCCACCCCACCGGAGCGCGGCGGCCGGTTCACCGCCGAGATGGGTGCGCGCCGCCCCGTGTCGGTCTCCAGGCGTCCGCGGAACTCGAAGGGCTGGATCACCGGGCGTCCCTCGGTGGTGATGGCGAAGACCGAGCGGCGCGGCAACGGCGTGGAGAGGAGCTTGCCGTCGATGACCACCATCCCGAGCGGCTGGCCGGTGGGGACGGTGAAGAACCCGCCGTTGATGGCGGCGATGGCGTCGTGGCGGGTGGCCGCGGCGCCGGTCGGCTCGTGGCCGGGGATGACCCCGGAGGCGAGCACGGGACGGAGCTCGATGCGCGGGTCGCCCAGGTCGACCGTCACGGCGTGGACGGCCGTCGAGCCGCGTCCCGTCTCCACCCGCAGCTTGCGGTAGGCCACGCTGGCCGGGAGCGGGGTGGTGGCCTGCCAGACGGGGACCAGGATGACGGCCAGCTTGTAGGGGTCGGCCCGGGTGAAGAACTTGTAGCGGGCGGCCCGCCGCAGCCCGATGCTCATCCGCACGATGCGGCTGTCCAGCGCCTCCTGCCAGACGTCCCCCACCACCCCCGTGCGCACCGGCACGACCCGGGGGCGCTCCGGCTGCACCGGCCAGAGGTCCACCACCAGCCGGTCGGGGGCGTTCACCGTGCGGAAGCGGACCGGCCGGTCCAGGTGGACCACGATCTTCACCGCGCTCTCCTGGAGGGTCCACCCGATGTCCAGCAGGCGGGCGGGAGCATCCCCGCTGGGCTGCCCGCCGGCCGGGCCCGCAGGGAGGAGGCAGAGGATGGCCAGGAACGCCAGGATGACTGCCACGACGGTTGCTCGGGTCGAACGCGGCGACGGCTCGACGACGAACGCCGCTTTCTCTACGACCTGACCTGCCCTGTTTCCTCTTCGTTAAGACGGGTTCGTCCAGACGGGCCGCGGGACCCACCGCCTAAGAGAAACGCGCCCCAAGAGAAAGGCGCCCCGGCCCACGAGCCAGGACGCTGGGCGTGCACACCCCGAGGGGGACCTCCCCCGCCGTCCTCCTCAGGTGGGCCGGGGTCATGGGATCCATCCGCGGCCTCACCTCCTTCCCGCGGCGCAGACCCCCTCACGGTCCGTAGATGACGCGGACCTGGTCGCGGTCCTGCGGCACGTAGGCGAGGGGGTCGCGGACCTCCCGGCCGTTCACCAGCACGCGCAGGCGCGCCGGCCGCCCGTCGGGGCACCGCTCCCCGTCCCGCAGGGTCCGGCCGTCGGGCAAGGAGAGCGTGGAAGGGGTGAGGCGCATGCCGACGCTGCGGAAGAACGCGTTGAGCGACGCCGCCCGCCCGCCCGTCGCGCGCGTGCTCGGGTGGATGTGGATCACCCCGTCCCCGTGCGTGTGGACGTCGCCCGGAGAGGGCGGGAACGGCGGTTGCACCGTCCCGCACACCTCCAGGGTGAAGCGGGCGTGCCAGTGATCCCCCACGCGCGGCAGGCGCGGCTGGCGGGCCAGGGCCGCCACCATGAGGATGAAGGCGGCCACCACCGCCGCGGCGACGAGCCAGGGCAGGTAGCCCGGCCGCCGGCCGGCCGGCTGGCGGGGACGCGCGGCTGCGCGGTGTCTGCGGGTCACGCCGCCATTCTATCCGCTGGCGGGGCTCTGGCTCCCTGCCGCGGAGAGCGACCACGGGCAAGGGGAACGGCCCGACGGCCCGAATGGTTCCGGGGATGAGCCCGATGCGCCTGCGGGTGGGCCGCCCGCTCGCCGTCCTCCTCCTCGCGCTCACGCTGGTGCTGGCCGGGCTCGGCGCGCGGGCCCTGGCCGTGCGGACCTGGAATGCGGTCGTCGAGTACCGCACGCCGTTCGCTGTTCCGCTCCCGCCCGCGCCGGGGGGACCCGGCCCGGCGCGGCGGGCGCTCCTCATCGTCGCGGACGGCCTGCGCGTCGACACCTTCGCCAGCATGGCCGTGCGCGAGCGGTTCCGGGCCCGCGCCGCGCTGGGGAGGGCCTGGGCCACGCCGCCGACGCTCTCGTACCCCGGGTGGACGGCCATCGTCACCGGCACCCCGCCCGAGATCAGCGGGGTGACGACGAACTGGCACCGCGGTCCCGTGCGCGTGGACTCGCTCTTCGCCGCCGCCCGGCGGGCCGGACACCGCACGGCCGCCGCCGGGCATCCCGGGTGGCGCCAGCTCTTCGGCGCCGACCTGGACGACTTCGTGGCGGTCCCCGATCCGCCCCTGACCGACCTCGCCGCCATCCACCAGACCACCATCGCCGTGGCCCGCGCCGGCGAGCGCTTCCTGCGCGAGGGTGCGGCCGCCCTCGTCCTCCTCCACTTCCCGGCACCCGACCTGATGGCGCACGGCTACGGCGTGCGCAGCCAGCCCTACGCCGACACGGTGCGCGTGCTGGACGAGGAGCTGGGGCGGCTCCTGGCGCCAGTGGACCTCACCACCACGGCCGTGCTGCTGACCGCCGACCACGGCCACCTGGACCGCGGAGGGCACGGCGGCGGCGAGGAGGTCGTCCGGGCAGTCCCGCTCCTGCTGGCCGGTCCCGGCGTGGCGGCGGGGGAGCGGTTCGAGGCGCGTCACGTCGACCTCGCCCCTACGCTGGCCGCCCTGCTGGGCCTGCCCATCCCCAGCCACAGCGTCGGCCGTCCGCTCATCGAGGCCTTCACGGCGATGCCGGAGGGGCTGGACCGGCGGTGGGGCCAACAGCAGGCGGCCATCTTCGGCATCTACGCGCAGGTGGCGCTCCGCCGGCACGCGCCCGTCTTCACCACGCCGCTGGGGACGGCCACCCCCGAGGAGGCACTCATGGCCGCCGCTGACGACCTGGCCCGGCAGATGGCGGAGTGGCGCGAGCGCGGGCTCGGGCGCGAGCGCCGCTCCCGCCTGCCCGGGGCCCTCGTCCTGGCGCTCCTGCCGCTGGCGGGGCTGCTGGCCTATCGCCCGCGACGGGACCTGCTGCCGGCGGTGGCCGGGGCCGCCGTCTTCTTCATCGTGGCGCTGGGGCTCTACGTCGGCCGCGGGTACACCTTCTCGCTGAGCGTGATCAACCGGGAGGAGCTGCTGCGGCCGTTCTTCGACGCGCGTGCCCGCGAGGCGGCCCTGGCGCTGGGCGCAGCCGCCTTCGCGGCCGGGTGGGCCGCCCGGCGGCGCGGGGCGGCCACGGGAGCGGTGGCCGGGCTCACCGCCGCCTACCTCGTCGCCTGGATCGCCCTGCTCCACGCCCTGCACTTCTGGGTGCTGTGGGGCTTCCGCTTCCCCTGGTACCTGCCGGACCTGGGGCACGGGTTCCGGTTCTACCTGAGCCTGGTGGCGATGGTGCCGGTCGGGGTGCTGGCGCCGGTGACGCCCGCGGTCGGGCTCGTGGGGTACGCCGCGGGGAGGGGCCTGGAGTGGCTCAGGCGAGGCGGCGCGCCGAGGCGGCGCGCGCCTAGACCGGATACCCCATCGCCTGGAGCATCTCCCGGCCCTCCTGCGTGAGCCGCTCGGGCGTCCAGGGCGGGGACCAGACGAAGTCCACCGTCACGGTCTCGGCGCCGAGCGCCTTCACCTTCTCTTCGATCTCCGCGGCGATGGCCGGGCCGATGGGGCATCCCAGCGCGGTGAGGGTCATCTTGATGGCCACGGCCGCATCGGTCACCACCAGGTCGTAGACCAGCCCGAGGTCCCAGATGTTCACGGGGATCTCCGGATCGTAGACGGTCTTGAGGACCTCCACGACCTGGTCGCGGCCGAGCGTCGCCGTGGCCATCATTTCCATTGTAGCCCACCCGCGGGGGAGCCCACCCGCCCGGCCGGACGCCCGTGTGCAGGCCCCCGGCGCCGCCGGCTCCGGGCCGGGCCCAGGGGCCGGGGAGGCGCGGCGCGAAGAGGTCTTCCAGCATGAGCTGGCTGTGGCGGGTCCTCCTGGTCGCGCTGGTCGTCGTCCTCTTCATCCTCGCCCCCACCCTGGCGCGCTGGTACACCGACTGGCTGTGGTTCGGCGAGGTGGGCTACCGCCGCGTCTTCTGGGTGCCGCTCCTCTCCCGCATCGGGGTCACCGTCGTGGTGGGCGGCGTGCTCTTCCTGCTGCTCGCCCTGAACGCGCTGCCGCTGCTGCGGCGCCTGTCGGCCGAGGAGGTCGTCGACATGGTGTGGACGCGCCGCGGCTTCCGCCGCCGCCGGACGCCCGCGCTGTTGCCGCGCTGGGTCACGGTGGGGCTGGCGGCGCTGGCCTTCGTCGTGGGGCTGGGGGCGTCGGACCGGTGGCCGATGTTCCAGCAGTTCGTGCACGCCCGGCCCTTCGGCGTGCCCGACCCGCTCTTCGGCATCGACGCCGGGTTCTTCGTCTTCCGCCTGCCCGTCTACCAGTGGGTCGCCGAGTTCCTCTTCGCCTGGCTGGTCGTGACGCTGATCGCCGTGGGGGCCGGCTACGCGCTGCAGCTCGCGCCCGCGGCGGTGCGCGGCGCCTGGCCGCCCCCGCCGCGCGTCCGCGTCCACCTCTCGCTGCTGCTCGGCCTCCTCCTGCTGGTCCGCGGCTGGGGCTTCTGGCTGGACAGCTTCGCCCTCGTCTACGCCCCGGGGGGGATCGTGGCGGGGGCGGGCTACACCGACGTGCACGTGGTCCTGCCCGCGCTGCGGGCGCTGGCGGTCCTCTTCCTGGCGGCCGGGCTCCTGCTGCTGGCCAACGTGCGCCTGCGCACCCTGCGCTTCGCCGCCGGGGTGCTCCTGCTCAGCCTGGCCGCCTGGTTCGTGGGGCTGCGGGTGCTGCCCGGGTTCGTCCAGACCTTCCGGGTCAAGCCGAGCGAGCTGACCCTGGAGGCCCCCTACATCCGCCGCGGCATCCAGGGGACGCTGGCCGGCTTCGGCCTCACCCGCGTGCGCGAGGTGGACTTCCCCGGCGGGGCCGTCACCGCTGCGGACCTGCAACGCCACCGCGACACCGTGGAGAACGTGCGCCTGTGGGACTACCGGCCGCTGCTGCAGGCCTACCGGCAGCTCCAGTCGCTGCGCCAGTACTACACCTTCCTCGACGTGGACATCGACCGCTACCGGGTGGGGGGCGGACAGCGGCAGGTGATGCTCTCCGCCCGGGAGCTCGACATCGAGCGCCTCACCGCGCCCGCCCGCTCCTGGGTGAACGAGCACCTGGTCTTCACCCACGGCTTCGGCCTGGTGATGAGCCCGGTGAACCGCATCTCCGAGGAGGGGATGCCGGAGTTCTGGCTGCGGGACATCCCGCCGCGCGGCCTGCCGGAGCTGGCGGTGCGCGAGCCGCGCCTCTACTTCGGCGAGCGCACCGACCGCTACGTCATCGTGAACACCGGGGTGCAGGAGTTCGACTACCCGCGCGGGGACGAGAACGTCTACACCACCTACGGGGGGCGGGGCGGCATCCGCCTCTCCTGGCTGCGCCGCCTGGCCTTCGCCTACCGCTTCGCCGACCTGAAGCTGGCCCTCTCCGGCGACATCGGCCCCCAGAGCCGCATCCTCTTCGCCCGCACCGTCCGCACCCGGTTGGAGCGCATCGCCCCTTTCCTGCGCTACGACCGCGATCCCTACCTGGTGCTGGCCGACGGCCGCCTCTACTGGATCGTGGACGCCTACACCACCGCGAGCCGCTACCCCTACAGCACGCCGCTCGGGGGGATCAACTACATCCGCAACTCGGTGAAGGCGGTGGTGGACGCCTACCACGGGACGGTGGACTTCTACCTGGTCGACCCCGCCGACCCGGTGGCGCAGGCCTTCGCCGGCGTCTTCCCCGAGCTGTTCAAGCCGGCCAGCGCCGTCCCGCCCGCCATCGCCGCCCACTTCCGCTACCCCGTCGACCTCTTCGAGATCCAGGCGCGCGTCTACAGCACCTTCCACATGCGGGACCCGCGGGTCTTCTACAACCGCGAGGACATCTGGGCGATCCCCAACGAGGTCTTCGGCGACGAGACGGTCCCGGTGGAGCCCTACTACGTGACGATCCGCGTCGACCCCGACCCGCGGGCGCGGCCGGAGTTCGTCCTGATCCTGCCGTTCACGCCGGCCAACCGGGACAACCTGGTGGGGTGGATGGCGGCGCGCAACGACGCCCCGCACTACGGGGAGATCCTGGTCTACCGCTTCCCCAAGCAGTCGATCGTCTTCGGGCCCATGCAGGTGGAATCGCGCATCAACCAGGACCCGCACATCTCCCAGCAGATCACGCTGTGGAACCAGGAGGGGTCCCGGGTCATCCGCGGCAACCTGCTGGTCATCCCCATCGAGCAGGGGCTGCTGTACGTCGAGCCTCTCTTCCTGCAGGCGACGCGCAGCCAGCTCCCCGAGCTGAAGCGGGTGATCGTGGCCACGGGGCCGCGCATCCAGATGGCGGAGACGCTGGACGCCGCCCTGGCTGCAGTCGTGGGCCGCCCGGTGGCGCCGGACGCCGCGACCGGCCCGCCGGCTCCCGGCCCGCCGGCGCCAGGCCCCCCGGCGCCGGGGCCGGCGGCTCCGGGGCTGCCGGCTCCGGGGCCGCCCGCGCCGTCAGACGTGACGGCCGCGGAGCGGGAGCGGCTCGCCCGGGAGGCGCTGGAGGTCTACCGGCGCGCGCGCCAGCGCCTGGCCGCGGGCGACTTCCGGGGATACGGCGAGGAGTTCGAGCGGCTCGGCCGGATCCTCGAGCGGCTGGCCGGGACCCGGTAACGGCGGAGGGCAGACGTCCTGTCGCCTGCCTCGTGTCCGGTCGGCTAGCCTGCTAGGCGCGTCGGTCCTCAGCCGGCTCGACCGGTTCGACCTCCTTGCGCCGGGGCTGCGGCCGCTCGTCGGTCGGCTTCCGTGCGTCGTCCGCGGTCCACGTCCCCACCCACAGGCGCATGGGGTCGTCCTGGCGTTCTGCCATCGTCGCTGACCTCCCCAGAAAACGAGACGACGCCCCACGTAGCGGGGCGTCGCAGCCCACAACGCTCTCGGCTTTCGGTTGGGAGTTTCACCCCACACCCCGCAAAGTCCTCCTGGGGAGGGGGCAAACGTTCGTGTTCTGGACGATGGAATTGGTGTGAGCGTTGCTATGCTGGAGGTTGGCGATGGCGGCGGACGCGCTGGAGATCCGGATGGCCAGGCTGGAGGGGGCCTACCAGCAGCTGGACCGGCGGCTGGAAGACCTCCGCACGGAAGTGGTCGCCCTGCGGGCGGAACTCCACGAGGGGCTGGGGGCTCTGCGAACAGAACTTCACGCCGGACTGGCGGCCGTGCGGGCGGAGCTGCACGGCGCCCTGGGTGGTCTGCGGACGGAGACGCGCGGCGAGATCGCGGAGCTCCGTCAGGACATCCGGCGGGTCAACGGCCGCCTCGACTGGCTCGTTGCCGGCGTCTTCCTGGCCATCCTGGCCCCGGTCCTGGTCCGCCTGTTCTTCCCGTAGTCGGGCAGGCGCACACTGCTGCGCTATGACCGGCCGGCGCTGGCGAACCGGTCGGGACGGAAGGGCGTCAGGTCCACCTCGGGAGAGCGCCCCAGCATGACCTCGGCCACGACCTTCCCGGTATAAGGGCCCAGCAGCAGCCCCGCAGGGCCGTGGCCGGTGGCCACGAACGCCCCTTCCACCCCCGGCACCGCGCCGATGACCGGGAGTCCGTCGGCGCACAGCGGGCGCAGCCCCACGCGCACCTCGAGCCACTCGGCCCGCGCCAGGGCCGGGGCGAGGCGCAGCGCCGCCGAGAGTACCTGCTGGACGCCCCTGGCCGTCGGCCGCGGGTCGAAGCCTGATCCGGTCTCGCGCGTGGCGCCGGCGGCCACGCGCCCGTCGGGCCAGGGGACCAGGTAGTGGTCGTCCATCGCCATCACCATCGCCCACCCGGCCGTGGACTCGGGCGGCCGCAGGTGGACGATCTGGCCGCGCTGCGGCTCGACCGGCAGGGTGAGGCCGAGCGGCTCACCGAGCGCCCGGGACCAGGCGCCGCCGGCGGCGACCACCTGGTCGGCGGCCAGGCGCTCGCCGTCCACCATCACACCGCGCACCCGTCCGCCCTCGACGAGGAGGCGCTCCACGCTCCCCACCCGCACCGCCAGCCCGCGCCGTTCCGCCGCCCGGCGCAAAGCGCCGCTCAGCAGGCGGCCGTCCACGCGGGCGGCGTCGGGGACGAGGAGGGCGGCTGCGACCGGCCCCAGCAGGGGCATGAGGCTCCGGGCGTGCCCGGGGGAGACTTCGGCGGGTTGTGCGCGCCCGGACGGCCGGCCCGCCGGGCGCGTCAGGGTCTCCTTCAGGGCGGTGAAGGCCTCCAGGTCGGTGTCGTCGGCGGCGACGAAGAGCAGCGGCGCCGCAGCGTACCCGGTCTCGCCCGCCTCCTCGGCCCGGAGGGCGTCGGCGAGCTGCGGATAGTACGCTGCGGCGGCCTCGGCGAAGGCGGCCACGGCCTCCCCGCGCCCGCTCACCGCCGGGGAGAGGATCCCCGCCCCCGCGTCGGTGGCCCGCCCGCGGTCGCCGCGGTCGACCAGCGCCACGCGCCGCCCTTCCCGCACCAGGTGATAGGCGGTGGCGAGCCCGACCAGCCCGCCGCCGACCACGACGACGTCGGCCACACCCGGCATCTCGTGATCGCCCACCCTCATGGCGACTCCACGACCTCCACCCGCACGGTGTGGGCCACGTTGTTGCCGTAGCCGTGGCGGTTCCAGCGCGGCGTGAGGGGCTGGGCGTTGCCGAGAGCGTCGATGGCGCGGGCGACGAGCGTGTAGCGGCCCGGTCCCGGCGGCGCCCAGGTGAGGTGCCAGGGGTGGGCGGCGGACGGGGAGGGGCTCTCCTCGAGCGTCGCCTCGCGCCAGCGGGCCCCGCCGTCGGTGCTCACGCGCACGGTGGCGATGGGACCGTCCCCCGACCAGGCGATGCCCCGGATGGTGAGGGGTCCGGCGGGGAGGCGGGCGCCGTCCGGGGGATCGGCGATCACCGCGCGCACCCGGATCGTCGTCACCGGCGCCCCCTGGGGTGTGCCCTCCTCGTCCTCGTAGACGTAGCGCTCGCGCTGGAAGAACCCCGCAAACGGCTCCTCCAGCACGGTGAGGCGGACGAGCCACTTCACCGACGCCATCCCGTACCAGCGCGGGACTACCAGGCGCAGCGGCGCCCCGTGCAGCGGCGGGAGCGGCCGGTCGTCCATCGCCCAGGCCAGCAGGGTGTCCGGGTGGGTGGCGACGGCCAGGGGCAGGCTGCGTCGGAACGGCTCCACGCGGCCGCGGGCCACTTCGCCACGGTCGGCGCCCTCCGCCAGCACCTCGACGGCGCCCGGCCGCACCCCGGCGCGGGCCAAAAGAGCGGCCAGCGGCGTCCCGGTGAAGGTGACGGTGCTCACCGCCCCCAGCCGCCACGGCGTGCCGGGCGGGGGCGGGGTCATGAGCGCGCGGCCGTTCCCGGCGCACTCCAGCGTCAGGGTGACGCGGCGCGCCTCCAGGGCCTGCAGGTCCGCCAGGCCCAGGTCGAGGGGATGCTCGACCGCCCCGTCGACCCGGAGCCGCCAGGCCGCCCGGAAGTCCGGATCGGCGAGGTGCTCGGGGAGGTCGAAGTGGGTGCGGACGTAGACCAGCCCCGCGGGCGTCGGCAGGGTCCCGAGCGCCCACAGGGGCGTCTCCGCGTTGTAGGGACGCTCCTCGACGGTGATGCGCCCGTCGGCGCCCGTCACACCGGCCGCGCCACCCGCGGAGGCGGCGGCCGCCGTGGGATTGCCGGCTCCGGGGGACGGCCCCGCCGTATCGCCTCTCCGGGCGGGCCGCGTCACCGGTACACCGCCTGGCGCGTCGTCACCGCCTCGACGCGGTCCATGCGCACCGTCACGCCCAGCCCGGGTCCGTCGGGCACGGCGATGGTGCCGCCCGGGCCCAGGCGCACCGGCGGGTCGATGATGTCCTCGTCGAAGTACCGGTCGCTGGCGGAGAGGTCGGCCGGCAGCGTGAAGCCCGGCAGGCTGGCCAGCGCCAGGTTGGCCGCCCGGCCCACGCCGGTCTCCAGCAGGCCGCCGCACCACACCGGCACGCCCTGGGCGCGGCAGAGGTCGTGGATGGCGGTGGCGGCCCCCAGGCCCCCGACCCGGGCCGCCTTGATGTTCACGATGCGGCAGGCCCCGATCTGCAACGCCTTGCGCGCCGCCGACGGCGAGGTGATGGACTCGTCCAGGCAAATCGGCGTGCGCAGCTCCCGCTGCAGGGCGGCGTGGTCCACCAGGTCGTCCTCCTCGAGCGGCTGCTCGATGAGGAGGAGGTTGAAGCGGTCGAGGGTGCGGAAGACCGCCGCGTCGTCGAGCGTGTAGGCGGCGTTGGCGTCCACCTGGAGGGTGACGTCGCCGTAGACCTCGCGGATGCGCTGCACCACCGCCACGTCCCACCCGGGCTTGATCTTCACCTTGATGCGCTGGTAGCCCTGGTCGAGGAAGTGGCCGATGCGGTCCAGCAGCACCTCCACGTCGGGCTCGATGCCGAGGCTCACCCCCACGTCGACCTGCTGGCGGACGCCGCCGAGCAGCGCGCGCAGCGACTGCCCGCCGAGGCGTCCGTAGGCGTCCCACAGCGCCGCCTCCAGCCCGGCCTTGGCCATGTGGTGCCGGCGCAGCCGGGCCACGCGCGGCGGGAAGTCCCGCGGGTGCTCCAGCGGGCGCCCGAGGACCTCCGGGATGATGAAGGCCTCCAGCACGTGCCAGGCGGTGGCCACCGTCTCCTCGTTGTAGAGCGGGGCGGCGTCCACCGGCGCCTCTCCCCACCCCTCGGCGCCGTCCGCCCAGACGCGCACGAGCACGCAGACCTTGGTCGCGGAGCGGCCGAAGGAGGTCTCGAAGGGGAAGCGCAGCGGCAGGCGGACCTCCCGCAGCTCCACCGCCTCGACGCGCATCGGCGGCTACCGGACCGTCCGCAGGAGGTAGTGGCCGACGGTCGGTCCGCGCAGGAAGTCCACGGCGGCGTACCCCCGGGCGAAGTAGGCGAGGAAGGCGGTGCGGGTGGCCTCGCGCCAGGCCAGGGCGAGGGCGGGGTCCTCCCGGCGCAGGCGGCCCAGGTCGGCGGGGATGGCCAGGCGCACCGCCGGGGCGTCCAGGTCGGTGAGCGGATCGCCCGGGCGCGGCCACGGTCCGCCCGTGGTGGCCTCCAGGGCGGCCGGCGCCTCCTGCGCGGCGGCGTCCCAGCGTCCCTCGGCGCGGCGGGCGTCCGCCTGCTCGCCCTCGCCCTCCAGGCGGGCCACGACCTCGGGGGAGCGCAGCTCCCAGTCCACCTCGAGCCGGTCGCTGGGGAGCCCGCGGTTGAGGGCGTCCGCCATCTCCCCGTAGTAGTCCACGTAGTAGCGCCGGGCGGTGACGCCGAGCTTGCGGAAGTTGAAGTGGGCGTTGGCGCTCTGCAGCGGGTCGAAGGTCCAGACCATGCGGTCCAACCCGCGCGCCAGCGCCGCCCCGCGCTGCGCCCGCTTCAGCGCCAGTCCCACCGCGCGCCCGCGGTACGCGTCCACCACCCCGGCCATGTGCGAGTAGAAGAAGGGGTGGCCGTCCCGCATCCCCACGAACCCGTAGCAGAACCCCACGAGCGTCCCGTCGGGGGCGAAGGCGCCCAGCACGACGCCGCCGGCGGCCGTCGCCGCCAGGAGCTGGTGGGCGGGCACGACGTCGAGCGGCGCCATCCCCCACACCGCCTGCTGCAGGGCCTCCACCTGGCGGAGGGCGGGGAGGTCGGTGATGGGGCGCACCGCCACCTCGATCCCGGGCGAGGGCCCCGTGGCGGGGAGGGAAGGAGGCATCACCAGGGATAACTGTAGCGCGGGCGGAACCCAATTCAAGCGGAACCCGGTGCACGGCAAGTGACGGGAGGTGAGCGGTGGACCCCCTGCAGGCCCACATCCGGCAACACCTGGAGACCTACCTGGAGGACCTGAAGCGCCTCCTGCGCCAGCCCAGCGTAGCCGCGACCGGGGAGGGCGTGGAGGCCTGCGCCGCGCTGGTGGCCGAGCTCTTCGCGCAGGCGGGGGCGCAGGTGGAGGTGCTGCGCGCCCCGGGCGCGGCCCCCCTCGTCGTGGCCGACTTCCCCGGGCCCGGGCGGACGCTGCTCTTCTACGACCACTACGACGTCCAGCCGCCCGACCCGCTGGAGGAGTGGGTCACCCCGCCCTTCGAGCCGACGGTGCGCGACGGGAAGCTCTACGCCCGCGGCGCCGCCGACAACAAGGGCGACCTGGTGTCCCGGCTGGCCGCGGTGCGGGCGCTCGTGGCGGTGCGCGGCGGCCTGCCCTGCCGGGTGCGCTTCCTGGTCGAGGGGGAGGAGGAGATCGGCAGCGTCCACTTCGAGCGCTACGTCCGCGAGCACCGCGACCACCTGGCCGCCGACGCGTGCATCTGGGAGTTCGGCGCCCGCGACATGAAGGAGCGGCTCCACCTCTCGGCCGGGGTCAAGGGCATCTGCTACCTGGAGCTGGCCATCGAGGCCACCTCCCGCGACCTCCACTCCTCGCTGGGGGCCATCGTCGAGGGGGCGGCCATGAAGATGGTCTGGGCGCTGGCCTCCCTGAAGGACCCGCAGACCGGGCGCGTCCGCGTGCCGGGCTTCTACGACCGCGTGCGGCCGCCCTCACCGCAGGAGCTGGAGGCGGTGCGCCGCCTGCCCTTCGAGGAGGAGGACCTGAAGCGGCTCTACGGGGTGGAGCGGTTCATCGCCGGCAAGACCGGGGCGGACGCCCAGTACGACCTGTACTTCATGCCCACCTGCACCGTCTGCGGGCTGGAGAGCGGCTACCGGGGCCCCGGCAGCAAGACCGTCCTGCCGCGGCGCGCCCGCGCCAAGGTGGACTTCCGCATGGTCCCCGACCAGGACCCGGAGGAGATCGCCCGCCTGGTGCAGGAGCACTTCGCCGCCCAGGGGTTCCCCGAGATGCAGGTGCAGCTGCTCGGGGGGGAGCGCGCCTACCGCTCCCCGATCGACCACCCTTTCGTCCAGCTGGCGGCGCGGGTGGCCGGCGAGGCCACCGGGCGGCAGGTCCTGCTGCAGCCCACCTCCGCCGGCACCGGGCCGATGTACCCGCTCGGGACGACGCTGGGGATCCCCATCGTCAGCCTGGGCACGTCGTACTGGGACGCGCGCGGCCACTCCCCCAACGAGCACATCCGGTTGAGCGACTGGGAGGAGACCATCGGGCTCATGGCGCGCCTGCTGGAGCGCTTCGGAGAGGAGGCGTGGTAATGAGGATCCGGCACCTGGTGGGACTGGTCCTGGTGGCGGCGCTGGCCGGCGGCGCCGTGTGGCCGGCCGGCAGGGCGCAGGCCGCGCCCGCGCCGGGCGGGACGGTGGTCCTCTACACCTCCCTGCCGCAGGAGATCGCCACGAGCTTCGCCCGGGCCTTCATGGCCCGCCACCCGCAGCTGCGGCTGGAGGTGCTGCGCTCGGGGAGCACCGAGCTGGAGCGGCGCATCTTCGCCGAGCTGGAGACCGGCGGCATCCGCGCCGACCTGCTCTGGCTGGCCGACGCGCCGGTCTTCCTCACGCTGCGCGACCGGGGCGCCCTGCAGGCCTACCGCTCCCCGGAGGCGCGCCAGATCGCCGCCGCCTGGAAGGACCCCGGCGGCTTCTTCACCGCGGGACGGCTGATCAACATGATCATCGCCGTGAACACCACGCTGATCCCCGAGCGGGTCGCGCCCCGGCGCTGGGCCGACTTCCCCCGCTTCGGCCGCACCGCGGCCATGCCCAACCCCTTCTTCTCCGGCTCGGTCTTCGTCGTGGTGGCCACCTTCGTGCGGGAGTACGGGTGGGCCTGGTTCGAGCGGGCACGCCGCGAGGGCATCCAGGTCCTGCGCGGCAACTCCGAGGTGGCGGCGGCGCTGGCGGCGCGGGAGTTCGGCGTGGGGATGACGCTGGACTTCATCGTCTACGGGATGATCCGCGACGGGGCGCCGCTGGCGATCATCTGGCCGGAGGAGGGGGCGGTGAGCATCCCCAGCCCCGTGGCCATCACGCGCAGCGCCCGCAACGTCGAGGGGGCGCGGCTGTTCGTCGACTACGTCCTCTCGCGGGAGGGGCAGCAGGCCCTGGTGGAGCTCGGCATCATCCCGGTGCGCGCCGACGTGGCCCCGCCGCGCGGCCTGCCGCGGCCCTCGGAGATCCGGACCCTGCCGGTGCCCTTCGAGTGGGCGGCCCAGCACGCCGCCCAGATCCGCCAGCGCTTCGAGGAGATCATGCTGAAGTAGGCCGTGGCCACCGGCAGCGGGGCGCTCCGCGTCCCTCTCCCCCGCGCCCGCCCGGCCGACCCGCGGGTCCTGCTGGTGGGGCTGGCGGCGCTGGCGCTGGCCGGCCTGGTCGTCTACCCGCTGGCCCAGGTGCTGGTGCGCAGCCTGCGCGCCGAAGGCGCCTGGACGCTGGCGGCCTACGGCCGCGCGGTGGCCCCCGCCAACCTGCGCGCGCTGTGGAACACCGTCTGGGTGAGCGCAGCCGCCAGCGGGCTGGCCATGGCCGCCGGCACGGTGCTGGCCTTCCTGCTGGTGCGCACCGACCTGCCCGGGCGCCGCTGGCTGCGGCCGCTGGTCGTCCTCCCCTACGCCATCCCGCCCTTCTTCGGCGCCATCGCCTGGACGCAGCTGCTGGGGCCGCAGGGGTATCTCATGCGCCCGCTCCTCGACCTGCTGGGCCTGGAGCGGGCGCCGTGGACCGTCTACTCCCCCGGCGGGATCGTCGGCGTGCTCGCCATCCACTTCTTCCCCTACGTCTTCCTCACCGTGGCCGGGGCGCTGGAGCGGATGGACGTGAGCCTGGAGGAGGCGGCGCGCACCTCCGGCGCCGGCACGCTCCAGGTGATGCGCCACGTCACCGTGCCGCTGGTGTGGCCGGCCGTCCTGGCCGGCGGGGTGCTGGTCTTCATGGGCAGCGTGGCCAACTTCGGCATCCCCGCGCTGCTGGGGCTGCGGGCGCGCTTCTACGTGCTGACCACGAGCATCTACAGCGCCCTCACCCTGCCGGACTTCGGCCTGGCCACGGCGATGTCGATGCTGCTCGTGGCCGTCGCGCTGGCTGCGCTCCTGCTGCAGCGGTGGGTGCAGCGCGGGGAGGGGCGCTTCGCCGTCATCGCCGGCAAGGCCATCCACCCCCAGCCGCTGCGCCTGGGGCCGCTGCGCTGGCCGGCGTTCGCCCTGGCCGCGGCGTTCGCCGTGACCATCGCCGTGCTGCCCATGGCGGCGCTCGTGCTCACCTCCTTCCTGCGCTACTTCGGCGCGCCGCTGGCGGCCGCCAGCCTGACCACCCGCCACTACGCCTACGTGCTGGGGCTGGAGCAGGCCCGCCGGGCGCTGGCCAACAGCCTGGTCCTGGCCGTGGCCGCCGCCACGGCGGCCATGGCGCTCGGCACGGTCATCGCCTACGTCCACGGGAAGGCCCGCCTGCGCGGCAGCGGCTGGCTCGACGCCGTCGGCACGCTCCCCTCCGCCATCCCCCACACCGTCATCGCCATCGCCGTCCTGCTGGCGTGGGGGCGCTGGCTCTACGGCACGCTGGCCATCATCCTCCTCGCCTACGTGCTCGCCTACCTCCCCTTCACCATCCGCACCACCGCCGCCACGCTGCAGCAGCTCCACGCCTCGCTGGAGGAGGCCGGGCGCGTCGCCGGGGCGGGGCCGCTGCGCACCTTCCGGGACATCGTGCTGCCGCTCGTCCGCCCCGGGATGGTGGCGGGGTGGATCCTCGTGGCGATGCCGGCCAGCCGGGAGCTGACCATGTCCATCCTGCTCTTCAGCCTGCGCACCGAGACGATCGGGGTGACGATCTTCAACATGCAGGACTCCGGCTACACGCAGATCGCCGCCGCGCTCGCGGTGGTCGTGCTGGCGCTCATCCTGGCCGGCAACCTCCTGCTGCGCTGGGCCACACGCGGCCGGCTGGGGTTCTGAGGCCGGGGAGGGGCGCGGTGACCGTCGAGGACCGGCTCCAGGTGCAGGGGCTGTGGAAGACCTTCGACGGCGTGGTGGCCGTGCAGGACGTCACCTTCCGCGTGGGGCCGCAGGAGTTCTTCACCCTGCTGGGGCCGAGCGGGTGCGGCAAGACGACGACGCTGCGCTGCGTGGCCGGCCTGGAGGTGCCGACGCGCGGCGAGATCCGGCTGGGGGGACGCGTGGTCTCGGCCCCCGCCTCGGGGGTCTTCGTCCCGCCGGAGCGGCGGGCCATCGGCATGGTCTTCCAGAACTACGCCGTCTGGCCGCACATGACCGTCTTCGACAACGTCGCCTACCCGCTGCGCTTGCAGCGGCTCGACCGGCGCGAGGTGGCGCGCCGGGTCGGGGCCGTGCTGGAGGTGGTGGCCCTGAGCGGCCTGGAGCGCCGCTACCCGGCCCAGCTCTCCGGCGGCCAGCAGCAGCGGGTGGCCCTGGCCCGGGCGCTGGTGCGCCAGCCGGAGCTGCTGCTCCTCGACGAGCCGCTCAGCAACCTCGACGCCAAGCTGCGCGAGCAGATGCGCTTCGAGCTGAAGGAGCTGCAGCGCCGCCTGCGGGTCCCCATCCTGTACGTCACCCACGACCAGGCCGAGGCGATGGCCCTCTCCGACCGGGTGGCGGTGATGCGCGAGGGGCGCATCGTGCAGGTGGGCCCCCCGCTGGAGATCTACCGGCGGCCGGCCGACCGCTTCGTGGCGGACTTCATCGGGCTGATGAACTTCCTGCCGGGGCGGCTGCTGGGCCGCGACGCCGCCGGGGCGGTGGTCGAGGTGCTGGGGCGGCGGCTGCGCCTCCCCGCCGAGGGCCCTGCCGCACCCTCGGCCGGCAGCGCCGGCGGGCCGTCGGCCGGCAGCGGAGGCGGGCCCCCCGCCGGCGGTCCCGTCCTGGTGGCGGTGCGGCCGGAGGATGTGGCCCTGGACCCCGACGGCGAGATCCCCTGCACGGTGGAGGTGCGCAACTTCATGGGCAACGTCGTGGACTACAAGGTCCGCGCCGACGGGCACGTGCTGCGCGTCCAGACCCCGCCGGGGGTGACCGTCGAGGAGGGGACCCACCTCCGGCTCCGCCTGACCCGGGTCCTCCTCTTCCCCGCCACGGAGGACGCTCCCGACCGTCGTCCCGACCCGCGCGTCGCTCGGCCGGGCACCCCATGAGGCCGGTCCTCTCCACGACGTCGCTGCGCACCCATCCGATCCGGGACGCGCTCGACGCCGCCGACCGGTGGGAGTACGCCGGGGTGGAGGTCTGGGCGGAGCACCTCTGGGCGCAGGCGCTGGACCCGACGGCGCTGGGCCGGGAGGCCGCCCGTCGCGGCCTGGTGCTGACCGTGCACGGCCCCAGCCGCGACCTGAACGTCACCTCGCAGAACCCGGGCATCCGGGAGGAGTCGCGGCGGCAGTACGCCCGTGCCCTCGAGGACGCGGCGCGGCTCGGGGCGGTGGTGGTGACCCTCCACCCCGGCAGCCTCTCCTCGTCGCGCGACGCGCCCGAGGCCTACTGGCCCGCGCTGGTCGAGGGCTTCGCCGCCCTGGGGGCGGCGGCGGCGCGGCTCGGCCTGCGCGTGGGCGTGGAGAACATGGAGGTGCGCCCGGGGGAGTTCGTGACCAGCCCCCGCCAGGTGGCCCGCCTGGTGGCGGAGGCCGCCTCCCCCGCCCTGGGGCTCACGCTCGACATCGCCCACCTGCTCGCCAACGGGCAGCCGCTCGACCTGGACGGGTTGGAACCGCTCGTCGTGCACGTGCACCTGAGCGGTTCCACGGAGCGCCTGGTGCACGTGCCGCTGGACGAGGGGATCTACCCGCTGGCGCCGCCGCTGGCGCGCCTGGCCGCCTTCTACCGGGGCCTCGTGGCCATCGAGGGGTACGCCGCCGGCCGCGAGCTGGAGACGGTGGCCGCCAACCGCCGCGCCTTCGACCGGCTGCTCCGCGCCGCGCGCGCTACTCCACCGTGATCTCCCAGACGATGTTGGTCTGGGGGTTGAGGCGCAGCACCACCGTCATCCCCGGCCGCACCTCGTCCCGCGAGCGCGCCCGCCCGGAGACGGCCACTTCCAGGTGCAGGGTGAAGGCCCCCAGGCCCTGCAGGGTGATGGTGCGCAGGGCGATCGTCTCCACCACCCCGCGCACCTGGCGGTAGAAGGCCCGCACCGTCACCGCCTCGCCGCCGTCCCGCACCTCCGCCACGATCTGGTCTCCCGGGCGCAGCTCGCGCAGGTTGGCCGACCCGCCCACCCCGCTCGTCGTCTCCCGCCGGAAGATGGCCGTCTCGGCGGTGACCACCACGAGGTGGACCACCGTGCCCTCCAGCACCTGCAGCCGGTTCTGGGTGAGCTCGACCCGCAGGAGCGTCCCCTGCACCGTCCGCGCCGTCCCCGGGCCGGGCCGCGGGGACGCGCCGGGCGAGGGCGGGAGGGGGGTGGTGTAGATGCGCACCGTGCGGGTCCCTTCCTCCCAGTCCACCCGCGCCCCCAGCGCCTCGCTGAGGAAGCGCAGCGGCACCATGGTCCGGCCCTGGAGGGCGAGCGCCGGCACGTCGAGCGTGACGATGCGGTCTCCCACCCGGGCCTCCCGGCTCCCCAGCCTGAGCACGATGACGACCGTCCCCCGCCGGGCGGTGACGGTCTGGGCGAGGGGGTCGAAGCTGACCGAGGCGCCGAGCCGCTCGAAGATCCCCCGCAGCGGGACGAGCACGCGTCCCGCCACCTGGATGGGCGGGGCGTCGAGGGTGAGCGGCTCCCCGTCGAGGACCACCGTGATGGGGGGCTGGGCGGCGGCGCGCCGCGCGGCGGACGGACGGGAGCCGGCCGGGGCGAGGACCGCCACCAGCAGGACGGCCAGGACGAGGGCCACGCCGGCTCTCCGGGCCGTCACGCCCCGCCCAAGCGGGACGGGCCTCACCCCCCGCCCTCCCGGTACATGCGGTCCCGCAGCGCCTCGAGGGCCGGGCTGAGGCCCACCGGCGGCGGCGCGCTGTCCCGCAGCGCGCGCAGGGCCGGGGGGAGGTGGGCGACCGCCTCCTGGCAGCGCCGGCGCATGGCGTCGAGCGGCTCGGGGCGGAGCGCCCGCCCGCCGCGCATGACCTCCTCCAGCAGGGGCCGGGCCCCGGGCGGGCCCGGCTCGTCGGCCAGGGCGATGACGTCCCGCACCAGCGTCCCCTCGGCGTCCACCGTGCGCCACACCTGCTTGCGGCCGGGCAGCGTGGCCTTGCCGGCGCTGAGCTTGATGCGGTAGCCGTGCACGTCCTCGACGAGCTTGTAGACCCCTTCCACGAAGGGGGCGTCGGCGGAGGTGCCGAGCTCCGTGCCCACCCCGAAGGCGTCCACCTCGGCGCCCTCGCGCAGCAGGTCGGCGATCTTGAACTCGTTGAGCCCGCCGCTCAGCACGATCTGCACGTCGCCGAAGCCGGCCTGCTGCAGCAGCGCCCGCACCTTGCGGCTGGCCGCCACGAGGTCCCCGCTGTCGATGCGCACGCCGCGCAGGCGCTGCCCGCGCGCGGCCATCTCCCGGGCCACGGTGATGGCGTGCTCCGCCCCGCGCACGGTGTCGTAGGTGTCGATGAGCAGCACCGAGGTGTCGGGGTAGTCCAGCGCGAAGGCGCGGAAGGCCGTCAGCTCGTCCTCGAAGGACATGACGTAGGAGTGCGCCATGGTGCCGAAGACCGGGAGCCCGAAGAGGTGGCCGGCCAGGACGCAGGAACTGCCCGCGCACCCCCCGATGTAGGACGCCCGGGCCACCTTCACCGCCGCGTCCGCCCCGTGGTCGCGCCGCGGCGAGAAGTCGATGACCGGGCGGCCCTGGGCGGCCAGGACGATCCGCGCCGCCTTGGTGGCGATCATCACCTGGAAGTTCAGGGTGTTGAGGAGCATCGTCTCGATGAGCTGCGTCTCGATGCGCGGTGCGGTCACCTCGACGAGGGGCTCCAGCGGGAAGAAGACCTCCCCCTCGGGGATGGCCCGCACGTCGCCGCGGAAGCGGAAGTCGCGCAGGTAGTCGAGGAACCCGTCGCTGAAGCGGCCCAGCGAGCGCAGGTAGGCGATGGCCTCGGGCGGGAAGCGCACCTGCTCCAGGTAGGCCAGGACCGTCTCCAGCCCCGCGCTGACGAGGAAGGAGCGGTCGGGCGGCAGCTCGCGCACGAAGACGGCGAAGGTGGCGGGCTCGTTCATCCCCTGGCGGAAGTAGCTGTCCGCCATGGTGAGCTCGTAGAGGTCGGTGAGCAGCCCGACGTTGTCGGGAGCGACGAACCCGAAGGTGGGATAGGGCCGCGCCACCTACACCCACCCCCGCCAGCGGAAGAGGGCCAGCATGACCGCGGTGACCACGCCCATGAACGCCAGCACCCCCACGAAGCCGCCGGGGGCCTCCCAGGGGGGCAGGGCGCGCTCGAAGTTCATCCCGTAGATGCCGGTGATCACGGTGAGGGCGGCGAAGACCGCGGTGATCACCGTGAGGACCTTCATCACCTCGTTGAGGCGGTGGCTGACCTGGCTGAGGTAGACCTCCAGCGCCCCGGTGACCAGGTCGCGGTGGGTGTCGATCTGGTCGGTGATGCGGAGCACGTGGTCGAAGACGTCGCGCAGGTAGGGGCCCACCTCGGGGACGATCCCCTCGGTCTCGTGGCGCATCAGCAGGCTCAGGGTGTCGCGCAGCGGGACGACGTGGCGGCGCGTGTCCAGCAGGGCGCGTCGGGTGCGGAAGATCCGCGCCAGCGCCGCCGTGGAGGGCCGGGCCAGCACGTCGTCCTCCAGCCGGTCGATCTCCGCGTCCAGCGCGTCGACGACGGGGAAGTAGGCGTCCACGGCGGCGTCGAGGATAGTGTGCAGGAGGAAGGCCGGCACCTGGCGCAGCGCTGCGGGGGCGCGGGCCAGCCGTCGCCGGGCCTCCTCCACGACCGGACAGCGGGAGGGGCGGACGGTCACGACCAGGCGCGGGGTGAAGAAGAGGTCGATCTCGTCGAAGGCCACCTCCGCGCCCTCCAGCTGCGGCGCGTGGAAGGTGAGGAAGAGGACGCCGTTGTAGGTCTCGGCCTTCGGCCGCTGCCCGGCCTTGCGCGCGTCCTCCACGGCCAGGGGGTGGAAGCCGAAGCGGTCGAGCGCCGCCGCATCCTCCGGCCGGCTGCGGTCCAGGTCCACCCAGACACCGCCCCCGTCCCCGCGGAGGAGAGCCGCGAGGCGCTCCGGAGCCTCCTCCTGCAGGCCGTCGGGACGGTAGACCGTGATCTGCATCGTCGTGGTTCCGCAGCGTCCCGGGAGCGGGCGCCTCGCCGGGCGCGCCCTAGCGCTCCATCCTGCCCGGTGGGCAGGGCGGGACCGCGACTAGCGTAGGCCACGGCTCCGCAGGGCGCCAGACGTGCCCCGCCCGGGCCGTCGCACGTTCCTACACGCCGCCGGCCGACCCCTTGACCGGCGGACTCGATTCACCTAGTATCCTATTCTACTAGGATAATCGCCTCTGGCAGGGCTCCGGCCCGCCTGACTAGCTTCCTGGCAGGGCTCCGGCTTGCCTGACCAGGTGGAGGGGGACGATGGCGCTCCCGGTGGCCGTGAACGCCGCGGCCGGTGTGCCGCTGGCCGTCCAGCTCAAGGAGCAGGTCCGCTGGCTCATCGCGCTCGGGGAGCTTCGCCCCGGGGACCGCCTGCCTCCGGTGCAGGAGCTGGCCGAAGGGTTGCGGATCAACCGCAACACCGTGGCTCAGGCCTACGCGGACCTGGCCGCCGAGGGCTTCCTCGTCGCCCGCCAGGGGCAGGGGACCTTCGTGGCCGACTCGGAGGCGGTGCGCCGCGCCGTCCAGCAGGCCGCGCTGGCCCACCTGGTGGACGATGCGCTGGAGCGGGCGCGGACGCTCGGCTACACCCCCGACGAGTTTGCGCGGGCCGCCCAGGCCCGGGCGGCCGTCCAGCAGGCCCTGCGCCGCCAGCGGCGGGCCCTCTTCGTGGAGTGCACCTGGCCGGAGGTCGAGCGCCACACCCGGCAGCTGGCCGAGGAGCTGGGCATCACCATCGACGGCGTCCACCTCGACGACCTGCGGCGCGACCGGGAAGGCTTTCGGCGGCGGGCCCGGGAGGTCGACCTGGTCATCACCACGCTCTTCCACGCGGAAGAGGTGGAACGGATCGCCGGCCCCGAGGTCGAGGTGGTGGCGGTCGGCGCCGGCTTCGAGCTGCACTTCCTGCGCGCGCTGGCGCAACTGCCTCGCGGCTCCCGCGTCTGCATCGCCTGCCTGGACCGGGGCCGGGCCACCCGCATGCGCCGCCTCCTGGTCGATGCCGGGGTCCACCACCTCGACCTGGAGCCGGTGGGGCTCGACGAGGAGCGGCTGGCCCAGGTCCTCCGCCAGAGCGACGCGGTCTTCGTCTCGCAGGCGGCCTACCAGGAAGCCCCCCACCTGTTCCGCGGGCCCAAGGTCCTCACCTACCAGCTGATCCTCGACCGGGCCGGCATCGAGATGCTGAAGGCGCGGCTGGCGGAGCGCGAGGCGGCGCTCCTGCGGCGGCGGAGGAGCCGTGGTCGCTGAGCCGGTCGCCACCGGGGAGACCTCCGGCCTGGCCGGTGGCGGGGTGGGGGCGTACGCGGGCGACCCCGCCGCGGAGTGGGCAGTGAGCGTGCCCGTCCTCACGCCCCAGACCCGGGTGACCACGGCGCTGCGCCTGTTGCGCGAACACGGCGTCCCCGCCCTCCCTGTGTGCAGCGGCGGCCGCTATGCCGGCATGGTCGACGAGCGCGCGCTGCTGCGGCTCCACCCCTCCGAAGCCACGACGCTGGCCGCGTACGAGCTCCCGGCACTCCTCGACCAGGTGGGGCTCGACCGGGTCCTCGACGGCTCCGCGCCGGCAGTGGGGGCAGACGAGCCGCTGGCGGCCGTGGGGTGGCTGCTGGCCCGCACGGGGTACCCGGCCGCCACCGTGCTCGACGGGACGGTGGTCCTGGGCATCGTCACCTGGCGGACGGCGCTGGGCGCGCTGACCGCACCGGTGGCCGTCCCGGCCCGGGGAGCGGCCCATGGCACCGCTCCCCCGCTGCGCCGCCCCGCCGGCCTGGCGGCCGCGCGATGACGCGGGACCAACGGCGGACGTGAGCCGGAGTGCGGGGGCCACGGGAGTGCGGGCGCTAAAATAGAGGGGACGTGACGGCACCAGCCAACGCCTCGCCCGACGGCCGCCTCCAGGAGTCCCGCCCGCACGAGCGCGTCCTGGTCTGGACCCTCGGCGGCGAGGAGCTTGCCACCAGCTACGGGACGAATGCCGTCGCCCTGCTCGGCGACGATGGCGTGGTGCTGGTCGACCCCCTGGTCGCTCCGGCCCACGCCCGGCTGGTGGAGAGGGCGTTGCGTCGCCACACCGACACCCCGGTGCGCCTCGTCGTCCTCACCCACCACCACACCGACCACGCCCTGGGGGCGTCGTGGTTCGCCGCCCGCGGCATCCCCGTGCTGGCCCACGCGGCCTGCGCCGAGCGCATCGCCGCCGAGCACCCCGGGCTCATCGCCGCGCGGCGCGCCGTCCCTGCGCTCGCCGGGCTCTTCGACGACGCCGAGCCCGTCCGTCCAACGGTCACCTTCTCCACGGGGGTGACCCTGCACCTCGATGGCCTGGAGGTGGAGGTCTGGCACCCCGGGTGGGGGCACACCCCGGGCGATGCCTTCCTCTACCTCCCCGGCCAGGGGGTGGCCCTCACCGGTGACCTGGTCTTCCACCGCTACCACTTCAACTACGAGGACGCCTCCCCCGACGGCGTGCGGCGGGGGCTGGAGGCGCTCCGCGCCCTGGACGCCGAGATCTTCGTCCCCGGGCACGGCCCGCCCGGCGGCCCGGAGCTGTTGACCCTGCAGGCGCACTACCACGAGACGGTGGAGGCGGTGGTGCGGGAGGCGTTCGCCAGGGGGGAGGAGGAGGCCGCCATCGTGACCACCCTGCGCCAGACCTTTCCCGACCACGCGCTGGCCCTGGTGCTGCCCACCGCGGTCGCCTGGGTCCGCCGCCTGGCGGCTCCGGCGTCCGCCTCGCCGGCCTGAGGGCTGTCATGGGTGTGGAGCGATGACCACGCCGGGAGAGACGACGGGCACGGTGGCGCGGCCGCTGGCCTCGCTCGCGGCTGCGGCGGCCGACCGCCCTGCCTACCTCCGCACCGCCGTCCTCGTGCTGGCCGGGGCCTTCCTCATCGGGGCCGGCACGAACTGGGACATCAGCTGGCACGTCCGGGTCGGCCGCGAGAGCTTCTGGATTCCCCCGCACCTGGTCATCTACGGGGGGGCCCTCCTGGTGGTGGCCTCGGTGGCCGCCGGGCTCTGGCAGGCGCACGGCGTCGCGCTGGCCCGGGGGAGGCCGCTGCGCTCCACCGCGCCCCGGGGCCTGTGGCTCTCCGCACTGGGCGCGGCCTGGTTCCTCGCTTCGGCCCCCTTTGATGAGGTGTGGCACCGCCTCTTCGGCCTCGACGTGACGCTGTGGAGCCCGCCGCACCTCTCGCTCATCGCCGCCGGGTGGACCATCGTGCTCGGGGCAGCCACGCTGGCGACCGAGGAGCGAGCCCGGGGTGTCCTGGTCGTGGCACTGGCCTTCCTGCTGCAGCCGGTGCTGCTCGTGCTGGCCCCCGGGGTGCGCTACAGCTACCTGCAGCCGGGGCTCCTCGGCCCCTGGCTCCTCCCGACCCTGGTGGCGGCCCTGGCCCCCTGCACGCTGGTCCTGGTCCCCACGGCCCTGCACCTGCCGGCAGGGTGGAGCCTGGCCCCGCTCGCTCAGATCCTCCTCCGCCCCCTCAGCGGCGCCTTCACCGCGCTGGGCTACGCGCTCGTCCTGCCGGCGGGGCTGCCCGCCACCCCGGCGATGCCCTGGCTGGCGCCCGCCTACCTCGCCCGGGTCTTCGCGACGGTGCCGCTGCTGGTGCTCGTCCCGGCCCTCGCCGCCGACCTGGCCGCGCTCGCCCTCCTGGGGCGCGGTCGAGCCGGGGGATGGCCGGTGGGTGCCGCGACGTTTGGGGCCGTCGTCGCGGTCGAGGGCCTGGTCGGTCCCCGCATCGTCGGCCAGGCGCCCCTGGACCCGACGGCCCTGGTCGTGGCCCTGCCCGTGCTCGCCCTCCTGTCGCTCGGCAGCGCGGCGGCGGGGCAAGTGCTGGCCCGGGCGACGGTGGCCCGGGGAGAGGGGGGAGAGTGGTCCGATGCCTGAGGTGCGTGAAGGGGCACTGGCACCCGATGTCGCTCTGGTCGACTACGAGCGCCAGCCGGTCAGGCTCTCGGCCCTCCTCGGGCAGCCGCTCGTCCTGGCCTTCTTCCCGGCGGCCTTCAGCAGCACGTGCACCCGGGAGATGTGTGCGTTTCGGGACGACCTCCAGGCCTTTGCCGGACTGGGGGCGCGCGTGGTGGGGATCAGCGTGGACCTCCCCTGGAGCCTCCGCGCTTTCGCCGAGCACCTCTCCCTGACCTTTCCGCTCCTGAGCGACTACAACCGGGAGGCGGTGCGGGCCTTCGGCCTGGAAGACCCGACCTTCGCGCGGGGCCTCCTGCCCGGGGTGGCGCGGCGCGCGGTCGTCGTCCTCGACGGCGACGGAACGGTCGCCTACCGCTGGGTGGCCGAGGTCCCGGGGACGGAACCTCCCTACGACGAGGTGCGCGAGGCGGTCCGGCGGCTCGTGTCCAGGAAGGCGGGCTGAGCGCCGACGAGGTCCGTCTGGCTCGGCGACGCCGCCGCTCCCTCGGTCGGGGGACGCGCCAGGCCGGAGAACCGCACCCCCACCAGGCGCACCGGCCGGTCCAGGGTGTGGCGGTGCAGCAGGTCCACGGCGGTGCGCAGGAGCAGGTCGAGGTCGTCCGTAGCCTGCGGCAGGGTGAGCGCGCGGGTCTGGGTGCGGAAGGTGTGGTACCGCACCTTGACGGTCACCGTGCGGACACGGTACCCGTCCTCCCGGACGCACTCCGCCCAGACCTCGCGCCCCAGGGCCCGGACGGTGCGCACGAGCGTCTCCCGCCGCCGGACGTCCACCTGGAACGTCGTCTCCCGGCTGTACGACTTCGGCTCCCACGCGGTCACCACCGGCGAGTCGTCCTCCCCCCGGCAGAGGCGGTAGAGGTCCTCGCCGTGACGCGGGCCGAGCGTCTCCTGGAGCACGGCCAGCGGGAGCGCCTGCAGGTCGCCGACGGTCTCGATGTTGTGGGTCTGCTTCAGGTAGGCTGCAGTCTTGGGCCCCACCCCCCAGAGCACCTGCACGGGCAGCGGGCGCAGGCGCTCCTCGACCTCCTCTGCAGAGATCATCGTCAGGCCTTCGGGTTTTTGCAGGTTGGCAGCGATCTTGGCCACCAGCTTGTTGGGGCCGATCCCGATGGAGGCGGTGAGGCCCAGCTCCGCGCGGATCCGCGCCTGGATCTCCCGGGCGAGCGCCAGGGGGTCCTCGGTCCGGTGGGAGCAGTCCAGGAAGGCCTCGTCCAGGCTGACCGGCTCGACGAGCGGCGTGTACTCGCGCAGGAGGGCCATCAGCCGGGCGGAGTAGGCGCGGTACGTCTCGAAGTCCACCGGCAGGAAGACGGCGTGGGGGCAGGCGCGCAGGGCGTGGCGCAGGGGCATGGCCGAGCGGATGCCGTACCGGCGCGCCTCGTAGGAGGCGGTGGAGACCACGCCGCGCTTGCGCGGGTCGCCGTCCCCGCCGACGACCACCGGCCGGCCGCGGAGCTCCGGGCGGCGCAGCTGCTCGATGGCCGCGAAGAACGCGTCCATGTCGACGTGGAGGATCAGCCGCCCCACAGGCTGAGCATAGCGCCCCCGGCGGGGGATGTCGTGGCGCCGAACCCGCGGGGGGCCAGGGGGAGGGTCGGATGTTCCGGCTGGACGGACGGCGTGCCCTGGTGACCGGCGGGACCTCGGGGATCGGCGAGGCGGTGGCGCGCACGCTGCTGGGGGCCGGTGCCCGCGTGGTCATCGCCGCCCGGGACCCGGCGCGGGGCCAGGCGGTGCGGGACGCGCTCGCGGCGCTCGGGGAGGTGCACTTCCTCCCCGCCGACGTCGGCAGTGAGCCCTCGGTGGAGGCCCTCGTGGCCGGGACGGTCGACCGCCTGGGCGGGCTCGATGTCCTGGTGAACAACGCCGGCGCCATCGACCGCACCCCGCTGCACGCGCTGGACCTGGCGCGGTGGGAGGGGGTGCTGCGGACGAACCTGACGGGGTGCTACCTGGTCTCCCGCCACGCCCTCCCCCACCTGCGCGCCCGCGGCGGTGCGGTCGTGAACGTCGCGTCCTACCTGGCCTTCCGGGCGGGGAGCGGGCTGACGGTGGCCTACAATGCCGCCAAGGCGGGGATCGTCGCCCTCACGCGCACGATGGCCGTGGCCTACGGACCGGAGGGGGTGCGGGTGAACGCGGTCTGCCCGGCCTTCGTGCCGACCGCCCTCAACCGGGACCTGTGGGAGCGCTGCACGGCGGAGGACTGGGAACGCCTCACCCAGGCCTACCCGCTGCGGCGGGTGGGGACGCCCGAGGACGTGGCCCACGCCGTCCTCTTCCTGGCGTCCGACGAGGCGGGGTGGATCACCGGCGTGGCCCTGATGGTGGACGGCGGCCTGACGGCACGCTGACCAGGGCCGCCAGGCGCACTGCGGCGGTGCCGGGTGAGGGCACGGACGTCGAGGCGCAGGGCGAGGCCATCACCCACTACGCCGAAGGCCTCCGCCGGCAGGGGCGCATGTTCGAGGCGCTGCGCCTAGTCCGCCGGACGATGTGGCGGCGCCGGGCGCCGGTCTTCCGCACGCCGCGTACCGGACGGGCGCCGCTTGCGGGTGCGTGGCTGATCGAGAGCCGGTGCACGGCGCCGGAGCGTGCAGGTGAGTTCGAGCACTGGTACGACGAGGTCCACATCCCCGACCTGCTGGCCACCGGGCTCTTCCACACCGCCTCCCGCTACGTCGCCGCGTCCGGCGAGGCTAGGGGCGGCGGCGAGGCCCGCTACCTGGCCATGTACGAGACCGGCCGAGCGATCACCGAGGCCGTGAACGCGTTCGCCCGCGAGCACCGGCCCCGGCTGCGCGCGGCCGGACGGCTCAGCGAACTCATCGAGGTGACTTGGCCGGGGGCGTTCCAGCGGCTGCGGTAAGGGCGCGGCTGGTGGCCGGCGCGCGGCGGCGGTGTATGTGGTGGCGGCCGGTGGCCCTGGGGAGCACCGCCATGAGACCTGCCAGTGGCGCGGGAGGTGGCAACGATGAGCCTCAAGGGCGAAGGCACACGCGTGCCCCGGCGGACCGTGACGCTGGAGGCGGGGACGAGCTTCGAGACGGTCCTCGTGACCGGGCGGCACGTGAACCTGATGGTGGCCCATCGCCCGCCCGGGTACCACTCGCGGCCGCACGCCCACGACGCGGAGCAGTTGAACTACGTGCTGGACGGCGAGATGTGGTTCTTCGTGGGGGAGCGCGGGTGGCACCTGCGTCGCGGCGACTTCTTCCGTGTCCCCCGCGGAGCGGTGCACTGGATGTGGGACCGCACGGACCGTCCGCTGGTGCTGGTGGAGGCGCACAGCCCGTCCCTGGCGGACGACCCGCTCTTCGCCGGGGTCGCCGTGCGGCTCTTCGCCGAGGACGAGGAGCCGGCCATCGAGGGGGGTGCGGTGAACACCATGGTCCCGCTCGACCCCACCCCCGTGGAGGCCAGGTACCCCGACCCGGACGGGCCGGGCGAACCCTGACTGACCTGCGGGCCGAGGGGACTCGACGGCGCGGGTGGCCGCCTCAGCCCCGGGAGGGCCCCTTCACGGCCGGTACCCCAGCAGCGGCCAGTAGACGAGGGCGGCGAGCCAGGTGAGGGCGAGCAGCACCATGGTCGCGCCCACCCCGGCCCGCAGGTAGTCGCGCATCGTGTAGGCCTCGAAGCCGAAGGTGATCACCCCCGTGGGGGTCTGGGTGGGCAGCAGGAACCCCGGCCCGGCGGTGAGCACGACCACCATCCCCACCCAGACCGGGTTGAGGCCCCAGCCCCGCGCAAGGGTGAAGGCCAGCGGCAGGGCGACCGCGACCATCCCCAGGTTGTTCACGAACCCCACGCGCACGAGCACGACGAGCGGTGCCAGGACCCCCAGGAGCAGGGCGGGCGCCGGGTCGGCGAGCAGGCCCAGCGTGGTGCGGGTGAGCCAGGCCGCCGCCCCCGACCGCTCCAGCGCGGTGGCCAGCGCCAGCGAGAGGCCGAAGAGGATGACGACGTTCCAGCGGACCGCGGCCAGGGCCCGCTCCCAGGTGAGCACGCGCACACCGGGGAGGAGGAGCAGGGCCGCGCCCAGCATCCCCGCCTGTGGCGTGGTCACCCCCCACCGCGGCCCGACGACCCACAGCAGGATGACCGCTGCGAAGACCGTCAGCACCGCGCGCTCCGCCCGGCTGAGGCCGCCCAGCCGGCGGAGCTCGTCGGCAACGTAGGCCGCCCCGCCGGCCAGCGTCTCCCGGCCCGGGCGGAAGAGCCACAGGAGCCACCACCACTCCGCCACGATGAAGAGGAGCACCACCGGCAGGAAGGCCCCGAGCCAGGCCGGGTACCGCCAGGGGGCGCCGAGCAGGGTCTCGAAGGCGCCGGCGGCGTAAACCGTGGCGCCGGCCGCGGTCATCAGCCCCACGCCCGACATGATCGAGGCGTGCGAGGTGCCGATGAGCATGGCCCGGGCGTACGGCGCGGTCGGGGAGAGCCCCGTGGCCTCGACGATCCCCAGCACGACCGGCAGGATGACCGAGATGCGCCCCGCGGCGGTGGGCACCAGGAAGGCCAGGATGAACGTGGCCACGAGCAGCCAGACGAACTCGGTGCCGAAGCCGGCCACCGCGTCGGCGAAGGGGATGACGCCGAGGAAGGCCAGGGCCAGCACGACGGCCAGCCCGCTCAGTGCGGGGTCCTCCAGGTTGCTGCCCCACAGGACGACGGCGGCGAAGAGAGCGGCCAGCGCGTAGGCACCGGGGCGTGTCAGGCCCGCCGGCAGGGGGAGGAGCGCGGCCAGCACGAACGCGCCGAGCACCGCGCCGGTGACCGCCGCCGCGGCCCAGGGGACGCCCGCCGCCCGGGCGGCGGGGAGGACCGGTGCGTCCGCGCCGCGGCCCGTGGCGCGGGCCTGCGCGGCGAGCCGGTCGCTCACAGGTGCAGGTGCCCGTCCACCAGGAGGGCCTCCCCGTCGAGGCGCAGCGTCGGGCGGAACATCGTCCCGTCCAGGTGGGCGGCGGCGCGCGTGGCGCCTCCCAGGTTGGCGCTCGTCCCGATGCCGATGTGCACCGTGCCGAAGGCGCCGTGGTCGGTCCAGCGCCCGGTGAGGGTGAGGATCTGGGGGTTGAGCCCGATGGCGAGCTGGGCGACGGTGTAGGCGGCGGCGTCCCCCAGCGTCTCCCAGACGCGGCGCAACGCCTCGGCCTCGGGACCGCCCTCCACGCGGACGATCCGCCCGCCCTCCACGGTGCAGACCACCAGGGTGTGCAGCAGCCCCCCCAGCCGCAGGTTGGGGATGGACCCGTCGAAGACCAGCACCCCCTGCGCGGAGCCCTCCACCGGGGCGATGTTGGCCTCGATCCACGGGAAGGCGGAGAACTTGCCCGGCCGGTCGAGCAGGCCGTCATGGGCGTTCCCCTGGCGGCCCCGCAGGTCGAAGGTGCAGTCGGTCCCCGCCGGGGTGGTCAGGTGGGCGGAGCTGGCGGCGGTGAGGCGGTCGGCGACGGCCCGGCACCGCGGGGCCTGGGCGTCGAAGTCCGCCTCGGGGCCGCCGCGTACCAGCATCTGGGGGGAGGTCATGGCCGGGAGCGAGAGGACCCGGGTGCCTTCCGCGCAGGCCCGGTGCACGGCCGCCGAGTGGCTGATGGAGTAGGAGACCGGCAGGAGGGCGACGTCGGCGGCGCGCAGGGCGGTGGCCACGAGCGCGGGCGGCTCGTCGCCGTCGGCCGCGCGGGGCGTCATCACCATGGTGGCCACCTCCGGCGTCACCTCCAGCGCCGCGGCGGCGAGCGCCTCGGCCACCGCCAGGCTCACCGCGTCGGTGTCGGCCACGACGAGGACCCGTTCCTGCGGTCGCACCCGCGCGCACACCCGTATGACCTTGCGGGCGCCTTCCAGCACACCGGCCAGCTGCACGCTCAGCGCCTCCTTCCCCCTCGGTCCCGCCTGCCGGACGCGGGCGTGCGGCCCCGGCGCGGGCCGGCGGCGGACCGACGTCCTCCCATCATGCGGTCCTGCCCGCCCGGTCGGGGGCGGGAGTCGGCCGGCGCCGGAGGAGGGTCGAGAGCAGCAGGGCGGCGGTCACCGCCAGCAGGGCGGCGGCGATGGGCCGCGTGACGAAGATGGCCAGGCTGCCGTGGGAGAGGAGCAGCGACTGGCGCACCGACTCCTCCAGCGTGCGGCCCAGGACCAGGGCCAGCACCAGCGGCGCCGGGGGGTAGTCGAGGACGGTCATGGCGTACCCCACCGCCGCGAAGAGCAGGGCCAGCCACACCTCGAAGAGGTGGTTCTCCAGACTGTAGGTCCCCACGACGGCGATGGCCACGATCGCCGGCATCAGCACCCCCCGGGGGACGCGCAGGACGGCCACGAAGAGCGGGATGGCCACCAGGTTGATGAGCACGAGCAGGAGGTTGCTCACAGGCATGCTGGCGATGACGCCCCAGGCGAAGGCCGGGTGCTGCTCGAAGAGCAGCGGCCCGGGGCGCAGGCCGAAGAGCATCAACCCGCCCAGCATGACGGCCGTGGTGGCCGACCCGGGGAGCCCCAGCGTGAGGAGCGGGACCATCGCTCCCACCGCGGCCGCGTTGTTGGCGCTCTCCGGCGCCGCCACGCCCTCGATGGCGCCCCGGCCGAAGCGGTGCGGATCGCGGGCCACCCGCCGCTCCACCGTATAGGCGATCATCGACGCCGCCGTCGCTCCCGCCCCCGGCAGCATCCCCACCACGAACCCGCTCACCGTCCCGCGCAGGATGGCCCAGCGGCTGGCCACCCAGTCCGCCGCGGTGGGCAGGACTTCCCGCACCCGGAAGGCGGCGCGCACGATCGGGCGCGGGTCGGCGGTGGCCGCCGCGGCCAGGACTTCGGCCAGGCCGAAGAGCCCGATGGCCACCGGCACGAACTGCACCCCGCTCAGCAGCTTCAGCTGCCCGAAGGTGAAGCGGGGCAGGCCGCTGATCAGGTCCACCCCGACCGTGGCCAGCCACAACCCCAGCAGGACCGACGCCGCCCCCTTGAGCCGGTCCCGGCCGGTCAGGTAGACGACCAGGCTGAAGGCCAGCAGGAGCAGGGCGGCGTATTCGGGCGGGCCGAAGGCCAGCGCCACGCGCGTGAGCGGCCCGGCCAGGAACATCAATCCCAGGATGCCGAGCGTGCCGGCGATGAAGGAGCCCACGGCGGCGATCCCCAGCGCGGGGCCGGCGCGGCCCTGGCGGGCCATCGCGTAGCCGTCCAGCGTGGTGATGACCGAGGCGGATTCGCCGGGGATGCGCAACAGCACGGAGGTGATCGTCCCGCCGTACATCGCCCCGTAGTAGATGCCGACGAAGGTGATCATCGCGGCGATGGGGTCGAGGCCGAAGGTCACGGGGAGGAGGATGGCGATGGCGGCCGAGGGCCCGATCCCCGGCAGGACGCCGATGAGCTGGCCGATCAGGACCCCGACCACGGCGGCGAGCAGGTTGACTGACAGGAGGGCGACGCGGACGCCGTCCAGGAGCGGGACGAGGGCCTCCACGGCGGTCAGAGACCCACCGGCCCGCGCGGCAGCGGGACCCCCAGCCAGCGCACGAAGAGGAGGTGGAGGGCGGCCGGGACGAAGAGCGCGGTGCCGGCCGCCCCGAGCCAGCTGCCCCCCATGCGGCGGACGAGGGCCAGGAGCATCACGGTGAGGGCGGGGATCATGCCGAGCGGCGTGACGAGCGCGACACCCGCGGCCGTGATCAGCCCGACCTGGCCCACCCGCACCAGCTCGCCGCGCCCGGGCAGGGGCAGCTCCTGGGGTGCGCGGTCGACGGGGCGGCGGAGGAGCCCCAGCCCGCGCCGGCATGGTGACCACCACCGGGGCGGCGCCGAAGAGGACCGCCGTGGCCGCCAGCAGGTCGGTGATGGTGCGCGGCGCTGTGCGCCGGTGCTCGGAAATTGCATACAATATACGCGCCTGCCCGGGCCTGCTCCTCCTGTCCGGCCGGGGGAGCGCGCTTCGGGCCGGAGGAATCGTCCGGACCCGGCGATCCCGCCCTTACCCCCGGGCCAGACGGGGGAGGAGCTCGGGCAACGACCAGGCCTCGGTGTGGTCCAGCCGCACCGTGACCACCCCGGCCCCGGCCGCGGCCGCCGGCAGCAGCGAGGGCGGCCAGCGGAAGAGGTCGGCCACCTCCGCAGGCGGCGCCGCCCCGGCCAGGCGCAGGTAGGCGCGCAGGATGGCGGCCGCCGCCTCCGCGTCGGTGAGGCGGGCGGCCGCCGCCACCGCGTCGGGCATCCAGCGCGCGAAGGTGTCCCAGATGAAGGCGTAGGCCCCGCGCCCTTCCACCTCGGCCACCTTGGCGATGAGGAAGCGCTCCTGCAGGTCGGCCAGCGCGCGGTGGAAGGCGTGCCCCCGGTCGCCGCGCGGGACGAAGCGGCGGCGCAGGTCCCACGTGGTCAGCGGCCCCCGCCGGGCGATCGCCTCGTAGAGGTCGCGCGCCAGCCGCGAGAGCCGGCCCGCCTCGTAGGCGGCCAGGTGGTCGTCGGGGTCGCCGACGTTCCCGGAGAGCGCGTAGAAGGCCGGCAGCAGCGCGCGGGAGACGAAGGTGGGCTTGCGCCGCAGGACGCGGCCGTAGAAGACGCGCCGGCGCGTGGCCAGCTCCTCTTTCCACCGCCACGCCCACGCCCACATGCGGTCGACGCTGCGCGTGCCGATGACGTCGAAGACCCCCGGGACCGCTCCCGGACCGGCGGTGAAGGCGTAGCAGAACCCCAGCGCGTCGACGAAGCGGGCGCACGCCGCCGCGCTGCGCAGGCGGAAGCGGCGGCGCAGCGCGGACCGGTACCGGGCCACCTGGGCGGGGCGCAGACGCGGTTCGACCACGGGCGCCTCCATGGTACGCTGCGAGAGGTCGCCCCGCACCCCGGGGGGGGGTCGAGCCCGCCCGGGGCGAATCACTGCCATCGCCATGTCGGAGCGCGTCGTCCTGGAACGAGTTCAGACCACCACGCTGGACAACGGCCTACGGGTGCTGGTGGTGGAGCGCCATGCCGCGCCCGTGGCCACCTTCTGGCTGTGGTACGCCGTGGGCAGCCGCAACGAGCAGCCCGGGCGCACCGGCATCTCCCACTGGGTGGAGCACATGCTCTTCAAGGGCACGCCCACCCGGCCCTACGCGGCGCTCACGCGTGCCATCGACCGGCTGGGCGGGCGGTGGAACGCCTTCACCTGGAAGGACTACACCGCCTACCACGAGGTCCTCCCCGCGGAGCACCTCCCCGTGGTCATCGAGATGGAAGCCGACCGCATGCGCAACACGTGCTTCGAGCCGGAGGAGGTGGAGCGCGAGCGCACCGTCATCCTCTCCGAGCGGGAGGGTGCGGAGAACTTCCCGCTCTTCTCCCTGCAGGAGGAGGTGGACGCGCTGGCCTTCAAGGTGCACCCCTACCGCCTCCCCGTCATCGGCTGGAAAGGGGACCTGCGCCGGCTCACCCGCGACGACCTCTACGCCCACTACCGCACCTACTACCACCCCGGGAACGCCCTGGCCGTGGCGGTGGGGGCGTTCGACGCCGAGGCGGTGCTCGAGCAGGTGCGCCGCGCCTTCGACTCCCTCGCCCCGGGCCCGCCGCCCCCGCCGGTGACGGTGGAGGAGCCGCCGCAGGAGGGGGAGCGACGCGTGGTGCTGCAGCGGCCCGGCGGCGCCACGAGCTACGTCCAGGTGGCCTACCACGCGCCGGCGGCGGGCGATCCCGACCTGCCCGCGCTGCTCGTGCTGGACGGGGTGCTCGGCGGCTTCGACGCGGTGCGCGGGGCGGTGGCGCCGGCCCGCTCCTCCCGGCTGTACCGGGCGCTGGTCGACCGCGGGCTGGCCACGGAGGTGGTCTCGTCGGTCGCCGCCTCCTTCGACCCGGGCCTGCTGCGCATCGTGGCCACCGTGCGCAGCGGCGTCCCGGTGGCCACGGTGGAGGCGGCCATCCTGGAGGAGGTGGAGCGGCTGGTGACGACGGAGGTGCTGCCCGAGGAGCTGGCGCGCGTGCGGCGGCAGGCCCGGGCGCAGTTCAGCTACGTGCGCGACGGCGTGCACGCCTTCGCCGGGGCGCTCGGCGCCTACGCCCTCCTCCTCTACCCCGAGGCCTTCTTTGACGTGATGGCCCACGTCGAGCGCGTCACCCCCGCCGACGTGCAGCGGGTGGCCGCGCGGATCTTCGACCCGCGTCGGCGGACGGTGGGGTGGTACGTCCCGGAGGAGGGCGCGGCGGCCGTGCGGCGCGTGGCCGCGCGGGTGGAGGCATGAGCGTCGTCCTGGCCGCCGAGCGCATCCGCCGCGCCGTCCTCCCCGGGGGGCTGCGGCTGCTGGCCGTGGAGCGCCCGGGCAGCGGGATGGTGGCGGCGCACCTCCTGGTCCAGGCGGGCGGGATGCACGACGGGCGGCAGGCCGGCACGGCCCGCTTCGTGGCCAGGACGCTGGAGCGGGGGACGCGGCGGCGCAGCGGGCCGCAGCTGGCCGAGGAGCTCGACGGCCTGGGGGCGACGCTGTCGGTGGTCGCCGCGCTCGAGGTGGTGGCCGTGGTGGGGCGGGCGCTGGCGGAGGACGCCGCGGCCTTCCTCGGCCTGCTGGCCGAGGTCGTCACGCAGCCGGCCTTCCCGCCCGTCGAGGTGGAGAAGGTGCGCGGCGAGCTGCTCACCGAGGTGCGCGTCCACGCCCTCGACACGTGGCACGCCGCCGAGCGGGCCTTCCGCCAGCTGGCCTTCCCGCCGGACCACCCCCACGCCGCCCCGCCCGACGGCGAGGAAGCGGTGCTGCAGGGCCTCGGCGTGGCCGACCTCGCAGCCTTCCACGCCCGCCACTACCGTCCCGACCGGACCATCCTGGCCCTGGTCGGAGACCTGCCCTGGCCCCGGGCCCAGGAGGAGGTGGCGCGCGCCTTCGAGGGATGGGAGGCCGCCGGTGAGGCGGCCGAACCGGTCATCCCCCCGGTGGGCCTCCCTGAGGGCGTGCGGCGCCGCGAGGTGCCGCTCCCCGGCAAGAGCCAGTCGGACATCGTGCTCGGCGGGGTGGGGCCCGCCCGCACCGACCCCGGCTACTACCCGGCGATGATGGCCACCGTGCTGCTGGGACAGCTCGGCATGATGGGCCGGGTGGGCGAGCGGGTGCGGGAGCGGATGGGCCTGGCCTACCACGCCTCCATGGAGCTGCGCGCCGGCCGGCTGCCTGCGCCCTGGTGGGTGCGCGCCGGGGTGAACCCGGCCAACGTGGAGCGGGCCATCGGCGCGATCCTGGAGGAGGTGGCGCGCTTCCAGCAGGACGGACCGGCCCCCGACGAGCTGGCCGACGCGCGCGACTACCTGACCGGGTCGCTGGCGGTCAGGCTGGAGACCCACGGCGGGGTGGCGGCCGTGCTGGCGGAGATCGAGTACTACGGGCTGGGGCTCGACTACCTGGAGCGCTTCCCCGGCATCGTCCGGGGGCTCACCGCCGAGGAGATCCGCGCCGCGGCGGGGGCGTTCCCGCTCGACCGCTACGTGCTGGCCGTGGCCGGGCCGGAGCGATGACCCTGCCGGGACGCACGGTCGGGCTCGTCGGCGGCACCGGACCGTTCGGCCGGGGGTTCGCCCTCCGGGCGGCCGCGGCCGGCTGGGCGGTGGTGATCGGCTCCCGCGATCCGGCCCGCGGCGCGGCGGCGGCCGCGGCGCTGGAGCGTCCGGCGGTGCGCGGGGCGGGCAACGCCGAGGCGGTGCGGGCGGCCGACCTGGTGGTCGTGGCCGTTCCCTGGGAGGCCCACGCCGCCGTCCTGCGCGAGGTCGCCCCGCTGCTGGACGGCCGGCTGGTGCTGGACGTCACGGTGCCGTTCGCGCCCGACGCCCCGGGGGGCCTCGCTCCGGCCGCCGCGCGTGCCTTTGCCGAGGAGACCCAGGCCGCCGCGCCCACCGCCCGCGTGGTGGCCGGCTTCCACACCGTGGCCGCCTCGACGCTGGGGCGCACCGAGCGGCCGCTCGACCAGGACGTCCTCCTGTGCGGGGACGACGCCGGGGCCCGGCGCACCGTCGCCGAGCTGGTCGAGGCCTTCGGCGGCCGGCCGGTGGAGTGCGGGCCGCTGGCGGCCGCGCGCGCCCTCGAGGGGTTCGGGGCGCTGGTGACGGCGCTGGCGGTGCGTCGGCGGCGCGCGGTCGGGGTGCGCCTGACCAACCTGGCGCCGCGCCCCGCCGCGCCGCCCTCCCCACCGGCCTCGTGAGGCCCCTGCCGTGCCGATGCGCAGCCTGACGCTGTGGGCCCTGGAGCCCTTCCCGGAGGTGCGGCCGGGGATGGACCTGGCCGCCCTCATCGCCGACGCCCTGGCCACCTGCGGGATCGTCCCGGCCGACGGCGACGTGCTGGTGGTGGCCCAGAAGGTCGTCTCGAAAGCGGAGGGGCGCATCGCCGACCTGCGCGAGGTCACCCCCGGGCGGGAGGCCCTGGCGCTGGCGGCGGAGACCGGCAAGGACCCGCGCCTGGTGGAGGTGGTCCTGCGGGAGTCGCGCGCCATCAACCGGCGCCGCCCGGGGTTGATCATCGCCGAGCACCGGCTGGGGTTCATCTGCGCCAATGCCGGGGTGGACCACTCCAACGTGGCCGGCAGCGAGGACGTGGTGAGCCTGCTGCCCCTCGACCCCGACCGCTCGGCGGCGGGCCTGCGCGAGGCGATGCGGGCGCGCTTCGGGGTGGACGTGGGCGTGGTGGTGAGCGACAGCCACGGCCGCCCCCACCGGGAGGGGGCGGTGGGCGTGGCCATCGGCCTGGCCGGATTTGCGCCGCTCCTCAGCTACGTGGGACGGCGCGACCGCTACGGCTACGTCCTGCGCACCAGCGTGGAGGCCGTCGCCGACGAGCTGGCCGCGGCGGCGGGGCTGCTGCAGGGGCAGAGCGACGAGGGGACGCCGGTGGTGCTGGTGCGCGGTGCCCGCCTCCCCCCGGGGGACGGCCGCGCGCGCCAGCTGGTGCGGCCGGTGGAGGAGGATCTGTACCGGTGAAGATCGAGCGCATCGTCACCCACGCCCTGGCGGGCCGGCTGGAGCGCCCCATCCTCTTCGCCATGGGCCCGTTCCAGACGTTCGTGGCCACATTGGTGGAGGTGTGGACCGACGACGGGCAGCACGGGGTGGGGGAGTGCATCGCCCGCCGCGCCCCGCGCGTCACCGCCACCGTCGTCGAGGACCTCCTCGCCCCGGTGCTGCTGGGCCGGGATCCGCGCGACGTCGGCGGCCTGTGGGAGGCGATGTTCGGGCAGCTGCGCCGGTGGGGCCACTCGCGCGGCTTCGTCGTCGAGGCCATGAGCGGCGTCGACATCGCCCTGTGGGACCTGCTGGCCCGCGCCGCCGGGGAGCCGCTCTTCCGCGTCCTGCGCGGGGTGGGTCGGGAGCGGGTGCCGGTCTACGCCTCCAAGGTCTACTTCGCCGCCACCGACCACATGGTGGCCGAGGCGGCGGCCCTGGTGCGGCAGGGGCACCGGGCGGTGAAGGTGCAGGTGGGGCGCAGCGAGGCCCAGGGGGGCCTGCGGGCGGACGTGGCCACGGTGCGGGCGATCCGCGAGGCGGTGGGCCCGGAGGTGGCCCTCATGCTCGATGCCAACGGCGCCTACGACGCCGCCACGGCGATCCGCCTGTGCCGGGAGCTGGAGCCGCTGGACATCACCTGGATCGAGGAGCCGGTGCCGCCCGACGACGTCTCGGGGTACGCGCTGGTCCGCCGCAGCCAGGCCATCCCGGTGGCCGGCGGGGAGTCGGAGTTCGGGCTCTTCGGCTTCCGCGACCTGATCGAGCGGCGGGCCATCGACGTGGTCCAGCCCGACATCGCCCGCGTGGGCGGCTTCACCGCGGCCCTGCGGCTGGGCGCCCTCGTCCACGCCTACAACCTGGCCTACGCCCCGCACACCGGCTTCTCCGCCGGCGTGGCCCACCTGGCCTCGCTCCACCTGGCGGCGGCGGTGCCGAACCTGCTGAGCTACGAGGCCATGTTCATCCCCAACCCCCTGCGCGACATCTTCACCACCCCCTTCCCGGAGCCGCGGGAGGGGATGCTGGAGGTCCCCACCGGCCCGGGGCTCGGGCTGGAGGTGGACTGGGAGCGGGTGCGGGCCTTCCGCGTGGCGGGGGCTTGACGCGCTCCGCTGCCCCTCCGGAGCGGGGCACGACGTTGATTACGATGTAGGTGATGTCCTACACCAGGAGGCGTGCACGAGGCCTGTTGCGGTCCCGCAGCGACTTCGCCAACCTGGTGATCTCTCTCGCCCACCCGGAAGGGACGCGGTCATCCTCACCCCGGTGAGGCTCGCGGAGCGCAGCGGCGCATGATCGTCATCGCCACCGGCATCAGCGGCAGCGGCAAGGTGCGCGAGTACGGCGGCGGGCCGGGCTACCTGGTCAGGGTGGTGGCGGACGCCGAGCGCCTGATCGAGGCCGCGCAGCTGGAGGGGCGCTGGACCTCGCCGATCAAGCGGCTGCGATTGGTGGACGTGGGCGACCTGATGCTGCGGCGGGCGCGGGACATGGGGCTGGACATCAGCACGGAGACGATCCTCGACATGGCCCCGGAGGCGCTGCAGCAGCTGCGGGCCGTGGTCCTCACCGAGGTGGTGAACGACCCGGAGCTGTGGGCCCCGGAGGTGGCCACCATCCTGGTCACCCACGCCTGCTTCTGGTGGAAGGGCCACCTCATCCCGGGCCTGGACACCTACTACCTGAAGCTCATCGTCGACGAGACCCGCCGGCGGTGGGCCCAGCCCGTCCCCACCGCCGTCCAGGAGATGCTCCCGGAGCTGCGGCTGGCCCCGCCGGTGCGCCCGGAGGGCATCTTCTACATCACCGTGGTGGACAGCGTCTACCAGATCCACCGCCGCCTGCACGAGACGGCGCAGTGGCGCGGCCAGCTCCCCACGAGCGAGCTGATCATGTGGCAGGAGCAGGAGATCTTCCTCACCCGCATGCTGGCCGCCTACGAGCGGGTGCCGCACTACCTGATCGCCCACGACGAGCCCACCCGCACCCTCATCGACCTCATCTGCTTTAAAAGGCCCCGCATCTACCTGGGCTACCCCATCACCAACCTGAGGCGCCAGGGGTGGTGGCACCTCATCGAGGACGCGCGGGCCTTCGCCCGCCGGCTGCGCGAGCACTTCGTCGTCTTCGACCCGCTCTCGGTGAAGGACGAGGAGGCGGCGGCCTTCGCCCGCATCGGCACGGAGGAGTTCGACGCCCAGTTCTCCCCGGAGCAGCGGGAGGAGATCCGCGCCTGGGCCGGATCGCTGGAGGAGGCGCGGGCGTGGGCGCAGGGGCTGGACGAGCGCACCCGGCTGCTGCTGGGACGGGCCACGGTGGTGCGCGACCTGCGGCTGATCGACCAGAGCGACGTGAACGTCGTCTTCTACCCGACGAGCCAGATGTCGTTCGGGGTCCTCTCCGAGGTCATCCACGCCCACACGACCGGCAAGAAGGTCTACGTCATCTACCCCTTCCCGACGATCTCGCCGTTCCTCGAGTTCTACGCCACGCGGGTGTGGACGCCGCCGGCTGACCGGCCGGCCCCGCGCACCGCGGAGGAGATCGAGGCCTTCATGCTGGAGGCGGCGGCGGACGTGGAGCGCCACCTCCTCCAGGAGTTCGGGCTGGCCTGACCACGGCGGCCCACGACGCCCCCCGTGGCCGCCCCGGGCCTGCCTGGACAGCCCCTCCCGGGCCCTCTGCCACGTCTCGGGCCCCCCTGCCGCTAACGCTGTTAAGCCAATCCCCTTGACAAAATCGGCCCCGCCCCTTTTTAAGAATGGGTGGAGGCCCGGGGGCCCTGGGCGGCTCCCGCCCCCAGGAGTCCCGGCCGGTCACCCAACGCAGGAAAGGAGGTGAACGACGATGCTGGTCCGGCGCACGCCGTTTGAGGAGCTGTTCCGGCTCCAGCGGGACCTGATGAACCTGGTCCAGCGGGTCTTCGGCGAGCGGTCGGAGGCGATCGCGTTCGCTCCGAACTGCGAGGCCTTCTACCGGGACGGGCACCTGGTGGTCCGGGCGGAGCTGGCGGGCGTCGACCCGGCGAGCGTGGACGTCCGGCTGACCGGCTCGACGCTCACGATCGCGGGTGAGCGGCGCGGGCCGGAGGTGCCGGCCGACGACCGCATCTTCGGGGAGATCGCCTACGGGCGCTTCGAGCGGACCCTGGAGCTGCCCGAGGGGCTGAACGCCGAGCAGGTGAAGGCCCGGTGGACGGGCGGCATCCTGGAGATCACCATCCCGGTGGCCCAGGCGGCGCTGCCCAAGAAGGTCCCGGTGGAGCTGGTGCGCGCCTGACGGACGCGACGGGTGGGCCGGCGCGCGTCAGGGGCGCACCCGGTCTGCGTGGTGGCGCGGCGGGGAGCGCACCCCGCCCCGGGCGCTACCCCGTCGCGCCGCTGCCCCTCCCAAGGGGGGCGTTGTCCAGACGACATCTGAGGACAGCGAAGGAGGTGGGAGGCGATGCTGGGTGACCTCGGTCTCGTCATGATCCGTGTCGTGATCGGGGTCCTGTTCATGGGGCACGGGCTGCAGAAGCTCACCCGCTGGTTCGGCGGGTACGGGCTCGCCGGGACGGCGGGCTACATGGAGTCCCTGGGGCTGCGCCCCGGGCGCTTCTGGGCGCTCGTGGCCGGGCTCTGTGAGACGCTCGGCGGGGCGCTCTTCGCCCTCGGGCTCCTCAACCCGGTGGGCTCGGTGCTGATCGGCGCCGTCATGCTCATGGCCATCGCCCGGGCGCACTGGGGCCGCGGGCCGTGGGTGACGAACGGCGGCTGGGAGTACGCCCTGGCCAACCTGACGGTGGTGACGGGCGTGGCGCTGGCCGGCCCCGGGGCCTACGCGGTGGACTCGCTCCTGGGACGGACGCTGCCGGTCGTCCCGATCCTGGTCGCCGGGCTGGCCCTGGCGCTGGTGGTGGTCGTGGGCTCGACGGTCCTCGCGCCCGTGCCGGCACACGGCTCGCAGCAGACCGGCTGATCGGCCGGTGACGATGCGCCGCCGGGGGTCCCCGGCGGCGCCCGGGGTCGAGGCGCGCCCCGATCCCGCCGGTCCCCGCGCGGGCTCGGACGCTTCCCCCCTGCGCCTCCACGCGGCTCCTGCCGCGTGCCCGGCCCGCGCGGGGCCCGCATCCCTCCAACGGGCTGGTCTCCCACCAGCAGCCTTGCCGGTCGGGTGTCCGTCGCCGCGGGGCTCTTCCCGGGGGGCGTGCGGCCGACGAAGATGGGAACAGAGGCCGCGCGCGTGGGCTGCCGTCGGCCCGGCGGCTACGGGCGGCGTGATCGCTCGGTGCTGAGCGGGATGGCGCGATGCCGGCAAACCTGACCCCCGAGTACCTGGCGGCGGAGAAGAAGTGGAAGGCGGCGACGACGCCGCAGGACCGCCTGGCCGCCCTCCAGGAGATGCTCGCCACCATCCCCAAGCACAAGGGGACGGACAAGATGCAGGCGGACATCAAGCGCCGCATCGCGCAGGTCCGCCGGGAGATGCAGCGCAAGGGGGGCACCGCCCGCCAGAAGCCCTTCTACCACGTCGAGCGCGAGGGGGCCGGTCAGGTGGTGCTCGTCGGGCCGCCGAACAGCGGGAAGTCGGCCCTCCTGCGCGCCCTCAGCCGCGCCGAGCCCGAGGTGGCGCCGTATCCGTTCACCACCCGCGTGCCGCTGCCGGGCATGGTCCCCTTCGAGAACGTGCAGATCCAGCTCGTCGACCTGCCCCCGCTCACCCGGGAGTTCAGCGAGGGGTGGCTCTACGCCATCATCCGCACGGCGGATGCGGTCGCGCTCACCCTGAGCCTGGGGGAGGAGGAGGTGCTGGAGCAGGCCGAGACGGCGCTCCGGCTGCTGGAGGAGGCGCGCATCCCCTTGCGCGCGCCGCAGGCGGCGGGCGAGGGGAAGTCCGCCGTGACCGTGGCCACCCATGCGGACGCGCCCGGAGCGGCGGTCCGCCTCGACCTCCTGCGGGAGTTCGTGGGCGGGCGCCTGCCGGTGGTGGCGGTCTCCACCGTCACAGGGGAGGGGCTCGAGGCGCTGCGCCGCGCCCTCTTCGAGAGCCTGGGGGTGATCCGGGTCTACAGCAAGCCGCCGGGCCGCAAGGCCGACCTGAGCGCGCCGTTCATCCTGCGGCGGGGGGCCACGGTACTCGACGCCGCCGAGGCGATCCACAAGGACTTCGCCGCGCAGCTGCGCTACGCGCGGCTGTGGGGCCGGAACGAGTACGCCGGCCAGATGGTCGGGCGCGACCACCTCCTCGAGGACGGCGACATCCTCGAGGTGCACCGGTGAGCGCCGGGGGCACCGGTGAGCGCCGCGCGGTCGCTAGGTGCCGGCGCGGGGCTTCGTGGAGCCGCCGCGGGACTTCGCGGACCCGGCGCAGGGCTTCGTGCACCCGGCGCAGGACTCAGCCCTTGACCAGCTGCGCCTCCCGCGAGACCTCGCGCCCCTCCTCCTCGAGGTTCATCGCCGTGGCCGGGCGAGCGGCCTCGTCGCGCTGCGGCATGCGCTGCCAGAGGTAGAGCACGGCGCCCTGGGGGTCGGCGAAGCCGGCCCACCACCCCATCCCCGGGACCTCCTGCTTCTCCTCGATGATGGTGCCGCGGGCGCGGCGGATCTCCTTGAGCTTCGCGTCGATGTCCTCCACCGCCACGTAGGCCCGCGTCTGCGGCCGCCGGCGGTCCGGCCGGGGGATGGCGCGCTGGACGCGGTAGATGCCGCCGATCGTCTCACCGCCGTCCAGGATCAGCGTGTAGTCACGGTCGAAATCCCGGAACGACCAGCCGAAGAGCTTGCTGTAGAAGGCCTTCGCCCGGCGCAGGTCCACGGCCGGGATCTCGACGTGCACGAACTTCGGCATGGTCTCCCGCCTCCTCTGCCGCGTGTCGTGGATCACCTCCATTGTACCGCCGGGCTGCGCGGGCCCTCGTCGTTGCGGCGCCGGGACGCGCACGCCCTGGCCGGGGCGGCGCCGGGCCGCAACGTCGTTTCGTGGCCGCTGCGGGGGAGCCCCGCCGCAGCGGCAGCAGAGGTCAGCGCTCCTCGCGGGGGACGAGGACCCTGCCGGCGCGGGCGTCCCACACCCCCAGGGCCGTGAGGCGCAGGTCGGGCAGGGAGTCGAAGGAGAGGAAGAAGAGGGTGTAGGTCGGGTCCTCGTGGCGGTAGCCGCGGGCCCGCAGGAAGGCACTCAGCTCCCGCACCCGGGCGGCCAGCCGGGGGAGGGGCTCGGGGGACATCAGCCCGCCGATGGGCAGGGGGAGCTCGAGCCGCACCTGCCCGTCCTCCACCGCCACCACCCCGCCCCCCAGCTCCAGCGCCCGCCGGGCCGCGGCGGCCATGTCGTGCGGATCGTCGCCGGCGACCGCCATCCCCCCGCCCACCGTGTAGGTGCAGGCCAGGCCCCCCAGGCGGTCGGCGAAGCCGCTGAGGAGGGCGCGCGCCACCCACCGCCCGTCCGGGGCGAGGAGGGTCAGCACCTGCACGCCCGGCGGCGGCCCGTCCGACAGGGTGAGGTCGCGCCGCCGGGTGATCACGGCGTTCTGCAGGTGGAGGGCGATGGCCGCACCGCGCGGCGGGGCGAAGAGTGACGGGTCGGGGCGCCAGGTGGGGGCGTAGCGGCGGGGGAAGGCGCTGACCCACTCCGGGGCCTCGATCGGGGCGATGAGGCGGCCCTCCTCGGCCACCAGCCGCCCGCCGGCGATCACCCGCTCGGGGGTGGGGTCGCGCAGGTCCACCAGCACGTTCAGGTCGGCCAGCCGCCCGGGGGCGATCCCGCCCAGCTCCTCGTCGAGGCCGTAGTAAGTGGCCGGGTTGAGGGTGGCCATCTGGTAGGCGGCCACCGGGTCGACGCCGGCGAGCAGCGCCTGGCGGATCACGGCGTCCATGTAGCCGTGGTCGACGACGAAGGTGGCGTCGGGCCCGTCCGGCGTCAGCATCAGCCGGCCGGAGAAGGCGCGCGCGCTGGACGCCACCGCCGCCAGCGCGGGCAGGTCCCCGCGCAGGGAGGAGTGGCGCAGCATGACGTACAGGCCGGCGCGCAGCCGGTCCAGCGCCTGCTCGGCGGTGATGGCCTCGTGGTCGCTGCTCACCCCTGCGGCGACGAGCGCCTGCAGCCGCTCCCACCCCACGCCGGGGGCGTGGCCTTCGACGCGGCGGCCTGCGGCCAGCGCGGCCGCCACGAGCTCGGTGAGACGCGGGTCGCCCGCCTGGAGGAGGGGCCACCGCGTCACCTCCCCGGCGGTGCGCACCGGTTCCAGGTGGAGCAGGCGCTCGAGGCGGTCGGGGGCGAAGCGCTCCGCCTCCTCTGGCAGCGGGGCCTGGGCGTGCAGGCGCAGGAACCAGTAGTAGTGGAAGGGCAGGCGGCTCAGGTCCTGCAGCACCGACTCCAGGCGGGCCGGGTCGGCGTAGACCAGGGGGAAGAGGGTGTCGGCCACCGCGGCCACGGTGCCGCGCGGCAGCACCGCTTCCGCCAGCGTCACCGGCGTGTACATGGCGCCCGGGTGGCAGTGCGGGTCGAAGTAGCCGGGGACGAGGAGGCGGCCGGTCACGTCGAGGACGGTGGTCGGCTCGCCCACCATCGTGCGCCGCCGACCCACGTAGGCCACGCGCCCGCGCGCCACGGCGACGTTGGCCTCCAGCACCTCGCCGGAGTAGACGTTGAGGACGCGGCCGCCGGCCAGGTAGAGGTCGGCCGGGGCCTCGCCCCGCGCCACGGCGGCCAGGGCCCGCAGGTCCTCCGCGGTGCGGGTGGTGCGGCGCACGCTACCGGCCTACCATAGGAGTGCTCACATCCACAGCATGCGCGCGCCCGGGCCGGTCCGGTCGCGGCGCGGCCCGGGGCGGCGGCGCAGGAGGTGATCCAGGTGGAGTTGACCTATTACGGCCATGCCTGTTTCCTCCTGTCCGCGGCAGACGGGACCTCCATCCTCATCGACCCGTTCAACACGGAGTGCGGCTACCCCATCCCCGACGTCGCGCCCACCGCTGTCACCGTCTCCCACGAGCACTTCGACCACAACCACGTGGCCATGGCCAAGGGATCGCCCACGGTGATCCGCGGCCTCGCCCCCGGCGGCGACTGGGCCCGGGTGAACACGGCGGTGGGGGAGGTGCGCATCACCACCGTCCCCACCTACCACGACGCGAGCCGCGGCGCGGAGCGCGGCCGCAACGCGGTCTTCATCTACGAGGTCGAGGGGATGCGCGTCGTCCACCTGGGCGACCTGGGGCACACCCTCGACGCCGACCAGGCCGGGGCGATCGGCCGCCCCGACGTCCTGATGGTCCCGGTCGGCGGCCACTACACCATCGGCCCGGAGGAGGCCACGCAGGTCGTCGAGCAGCTGGCCCCGCGCCTGGTCATCCCCATGCACTACAAGACGCCGGCCACGGCCGGGTGGCCCATCGGCCCGGTGGACCCCTTCCTCAGCGGGAAGCCCAACGTCGCCCACCGCGGCCACACGGTGACGATCCGCCCGGCCGACCTCCCGCCGCAGCGGGCGGTCTGGGTCCTGGCCCACCAGGGGTAGGTCCTGGCCTGCCAGGGGTAGGACGCCGCGCGGGCCTCAGGCGGCCCGCCGCGCTTCCCGTGGGCCGCCGCGCGTCACGCAGCCCGCAGCGGCTTCCTGATGCGCGGGCGCGGTGCCGCGCGTCCCGGCCGCTGCGGGCCGGTCTCCAGGCGCGCCAGGTAGTGGAGGAAGGTGCGCACCCCGAAGCCGGTGGCGCAATCGCGCGGGCGGTAGGGACCCGTCCCTTCCTCGCTCTCCAGGAAGGCCACCGGGGCGATGTCCAGGTGGGCCCAGGGGCGGCCGGCGGTGAACTCGCGCAGGAACGCCGCCGCCTTCTCCGCAGACCCGTAGCGCCCCGCCGAGTTGCGCAGGTCGGCGACGCGCCCGCGCATCGCCTCGGTGTACTCCTCGTACAGCGGCAGCGGCCAGAGCCGCTCCCCGGCGGCGTCGCCGGCCGCGCGCAGCGCCTCCATCAGCCCGGCATCAGTGCCCAGCAGCGCAGCGGCGAACGGGCCCAGGGCGACGTGGGCCCCGCCGGTGAGGGTGGCGATGTCGATGAGCACGTCCGCCCGCTCCGCGGCGTAGGCCAGGGCGTCGGCCAGGACCAGCCGCCCCTCCGCGTCGGTGTTGGTGATCTCCACCGTCCTGCCGTTCATGATCCGCAGGATGTCGCCCGGCTTCATCGCCCCCGGGCCCGGCATGTTCTCGGCCAGCCCGAGCAGGCCCAGCACCCGCACCCGCGGCGCCAGCGCGGGGAGCGCGGTCATCGTGGCGAGGACGGCGGCAGCTCCCGCCATGTCGGACTTCATGGTCTGCATCTGCTCGGCCGTCTTGAGGTCGAGCCCGCCGCTGTCGAAGGTCAGGCCCTTGCCCACGAGGGCCACCGTGCGCCCCGCACCCTGCGGCGCGTAGGTCAGGACGACCAGGCGGGGCTCCTCGCGGCTCCCCCGGGCCACCCCGAGGACTCCCCCCATCCCCAGGCGCGCCATCGCCTCGGGTCCCAGCACCTCCACGCCCAGTCCGCGCTCGCGGGCGCGGCTGGCGGCCAGGTCGGCGAAGCGCGCCGGGGTGAGGTCGCTGGGCGGCTCGTTCACCAGGTCGCGGGCGAAGACCGTCGCTTCGGCGAAGAGGCGCCCCCAGGCCACCCCCTGCTCCACCGCCTCGCGATCCTCCCGGTCGGCGGCCAGGATGTCCGCGCGCCGCACCGGCCGGGGCGGTGCGTTCAGGTACCGGGTGAAGCGGTAGGCGCCGAGCAGGATCCCCTCCACCCGCGCCTGAGTGAGAGCGGCCAGCCGGTCGGCCGGTGCCGCCAGGGGTGCGAAGGCCAAGTGCTGCAGGTGGAGGTCCTGGGCCCGGCGGACGGCCGCGGCCGCAGCCGTCCGCACCCGCTCCCCTTCCAGCTCGGGCCCCGGCCCGAGCCCGGCCACGATCAGGCGCCGGGGGGCGATGCGGCCCTGGGTGTGGATCACCGCCGTCTCGCCGGGGCGGGCGGAGAACGCCTCCTCGTCGAGCGTGCGCCGCAGCTCGCCTCCCAGCGCGCGGTCCAGGTGCGCGGCCGCACCCCCCAGCTCCCGTACACCGGCGAAGACGCCCACCACCAGCGCCTCGCAGGCGTGGCGCCGCGGGTCGGTCGTGAGCACCTGCAGGTGGATCACCGGCCGATCTCCTCCCCCACGCCGCGCTCGCAGGCGCGGTGGTAGACCAGGTGCATGACGGCCACGTCCTCGAGGGCGATGCCCAGCGACTTGAAGAGGGTGATCTCCTCGGGGTCCTGGCGCCCCGGCACCTGCCCGCCCACCACCTCGGCCAGCTCGGCTACCCGGTTCCAGGTGAGCAGCCCCTCCTCGACCGGCACGGTCAGCTCGGCCGCCTCCAGCCGGGCCTGCTCGCGGGAGTCCACGACGATGCGGGCGGCGCGCGTCACCACGCCGGTGTCGATCTCCCGGCGCGGCAGGGCGTTGGCGCCGGCGGCGTTCACGTGCACGCCCGGGCGCAGCCACCCCCCCTGCACCACCGGGTCGCGGGCCGAGGTGATGGTGGTGACGATGTCCGCGTCGCGCACGGCCTCCTCCGGGGAGTCGACGGCCACCACCTGGGCCCCCAGCTCGGCGGTCATCTCCTCGGCGAAGGCCTCGCGCCGCTCCGGCGTGCGGCTGTACGCCTTGACCAGGGCGATGGGGCGCACGCGGGCGATCGCCGCCGCCTGGGAGCGGGCCTGCCACCCCGTGCCGATGAGGCCGAGGGTGCCTGCCTCGGGGCGGGCCAGGTACTTGCTGGCGACGGCACTGGCGGCCCCGGTGCGCAGCTGGCCCAGGGTGTCGGCCTCCATCATCGCCAGCAGCCGGCCGTCGGAGAGGTCGTAGAGCAGGCCGATGAAGCGGCGCCCCCCGCGGGTGGTGGCGTAGGACTTCAGGCCCAGCACCCCCCAGTCGGGCAGGCCCGCCGCCATGACGTGCAGCACCCCGCCCTCGACCTGGACGCGCTGGCGCGGACGGTTGACGGCCCGCCCGGCGGCCGCCTCGGCGAAGGCGCGTTCCACGGTGTCGATGACGTCGTCCAGGGTGACGAGCGAGGCCACGTCGGCCTCGCGGAGGTAGAGCGCCACGGGCTCCAGCATACCATCGCCGTGCGCTCCCGTGGGCCACTGCGGTGCGCACCAGGCGGCCGGCCTGGCCGTGGCCACACGGTGGGTCGGGCCCCACGGGAGGGGTCGACGACCCTTCGCGTCTACCGGGGGCCGGGCCACCCACCGTGGGCGGAATTCGACTGCGGCGGGGTGCGCTTCGCCCTCCACGGTGAGCCACGCCCATCCCGAGCGCTACCGCCCGGGCCGTTCGCTGACGTGTTCGCGGTCAGCCTTCCGCGATCCCGACGGCAACGTCTTCGAACTGCAGCAGGTCCTGGACCGGCTGAATTAGCTTCTCCCCTGGGCCGGCGGGATCGGTGCCCTGAGGGGAGGTGAACTCGGCCTGGGCCGAGTTCGCCTCCCCCGTCCAGGTCGAGGGCCGAGGTTGGCGGCCAGGACCGCCGGGACCCCCCGGCAGCCGACGCCGCAAGTCAGCTGGATGACAGCCCGCGGAGGGAGCGCTCCCGTTCCGGCAGGACGGTGTGCAGGAACCCGTCCAGCGCGGCGCGGCTGGGGTCGGGGGCATCGGCGTAGGCCTGCCAGGCCGCCCGCACCGCCTCGGGGTCGGCGCCCCCCGGCGGGAGGGCCAGCACGAGCGGCGGCTCCTCCCAGCGGGGGACCTCCACCTCCAGGGAGAGGTCGTCGCAGTAGTCCAGGGCCGAGTCGAGGAAGGCGGCAAGGGAGCGCCCGTCGAAGCCCCGGACCCCCAGTTGCCCGCCCGCCGCACCCAACCGGTCGGCGGCGGCGTCCTCGTAGGCGGCCAGCAACGTCCGGGTCAGGGCAGCCAGCGCGGCCAGGGCACGCGTCTGGCTCCAGCGGGCCTGGATGCTGTCCGCCGCCTCCACCTCCGCCCACCGCCCGACCTCGCGCACCCACGCGTCCACCCCGAGGGCGCAGCGGGCGGTGGCGCGGTGCAGCGCGCCGAGGAGGTCGCCGTGCCGGGCCGCCCGGGCCACCAGCGCCACCGCGCCCTCCCGGGCCCTGGCCGCCTGCACCGGGGTGGCGATGCGCGGCATCACCACGGTGCGCGCGAAGAGCTCCTCCACCACGATCGCGGCACTGCCGGGGCGGGCGTAGCGGTCCTCCCGGGTCGCCAGGGCTGCCGCGGCGTGCCCCCGCAGCGCCGGGCCGAGGGTCTGGAAGGCCTGGAGGACCAGCCAGAGAGGCAGGAAGACGAGCGCGCCCCAGACGATCAGCACGAAGACCCAGCGCTCGCCTCCCCGTCCTGTGACCTGCAGGACGGCCATCGTGACCAGGAAGCCCAGGGCACAGCCAGCGGCGAGGAGACGGGTCGCACCCTGCCGGGCGCGGGTGTCGCCCAGGCGCGTGAGCCAGAGGCGCATGGCCCATCCATTCTGCCACGGGGGCGACGCTCCTGTGCCACGGGGGCGACGCTCCTGTGACAGGGGCGCGGCATGATGGTCGGGAGGAGGGAGGCCGGATGCGCATGGTCCTCCTGGGGCTCCTGGCCTGGGTCGCGCAGCTCGCCCTGCCCACCGGGACGTTCGTCGTGGTGCCGGGGGAGAGCCAGGTCACCTTCCACGTGCGGGACAACCGCGGGGGGTTCAGCGGCCAGACCGACCAGGTGAGCGGGACCGTCGTCGTCCGCGCGGCCGACGGCGGCTACACGGCCACCGTCCAGGCCCGGGTGGACGCCCGCACCATCCGCACCGGCGCCTCCCTGCGCGACGCGCAGATGCGCAGCGCCACCTTCCTGCACACCCGCGAGTTTCCGTTCATCCGCTTCGAGGGGACCGCGACCGCCGAGCGGGTGAGCGGGGAGAGCTTCCCGGCGACGCTGCGCGGACGCCTCACCGTGCGCACCGTCAGCCGGGAGGTGGTGATTCCCCTCACCGTCCGCCTGACGGGGGCGGGGTACACGGCGCAGGGCGAGACCACCGTCCGCTTCACGGAGTTCGGCCTGCCGGTCCCGCGCTTCCTCATCTTCGTGGCCGAGGACCTCATCCTCATCCGGATCGCCGCCGTGCTGCGCCCACAGTAGTCCCCGGCGGGGAGGGCAACCCGCCCCTCCAGCGAACTCCCCTGTGGTCCACGGTCCCAGGGGCGGCCGGTTCGCCGCCGGTTCCGCATCGCCGTCCGACCTGGAGGTGACGATGGCCACGGACGCCCGAGCCTACGCCCGAGAGCACCGCGCCCGGTTCCTGGAGGAGCTCAAGGACCTGATCCGCATCCCCACCGTCAGCACGCTCCCGGAGCACCGGCCCGACCTGGAGCGCGCCGCCGCCTGGCTGCGCCACCGCCTGGCCGACCTGGGCTTCAGCGCGCGCGTGATCCCCAGCGGCGAGCACCCCATCGTCTACGGCGAGTGGCTGGGCGCCGAGGGCAAGCCCACGCTGCTGTGCTACGGCCACTACGACGTCCAGCCCCCCGACCCGCTGGAGCTGTGGGAGACGCCGCCCTTCGAGCCCACCGTGCGCGGGGAGGACCTCTACGCGCGGGGCGCGTCGGACGACAAGGGGCAGCTGATGCTGCAGCTCTTCGCCATCGAGTCGCTGCTGCGCGCCACCGGCACCCTGCCCGTGAACGTGAAGGTCTTCATCGAGGGCGAGGAGGAGATCGGCAGCCCGCGGGTCGTGGAGTACGTGCCGCGCCACCGCCGGCAGCTGGCCGCCGACGCGGCGCTGGTCTGCGACGGGCAGTACTGGGCCCCGGGCGTCCCGGCGCTCGTGACCGGGCTGCGCGGGCTGATCTACACGGAGGTCGAGGCGCGGGGCGCGCGCCACGACCTCCACTCCGGCCAGTACGGCGGGGCCGCCCCCAATGCCGTCGAGGCGCTGGCGCGCATCGTCGCCAGCCTGAAGGACCGGCGGGGGCGCGTGACCATCCCCCGCTACTACGCCGCGGTGGAGCCGCCCGCCCCCGAGGAACGGGAGGCCTGGGAGCGCCTGGGGTTCGACGAGCGGGCCTACCTGGCGCACCTCGGGGTGGACGCGGCGCCCGGCGAGGAGGGGTACTCGATCCTCGAGCGGCGGTGGGCCCGTCCCACCCTGGAGGTCCACGGCATCGCCGGCGGCTTCACCGGGCCCGGGGCCAAGACGGTGATCCCGGCCCGCGCCGTGGCGAAGGTCAGCATGCGCCTGGTGCCCCGGCAGCGTCCGGCGACGATCCTGCGTGCCTTCACCCGGCGGGTGCAGGCCCTCACCCCGCCGGGGATCCGGACGGAGGTACGGGCGCTGTCGCTGGGCGATCCCGTGCTGGTCCCGCCGGACGCCCCGCCCGTGCGTCTGGCCGCGCGCGCGCTGGAGGAGGTCGTGGGCCGGCCGCCCGTCTACATGCGCGAGGGGGGCAGCGTCCCGGTGGTGGCCGCCTTCGTGAACGCGCTGAAGGCCCCGGCGGTGCTCATGGGCTTCGGCCTGCCGGACGACAACCTGCACGCCCCCAACGAGAAGTTCCACCTGCCCAACTTCTACCAGGGCATCGAGACGGTGATCCGCTTCCTGGAGCTGCTGGGCAGCGACGGGCTCCCGGGGCGGCCGGCCTGATGCCGTCCGTCGCCGAGACCCGGCAGGAGGTCGTCCACCTCGTCCTGCCGGAGCACGGCAACCTCTACGGCAACCTCTTCGGCGGCCGGATGATGGCCTGGATCGCCTCGGCGGCCACGCTGGTGGCGATGCGGCTGGCCCGTGGCAACGTCGTGCTCGGCAGCATGGACGACCTCGACTTCCTCGCCCCGGTGCGCGTGGGCGACCTGGTGGTCCTGCGGGCGCAGGTCGAGCACGTGGGGCGGGCGTCCATGGAGGTCGGGGTGGAGGTGGAGGCGGAGCAGCCGCGCACGGGGGAGCGGCGCCGCGCCACCACGGCCCACCTGGCCCTCGTGGCCGTGGACGAGGCGGGGCGGCCGCGGCCGGTGGGGGTGGCGGTGGAGCCGGCCACGGCGGAGGAGCGGGTGCTGGCGGAGCGGGCCCGCGCGCGCAAACTGGCGCGGATGCAGCGCCTGGCCGACCGCCGCGAGCGCGCCCGGGACGTGGCCGCCGAGCCGGAAGAGCTGCGCTTCGCCGCCGAGGTCTCCCGCCTGGTCTTCCCCGAGGATGCCGTGGGCGCGAACATGCTCTTCGCCGGGACGCTGCTGCAGCAGCTGGACGAGTGCGCCTCCATCCAGGCCGTGCGCTACGCTCGGGGGCCGGTCGTCACCGCCTCCCTGGACGCCCTCGACTTCTACGCGCCGATCTTCGTGGGGGAGATCGTCACCTACCGCACGGCCATCAACTACGTCGGCCGCACCTCCATGGAGATCGGCGTGAAGGTGCTGGCGGAGAACCCGCGCACGGGGGAGCTGCGCCACACCTGTACCGCCTTCCTCACCGCCGTGCACGTGGGCCCCGACGGGCGGCCGGCACCGCTCCCGCCCTACGAGCCCCAGACGGCGGCAGAACGGCGGCGCTGGCAGGCGGCGGCGGAGCGACGGCAGGCCCGGCAGGCCCGCCTGGCGGGGCTGCGCGGGGGCGGCGGGGCCTCGGAGCCGGAGATCGCCGGGGGGCTGCGGCCAGGGGACCGGGGTATGACCGTACCGTGACGACGCTGCTGGACTACCTCCTCCACCTGGACCGGCACCTGGACGCGCTCCTCCTCACCTACGGGACCTGGACCTACGCCATCGTCTTCCTGGTGGTCTTCGCCGAGACCGGGTTCGTGGCCACGCCCTTCCTGCCGGGCGACTCGCTGCTCTTCGCGCTCGGCACCTTCGCCGCCCGCGGCACCCTCGACCTGGGCGTCCTGCTGGTGGGGCTCGCCGCCGCCGCCATCCTGGGGGACACGGTGAACTACTGGGCCGGCTACCACGTGGGGCCGCGGGTCTTTCGCCAGGAGCGCTCCCGCCTCTTCCGGCGGGAGCACCTGGAGCGGACGCACCGCTTCTACGAGAAGTACGGGGCGGCCACGATCATCCTGGCCCGCTTCGTCCCGGTGGTGCGCACCTTCGCTCCCTTCGTGGCCGGCATCGGCCGGATGACCTACCCCCGCTTCCTCCTCTACAACGTCGTGGGCGGGGTGGCGTGGGTGGGGCTCTTCCTGGTCGGCGGCTACCTCTTCGGCACCCTCCCCTGGGTGGAGCGCAACTTCAGCGTGGCGGTGCTGCTCATCGTGGCGGCCTCCCTGGTCCCCCTGGCCCTGGAGGTGTGGCGGCACCGCCGACCCCGTCCGGCCGGGGTGGGGGAGGAGGCCTGAGGGCCCTCAGCGCCGACGCGACCGGCCCTCGCGGCCCGGGCCTCGCGACCGGGCCGTGACCCGGGCCTGCGACCCGGGCGGCGACCCGGACCGCGACGCGGGCCTTCGACCCGGGCTTCAAGAGGGGAAGTCGCCCTGGCAGGCGAACAAGCCAGGCTGGATCACCTCACGGCAGGGACCCAACGTATCGATCGATTCGTGAGTGCCCCGCCCCGTCCGGGGCGGGGCTGAGGAGGGATCGGTCGGGATGAGAGTGCTCGCGGTCTGTCTGCTCGCGTTCGCGATGCTGGCGGCCGGGGCCGGCGCGGGAGCCGCTCCCGCGCCCGCCCGCGGCGGTACCTTGATCATCGCCGAGGGGAGCGACGCCACCACGCTGGACGGCCACCGCTACACCGACTCGCCCACGGCCGAGCGCATGGAGCACATCTGCGAGACGCTCTTCTGGCTCAGCCCGGAAGGCCGCGTGGAGCCACGGCTGGCCACGGCCTTCACCTTCTCCCCCGACGGGCGCCGGCTGACCATCCGGCTGCGCCCCAACGTGCGCTTCCACGACGGCACGCCCTTCAACGCGCAGGCGGCCAAGTGGAACCTCGACCGGGTGCTCGATCCCGCCACCCGGGCATCGTTCCGATCGCTGATCGACCGGGTGACGCAGGTCGTGGCCCTGGATGCGAACACGCTCGTCCTGCTCACCAACGCTCCGTTCGCCCCACTCGTCCTCAACCTCACCCACGGCGGGGTCTGCATGCAGAGCCCCACCGCCATCGAGCGCCTGGGGCCGGACGAGTACGCCCGCAACCCCGTGGGCACGGGCCCCTACCGCTTCCGGGAGTGGGTCCGCGGCGACCGCATCACCGTGACCCGCTTCGAGGAGTACTGGGGCGAGAAGGGGCACTTCGACGCGATCCAGTGGCGCGTCATCCCCGACGACGGAGCCCGCGTGGCCGCTGTGGAGAGCGGGGCGGTGCACATCGCCAAGCGCGTCCCGCCGCGCGACGTGGAGCGGCTGCGCGCTAACCGGGCGCTGCGGGTGGAGGTGCAGACGAGCCTGCGGACGATCTTCATCGGCTTCAACGTCACCCGCCCGCCCTTCAACAACCGCCGCGTCCGGCAGGCGCTGAACTACGCCATCAACAAGGAGGCGATCGTCCGGGCGATCCTCGGCGGGACGGCACGCGTCTCCGACGCGCCCATCGCGCCCGGTGTGGCCGGCTACGCGAAGATCATGACCTACGAGTACAACGTGGAGCGGGCCCGCCAGCTCCTGGCGGAGGCCGGCTACCCCAACGGCTTCCGGGCCACCCTCCACCACCCGGTGGCGCGCTACATCCGGGACGCCGAGATCGCCGCCGCCGTCCAGGGGCTGCTGCGCCGCGTCGGCGTCGAGGTCGAGCTCGTGCCCATGGACATCGGCTCCCTCGTCGCCTTCACGAACAAGCCCCAGGCCGAGGCCACCCACCAGATGTACATGCTGGGGTGGGGGACGGTCACCGGCGACGCCGACTACGGGCTGTACAACCTCTTCCACTCCAGCCAGTGGCCGCCGGCCGGCTTCAACCGGGGCTTCTACCGGAATCCCCAGGTGGACGCGCTGCTGGACCGGGGCCGCACCACGCTCGACCAGGCGGAGCGGAACCGGATCTACCGGGAGGCCATGGAAATCATCATGGAGGACGCGCCCTGGATCTTCCTCCACAGCGAGTCGCAGGTCACCGCCTACCGGGCCGAGGTGCAGAACGTCTACATGCACCCGGCGGAGCGGTTGGTGGCCATGCAGGGCTTCTTCCGCCGTTGACCCCCGGCGGGCAGCCGCAGGGCTCGGGGGCGGGGGGTGACCCCGCCCCCGCTGGTCTCCGCGGCCTGACAACGGAGATATGTCGTTGTTAGGGAGATGTGGCGGTACATCGTCAAGCGCCTCCTGCTGACCATCCCCGTCCTCTTCGGGGTGGCCTTCGTCGTCTTCGTCATGGTCCGCATCGTGCCGGGCGACCCGGCCCAGATCATGGCCGGGCAGCAGGCCACCCGCGAGCTGGTCGAGGGCATCCGCCGGGACCTGGGGCTCGACCGGCCGCTGCTGGTCCAGTTCGCCGACTTCCTGACCGGGCTGCTGCGGGGAGACCTGGGCCGGTCGGTGCGCTCCCGCGCCCCGGTGACCGAGGAACTGGCCCACCGCATCCCCAACACGCTGCGCCTGGCGGCGGCCGGGATGCTGGTGGCCACCACGGTGGGCGTGACCGCCGGGGTGATCTCGGCCGTCCGCCCCTACTCCCTCGTCGACGCCGTCGTGATGGTCGTGGCGCTCGCCGGGCTCTCCATGCCCATCTACTGGTCCGGCCTCATGCTCATCCTGGTCTTCGCCGTCTGGCTCAACTGGCTGCCCGCGGTGGGGAGCGACTCCCTGGCCCACCTGGTCCTGCCGGCCACGGCGCTGGGCTTCTCCTCGGCGGCCATCATCGCCCGCATGACCCGCTCGGCCATGCTGGAGGTGCTGCGATCCGACTACATCCGCACCGCCCGGGCCAAGGGGCTGGCGGAACGCGTGGTCGTCAACCGGCACGCGTTGCGCAACGCGCTCATCCCGGTCATCACGGTGGTGGGGCTGCAGACGGGGACGCTGCTGAGCGGGGCGGTCCTCACGGAGAGCGTCTTCGCCTGGTCGGGGATCGGCCGGCTCATGGTGGACGCCACGCTGAACCGCGACTACCCGGTCGTGCAGGGCGCGGTCCTGCTCGTGGCCCTCTCCTTCGTCCTGGTGAACCTGGTGGTGGACCTCCTCTACGCCCTGGTGGACCCGCGGATCCGCTATGAGTGACCCCTCCGTGCGGACGGCCCCCGTCGGCCTCCCCGCCGCCGTCGACGCGGTGCCGGCGGTGCGCTGGCGCCGCCTCCCGCGGGGGGCGGTGGTCTGGCGGCAGCTCGTGCGCAACCGGGCCGGGCTGGCCGGGGGGATCATCCTGCTGGTCTTCCTGGTGACGGGGCTGCTGGCGCCGTTGCTGGCCCCCGAGGACCCCTACGAGCCCGCGCTGGAGCGCAGCCTGGAGCCGCCGGGACGGTCGGCGCTGCTCGGTCGGGACGAGCTGGGCCGGGACGTATTGAGCCGCCTGATCTACGGCGCCCGCCTCTCGCTCCTCATCGGGGTGATCGCCGTCGCCATCGGGGTCAGCGCCGGGGTGCCGCTCGGCGCGCTCTCCGGCTACTTCGGCGGCTGGACCGACCTGATCGTGCAGCGGGTGGTGGACGTGATGCTGGCCTTCCCGGGGATCCTGCTGGCCATCATCCTCGTGGCCATCCTGGGGGTGGGGCTCGTGCAGGTGATGGTGGCGGTGGGCACCGTGAGCATCCCCACCTATGCCCGCCTGGTGCGCGGACAGGTCCTCTCGCTGCGGGCGCAGGACTTCGTCGAGGCGGCCCGGGCGCTGGGTGCCACCCCGAGGCGCATCCTGGTCCGCCACATCCTCCCCAACACGCTCGCGGTGATCGTCGTCCAGGCGACGCTGCAGATCGCCGGCGCGATCCTCTCGGCGGCGGCGTTGGGCTTCCTGGGCCTGGGCGCGCAGCCCCCGGCGGCGGAGTGGGGCGCGATGCTGAGCAGCGCGCGCCAGTACCTGCGGCTGGCCCCGCACACCGTGGTCTTCCCGGGGCTGGCCATCATGGTCACGGTGCTGGGCTTCAACCTCCTGGGGGACGCCATCCGCGACGCCCTCGACCCCCGCCTGCGCCTGCCCGGCCCGTGACGGCCGCCCGCCGCCGCCCCGTGACGGCCGCCCGCCGCCCCCGGCGCACCGCCGCCCCGCACCACCCCTCCGGAGGCACGCAGCCAGGTGATGCCTCGCCCCCGCGGGCCGCAGACGCGGCGAAGGCGGCCGTGCGGGAGCGGGTGTGGCGCCTGCTGGAGGACCGCGGGGTGGCCCGCTTTCCCGGCGCGCGCGGTCGCATCCCCAACTTCGTCGGGGCGGAGGCGGCGGCGGAGCGGCTGGCCGCCACGCCCGAATGGCAGGCGGCCCGCGTCGTCAAGGCCAATCCCGACAGCCCGCAGCTGCCCGTGCGGGCCCGGGCGCTGGCCGAGGGCAAGGTGCTCTACATGGCCGTCCCGCGGCTGGCGGCGCCCGCGCCGTTCGTCCACCTGGACCCGCGTCGGCTCGGCGTCGCGCCCCGGCAGGCCGCCTCCATCCGGGGAGCGTTCCGCTGGGGCCGATCCGTGCGGCTGGAGGAGATGGAGCGCATCGACCTGATCGTCTGCGGCAGTGTGGCCGTGGACCGCCGGGGCGCGCGGGTGGGGAAGGGCGGCGGGTACTCCGACCTGGAGTTCGGCCTGCTCGTCACCGCCGGGCTCGTCGACCGGCAGACCGTCATCGCCACGACGGTGCACCCGCTGCAGGTCGTGGATCAGCCCCTGCCGGAGACGGCGCACGACTTCCGCGTCGACCTCATCGTCACGCCGGACGCGGTGATCCGCCCCGCCCGCCCGCGTCGCCCGCGCGGCGTGCTCTGGAGCCACCTCTCACCGGCGCAGATCGCCGTCATCCCCGTCCTGCAGGCCCTGCGGGAGCAGCGGAGGGTGGCGAGGCGGTGATGGCGGCAGCGGGGGCCCCGCAGTGACCACGGGGACGGGTCCGGACGCGACGACGGCAGGAGCGCGCGGACCCCTGGGTCCTGCCGTCCAGGACTGCTACCCGGACGACTTCGCCCACTGCTACGGGTGCGGGCGCCTCAACCCGCAGGGCCATCACCTGAAGACCTACTGGGACGGGCGGGAAAGCCGCACCCGCTTCACCCCGGCGCCGCACCACGTCGCCGTCCCCGGGTTCGTCTACGGCGGGCTCATCGCCTCGCTGTTCGACTGCCACAGCACCGCCACCGCGGCCGCGGCGGCGGCGACGCACGCCGGGCAGCGGCTCGGCGACGGACCCCTGGCGCGCTTCGTCACCGCGTCGCTGCAGGTGGACTACCTCAAGCCGACGCCGCTCGGTCCCGAGCTGGACCTGCGCGGGTGGGCGACGGAGGTCACCGACCGCAAAGTGGTGGTGGAGGCGGAGCTGCGGGCGGCCGGTGTCGTCACGGCTCGGGCCCGCGCGGTGGCGGTGCGCCTGCCCGAGGCGATGGCACGCCCGCCGGGGAGTTCCTGAGGCGCCCGCCGGGCGCCCTCAGTACCGGAAGACCATCGTCACGCGCGCCGTGACGGTGAGCAGCCCGCCCTCCACCGGCATCGGCGCGCCGGGAGCCAGGCGCTCCATCGCCCGGACCGGGACCTCCACGCCCTCCTCGACGATCCGCTCCACGCCCCGAATCTGCACCCCGGCGGCACGGGCGATGGCCTCGGCCTTCTCGCGCGCCTCCCGCACCGCCGCGCCCAGCGCCTCCCGGCGCGCCGCCGACGGGTCCCGCAGCCCGAAGGTGACCCCGAGGATGGTGGTGGCGCCCCCGCGCACCGCCTCGTCGAGGACCCGCCCGGCCAGGGCCAGGTCGGCGACCACCACGCTGAGGGTGTAGACCGCCCGGTAGCCGGCGAGCTGCGGTGCGCCCTCGCGGGGTGTGGTGTAGACCGGGGTGAGCTGCACCCCGGAGGTCCGGACGGCCGACCGCGCCGTGCCCAATCCCGCCAGCCGGGTGATGATGCGCTCGGCGGTGCGCGCCACCGCCGTGGCGGCGTCGGCGGCGGTGGGGCGCTGCACCTCGACGCCCACCTCCACGGTGGCCTGCGTGGGCGGGACCTCCACCTGTCCCGTGCCGTGGGTGACGATCTCGTTGCGGTCGGGGGGCGGGGCCCCTCCCTGCCCGTGGGCCCGCGGGGCCGCTGCGGCCAGGAGCGGCAGCAGGACGAGCACGGTCACGCCCACCAGCCAGGTCCGTCCCATGGTCCTCACCCCTCCGGCGAGCCCCGATGCCTCGCCGCAGGTGAAACGTCCGAGCGGCATCCGGGGTTCATGCGGGCGAGGGCGCGCTCTTGAGCCCGCACCCCCGGGCACGCATGATGGTCAGGAGAACCCGCAGGACGCGAGCCATGGCGCAGCACTCCCGTTCACCACACGGCCACCACCCGGGACGCCCGGCCCGCCCGGCGCACGGCCGGGGGCACGGCCACCTCCACGTCCACGGGATGGTCCACCCGACCATCCTCAGGACGCAGCGCGGGATCCGGGCGATTCAGTGGTCGTTCGTCGGGCTGGTCCTGACCGCCGCCCTGCAGGCAGGCGTCGTCCTCCGCTCCGGCAGTGTCGCCCTGCTGGCCGACACGATCCACAACGCCGCCGATGCGGCCACGGCCATTCCGCTGTGGATCGCCTTCCTGCTGGCCCGCCTCAGGCCGACCCGACGCTTCCCCTACGGCTACGGCCGCGTGGAGGACCTGGCCGGTGTCGCCATCGTCCTCATCATCCTGGTGAGCGCCGTGGTGGCCGCCGCCGAGGCGGTGGACCGCCTGATCCACCCCCGCCCGGTCGCCCACCTCGGTGCGGTCGCGGCGGCCTCGGTCGTCGGGTTCCTGGGCAACGAGGCGGTGGCGCTCTTCCGCATCCGAGTGGGCCGGGAGATCGGCAGCGCGGCGCTGGTCGCCGACGGCTACCACGCCCGGGTGGACGGCTGGACGAGCCTGGCCGTGCTCGTCGGCGCCGTCGGCGTCTGGCTGGGCTACCCGCTGGCCGACCCGCTGGCCGGGCTGGGGATCACCCTGGTGATCCTGGGGGTCGTCTGGCATGCGGGTCGGGCCGTCTTCACCCGGCTGCTCGACGGGGTGGACCCCGAGGTGCTCGAGGCACTGGGCCATGCCGCTGGGCACGTCCCCGGGGTGGTGGCGGTCGCCGACGTGCGCGCCCGCTGGATCGGCCACAGGCTGGAGGCCGAGCTGAACGTCGCGGTCGCGCCCACGCTCGCCGTGGCCGAGGGGCACCGGATCGCCAAGGAGGTGCACCACGCGCTCCTGCACCACGTCCCCTACCTGAGCCGGGCCACGATCCACGTCGATCCCCTGGGGGAGGCCGGGGAGGTCCACCACCGCATCGTCGCCCACGCCCACGACGGGCTGCCGGTGCACTCGCACTGAGACGGGTGCGGGCCGCCGGGAGCGCCGCCTCGGCCGACGGCGCGTCAGCGGCCATGACGGACGCGCGGGTCGATCAGCGGGTAGAGGAGGTCGGCGCGCACGCTCGTCCCGATGACGCAGACGGTGAGGAGGAAGAAGGTGCCCCGGATGACCGGGGAGTCCCGGTTGAGCACCGCCTCGTAGAGGAGCCGCCCCAGCTCCGGGTACGAGAAGACCGTCTCGATCACGGTGGCCCCACTGGCGATGAACCTCAGGGTGTTTGCGTTGACAGGGGGAGGGGGGGTGTTATACTGCTCGCCGTCATGGAAGGCCGGCGCACTGCGCGTCGCCGGGAGCACACCGCTGCTGCGGTTCGGGGGGAGGTGGGACCAGTGGACGCCGTGGGTCACCACTACATCGTCGAGGCCTCCGGCTGCACCCCGGAGGTCATCGGGAGCGTCGAGCGCGTGGAGCAGATCCTGGTGCGTGCCGCCGAGGCGGCCCGGGTCCAGGTCTGGGCGATCTCCTTCCACCGGTTCAACCCGAACGGCGTCTCCGGCGTCGTCGTGATCTCCGAGTCGCACCTCTCCGTGCACACCTGGCCCGAGCTCCGCTACGTGGCGCTGGACATCTTCACCTGCGGGAACGAGGCCAAGCCCGAGGCCGCCGTGGAGTACGCGCTGAAGGAGTTTGGCGCCACGAGCGTCCACATCACCGAGGTGACGCGCGGGCTGGAGGAGGGCGACCGCGTCTTCTTCCACAGCATCGTCACCTGGGAGGAGACGCTGCCGGCCCGCCTCGACGGCGCGCCCTCCAAGCCGCGCCGGACCGCGCGCGTCAACCAGCCGCGCCGGGCCGTGCGCACCTGAGCGCCGCCCACCCCGCGCTCGACCGATGACGGTCCGGCCGCCCGTGCGTCCCGGCTGTCTGCGCGGGTGATGGAGCGCACCTCGCCCGGTCGGGCCGTCCGCCCCGTCTCCACCCGGCTTGCCCCTGCCCTGGCCCTGGCCGTCCCGACGGTCCTGGCGCTGCTGGCGCTCCTCGGCACGCAGACGCTCCCGCTGCGGGCCGCCCCCGGTGCGGGACGCTGGGAGACCCGGGCGCCGATGCTCTCGGAGCGCACCGAGGTGGCGGGCGCCGCGCTGGGCGGGCGGATCGTCGTCATCGGCGGTCTGGTCCCGGGCGGGGTGACGGGGGCGGTGGAGGAGTACGATCCCGCCACGAACACCTGGCGGCCCCGCGCCTCCCTGCCCGTCGCCGTGCACCACGCCGCCGCAGCCGCGGTCGGCGGGCGGCTCTACGTCATCGGCGGGTTCGACGCGCGCTGGACGCCGCTCGCCACCGTCTTCGAGTACGACCCCGCGCAGGACCGCTGGCGGCCGCGCGCGCCGCTGCCGACCCCGCGCGGGGCGCTGGCCGCAGCGGTCGTGGACGGGCGCATCATCGCCGTGGGCGGCGTGGGGCCCGGGGGCGACGTCACGGCCGTCGAGCTGTACGACCCGGGCCAGGACCGGTGGCGGGCGCTCGCCCCCATGGCCGTGGCGCGCGACCACCTGGGGGCCGTGGCGGTGGACGGGAGGGTCTACGCCTTCGGCGGGCGGCGGGGCGGGCGGAACCTGCCGGTCACCGAGGTCTACGACCCGGCCGCCGACACCTGGCGCATGGCGGCACCGATGCCGACGCCGCGCAGCGGGTACGGCGCGGCCGCGGTGGGGCCCCGCGTCTTCGTCATGGGCGGGGAGCTGGGCCGGCCCACCACCTACCCCGAGAACGAGGAGTTCGACACGCGCACGGGGAGCTGGACCGCCCGCGCGCCCATGCCCACGCCGCGCCACGGGCTGGCCGCGGTGGCGCTGGAGGGGCGCGTCTACGCCCTGAGCGGCGGGCCGCGCCCGGGCGGGTCGTTCAGCGGCGCCAACGAGGTCTACGTCCCCGACTGACCCGCAGCGGCCCGTCACGCTCGGCCCCTCGGGTTCGACACGACAGGGGCAGGGTGTGTCCTTGTCTCTGCGTCCTGACGGGGAAGGTGAGCGTAGGCGGACGCGAGGCGCGGATGGCGCGTGCGTGCACATGCTCCGCACCCGCGCGTCGCGGCGTGAGGAGCGCCTGGATGCCTCCCTGGAACACCGGCGAGATCCAGGCGACGGTGGTCCCGTCTCGCGAGGGCTTCACCAGGCGCAGGAGGATGCCCCGAGGCTGGGGAAGCAGGCAGCAGCCATGGCCGTGCCACGCCCCCGGCGTCCCGTCAACCCGCGCCTGAAGGACCCGCTGGCCGACCGGTTCTGCCAGGCGGTGCTCACCCTCACCTCCGTGGAGGAGTGCTACCGGTTCTTCGAGGACGTCGCCACCATCGGCGAGTTCAAGGCGATGGCGCAGCGCCTGGAGATCGCGCGCCTCCTCTTCGAGGGACGGACCTACCAGGAGGTGGCGGCGCGCACCGGGGCCAGCAGCGCCACCATCAGCCGCGTGCGCCGCTTCCTGGAGTACGGCGCCGACGGCTACCGCCTGGTGCTCACCCGTCTGGGTGTGCGCCCGGGGCGGGGCGGCCGCGGGTGAGGCGCCCCCCTGGCCAGGCACTCGAGACCGTGCTCTTCATGATGGCGGCGATCACGACCGCCTCGGCCTCCGCGGCGCTGCTGGGCGGGGGGCTCGGCCTGGCGGCCGCGGCGGTGCTGGGCTACCTGCTCTACCGCGGCACCTACCGGCTGAACCTGCGGGCGTTCTTCAACGTCACCAGCATCCTGCTGCTCCTCTTCGCGGCCGGGTTGCTCGCGCACGGCCTCCACGAGTTCCACGAGGCGTGGTGGGGTGGGCCTACTTCCGCCCGCCCACCCTCCGGGAGTTGCGCCCGACGACGGCGCGCGTCGGCTGACCCTGCCCCACGTCGCGCGGCCCCCTGTCGCCTCCCACGGGACGTCCCGCCCTGTAGCCGCACGGGGTTGACGCGCCGACCGCCGCCGGGGTATCCTCAACGGCAGTTTGCTTCGCTAGCAATTTAACTCGATAAAGAGGTGAAGTTCCGTTGCGCCTGCGCCCCGGCCCCCGCCAGCGCTGGGCCGCGCTCCCCCGCGGCCTGCGCGACCTGGCCCCCGCCGAGGCGGCCCGCCACCTGCGGGTGGTCGGCCGCCTGCGGGCCACCTTCCGCGCCTGGGGCTACCGCGAGGTCCTCACCCCCGCGCTGGAGTACCTGGAGACGCTCGTCCACGGCGGCGGGCCCGGGATCCAGGACCGCCTCTTCAAGGTGGTCGGCCGGCGGGGGGAGCTGCTGGCCCTGCGCCCCGACCTGACCGTCTCCATCGCCCGGCTGGCCGCCACCCGCCTCCTGCCGGACGCTGCCGGGCCGCTGCGCCTGGCCTACGTGGCGCCGGTCTACCGGGAGCAGGAGGAGGGGCGGGGGCGGCTGCGGGAGTTCACGCAGGCCGGGGTCGAGCGCCTGGGCGAGGACGGCGTGGACGCGGACGCCGAGGTGATCGCGCTGGCCGTGGAGGCGCTGCGGCGCGCCGGCATCGCCCGGCCGGTCGTGACGGTGGGCCACATCGGCTTCCTGGACGACGCCCTGGGCGCGCTGCCCCCGGAGACGCGGGACGCGCTCGTGGCCCGGCTCTACCGCAAGCAGTTCGCCGGCATCGAGGCGACGGTCCCCCACCGCCACCTCGGCGCGTTCCTGCGCGAGCTCCCGCTGCTGCAGGGGGGTGACGCCCTGGCGGCGGCGCGGGCGGTGGTGCGCACGGAACGCGGGGAGGCCGCGCTGGCGGGGCTCGAGGCGCTGCTGGGCCGGCTGGAGGAGCACGGCGTGGGCGAGGCGGTGGCGGTCGACCTCAGCATCATCCGGGACTTCAGCTACTACACCGGCGTCGTCTTCGAGGGCTACGGGGCCGGCTCGGGCTACCCGCTGCTCGGCGGCGGGCGGTACGACGGCCTCCTGGCCGCCTTCGGGACCCCTGCCCCGGCCACGGGGTTCGCCCTGGGCGTCGACCGCGTGGTGGCCCTCGTCGCGGACGGCGAGGAGGAGCTGGACGTCCTCATCGCCTGGGCGGGACCGACGGCGCGCGCCTCCGCGTTGCGCCTGGCCCGCGGCCTGCGCGAGACCGGGGCCGCCGTCATCGCCGAGCCGGGCCGCTCCTGGGAGGAGACCCTGGACCGGGCCGGGCGCGAAGGCGCGCGCTGGGTGATGTGGGTGGACGGCGACGGTGCCCGCGTGCGCCGGCTCCGCGGCGACGGTCCCGCCGTCGAGCGGCGCGTGCCGGTGGCGGGAGCCGCCGACGTGGTGGCCGCCGCGGACGCCCACCAGGTGGCCGCGGGTCCGGAGGTGGGGGCGTGGAGCCACTGACGCTGGCCATCCCCACCGGCCGCCTCTTCCCCGAGGCCGTGGCGCTGCTGCAGCGGCTCCGGCTGCTCGACGCCCCGCCGCCCGAGCGCGCCCTCGTCCTGCCGGGGCCGGAGGGCGGGCGCATCCTCGTGGCCAAGCCGCTCGACATCCTCACGTACGTGGAGCACGGCGCGGCCGACGCGGGCATCGTCGGCCAGGACCTGCTGCTCGAGCAGGAGGCCGACGTCTACGAGCTGGCCGACCTGGGGTTCGGCGCCTGCCGGGCCGTGGTGGCGGTGCCGGCCGGCCGGGAGGCGCTGCTCGCCGGCTCGGCCCCGCTGCGCGTGGCCACCCGCTACCCGCGCGTGACGGCGCGGTTCTTCGAGCAGGCCCGCCGTCCGGTGGAGGTCATCGTCCTGCACGGGGCGCTGGAGCTGGCCCCGCAGGTGGGCCTGGCCGACGCCATCGTCGACCTGGTGATGACCGGCCGCACGCTGCGGGCGAACCGCCTGGTCGAGGTGGCCGAGGTCTTCCGCTCCACCGCGCGGCTGGTGGTGAACCGGGTGAGCCTGCGGCTCAAGGCGCCGGGCGTGCGGGCGCTGCTCGAGGCGGTGGCGCCTGCGGTGCAGGCCACATGACCCGGCCGTGCGTGAGCCCCGCGTGAGGCCGCGCCCCGGCGTCCGCCCGGTCCCGCAGCGCGCCCGGCCCCGCCCGGAAGTGGCCGCGCTGCCCCTGTACCGGGTCGCGCAGCACGCGCCGGTGCGGCTCAACCGCAACGAGAGCCCGGCCGACTGGCCGGCCGACCTCAAGCGCGTCGTCCTGGAGCGCGTGGCCGCCCGGGCGTGGCACCGCTACCCGGAGGCCGACGCGGCGGAGGTGCGCGCGGCGCTGGCCCGCCTGGAGGGCCTCGACCCGGAGATGATCCTGGCGACGAACGGCTCCAACGAGGCCATCCTGGGCGTGCTGCTGGCCTTCGCCGCCGGCGGTGCGGTGGTCGTCCCGGTGCCCGGGTACTCGATGGTCCGGGCGTTGGCGGCGAGCGCCGGCGCGCGCCTGGTCGAGGTGCCGCTCCGCCCTGACTTCGCGCTCGACCCCGGGGCAGTGCTGGCGGCCGCGGATGGGGCGGCTTCGGGCGAGACCGCGCCCGTGGTCTTCCTCGCCTCCCCCAACAACCCTACCGGGAACGCCTTCTCCCCAGAGGCCGTGGAGGCGGTGGTGCGCGCCGCCCCCGGGCTCGTGGTGGTCGACGAGGCCTACGCCGCCTTCGCCGGGCGCACGCACCAGCCGCTGCTGGACCGGTACCCGCACGTGGCCCTGCTGCGCACCGCGTCGAAGGCGTTCGCGCTGGCCGGCGCACGGATCGGCTGGATCGTCGCCGACCCGGAGGTCATCGGCGCGGTGCGCCGGGCGTTGCCGCCCTATACGCTGAACGTCTTCTCGCTGGAGGCGGCCCGGGCCGCGGCGGAACGTCCCGACCTCGTGGCCGAGCGGGTGCGGACGGTGGTGGCGGAGCGGGAGCGGCTGGCCGGTGCGCTCCGAGAGGTGCCGGGCGTCACCGTCTTCCCCTCCGACGCCAACTTCCTCCTCGTCCGCACGCCGCTGCCCGCGCCCGAGGTGGCGGCGCGCCTCCTGGCGCACGGGGTGCTGGTGCGCGACGTCTCCGCCTGGCCGGCGCTGACCGGCTGCCTGCGGGTGAGCGTGGGGCAGCCGGAGGAGGACGACCGGTTCGTCGCCGCCCTGCGCCGCGTGCTGGAGGAGGGCGCCTGATGCCGCCCGGAGCGCGCGCGTCGTCAGCGGGCGGCGCGGAGCGCGCCGTGCGGTCGGCGCGCGTGGAGCGCCGCACCGCCGAGACGGCGGTGACCGTGGCGCTCACCCTGGACGGCGCCGGCGAGAGCGTGGTGGCGACCGGAGTGCCCTTCCTCGACCACATGCTCACCGCCCTGGCCCGGCACAGCGGCTTCGACCTGGAGGTCCGGGCGCGGGGCGACCTGGCGGTCGACCCCCACCACACCGTCGAGGACACGGGGATCGTGCTGGGCCAGGCCCTGCGCGAGGCCGTCGGCGCCGGGCACGGGATCGTGCGCTTCGCCTCGCAGCACGTGCCCATGGACGACGCGCTCGTGCTGGCCGCCGTCGACGTGGGCGGCCGCCCCTACCTGCACTACGGGCTGACCGTGCCGCCGCAGCTCCTCGGCACGTTCCCCACCGACCTCGCGCGAGAGTTCTTCCGCGCCTTCACCACGCACGCTGCGGTCACGCTCCACCTGGTGCAGTGGCACGGCGAGAACGCGCACCACGTGCTGGAGGCGGCCTTCAAGGGGACGGGGATCGTCCTGAGACGGGCCACCCGGGTGCGCGGTGAGGCCATCCCCTCGACGAAGGGCGTGCTGTGAGCGCTCCGGGCGTCCCGTCCGTGCCGCAGGCCCCGCGCGTCGGCGTGATCGACTACGGGGCCGGCAACCTCTTCAGCCTGGTGGGCGCGCTCACCCGCGCGGGCGCGGCGGTGACGGTGCTGTCCGCGCCCGCGCCGGAAGCGGGTCCGTGGGCGTTGCTGGTGCTGCCCGGGGTGGGCGCCTTCCCGCCGGCCATGGCGCGTCTCGCCGCCGCCGGGTTTCCGGCCTGGCTGGTGGAGGAGGTGCGGGGGGGCACCCCGCTGCTGGGCGTCTGCCTGGGGATGCAGCTGCTCTTCGAGCGCAGCAGCGAAGGCGGCGGGGCGGAGGGGCTGGGGCTGCTCCCCGGCGAGGTGGTCCGGCTGCCGGCGGGGCTGAAGGTCCCGCACATGGGCTGGAACCGCCTGCGCTGCACGGCCGCGCACCCGTTGCTGGACGGCCTCGAGGGCGCGTGGGCCTACTTCGTCCACAGCTACGTCGTGCGCCCGGCCCGCGCGGAGGATGTCCTGGCCGTCACCGACTACGGCGGCCCCGTGGCGGCGGTGGTGGGCCGTGGAGCGCTCCTCGGGGTGCAGTTCCACCCGGAGAAGAGCGGGGCGACCGGTCGCCGCCTGCTGGAGCGGCTCGTCCGCCTGGCCGCGGCGGGCCGGCCGGGCGGTGAGCCCCGCCGACCGGCGCCCGTGCCATGACCCTCTCCGCGCCGCTCCGCACGTTCGCCGTGATCCCGGCGGTGGACCTGCGCGCCGGCCGCTGCGTCCGCCTCGTCCAGGGGGATCCCGCCCGCGAGCGCGTCTACAGCGACGACCCGGTGGCGGTGGCGCGGACCTGGGCACAGCGGGGCGCGCCCTGGCTGCACGTGGTGGACCTCGATGGCGCCTTCACCGGCCGTCCCGTGCACCGCGACCTCATCGAGGCGATCGCCCGGGCGGTCCCCGTGCCGGTGCAGGCCGGCGGCGGCGTGCGCACGCTCGAGGACGTCGAGCGACTGCTCGCCGCCGGCGTGGCCCGCGTGGTGCTCGGCACGGCCGCCCTGGCCCTGGCCCCTGCGGCGGCGGGTCGGTTCGGCGAGCGCGTCGCTGCGGCCGTGGACGTGCGGGGCGGACGGGCGAGGGTGGACGGGTGGAGGGCCGCCGGGGACGACCCGCTCGACCTGGCCCGGCGGCTGGTCGACGCGGGGATCCGGCGCTTCATCTACACGGCGGTGAGCAGGGACGGGACGCTGGCAGGACCGGACGTGGAGGCCGTTCGGGCCTTCTGCCGGGCTGTGGAGGTCCCCGTCCTGGCGGCCGGTGGCGTGGGCCGCCCCGAGGATCTGGCGGCGCTGGCGGAGGCGGGCGCGGCCGGGGCCATCGTCGGCCGGGCGCTGTACGAGGGACGGGTCGACCTGATGGCCGTCGGAACGGGAACGGCCACGGGAGGACGCGCATGGTAGCCGCGCGCATCATCCCCTGCCTGGACGTGCACGCCGGCCGGGTGGTGAAGGGTGTCCGCTTCGTGAACCTGCGTGACGCCGGCGACCCCGCCGAGCTGGCCGCGCTCTACGACCGGGAGGGGGCGGACGAGGTGGTCTTCCTGGACATCACGGCCTCCGTGGAGGGCCGGGAGACGCTCGAGGCGGCGGTGCGGGCGGCCGCGGTCCGTCTCACCATCCCGCTGACCGTCGGCGGCGGGGTGCGCTCGGTGGAGGACGTGCGGCGGCTCCTGCGGGCGGGCGCGGACAAGGTGGCGGTGAACACGGCGGCGGTGGCCGACCCGGCGCTGGTCGCGGAGGCGGCCGACCGCTTCGGCAGCCAGTGCGTGGTCGTGGCCATCGACGCGAAGCGGCGCGCCGCCGGCGACGGGTGGGAGGTCTACACGCACGGCGGCCGCCGCGCCAGCGGGCGGGACGCGGTGGCGTGGGCGCAGGAGGTGGCCGCGCGCGGCGCCGGGGAGATCCTGCTGACGAGCATCGACCGCGACGGCACCCAGGAGGGCTACGACCTGGCGCTCACGCGCGCCGTCGCCGAGGCCGTGGCGATCCCGGTCATCGCCTCGGGCGGGGCCGGGACCCCCGAGCACTTCCACGCCGTCCTCACCGCGGGCAAGGCCGATGCCGCCCTGGCCGCGTCCATCTTCCACACGGGGGCGGTGCGCATCGACGCGGTGAAGCGCTACCTGGAGGCGCGGGGCGTGGTGGTGCGCCGGGAGACGCCGGCGGCAGGATCGATCCCATGAGCGGGGCGGACGCCGCCGGCAAGCCGCAGCCCGGTCCCATGCCGGTGCGGTCGGTGGAGGAGGGGCGGCCTGCCGGGGACGCGCGGCCTGCCGAGGACGCGCGGACGCGCGCCGTGCAGTTCGGCCCCGACGGTCTCCTGCCGGCCGTCGCGCAGGAGGCGCGCACCGGTCGGGTCCTCATGGTGGCGTGGATGAACGCCGAGGCGCTGGCGCGCACGCTGGCCACCGGGCAGGCCTGGTACTGGAGCCGCCGCCGTGCGGCGCTGTGGCGCAAGGGCGAGACCTCCGGCCACACCCAGGCGGTGCGCGAGGTGCGGGTGGACTGCGACGGCGACGCCCTGCTGTTGCTGGTGGACCAGACCGGCCCCGCCTGCCACACCGGCGAGCCTGCCTGCTTCTTCCGCGCTCCCGATGGTTCGCCCCTCCCCCCGCCGGCGACACCCGGGGGAGCGGCGGACGCGGCCGACATCCTGGACGAGCTCTTCGCGCTGCTCGTGCGCCGCCGCGCCGAGATGCCCGAAGGCTCCTACACCACCGCCCTGCTGCAGGCCGGGCGCGAGCGCATCGGGGCGAAGGTGCGCGAGGAGGCCGAGGAACTCGTGCGCGCGGCCGTCGCCGAGCCCGATGACCGGGTGGCGGAGGAAGCGGCCGACCTCCTCTACCACACCCTGGTGCTGCTGGTCGAGCGCGGTGTGCGCCTGGAGGCGGTGCGCGGGGTGCTGCGGCGCCGCCGCGCCGGGAGGGACGGCCCGTAGGAGCCCTGCGCCCTCGCGGCGAAGGGGGGCCGCGAGCGCATGCCCGTGCAACGCCCCGAGGCCATCCGCGTCGGCTGCTGCGGCTTCCCCCGCCGGCTCGACCTCTACGCCCGGGCGCTGCCGGTGGTGGAAGTGCAGCAGACCTTCTACCGCCCGCCGCGCCCGGCCACGGCGGCGCGGTGGCGCGCGCGCGTCCCGGAGCCCTTCGAGTTCACCCTGAAGGCCTGGCAGCTCATCACCCACCCGCCCACCAGCCCGACCTACCGTCGCCTCGGCCGCGCCATCCCCGAGGCGCACCAGGACCGCTACGGCAGCTTCGCCTCCACCGAGGAGGTGGCCCGGGCCTGGGAGGCGACGCGGGAGATCGCCCGGGTGCTGCGCGCCCGCCTCGTCCTCTTCCAGTGCCCGGCCAGCTTCCTCCCCTCCGACGGCAACGTCGAGCGGCTGCGCCGCTTCTTCGAGCGGGTCGACCGGGACGGCCTGCGCTTCGCCTGGGAGCCCCGCGGTGCGTGGCCGGCTGCCCTCGTGCGCGCGCTGTGCCGCGAGCTGGACCTGATCCACGCGGTGGACCCGTTCGTCGCGTCGCCGGTCGCCGGGCGGCCGCGCTACTACCGGTTGCACGGGCGCGGCGGGTACCGCTATCGCTACACCGACGACGACCTGGCCCTCCTGCGCGCCCGCTGCCGCGGCGAGACGTACGTCCTCTTCAACAACGTGGCCATGTGGGAGGACGCCTGCCGCTTCGCCGCGCTGGTGCGCGGGGGCGAGCCGGCGGCCGCCCGCGCCGGCCGGGGAGCCCGGCGCGTTGGCTGAGGCGCGATCCGTCTCGGTGCTCGGCCTCGGGCTGATGGGGGCGGCCGATCGCCCGGCGGTTGCTGGGAGCCGGCTACCGGGTGGCGGGGTGGAACCGGTCGCCGCTCCCGCCCGACCGCGCGGGCGGGATCCCGCTCGTCGCCGACCTCCCGCCGCCGGCGGCCGCAGCGGTGTGCCTGCTCGTCCTGGCGGACAGCGAGGCGGTGGACGCGGTGCTGGGCCGCCTCAAGCCGCACCTGCGCGCTGGACCCTTAGGCTCTCGCCGCCCGGGCGGCGCTGCGGTCCGCGTCGGCGGCGAGGACCTCCACCAGGTGCTTCGCCCGCCGCCCCGCCCCGTGGGCGATCTGCTGGCGGCAGGAGATGCCCATCGCCACCACCTCCACCTCCGGCGGCAGCGCGCGCACCGCCGGGAGCAGGCGGCGTTCGGCGATGGCCATGGAGAGCGCGTAGTGCTCCCGCTCGTAGCCGAAGGCGCCGGCCATCCCGCAGCACCCGGCGTCCACCACGTCCACCGTGAACCCCGCCGCCCGCAGCACCGCCGCGGCCGGCCCGGTGCCCACCGCCGCCCGCTGGTGGCAGTGCGGGTGGAGCAGCACCCGGCGCCCGTCCCCGACTGTGCCCAGCGCCGCGGGCAGCGCCTCGAGGCGGCGGGCCAACAACTCGTCGATCAGGACGGCGTACGCGGCCAGCGCGCGCGTGTCCTCGCCCGGCAGCAGGTCCGGCACCTCGTCGCGGAAGGTGAGCAGGCAGGAGGGCTCCAGCCCGACGACGGGGATCCCCGCGGCCGCGTAGGGCAGGAGGCGGCGGACGTTGGCTTCGGCGGCGCGGCGCGCCTCCCGCAGCAGCCCCTGGCTGATCATCGGCCGCCCGCAGCACCCCACCGCCGGCACCTCCACCCGGTAGCCCAGGGCCTCCAGCACCTGCACCGCCGCCCGCCCCACCTCGGGGACGGTGAAGCGCGTGAAGGTGTCGGCGAAGAGCGCCACGCGCGGTGCGTCGGGCACCGCCGCCCGGCCGCGGCGCCAGTGCCACCAGCGGTCGAAGGTGGGACGGGCCAGCGGCGGCAGCGGCCGCCGCCGGTCGATCCCCAGGAACCGGTCGAGGGCCCAGCGCACCGGGGCGGAGCGGGCCAGCGCTTCAGCGAGCGGGGCTGCCGCGGCGCCCCATTGGCTCAGGGTGTGGACGTGGGCGAAGAGGCGCGCCCGCAGGGGCGTGCCGTGGGCCTCGTGGTAGCGGGCCAGGAACTCGTACTTCATCTTGGCCAGGTCCACGTTGGCCGGGCACTCCGCCTTGCACCCCTTGCACTCCAGGCAGAGGTCGAGGGCCTCGTACAGCCGGCGCCCGGTGAGCTCCGCGGGCGGCAGCACCCCGGAGAGGACCGCCCGCAGCAGGTTGGCGCGCCCGCGCGTGCTGTGCTCCTCCTCGCGCGTCACCATGTAGGAGGGGCACATGACCCCGTCGGTGGTCTTGCGGCAGGCGCCCACGCCGCTGCACAGCTCCACCGCGGCGGCAAACCCCCCGTCGCGGCTCCAGTCGAAGACGGTGGGGACGGCGATCGTGCGGTACCCGGGGCCGTAGCGCAGGTCCTCGGTCATGGGCGGGGCGTCCACGATCTTGCCGGGGTTCATCAGCCCCTGGGGGTCGAAGGCGCGCTTGATGCGGCGGAAGAGGTCGTAGACCACCGGCCCGAAGTAGCGCTCCAGGAACCAGCCGCGCACCAGCCCGTCCCCGTGCTCGCCGCTCATCGCCCCGCCGAACTCCAGCACCAACTCCCCCACCGCCTCGGCGACGGCGCGCATCGTGGCCACCTGCTGCGCGTCCTTCAGGTTGATGAGCGGCCGGACGTGCAGGCAGCCGACGCTGGCGTGGGCATAGACGGCCGCGCGCAGGCCGTGCGCCTCCAGGACCGCCCGCAGGCGCCGGATGTAGGGGGCCAGGACCGCCGGCGGGACCGCCGTGTCCTCGACGAAGGTGATGGGCTTGGCGTCACCCTTCACCCCCTGCAGCAGCCCCTGGCCGGCCTTGCGCACACGCCAGATGTTGTCCTGCTCGGCCGCCTCCCCGGCGGGCACGACCGCATACCCCATCCCGGCCGCCGCCAGCGCGCGCGTCATGGCGTCGAGGCGCTCCAGCACCTCTTCGCGGCGCTCCCCGCTGAACTCCACGATGAGCAGCGCCTCCGGCTCCCCCTGCACGAAGGTGAGGCGGCGGGCGTACTCCAGCTGCGCGCGGGTCATCTCCAGGATCATGCGGTCGACCAGCTCCACCGCCGAGGGGCCGTGGGGGAGGATGACCTGCGTGGCCTCCAGCGCCTCCAGCAGGTCGGCGAAGTGGACCACGGCCACGGCGGTGTGGCGCGGGCGGGGGACGAGGCGCACCGTGGCCTCGGTGACGACGCCCAGCGTCCCCTCGGAGCCGACGATCAGGCGGGCCAGGTTGAAGGGCCGCAGGAGCAGCTCGGGCAGGTTGTAGCCGGCGACGCGCCGCAGGAGCCTGGGGTAGCGGCGGTCGATCTCGTCGCGGTGCGCCTCGACCAGGCGCAGGACGGTGTCCACCAGCCGCCCCTCGCGGGACGGGCGGGCGCGGACGGCCGCCAGCGCCGCGTCGTCCAGCGGCCCCAGGTGGAGCTCGGTGCCGTCGGCCAACAGCACGCGCAGGCGCTCGACGTGGTCGACCATCTTCCCGTAGACGATGGAGCGGGCGCCCGCGGAGTTGTTGCCGATCATCCCGCCGAGCGTGGCCCGGTTGCTCGTGGCCGTGTCGGGGCCCAGGCGCAGGCCGTAGGGGGCGACGGCCTGGTTCAGGACGTCCTGCACGACGCCGGGCTCGACCCGCGCCCGCCGCTCCGCCGGGTCGACCTCCAGGATGCGGTCCATGTGGCGCGAGCAGTCCAGCACCACGGCCCGCCCCACTGTCTGGCCGGCCAGGCTGGTGCCGGCCCCGCGCGGGAGCACCGGCACGCCGGCGTCGGCGCAGACCCGCAGCGCCGCGGCGATGTCGTCGGCGTCGCGGGGCAGGACCACGCCGATGGGCAGGATCTGGTAGATCGAGGCGTCGGTGCTGTAGAGGACGCGGGAGAAGGCGTCGAAGCGCACCTCCCCGCGGACGGCTTCGCGCAGCCGTCGGGCGAGCATCTCCGCGGTCATGGGTTCGAGCAGGAGATTCGCCGCCGCCGCGGCGGCGTCCCTCCGGGACCGGGCGGAGAAGTCGCGGTCGCGGGCATGGGGCGGCGCAGGCATCGGGCTCGCCATCGTGGAAGGAAGTCGCCCGCCTCCACGGCGGGACCGTGGGCGCGGCCAGCGGGGACGGGACGACCACCGTCTGGTTCACGCTGCGGCCCTCGCCCCCCGGTGCGGCCCCTTCGCTATAATGGGCGGCGTGTCCCTCGCACCGACCCGTCCGGCTCCGCCCGTCCTCCCCGCCACACCACCGCGCACCCCGGACCTCCGCCGCCTGCTCGGGGTGACGGCCAACCACTTCCTCAACGACTTCCACATGAGCTGGCTGGCCCCGCTGCTGCCCCTCGTCGTGGCGCGCTTCGACCTCAGCCTGGCGCTGGCCGGCCTGCTCGGCACGATCCTCAACACCGCGGCCGCCCTGGCCCAGCCCCTCTTCGGCTTCCTCACCGACCGCCTGCGCACCGGCGTGCTCGCCGCCGTGGGGCCGGTGCTGACGGTGGCGGCGATGGCGCTGCTGGGGCTCCTGCCGGCGTACCAGGTGCTCGTGCTCGCGCTCTTCGCCGCCGGCCTCGGCACCGCCGCCTTCCACCCCCAGGGCGCGGCCCTGGCCGGCCACCTGAGCGGCGACCGGCGCGCCGCCGGGCTCTCCATCTTCGTGGCCGGCGGCGAGCTGGCCTACGCGCTGGGGCCCCTGTACATCTCGGCGATCGTGCAGTGGCAGGGCCTGGACGCCACAGGCGTGGCGGCCCTCCCCGGGGTGGTGGCGGCGGCGGCCCTGGCGGTGGCCGTCGCCCGCTGGCCCACGGCCCCGCCGGCGCGGCGCGGCACGCTCGGGTCGGCGCTGGCGCTGGAGCGCCGCACGCTCGTGCTGCTGTGGGCCTACGTGGTCGTCCGCAGCATCGTGACGCTGACGTTCCTGACCTTCCTGCCGCTGCTGCTGCGGCAGCAGGGGGTCTCGCTGGTCATGGGCGGCACGGCCGTCTTCCTCTTCGGGGGCATCGGCGCCATCGGAGGCATCACGGGCGGCATGCTGGCCGACCGGTGGGGCCGGCGGGCCGTGCTCGCGCTCTCCTTCCTGCTGGCGCTGCCGCTGCTCGCGCTCTACCTCCAGGCCCCCGTGGGGTGGCGCCTCGCCCTGCTGCCGGTGGCCGGCGTGATCATCTACCTCTCCGCGCCGGTGACCATCGTCATGGCCCAGGAGGTCCTGCCGCAGCACGCCGGCCTGGCCTCGAGCATCGTCATGGGCCTGGCCTGGGGCGTGGCCGCCCTCACCCTCACCCTCTTCGGTGCCGTCGCCGACGCGGTGGGCCTGCAGCGCACCCTCACCGCCACCCTGGCCCTCCTGGCGCTGGGAGCGCTCACGGTGCCGGGCCTCCCGCGGGGGCGCAGGCGCCAGCGACGGGACGGGGACTCAGAAGGCCAGCCCTGAGGCCACCAGCGCCTCCACGACCAGCCGCTCGAGGAGGCCCAGGACCAGGAACGCCAGGATGGGGGAGATGTCGAGGCCGCCGATGGGGGGGACGAGCCGGCGCAGCGGTTCCAGGATGGGGTCGGTGAGCCGGTAGATCGCCAGCGCCACGGGGTGGTCGACGCCGCGCGGGACGACCCACGACATCACCACCCGGGCCAGCAGCAAGAGGTAGACGAGCCGGAAGAGAAGCTGCACCAGACCGAGCAGTCCCATCGGCTCGGCTACTTCACCTCCCGCCGGCCACTTCCTTTGTCTCCCGGGGGCTGTGTCCCGGGGGCTGAGAAACGCCGGAAGCCCGGGGCATGCCCGGGCTTCCCGGTCGTGGTCCGACAGGTGCGTCTTAGAGCGGGATCACGTTGGCCGCCTGCGGCCCCTTCTTCCCTTCGACGATGTCGAACTGCACCGCCTGGCCTTCCTGCAGGTTCCGGAAGCCGTCGGCCTGAATCGCCGTGTAGTGCACGAAGACGTCCTTGCCGCCTTCCACGGAGATGAAGCCGTAGCCCTTCTCCGCGCTGAACCACTTGACCGTACCAGTTGCCATGGAGACAACCCCTTTCACCTTGTCCCGCCCTGGGCGGGGTGACGTACAGATACTGCGCTGTTGACGTACGGGGACGCCCCGCGCCTTACCTGCCGCGCGGAGTCTAGCACACCCCGGGAGGGAACGCAACGCGCCGTAGGGCCTCAGGCAGGACACCGCGCTGTCTGGCCTCAGCCCTCAGGGCCGCGCCCGCAGCAGCGCCGCTGCGGCGGCCAGCGGGTCCTCACCCCGGGCCACCGCTACGTCGGGGGCGAGCCCGTGATCGCCCAGGTCCCGCCCCTGCGCGGTGAGGACGCGCGCGGTCGTGTACTGCAGGATCGCCCCGTCGGGGAGGCGCCACACGCTCTGCACCAGCGCCTTCCCGTACGTCCGCCGGCCCACCAGCGGGATGCCCGCCTCCTGCAGCGCGGCGGCCAGGATCTCCGCTGCCGACGCCGTGCCGCCGTCGACCAGGACCGCCACGCCGCCCTCGAACCGCCGCGCCGGCAGGACAGGGTAGGGGACGGTCCGCCCGCTGCGGTAGCGCGCCCGCGCCACGGGCCCGGAGGGCAGGAACGGGCCGGCCAGCAGCATGGCGCCCAGGACCGGTCCTCCGCCGTTGCCGCGTAGGTCGAGGATCAGCCCTCGCGTCCCGCGGGCCTGCAGCGCGGTGATGGCCTGCAGGGCCTGACGCGGCACGGCCCCCGCCAGGGTCGGCACGACCAGGTGCGCCAGCCCACCGTCGAGGACGCGGACAGTGACGGTCGGCCGTCCGGGGACCGGCGGGCCCGCAGCCCCGTCCTCGTCGAGCAGCCGGGTGTAGGGATCATGGTACGCCTGCGTCATCCCGCGGATCGCCGCGTGCCCCACCATCAGCGGTGGGAGATGGGGCGCGCCGGCCAGGGCCAGCAGGAAGGCCTGCTGGAACCGCTGCAGGTCCCGGGCCTCGTCGCCGCGCAGGTCGAAGCCGTCTCCCGGACGCCCCGCCTCGCCGACGTCGGCCACCACCGGCGGCGGGACGCGACGCCCCACCCTGACCTGGTGGAAGGCTGCGGCCAGCGCGCGGGTGAGCAGGACCTCGGGGCCAAGCGGCTGCAGGTGCTCGTCGTGGAGGCGGTGGTAGGCCGCCAGGACCGTGGCGAGGGCGGTCTGGGCCTCGGCGGCGGCGGTCGGGTCGGGGAGCGCGAGCGCGGCGACGACGAGGAGCGCGACGACGCAGCAGCGGCGGGACATCGCTCTCGGTCGCATTACTCTTCGCCTGCCCGCCACCGCGCCCCTGCCAGTCGTCGGGGCCTGCTTCGCCGCCGCGCCCCTGCCCGCCGTCGGGCCCGCAGCGTCCATGCACCCTGCGGTCACTTCCCGGCTGTCTCGATGCTGGTTCGAGGGAATTCCCCTGCCCGGTCCGCTCCGCTCCCTCTGTCGGGCGGAGGAGTTAGCCGGTCCCCGGGGCGGGGGAAACTCTTCTCCGGGCGGACCGCCTGTGGCGGACCGCCCGACCCGATGCCAGACCTCAGGGAGGTGTGCGCCATGCGAGTCCTGGCGTCCCTTGTCCTCGCGGCGCTCCTCGTGGGCGCCCTGCTGGTGCAGGGGGCCGCCGCGCAGCAGGTGCCCAACGTCAGCACGCTGGAGCCGTTCAGCCAGCAGACGATGTACATGTCGCTGCCGGGCTACCTGCGCTGGCTGGTCTTCCAGCAGACGGGCAACTGGATCAGCCGGGCCGAGGCGGAGCGGATCGTCCGCCAGCAGGCCGGGCGTTAGGCAAGAGCAGGGCGTGAGGCGAGCCCGGCACCCCCTGCGGGTGCCGGGCCGCGTTGCCTCCTGCACCGCGACCCGGCGGTGGCCGGGTCGCGGCCCCGTGCGATGGGGTGGGTGTCCGGGCGCTCCGGCACCCACCCCGCGCGTTCTCCGCCGTCCGGTCCCGTGGCTGTACGGGTCCGACCGGCTGCGCTACCGTAGTGCCGTCCCCCCAGGGGTGCCGCCTTCCGGTGACGCCCCAATCGTGCGGGCGTGAGGCTGCCGTATGGCGCGCATGCCGGACGTGCTCGAGGCGCGGCTCAACGCCTACCTCGACGGCCTGCTGCCTCCACGCGACCCCTTGCTGGCCGAGCTGGAGGCCCAGGCGCGCGAGGAGCGCATCCCCATCTCCGGCCCCCACGTCGGCCACCTCCTGGCGGCCCTGATCGGGGCGACCCGCCCGGCGCGGGCGCTGGAGGTGGGCACCGCCATCGGCTACGCCGCCATCTGGATGGGCCGCGCGCTGCGCGAGACGGGCGGCCGCCTGCTCACCGTGGAGCTGCGCGAGTCCATGGCGGCGCGGGCACGGCGCAATCTGGCGGCAGCGGGGCTGGCGGAGATCGTGGAGGTGCGCGTGGGCGCCGCCCTCGACGTGCTGCCCCAGCTGGACCCCGGCTTCGGCCTGATCTTCCTGGATGCGGTGAAGGCCGAGTACCCCGCCTACCTCGAGCACGCCCTGCGCCTGACCACGCCGGGCGGGCTCATCCTGGCGGACAACGCCCTCCTCGGGGGCGAGGTCGTCCCCGGTGCGCGTCCGGGGTTCTGGGACGAGGAGGACCGCGAGGGCATCCGCGCGTACAACGCGCGCGCCTTCAGCGATCCCGCGCTGCTCTCCGTGATCCTGCCGCTGCACGACGGGGTGACGCTGAGCCTGCGCCGGTGAGGGAGGCGGCGGCCGCGCGCCATGCCTGAGCTGCCCTTCCTGCAGGTCCTGGTCGAGACGCTGCGGGCACAGGTCGTCGGCCGCCCCGTCACCGGCGTCGCCGTCCTGGCCCCGTCCCTGCTCAAGACCGTGGAACCGCCGCTCGGCAGCGTCGCGGCCGTGCCGCCCCGCCGCCTGGCAGCCGCGCGCCGCCGCGGGAAGCTCCTCCTCCTCGACCTGAGCGGGGGACTGACCCTGATCCTCCACCTGAAACGCGACGGCCGTCTGCTGCTCGCCCCCAGCGCGCGCCGGCCGGCGCGCGACGTCGCCCTCGTGCTGCGGCTGGACGGAGGCGAAGAGGTGCGCCTGGTCGAGCCGGGCCCCAAGAAGCGGGCGGGGCTCTGGGTGCGCCCCACCGCCGAAGCGGAGCGCCTCGAGCCGGTCGCGGCGCTGGGCGTGGAGCCGCTGGAGGCCGCCTTCACCCCCGACGTGCTGAACGCCCTCCTGGACCGGGCGCGCACCCAGGCCAAGCGCTTCCTCACCACGCAGGCGTTCCTGGCCGGCATCGGCAACGCCTACGCCGACGAGATCCTCTGGGAGGCCCGCTGCTCCCCCTTCGCCGCCACCGCCACGCTGGACGGTGCGGCCCGCCGCCGCCTCTACGGGGCCGTCCGCACTGTGCTCGACCGGGCGGTGGAGGCGCACCGCCGCCGCTTTGCCGGCACCTGGCCGCAGCGCGAGCCGCTCGACCTGCTGCGCGTCCACCGCCACGCCCGCGAGCCCTGCCCCCGCTGCGGGACGCTCCTTGCCGCCGTCTACTACGCCGAGCACGAGACGACGTACTGTCCGACCTGCCAGACCGGCGGCAAGGTCTACGCCGATCGCCGCCTCTCCCGCCTCCTGCGCTAGCCGTGCCCGAGCTGCCCGAGGTCGAGACCGCCCGCCGCACCCTGCGCCCCATCCTGGGCCGGCGCATCACGGCGGTGGAGGTGTTGCGGCCGGTGGCGGTGCGCACCCACACCGCCCCGGCCCTGGCGCGGGCGCTGCGCGGGAAGCGCGTGGAGCGCCTGGAGCGGCGGGGGAAGTCGCTCGTCCTGCGCGTGGACGGGCACGCGCTGCGCTTCCACTTCAAGCTCTGGGGCGCGGTGCGGCTGCACCCCCGGCCCCCGACGCCGGACCGGGAGACCGCGCTCCTGCTCACCTTCGATGACGGCAGCGCCCTCGAGTTCCGGGAGCTGCAGCTCAGCGAGATCCACCTGGTGCGGGTGCGGGACCACGAGGTGCCCGGCGTCGAGGAGTTGGGGATCGATCCGCTGAGCCGCGCCTTCACGCGGGCCGCCTTCGAGGCGCGCCTGGCCGGGGCCCGGGGCGCCGTCCGGACGGTCCTCACCGACCAGGCGCGCTTTGCCGGGATCGGCAACCTCTGGGCGCACGAGATCCTGCACCGGGCCGCCCTGGCGCCCCACCGTCCGGTGGAGTCGCTCACCGACGCCGAGCGGGCCGCGCTCTACGAGGCCGTGCGCAGCGTCTTGCGCGAAGCCGTCCGCCTGGGGGGCGAGCCGGACTTCGTCGACGCCCGCGGGCGGCACGGGCGGTTCCCGCTGGCGGTGTACGGCCGGGCGGGCCAGTCCTGCCCGCGCGACGGCACGCCGGTCCGCCAGGGACGCCTGGGTGGTCGTCCCTCGTTCTGGTGTCCGGCCTGTCAGCGGTGAGGGGAACGCGGCCACGGGGCGGATGACCGGGGATGCGGCTGCTCACGCTCCTCTCCGACTTCGGGTCCACCTCGCCCTACCCGGCTGCGATGAAGGCCGTCGTGGCCGCCCGGGTGGAGGTCGTCTTCCTGGACATCACCCACGACGTGCCGCGTCACGACGTCCAGCAGGGCGCCTACCTGCTCGCGGCGGTGGTGCCGTGCTGCCCGCCGGGCACGGTCCACCTGGCCGTGGTGGATCCCGGGGTGGGCACCGCGCGCCGCCCGTTGGTAGTCCAGAGCGGAGGACACCTCTTCGTCGGGCCGGACAACGGGCTGCTGCTCCCCGCGGCGCGCCGCCTGGGGCAGCCGCAGGCCTGGGTTCTCGACCCGGCGGTGGCCCTCCCCGGCGCCTCGGCGACCTTCCACGGCCGGGACCTCTTCGCCCCGGCTGCCGCCCGCCTGCTGGCGGGAGAACCTCCCGACCGCCTGGGCTCGCCGGTCACGGACCTCGTCGACCTCGCCTGGCCTGCCGGACGACGGGAAGGGGAGGACCTGGTCGGCGAGGTCCTCTACAGCGACCCCTTCGGGAACCTGATCACCAGCATCCCCGCGACCCTGCTGCCCCATGCCGGTACCCTCCGCCTGGAGACGCCGGGCGGCGCGCGGGAGGTGGCGGTGCGGCGGACGTACGGCGAGGGGGCGCCCGGAGAGCTGCTCGTGCTGGCGGGCAGCGACGGTCTCGTGGAGATCGCGGTCCGGGAAGGAAGCGCCGCGGCGGCGCTGCGCCTCGGGCCGGGCGCGCCAGTGCGGCTGCGGCCGGTGTAGCGCGCACCCAGGAACACCGGCGGCCCCGGTGCCGTTGCACGGGCGGAGCGCCGGCGCGGGAGCGAGGCGGCGTGACGGTGCTAGAATGGCGCGGGAAGGCCGGGGGCGAGGCGGAGAGGGGCGCGAGAGCGCGTGAACGTGGCTGAGGTCGGCATCCTCGTCGCCTTCGCGGCGGGCGTGCTGGGGTTCCTGTCGCCCTGCATCGTCCCCCTGATCCCCGGGTACGTCTCGTTCGTCTCGGGGGTGGCGCTCCACGACCTGGACCCGCGGGAGCGCCGCCGCCACCTGGCCCGCGTGCTCGCCGCCACGGCCCTCTTCGTCCTGGGGTTTGCCCTGGTGTTCACGGCGCTGGGGGCGTCGGCCTCGGTGATCGGCGGCTTCGTCCTGACCAACCGGGTCTGGTTGAGCCGCGTGGGGGGGATCGTGGTCCTCCTCCTGGGGATGGCGGTGCTGGCCCGTGCGCCGTTCCTCCTGCGGGAGCGGCGGATCCACCTGACCCGCCGCCCCGTTGGCCTGGTGGGGGCGATCCCCGTGGGGATGGCCTTCGGCTTCGCCTGGACACCGTGCGTGGGGCCGGTGCTGGCGGCGGTGCTGACGCTGGCGGCGACGCAGCAGGATGCCGCAACGGGCGCGACGTTGCTCTTCGCGTACGCGCTGGGGCTGGGGTTGCCGTTCCTGGTCGCCGCCACGGCGCTGGTGCTGGCGTTCGACACGCTCGGCGTCCTGCGCCGCCTGACCGGACCGATGACGGCGCTGAGCGGCGCCTTCCTGGTGGTCATGGGGCTGGCGCTGGTGACCGACCTCATGTACACGGTGAACGCCTGGCTGTTCCGGCTGCTCCCCTTCCGGCCGGCGCTGTGACGGGCGGCGGTGTGAGGGGCCGGCCCGGCCGGCGGGATGCCAGCGGCATGATCGAGCCCGTGCGCGGCGCGGAGGCGGCTGCGCTGATGGGAGGAGAGACGTGAAGCGACGGACTGCACCGTGGCAGGTCCTGGCCCTCGTGGTGGTCCTGGCCGCGGGCCTGCTCCTGGCGCCGCACGTCGGCCGGGGGCAGGCTGCGCCCGCCGACGCGGGGCTGGTCCTGGAGGCGCTCGGGGTGCTCGACCAGCACTACGTCGACCCGGTCGACCGCGTGCGACTGCTGAACGCGGCGCTGACCGCCCTGGAGCGCGCGCTGGCGGCCGCCGGCGTGACGGTCACCCTCGAGCCCCTGCCCGCGGGGGCGACCGACAACGAGGCGGACCGCCTCTTCCGCGCCCGCTTCGACACCGCGCAGGCGGCGGCCCAGGGGAAGCTCTCGGCCCAGGCGCTGGCCTACGCGGCCATCCGCGGGATGACCGCCACCTTCAACGACTCGCACACGGGCTTCATGACGCCGGAGCAGTACACCGAGCGTCTGCGCAAGCAGCGCCGCGAGGCCTTCTTCTCCGGCGTCGGCATCGTGCTGCTGCCCAACGAGGGCCGCTTCTACGTGCGGGACGTCATCCCCAACACCCCGGCCCAGCGCGCCGGCGTGCGGCGGTTCGACCGCATCCTGCGCGTCGGGGACGTCGCCACGAGCGGCCTGGAGGTGGACCAGGTGGTGAACCTGATCCGGGGCCCCGAGGGGACGCCCGTGACGCTGACCCTGCAGCGTCCCGGCCGCCCCACGCCGCTCGTCGTGACCGTGGTGCGGGCGCCCATCGAGATGCCCTCGGTCTTCGCCGCGGAGATGGTCCAGCCCGGCGTGGGCTACGTGCAGCTCTACCAGTTCGTCGAGGGGACGACGGCGGAGATGCGGGCGGCGCTGGGGCGGCTGCTGGGGCAGGGGATGCGGGCGCTGGTGCTGGACGTGCGGGGCAACAGCGGCGGCTTCCTCCACGAGCTGCGCGGGACGCTGAACCTGCTGCTCCCCGCCGGACTCCCCATCTACCAGGAGACGACGCGGGGCGGGCAGACGACGGTCGTGCGCACCCGGGCGCCGGCCTTCCTGCCGCGGACCGTGCCCATCGTGGTCCTGGTGGACGAGGGCAGCGCGTCGGCGGCCGAGCTGCTGGCCGCGGCGTTGAAGGAGCACGGGCGGGCCCTGATCGTGGGGACGAAGACGGCCGGCGCCGTGGAGGCGAGCACGCTCTACCGCCTCTCCGACGGCTCGGCGCTCTCGGTGACGATCCTGCGGATGCGCTCGGCGAAGGGCGCGCGGCTGGAGCGCGAGGGCGTCACCCCGCACGTCACCCTGGAGCTCACCGTCGAGGACCTGGAGCGTGGCGTGGACCCGCCGCTGGCGCGGGCGGTGCAGCTCGCCCGGCAGCGGGTGGCCGCCGGCCGGATCCCCACCGTGGCCCAATCTCCCCGACCGTAGCCACGGAGGCCCGCACGATGGCCGTCACCGCGCCCGACGTCACCGCCGAGATCGCCCGGCAGCGGCCCGCGCTGTGCGGGCTGCTGGGGGCGCTCGTGCGCACCGACACGACCAACCCGCCGGGGGACACGCGCCGCGCCGTGGACCTGGTGGCGTCCCGGCTGCGCAGTGCCGGCGTCGACGTCCAGATCCTGGCCGATGAGCCGAAGAAGCCCAACCTGCTCCTGCGGCTCGGCAGCGGCCGGCCGGAGCTGCTCCTCCTCACCCACCTGGACACCGTCCCGCCCGGCGATCCGGGCGCGTGGCGACACCCGCCCTTTGGCGCGCAGCTGGTGGGGACGCGGCTGTATGGGCTCGGCGCCGGCGACCCCAAGGGCTGCGCGGCGGCCATGGTGGTGGCGGTGGAGACGCTGGCGCGCCTGGCCGTCCCGCTCGCCGGTTCGCTGCTCCTCGCCCTCGTCAGCGACGAGGAGGTGGGCGGGGCGCGGGGCACGGAGATGCTGGTCACGCGCGGCTTCCTGCGTCCCGACCGCGTCATCGTGGGGGAGGTGACCAACAACCGCATCGCCATCGCCGAGAAGGGGGTGCTCTGGGTCCGCCTGGTGACGCGCGGGCGCACGGCGCACGGCTCCACGCCCTGGACGGGGGTGAACGCCATCCGCGCGATGGTCCGCGTGCTGGCAGCGCTGGACGCGGAGATCGGGCAGGCGCTGGCCCGGCGCACCCACCCGCTCACGCCGCCGCCCTCGCTGAGCTTCGGGACGATCCGGGGCGGCATCGCCACGAACGTCGTGCCCGACCGGTGCGAGGCCACCATCGACCGCCGGACCCTCCCGGAGGAGAGCCCGCAGGAGGCCCTGGCCGAGATCGACCGCGTGATCGCCCGCCTGCGGTGCGAGGACCCGGACCTGGACGTTACCGTCGAGCCCATCCAGACCGGCCCGCCGGTGGAGACCTCCCCCGAGGCCCCGCTGGTGCGGGCCGCCCAGGAGGCGGCCATTACCCTGGGGTTGGACCCCTCCCCGGTGGGCTACCAGCAGGCCAGCGACGGCCGCTTCTTCAGCGTGCGGGGTGTGGAGACGATCCTCTTCGGCCCCGGCATCCCCGAGCTGGCCCACGCGCCGGACGAGTACGTCGATCTGGACGACGTGATGACCGCCGCGACCTTCTACGCCCAGGTGGCCATCAAGTTGCTGGGGCGGTCCTGACCCCTCGGGGGATGCTGCCGGCGGAACGCCTCCGCGACAAGCTCCTGACCATCGAGGGGAAGGGCTACGGGGCGTACAAGGCCCTGACGGGCGCCTACCGGTTCCCCCGCCACGTCCTCTACGTCGACCACGTCCAGCCCGACCCCTTCGCCCCGCCCTCCCTGCTCCGGGTTCGCGTTGACATGGCCGAGGCCCAGCTCCCACCCGACCTGTGGGCCACGCGGGTCCGACGGGTGGCCCTGGAGGACTTCCTGGCGCGCCGGATGGCCGAGGCGCTGCGGGCGCACGTCCGGCCGCGTCGGGGCGCGGGCCGGTCCGGGCAGGTGACGGTCGACGCCGGGGGGCAGGAGATCCTCGAGCGCACCGCCGTCCGGCTGACGGAGGAGTACGTGGAGGTGCGGCTGGCGGCAGCGCTCCCCGCCGAGGGCCGCCGGCCGCTGCCCAAGGACGCGACGGCCCTCTTCTTCGACGAGCTCCCGCGCGCGCTGGAGGCGGCACTGTCCTGGTCGCGGCTCGATGGGGCGGCGGCCCGCCGACACGTCGAGGTCGCCGAGGACCACGCCGCCCTGCAGGCGGCCCTGCGCGACCACGGCCTCGTGGCCTTCGTCGCCGAGGGCGCCATCCTCCCCCGGGAGAGCGGCGTCTCCGAGCTCCCCCTGCCCGCCCACCGCGCCGTGCCCTTCCGCGCCCCGGAGGGGCTGCGCGTCACCCTGCACGCCCCCAACCGCGGGCCGGTCACGGGCATGGGCATCCCGCGGGGCATCACCCTGGTTGTCGGTGGCGGCTTTCACGGGAAGTCCACCTTGCTCCGCGCCCTCGTCCGCGGCGTCTACCCCCACGTCCCCGGCGACGGGCGGGAGTACGTCGTCACGCTCCCCGAGGCGGTGAAGATCCGGGCGGAAGACGGCCGCCGGATCGCCCGGGTGGACATCAGCCCCTTCATCGGCACCCTGCCCGGCGGGGTGGAGACGACCGCGTTCTCCACCGACAACGCCAGCGGCAGCACGTCGCAGGCCGCCAACATCATGGAGGCGCTCGAGGTGGGTGCGCAGGTCCTCCTGATGGACGAGGACACCTGTGCCACCAACTTCATGATCCGTGACGAGCTGATGCAGCGTCTCGTCCCGAAGGCGCTGGAGCCGATCACCCCCTTCGTCGACCAGGTGCGCCACCTGCGCGACGCCCTGGGCGTGTCGACCATCCTTGTTATCGGCGGGTCGGGCGATTATTTGGGGGTGGCCGACACGGTCATCCTCATGGACCACTTCGTGCCGCGGGTGGTGACGGCGGAGGCGCACCGGCTGGCGGCCGAGCACCGGGACCGACGCACACCGGAGGGACGACCCTTCGGCCCGCCCCGTCCGCGTCTCCCCCTCCCCCAGGGGTTCAACCCCTACCGGGGACGCCGGGTCCGGGTCAACGCCCGGGGGGTGCGGACCATCGTCTTCGGGCGTGACGTCATCGACCTCTCCGCGGTGGAGCAGGTGGTCGACGAGAGCCAGACCCGGGCCATCGGGGACGCCATCTTCTACGCCCTGGAGCAGGAGTACTTCGACGGCACCCGCACCCTGAGCCAGGTGCTGGACGCGCTCATGGCGGACATCGACCGGCGCGGGCTCGAGGTCCTCTCCACCTTCGAGGGCCACCCGGGCGACTACGCGCGGCCGCGGCGGTTCGAGGTGGCCGCGGCCATCAACCGGTTGCGGACGCTCGTCGTGCGCCAGGCCGGGGAGACCGAGGCGGCTGCCCGCGCCGACGCCGCCGAGATGGCCGCGGGCGCGCAGCCCGCGGCAGGCCCGGGGAGCACCGCCCCGGCTGGCGAGGCCCGCCAGGACCGCCCACCCCAGGAGTGAACGGGGCGGAGCGGACAGGGCTCACCCCCGCGCGCTCCTGCGCGGCCGCGAGCCTGAACGTCGCGGACTCCAGGTCCCACGCCCGGAGGCCGTCCCTGGGGCTGGCGCCCAAGGTCGTGGACGCCGTCTTCGACGCAATCGCCCGGCTGCACGCCCAGGGGCGCACCATGCTGCTGGTCGAGCAGAACGCCTACCTCTCCCTCGAGGTGGCGGACCGCGCCTACGTGCTGGAGACCGGGCGGGTCGTCCTGGAGGGGCGGGCGGCGGAGCTGCTCGACCACCCGCACGTCAGGCGCGCCTACCTGGGACGCTGACGCGTGCGCCGGCTGCTGGCCCCGGCATCCGCACGTCGAGGGAGGAGGAACGGACATGGCTCGCACGAGACTGGCCCTGCCCGGCCCGCGGGCGCAGGAACTGCTCCACCGGCGCGACCGGTACGTCCCGCGCGGCGTCGCCACCACCGTCCCGACGGTCGTCAGTCGGGCGGACGGGGCCCGCCTGCAGGACGTGGACGGCCACGAGTTCATCGACTTCGCCGCCGGGATCGGCACGGTGAACGTCGGCCACCGGCCCGCGGCGGTGCTCGAGGCGGTGCGCGCCCAGCTCGACCGCCTCCTCCACACCTGTGCGCACGTCGCCCTGTACGAGCCCTACCTCGACCTGGCCGAACGCCTGGCTGCCGTGACGCCGGGGACCGGGCCGAAGAAGGTCCTCCTGGTGAACAGCGGCGCCGAGGCGGTGGAGAACGCCGTGAAGATCGCGCGGGCCGCCACCGGGCGGCGCGCCGTGGTCTGCTTCGAGTACGCCTTCCACGGCCGGACGCTGCTGGCCCTCAGCCTGACCAGCAAGGTCACGCCTTACAAGTTCGGCTTTGGCCCCTTCGCACCGGAAGTGTACCGGGCGCCCTACTCCTACCCCTACCGCTGCCCGCGGGGTGGAGACCCCGCCGACTGCCCCCTCTGCACCGGTCGGGCCCTGGAGGCGTTCCTGAAGACGCACGTGGACGCCGAGGAGGTGGCGGCGGTGATCGTGGAGCCGGTGGCCGGGGAGGGGGGCTTCGTGGTGCCGCACCCGGCGTTCCTGCCCACGGTGGCGGAGCTCTGCCGCCGCCACGGCATCCTGCTCATCGCCGACGAGATCCAGACCGGCTTCGGCCGTACCGGACGGCTCTTCGCCGTGGAGCACGCCGGCGTCGTGCCCGACCTGCTCGTCCTCTCCAAGTCCCTGGCGGCCGGGTTGCCGCTGGCTGCGGTGGTGGGGCGGGCGGAGGTGATGGACGCGCCGGGGGTCGGGGGTCTGGGAGGCACGTTCGGCGGCAATCCCGTCAGTTGCGCGGCGGCCCTGGCCGTGCTGGACCTGGTCACCGATCCCGCCTTCCTGGAGCGGGCCCGCCACCTGGGCGCGGCCATGCAGGCGCGGCTGGCGGCCATGGCCCGGCGCTTCCCGCTGGTGGGTGAGGCTCGCGGCCTGGGCGCGATGGCAGCCCTCGAGCTGGTGCGCGACCGCGCGACCAAGGAACCGGCCGTCGTGGAGACGGCCCGCGTCCTGCGCGCCTGCCACGAGCGCGGGCTCTTCATTCTCAGGGCCGGCGTCTACGACAACGTGGTCCGGCTCCTGCCGCCGCTCACCATCAGCGACGGCGACCTGGAGACCGGGTTGGAGATCCTGGAGGAGGCGCTGGCGACGGCGAGCTGAGGGGCGTTCGGCGCTCGCGCCCAGCGGGAAGCCGGGCGGGCCGCGGCGAATATCCCTGCTGGGTTCCCCAGGGAGTCGCAGCATGGGGCTGTCGTGCGACCGGGAGGGAGGGTGCCATGCCCCAGACCAAGTTCGTCCTGGACGAGCGCGACCTGCCGACGGCCTGGTACAACGTCCTGGCCGACCTGCCCGTCCCGCTGCCGCCCGTCCTCCACCCGGGGACGAAGCAGCCCATCGGCCCCGACGACCTGACCCCGATCTTCCCCCTGGAGATCATCCGCCAGGAGGTCTCCACCGAGCGCGAGATCCCCATCCCCGAGCCGGTGCGCGACGTCTACCGCCTGTGGCGCCCCACGCCGCTGCACCGGGCCCACCGGCTGGAGCAGGCCCTCCAGACGCCGGCGCACATCTACTACAAGTACGAAGGGGTGAGCCCGGCCGGCAGCCACAAGCCCAACACCGCCGTGGCCCAGGCCTTCTACAACCGGCAGGCCGGCACCCGGCGCCTGACCACGGAGACGGGGGCCGGGCAGTGGGGGTCGGCGCTGGCCCTGGCCTGCCGGCTCTTCGACCTGGCGTGCACGGTCTACATGGTGCGGGTCTCCTACGAGCAGAAGCCCTACCGCCGGGTGATGATGGAGACCTGGGGCGCCGAGGTGGTGCCGAGCCCCAGCCCGCGGACGCGGGCGGGGCGGGACGTCCTGGAGCGCCACCCCGACTCGCCCGGCAGCCTCGGCATCGCCATCAGCGAGGCGGTGGAGGACGCCGCCACCCACGACGACACCAAGTACGCCATCGGCAGCGTGGCCAACCACGTCCTCCTCCACCAGACGGTGATCGGGCTGGAGGCCCGCCGGCAGATGGAGCTGGCCGGGGAGGGGCCGGATGTGGTCATCGGGTGCGTGGGCGGGGGGAGCAACTTCTCCGGCCTCGCCTACCCCTTCCTGCCCGACCGCTTCAGGGGGGCGAAGACGCGCTTCGTGGCCGTGGAGCCCGAGGCCTGCCCCTCGCTCACGCGCGGGCGCTACCTCTACGACTTCGGCGACACCGCCGCCACCACCCCGCTCTTCAAGATGTACACGCTCGGCCACACCTTCGTGCCGCCGGGCATCCACGCCGGCGGGCTGCGCTACCACGGGGACGCGCCGTCGCTGTGCCTGCTCTACGACCACGGGTACATCGAGGCGGCGGCCTACCCGCAGCGCGCCGTCTTCGAGGCGGCGGTGCAGTTCGCCCGCGCCGAGGGGATCGTGCCGGCACCGGAGTCGGCGCACGCCGTCCGCCGCGTCATCGACGAGGCGGTGGAGGCGCGCGAGCGCGGCGAGCGGCGGGTGATCCTCTTCAACCTGAGCGGGCACGGGCACTTCGACCTGCGCGCCTACGAGGAGTTCCTGGCCGGCCGCCTGGAGGACTTCGCCTACCCGCAGGAGGCGGTGGAGGCGGCGATGGCCGCCCTGGCGCCCCTGCAGCCCTGAGGTGCCCGGTCAGCCCAGGAGCCGTCGCACTGCCGCGACCAGGTGCTCGATGTCGGCCGGCTCGTTGTAGGCCTGCACCGACACCCGCAGCAGGCAGCGGTCGGTCCAGCGGAAGACCGGCACCTCGATCCCCTCCGCGCGCAGGCGGTGCTGCGCGGCCTCGGGGTCGGCCACGGGCAAGGCCACGCTGACCATCTGGGCGTACCAGCCCGCATCGTCGGGGCTGAGCGGGGGCAGGCCGGTGAGGGCGGTGATCTCGGCGCGGGCCCGGCGGGCCAGGGCCGTGTCGTCTCCGGCGTCGCCGGGGCTGGACGGGACCGACGCGGGGGGGCGGGAGCGGTCCTCGTGGCGGTCCCACCCCCAGCTGACCACCAGCGGCTCGAGCAGCTCGTGCCGGTCGCGGCGCGCGTAGAGGAACCCGGCACCCTTGGGCGCGCAGAGCCACTTGTGGCAGTTCCCCGCGTAGAAGTCCGGGTCGAGTGCTCGCAGGTCGACGGGGAGCTGGCCCGGCGCGTGCGCACCGTCGACCACGGTGAGGATCCCCGCCGTCCGCGCCCGATGGAGGAGGGCCGCCAGCGGGAAGATCAGGGCGGTGGGCGAGGTGAGGTGGCTACAGGCCAGTACCCGCGTCCGCTCCGTGACGTGGGCCCACACCGCCTCGACCACCTGCTCCGGCGCCTCCACCGGGACTGGCACCCTGGCCCGGACGTAGCGCGCCCCGCGGCGCGCGCAGACGAAGCGCCAGAGGCGGTCCACCGCGCCATACTCGTGGTCGGTCCCCACCACCTCGTCGCCGGGGCGGAGGGGGAGCGAGCGCGCCACGGTGTTGAGCGCGGTGGTCGCGTTGGGCATGTAGACCAGGTCGTCGGGGTCGGCGCCGACGAACGCGGCGAGTGCCGCCCGGGCCTCGCGCATGAGGTCGGGGAAGCGGCGGCCGAGGAACTCCACCGGCTGGGCCTCGAGGTCGCGCTGCCACCGCTGGTAGGCCTCGAAGACGGGCCGCGGGCAGGCGCCGAAGGCCCCGTGGTTCAGGAAGACGACGTCGGAGCGGAGCAGGAAGCGCTGGCGCAGGCTCGCCTGGCGGTCCTGGGGGAGCGGTGTCAGGGCCGGGCCGGGTCCGCGCCGGGCAGGGACGGCGCCGGGCGCTGGCAGTCCGCGCAGACGCCGCGGAAGACCAGGGACTGCTCCGTGATGCAGAAGCCCCGGGCCTGCTCGGGCGGGATCTCCACCGGCCCCACGTTCACGAAGACGTCCAGCACCTTCCCGCAGCGGTCGCAGACCAGGTGGTGGTGGCGGGTCACGGTGGTGCAGAAGCGCTTGCTGCCGGTGCCCAGCTCCAGCGGGCGGACCGCGCCCACCTCCGCGAGCTCCTCCAGGATGGCGTAGACCGTCCGCAGGGAGATCGAGGGCATCACCCGGGCGGCCCGCAGGTGGAGGGTCTCGGCCGTGGGGTGCGTCCCCTCCAGCTCCTCCAGCAGGCGGAAGAGCAGGTCGCGCTGCGGGGTGATGCGCAGTCCGCGCGCCTGGAAGCGCTCCCGCAGCTCGGCCGCCGTCAGCATCCGTGGAGTCCTAACAACGATTGTTCGGCCATTCTGTTGTTCCCAGGTCAACAATTAGGATAGCCTAGCCGCGGCCGGTTCTCCAGCCCGGGCCGGTTCCAGCCCGGGCCGGCTCTCCAGCCCGGCGCCAGGACGGGCGGGCTGGGAAGCGTCGCAGGGAGAGGGAGCCAGGAGGGGGTGGTTAGGCGGTGCGCAGGTTCGGCGGGGCGAGGTGGGCCCGTGTCGCGGTGGTGGGGGGACTGCTCGCGCTGGTCCTGGCCTGGCCGGGGGGACCGGCGGCGGTCCTCGCGCAGGCGCCCACGCTCACCATCTACTCCGGCCGCACCCAGGAGCTGATCGGCCCGCTCCTGCAGCAGTTCAGCCAGAGCACGGGGATCGGGGTGCGGGTCCGCTACGGCGAGACCGCCGAGCTGGCCGCCACCATCCTGGAGGAGGGGCCGAACAGCCCCGCCGACGTCTACATCGCCCAGGACGCCGGGGCGCTCGGCGCGCTGGCCTACGCCGGGCGGCTGCGCCGCCTGCCGGACGGCCTCCTCACCCGGGTGGAGCCGCGCTTCCGGTCGAAGGACGGGCTCTGGGTGGGGGTGAGCGGGCGCGCCCGGGTGGTCGCCCACCACACCCGCCGGCTGCGCCCGGCCGACCTGCCCGACTCGCTGGCCGGCTTCGCCGACCCGCGCTGGCGGGGGCGCATGGGCTGGGCGCCCACCAACGGCTCCTTCCAGGCGCACGTCACCGCACTGCGCCTCCTGTGGGGGACGGAGCGCACCCGGCGGTGGCTGCTGGCGGTGAAGGCCAACGCCCCCCGCGTCTACCGCAACAACACCGCCATCGTGGCCGCCGTCGGCGCCGGCGAGATCGACGTGGGCCTCGTGAACCACTACTACCTCTACCGGTTCCTGGAGGAGCGCGGCGAGGCCTTCCCGGTGCGCAACTACCACTTCCCGGGGCCGGACGCCGGCAACCTGGTAAACGTGGCCGGGGCGGGGATCGTCGACACCTCGCGCCAGAGCGCGGTGGCGGAGCGGCTGATCGCCTTCCTCCTCTCGCCCGAGGCGCAGCGGTACTTCGCCCGCGAGACCTTCGAGTACCCGCTCGTCAGCGGGGTGCCCGCGGACCCGCGCCTCGTGCCGCTCGACCGCATCCGCACGCCGGCCGTGGACCTGAACCACCTGCAGGCGCTGGAGGAGACGCTGCGCCTGCTGCGCGAGACGGGCGTGCTGTGAGGTCGCGGGGAGGCGGTCGGCGACGCCGCTCCTGACCGGCCGGCACGCGCACGTCAGGACCCGGTGCTAGAGCTCCGCGCGCTCGAGCCTGCAGCGGTCGGGCGGGGCCGTCGCCCTGTGGGCGTCCCGCCGCTCGTGGCGGTGCCGGCGGCCGTCGTGGGGGCGGCGGTCCTGCTGCCGGTGGCCTACCTGGTGGTGCGGGCGGCCGGGGCCGGTCCCGAGGTCTGGGAGCTGCTGTGGAGCCCCCGCACCGGCCGGATCCTCCTCCGCTCCCTCCTGCTGGCCGGTGCTGTCACCGCCTCCACGGTCCTGCTGGCCGTCCCCCTGGCCTGGCTGACCACGCGCACCGACCTGCCGGGGGCCCGCCTGTGGCGGGTGGTCACCGCGCTGCCCCTGGTGGTGCCGTCGTACGTCGGCGGATTCGTCGTGGCCACCGCCCTGGGGCCGGCCGGCCTCCTCCAGCAGCTCCTCTACCGCCTAGCCGGGGTCGAGCGCCTCCCCGACGTGTACGGGTTCCCGGGCGCCTGGCTCGTCCTCACCCTCTTCACCTACCCCTACGTCCTGCTGAGCGTGCGGGCCGGGTGGCGCGGGCTCGACCCGGCGCTGGAGGAGGTAGCGCGCACGCTGGGGGAGCGCGGCTGGCGCGCCTTCCGCCGGGCCGTCCTGCCACAGCTGTGGCCGTGGATCCGCGCCGGCGCGCTGCTCGTGGCGCTCTACACCCTCGCCGACTTCGGCGCGGTCTCGATGATGCAGTTCGAGACCTTCACCACCGCCATCTACGTCCAGTACCAGGCGTCCTTCGACCGCCACGGCGCCGCCGCGCTGGCCCTGGTCCTGGTGGCGCTCACGGGGGCCCTCCTGGCGGCCGCCGACCGCCCCGGGCGCGGTCCCCAGCACCGGGTCGGCCTGGGGCCCGGCCGCCGCCCGCCCCGCGTGCCCCTCGGGCCCTGGCGGTGGCCCGCCCTGCTCGGCTGCACGGGGGTGACGCTCGTCGCCGTCGTCCTGCCGCTGGGGGTCCTCCTCTACTGGCTCCTCCTGGGCCTCGCGCACGGGGAGCCGCTGGTCCTGACGTGGCGCCCCGCGCTCACCTCGCTGGCGCTGGGGGCGGCCAGCGCGGTCGTGACGGTGGCGGCGGCCTTCCCGTTGGCCCTGCTGGCCGCACGGTTCTCGGGGCCGCTGGCCCTCCTGGCGGGGCGCATCGTCTACGCCGGCTACGCCCTGCCGGGGATCGTCGTGGCGCTGGCGCTGGTCTTCGTTACGGCGCGCGTGGTGCCGGCCCTCTACCAGACGCCCGCGGCATTGCTCGTCGCCTACGCTGTGCTCTTCCTGCCGCAGGCGGCCGGGGCGCTGCGCGCCGCGCTGGCGCGGGTCCACCCGTCCCAGGAGGAGGCGGCGCGCACGTTGGGCCGCACCCCGGCCCAGGTCCTCTGGTCGGTGACGCTGCCGCTGGTGCGCCCGGGTGTGGCGGCGGCCGCCGCCCTCGTCTTCCTCACGACGATGAAGGAACTCCCGGCCACGCTGCTGCTGAGCCCCATCGGGATGGAGACGCTGGCCACCCGCGTCTGGTCGGCGGCGGGGGAGGGCTTCTTCGCCCGTGCCGCCGCACCGGCCCTGCTGCTCGTCCTCCTCTCCTCGCTCTCCCTGGCCACGCTGGCCCGGCAGGAGGAGCCGTGAGCGCCGTCGCCATCCGCTGCGTGGCCGTCGGCAAGAGCTACGGCGCCGTCCAGGCCGTGCGCGACCTCGACCTGACCGTCCGCCGCGGCACGGTCCTGGCCCTGGTCGGCCCCTCCGGGTGCGGGAAGACGACGACCTTGCGCTTGATCGCCGGGCTGGAGCACCCCACGCGCGGGGTCATCGAGGTGGGCGGCCAGGTGGTGGCGGGCTGCGGCTACGTCGTCCCCCCGGAGCGGCGGCGCGTGGGGCTGGTCTTCCAGGACTACGCCCTCTTCCCGCACCTCACCGTGGGGGAGAACGTGGGCTACGGGCTGGCAGGGCCCCGGCGGCAGCGGGCACGGCGGGTGGCGGAGATGCTGCGGCTGGTGGGGCTCGCCGGGTTCGAGGGGCGCATGGCCCACGAGCTCTCGGGCGGGGAGCAGCAGCGCGTGGCCCTGGCCCGGGCGCTGGCGCCCGAGCCCGTGGTGCTGCTGCTCGACGAGCCCTTCAGCAACCTGGACGCCGAGCTGCGGCGGGCCCTGCGCGAGGAGGTGCGCGAGATCCTGCACCGCAGCGGTACCACCGCCGTCTTCGTCACCCACGACCAGGAGGAGGCCCTCTTCATGGGCGACGAGGTGGCGGTCATGCGCGCCGGGCGCATCGAGCAGGTGGACCGGCCGGAGGACCTCTTCCACTTCCCGCGCACGCGCTTCGTCGCCGCGTTCCTGGGGCGGCCGGACTTCCTCCCCGGCCGCGTCACCCCTGCCGGGGTGGAGACGGAGGCGGGCCTCATCCCGCTCCACCCTCCCCTCCCCGCGGGGACGGCCGTCGAGGTCCTGGTGCGGGCCGACGACTGCGACCTGCGCCCCGGCGGGGCGGCCACCGTCGTGGCCCGGCACTTCCAGGGTCCGCAGCACCTCTACCAGGTGCGGCTGCCCTCGGGCCGCACCGTCCACTCGCTGCAGAAGCACACCGTGCACTACGCGCCGGGGGAGGCGGTCACCGTCGTCGTGGACCCGGGTCACCCGCTGGTGTGCTTCCCGGTGGATGGCCCCCGCGCGGGCGAAGGGGTGCTGGCGGTGGCGCGGCCGCAACGCCGGAGCGCCTGCGGGTGACCTGACGGCCGCACCCGGCGCGCCGGTCGGCGGGGCCGGCGCTTGCTAGAATAGCCCTGTGACCGACGCGCTCCTCCTGCGGCTTCCCGGGCTCACGCCCTACCGGGAGGCCTGGGACCTGCAGAAGCGCCTGGTCCCGGCCCGCCAGGAGGGCCGCCTGCCGGACGTGTTGCTGCTGCTCGAGCACACCCCGGTCATCACCCTGGGGCGGCGGGGCGGGACCCTCATGGTGCCGCGCGAGACGCTGGCGCAGCAGGGGATCGAGGTCTACGAGGTGGAGCGCGGGGGGCAGGCCACCTACCACGGACCGGGCCAGCTCGTCGCCTACCCGATCCTCCACCTGGGCAGGCTGGGAGAGGACGTGGTGCGCTTCGTGCGCCTGCTGGAGGAGTCGATCATCCGCACGGTGGAGGAGTTCGGCGTGGCGGCGCAGCGCGAGCCGGGCTCCCCGGGGGTCTGGGTGGACGGCCGCAAGCTGGCGGCGGTGGGCGTGGCGGTGAAGCGCCGGGTGACGATGCACGGCATGGCGTTGAACGTGACTACCGACCTCGGCCAGTTCCGGTGGATCGACCCGTGCGGGCTGGGGCGGCCCGTGACCTCCCTGGCGGAGCGCCTGGGACGGCCGCTCGCCCTCGACGTCGTGGCCGACGCCTACGCGCGCCGGTTCGCCGAGGTCTTCGGGCTGCGCCTGCGCCCCGTCACGGCCGACGCCGTGGCCAGGGCGCTGGGGCCGGCGGGCGAGGGCGCCGCCGTGCCCGTCCCCGTGGCGGCCACCCGTCCGGAGGCCTGATGGCGCACCGTTTCGAGACCCGCGCCATCCACGACGGCCAGGCTCCGGACCCCGCCACCGGCGCCGTGGTCGTGCCCATCTACCAGACCTCCACCTACGCCCAGGAGGCGCCCGGGCGCCACCGCGGCTACGAGTACTCCCGCACCGCCAACCCCACCCGCACCGCCCTGGAGCGGGCGCTGGCCTCCCTCGAGGAAGGGGCGCACGGAGTGGCCTTCGCCTCGGGGATGGCGGCGATCACCGCGGTGACGGCGCTGCTCGACCCCGGCGACCACGTGCTGGCGCCGAACGACGTCTACGGCGGCACCTACCGCCTGCTGGTGCGCGTGCTGCAGCGATACGGGATCGCCAGCGACTTCGTGGACATGCGCGACCTGGCCACGGTGGAGCGCGCCCTGCGGCCCACCACCCGCCTGGTCCTGGTGGAGTCGCCCACGAACCCCTACCTGCGGGTGCTGGACATCGCCCGCATCGCCGAGCTGGCCCACGCCCACGGGGCGCTGGTGGCCGTGGACAACACCTTCGCCTCCTCCTACCTGCAGCGGCCGCTGCGGCTGGGCGCCGACCTGGTCATCCACTCCACGACCAAGTACCTGGGCGGCCACTCCGACGTCGTCGGGGGGGCCGTGGTCACCGCGCGGGACGACCTGGCCGAGCGCCTGCGCTTCTACCAGAACGCCGCCGGCGCCGTCCCCGGGCCGCTGGACTGCTGGCTGGTGCTGCGCGGGCTGCGCACCCTGGCCGTGCGCATGGAGCGCCACTGCGCCAACGCCGCCGCGGTGGCGGCCTTCCTGCGCGAGCACCCCCGGGTGGCCCGGGTCTTCTACCCGGGGCTGCCCGACGACCCGGGGCACGCGCTGGCCGCCCGCCAGATGAGCGGGTTCGGGGGGGTGGTCTCCTGCATCGTGCGCGGCGGAGAGGCGGCGGCGCGGCGGGTGGCCGCGCGCACCCGCCTCTTCGTGCTGGCGGAGAGCCTCGGCGGGGTGGAGTCGCTCATCGACCACCCGGCCTCGATGACCCATGCCTCGCTGGCCGCCTCGCCGCTGGCCGTCGATCCGGGCCTGCTCCGCCTGTCGGTCGGCCTGGAGCACCCCGACGACCTCGTGGACGACCTGCGACAGGCGCTGGAGGAGTCGTGAGATGCCGACCGTCTTCGTGCCGGCCCCGTTGCGGCGCCACACCGGCGGGCAGAGCCGGCTGGAGGTCCCCGGCCGCACCGTCCGTGAGGTCCTCCAGGCGCTCACCCGGGCCTACCCCGAGGTGGGAGCGCAGGTGCTGGACGCCTCCGGCGAGGTGCGCACCTACATCAACATCTTCGTGAACGGGACCGAGATCCGCACCCAGGCCGGCCAGGAGACGCCGGTGGGGGAGGGGGACGAGGTCTCCATCATCCCGGCCATGGCCGGCGGGGCCCGGACCACGCGGGCCCCGACGCCCGACGCGGCCCGGGCGGGCACGCCCCGCCGGGAGGCCATCGCCGACACCGTGCTCGACCTCATCGGGCACACGCCGCTGGTGCGCCTGCACAAGGTCGTGCGCGGCGTGCGGGCCGAGGTCCTGGCCAAGCTCGAGTTCCTCAACCCCGGCGGGTCGGTGAAGGACCGCATCGGCATCCGCATGATCCGGCAGGCCGAGCAGGAGGGGAAGCTGCGGCCGGGCGGCGTGATCGTGGAGGCCACCTCGGGCAACACCGGCGTCGCCCTGGCCATGGCGGCGGCGGTGCGCGGCTACCGCTGCGTCTTCGTCATGCCGGACAAGATGTCGGAGGAGAAGATCCGCCTCCTGCGCGCCTTCGGGGCCCGCGTGGTCATCACGCCCACGGCGGTGCCCCCCGACGACCCGCGCTCCTACTACAGCGTCAGCCGCCGCCTGGCCCAGGAGCTGCCCAACGCCTTCTACGCCGACCAGTACCACAACCCCGCCAACCCCGCGGCCCACTACGAGACCACCGGGCCGGAGCTGTGGGAGCAGACCGGCGGGCGGCTCGACGTCCTGGTGGTCGGCCTGGGGACCGGCGGGACGGCCTCCGGCGCGGCGCGCTACCTCAAGGAGCGGCACCCCGGGCTCGTCTGCGTCGGGGTGGACCCGGTGGGGTCGGTCTACACCGAGTACTTCCGCACCGGCCGCCTGCCCGAGCCGCACACCTACAAGGTGGAAGGGATCGGCGAAGACTTCCTCCCCGGGACGATGGACTTCAGCGTCGTGGACGAGGTCGTGCCGGTGACCGACCGCGAGGCCTTCACCATGACCCGCCGCCTCGTGCGGGAGGAGGGGCTGCTGTGCGGCGGGAGCAGCGGGGCCGCGGTGGCCGGCGCGCTCAAGTACCTGCGCGGTCTCCCCGACCACGGGGAGGGGCGGCGCGTCGTGGTCATCCTCCCCGACTCCGGCCTGCGCTACCTCTCCAAGATCTTCTCCGACGACTGGATGCGCGAGCACGGCTTCCTCGAGGCCGACCTGGGGACGGTGAGCGAGCTGCTGGGGGCGAAGGGGCTGGCCCTGATCACCGCCGGGCCCACCGACCCGGTGCGGGCCGTCATCGCCAAGATGAAGGAGTTCGACGTCAGCCAGCTCCCCGTGGTGGCCGACGGCCAGCTCGTCGGCATGATCAGCGAGGTCGACCTCCTCTCCTACCTGCTGGAGGGCGGGCACGGGCCGGACGACCCCATCACGCCCATCGTCGACCCGGCGCCGCCCGTGGTCAGCCCGGACACGCCGGTGGACGACCTGGCCGAGGTCTTCCTCAACGCCAACGCCGCCGTGGTGGTGGACCGGGGACGGGTCGTCGGGATCGTGACGAAGATCGACGTCATCGACCACCTGGCGAGGAAGCTGGGGCGGTGAGCGAGGCCCGCGCGGTGCTGCGCCTCCCCTCGGGGCAGCTCCTGCCCCCGCTGCGCGTCGTGGACGCGGAGGCGGTGCGGCTGCACGAGGACGCCGACCCGCGCCGCGTCGAGGCGCTGGTGGAGCGCCTGCGCCAGGAGGACGTGCTGCGGAACCCGCCGGTGGCCGCACCGCTGCCGCGGGGCGGCTACGTGGTCCTGGACGGCGCCAACCGGACGGTGGCCCTGCGCCGGTTGGAGCTCCCGGCGCACGTGCTGCAGGTGGTGGACTACGCCGACGCGGCGGTGCGCCTGGAGGTCTGGCACCACCTCCTGCAGGAGGACGGCGACGTGCTGGCGGCGCTCCCCCCGGCGCGGGTGGAGCGGCTGACCGGCGTCGAGGTGCTGCTCGACGCGCTGGCGACGCGGCGGGCGGCCTGCGGGCTCGTCACGCCCGACGGGGTGTGGGGCGTGCGCGACGGCGGGGCGCTGCAGGAGCGCGTCCGCGCCGTCCGCGCCCTGGTGAGCGCGTACGCCGGCCGGCAGGCGATCTACCGCGTGCCCACGCCCGACCTGCCCCAGCTGGCGGCGGAGTACGGGCGCGTCGCGGCGGTGGCGGTCTTCCCCCCGTTCGCCAAGGAGGAGATCCTGCGCCTGGCCGAGCTGCCGGAGAAGCTGCCCACGGGGGTCACGCGGCACGTCATCCCCAACCGCGTCCTGCGCCTCAACCTGCCGCTCGACATCCTCCGGGGGGCGAACTCGCTCGAGGCGAAGAACGCCGCGCTGCACGAGCTGCTACACGCCCGGCTGCTGGCCCATCGCGTCCGCTACTACGCCGAGCCCACCCTCCTGCTGGACGAGTGAGTCCGCCCGTGGGCTCGCCGCCGCCCGACCGCCTCCCCGCCGCCCCGTCGGCCCGCCAGGCCGGGGCGGCCGTCCGCCTGGGACAGCGGCTGCTGGAGCAGATCGGCAACACGCCGCTGTTGCAGGTCACCCGCCTGCCCGAGGTTCCCCCCGGGGTCACGCTGCTGGCCAAGGCGGAGTGGTTCAACCCCGGCGGCTCGGTGAAGGATCGGCCCGTCCTGCGCATGATCGAGGAGGCGGAGCGCAGCGGCCTCCTCACCCCCGACCGGATCCTGCTCGACTCCTCGTCGGGCAACGCCGGGATCGCCTACGCCATGATCGGGGCGGCCAAGGGCTACCGCGTCGAGCTGGTGCTCCCGGCCAACGTCAGCGAGGAGCGCAAGCGGCTGATCCGCGCCTACGGCGCGGAGGTGATCCTCTCCGACCCGCTGGAGGGCTCGGACGGGGCGATCCGGGTGGCCCGGGCACGCTTCGCCGCCGCCCCCGACCGGTACGTCATGCCCGACCAGTACAACAACCCGGCCAACTGGCGCGCCCACTACGACACCACCGGCGCGGAGATCCTGGCCCAGACCGGCGGGGGGGTGACGCACTTCGTGGCCGGGCTGGGGACCTCGGGGACGCTGGTGGGGGCGGGCCGACGGCTGCGCGAGGCGGTGCCGCACGTGCAGGTCGTGGGCGTGGAGCCGGACGGGCCGCTGCACGGGCTGGAGGGGCTCAAGCACATGGCCACCTCCATCGTCCCCGGCATCTACGACCCCTCCGTCCACCACCGGGTGATCGCGGTGGCCACCGAGGCGGCCTACGCCATGACGCGGCGCCTGGCCCGCGAGGAAGGGTGGCTGGTGGGGCCCTCGGCGGGGGCCGCCATGGTGGCCGCCCTGCAGGTGGCCCGCGAGGCCGGGGAGGGGGTGGTGGTGGTCGTCCTGCCCGACGGCGGCGACCGCTACCTCTCCACACGGGTCTTCGCCGAGCCCTGAGGCTGCCGTGCCCCTGCGCCTGACCCGGGCCCAGGCCGACGAGATCGTCGCCCACGCGCAGGAGACCTACCCCAACGAGTGCGTGGGGCTCCTGGCCGGGCGGGAGGGGCGCGTGCTGCGCGTCTACCGCGGCCGCAACGTGGACGAGAGCCCCTATACCTACCGCCTGGACGACCGGCAGCTCCTGGCCATCCTGCGGGAGCTGGACGAGGAGCGGCTGGACCTGGTGGGCATCTACCACTCCCACACCGCCTCCGACGCCTACCCCTCGCGGACGGACGTGGCCAGGGCCTTCTACCCCGACGCGGTGTACGTTATCGTATCCTTGAAGGACCGTGCGCGGCCCGTCCTGCGGGGGTTCCGCATCGTCGACGGAGCCGTCACGGAGGAGCCGCTCGAGCTGGAGGCGGGGTCGCCATGAAGGTGAGCAGCCGGGCGGAGTACGGCCTGCGGGCCCTCATCGACCTGGCGCTCCACTACGGCGAGGGGCCCGTGCAGAGCCACGCCATTGCCGCCCGGCAGGGCCTTCCCGAGCCGTACCTCAACCAGCTCATGGCCAGCCTGCGCCGCGCCGGGCTGGTGACGAGCAAGCGGGGGCCGTCCGGGGGGCACACGCTGGCCCGCCCGCCCGGCCAGATCCGCCTGCGCGAGGCGTTCGAGGTCCTGGAGGGCAGCGCGGCCCCCTGGGAGTGCGTGGAGGTGGACGATCCTGCCTGCGCGTACGCTCCCGGCTGCGGCCTGCGACCCGTCTGGATGGCCATCAAGGCGGCGACCGAGGGGGTGCTGGACCGGCTCACGCTGGAGGACCTGAGCGGCCGGGCCCGGGTGGGGACGCGGGCCCGGCGGTGAACGACGCGCGGCCCGGCGGCGAATTTTGATAAACGTCGGCAGGAGCTGCCGCGGCCGCGGCGAAAGCGTGTCGTGACAGGACGCCTCCGGACACGCAGGTCTGGCCCGACCAGGAAGGGCGGGGGCAGGGGCCCCTTCCAGGTGCGGTGAACGGAGGCGTCCTGTTGCTGTCTTCCGGAATACCTCCTTCGCCATCTTCGTTTGCTCCAACGTCATGGCTCGCGGAGCGGTCGTGGCCCTGAGCGTCGGGCCGGTGGGCGATGCCGAGGCGCGCGAGCAGTTCGCCGCCCTGGTCGAAGACCGTCTCGACGGCCTGTACCGGACCGCCCTGCGGCTGACCCGCAACCGCGCCGCCGCGGAGGACCTGGTGCAGGAGGCGCTCCTGCGAGGGTGGCGCTCCTTCCACACCTTCCAGGCCGGCACGAACGCCCGGGCGTGGCTCTTTCGCATCCTCATGAACGCCTACATCGACACCTACCGGCGGCGCGGCCGCGAACCCGAGGTAGTGGACACGGAGGCGGTGGAGGACCACTACCTGTACACGCGGGCGCGCGAGAGCGCGGACCTGGCCCGGCAGGGCAACCCCGAGGAGATCGTGCTGGCGCAGGTCATGGACGCCGACGTGGCCGCCGCCCTGGACGCCCTCCCCGACCGCTTCCGCGCCCCGGTGGTCCTGGCCGACCTGGAGGGCTTCTCCTACAAGGAGATCGCCGAGATCCTCGGCATCCCCATCGGGACCGTGATGTCCCGCCTCTTCCGCGGGCGGCGCCAGCTGCAGCAGCGCCTGTGGGAGTACGCGGTGCGGGCCGGGCGGCGGCCTCGCGCCCCCCGGCGCCGCGACGCCCGGCGGCGGAGCGGGGAGGGGGGAGGCGGGCAGCCGTGAGCCACGGGCGGTGCGACGAGGTGCTGCGGCTGCTCTGGCAGTTCATGGACCGGGAGCTCGACCGCCCCACCTATGAGCGGGTGGAGGAGCACTTCCGGCGCTGTCAGCCCTGCCAGGACCTGCACGAGTTCGAGGTGCGGTTGCGCGAGATCATCCGCATGAAGTGCACCGGCGAGGCCGCCCCGGAGACGCTGCGCCGCCGCCTGCGCCAGCTGCTCGCGGACCTGTAGGCGCGGCCTGCCCCCCCGCTCTGTCGTCCCCTCCCGTCGATAGTGATCATTGCCGTGCACAAACAACCCAGGTAGGTTGTACATTGAATGGCACATTCTGACCTAGCCCGGTAGGGCCTTCACGCGGATCGGTGCTCGACAGGCTGAGCGCTTCAAACCCTTGGTGGCCGGGGGGCCCGGGCCTGGCGGCCGACCCCTACCTCCGGCGCTGGCCGTGTTTCTGTGGTTGTGTGGGGCGCCAGGGATTGTGTGCTGCCCCCGTGACGATCCGAACGCCCAGGACGCGTGTGCGCTCGCAGGATCTGCGCGACCTGATAGCCACCCTCGGTGGTGGCCCATGTCCGGCCTGAGGAGGTCCTCACATGAAACGCGATCCCGTCCGTCCCGACGCCCGCCGCGAGGTGATCAGCACCGATCGCGCCCCGCTCGCCATCGGCCCCTACGCCCAGGCCATCCGCGCAGGCGGCTTCCTCTTCCTGTCGGGGCAGATCGCCCTCGACCCGGGCACGGGGCAGCTGGTCGGTCAGGACGTCAAGCAGCAGACGCGCCAGGTCCTGACGAACGTGCGCGCCGTGCTGGAGGCCGCCGGCGCCTCCCTGGCGGACGTGGTGAAGTGCACCGTCTTCCTGGCTGACATGAACGACTTCGGCCCGATGAACGAAGAGTACGGCGCCTTCTTCCGGGAGGAGCCGCCGGCCCGGACCACCGTGCAGGCGGCGCGGCTGCCCCGGGGCGCGCTGGTGGAGATCGAGGTGGTGGCGCTCGACCGCGGCCGGTGAGGCGGACCGAGGGCCTGACGGCGTCATGGTAAGATGAAGGGTGCGCCGCTGGGGGGTCGTCTAGCCAGGTGAGGACGCGGCGCTTTGAACGCCGTGGCGGAGGATCGAAGCCTCCCCCCCCAGCCACGCTCTCCCCCCGGAGCGTGCCGTTCACCGGGTGCTGCCGGGCCCGCGGACCACCCGCCCCGGTAGCGCGCCGGTGTGCTCGCCGTCCCGCAGCACGGCCACGCCGTTCACGAAGACGTGCACCACCCCCGTGGCGTACCGGTGCGGCTGGTCGTAGGTGGCGTGGTCGATGATCCGGTCCGGGTCGAAGACCACCACGTCCGCGAACGCTCCGGGGACGAGGCGGCCGCGGTCGCGCAGGCGCAGCGTCTCGGCCGGCAGCGCGGTCATCCGGCGTACCGCCTCGGGCAGTGTGAGTACCCGCTCCTCCCGCACGTAGCGCCCCAGCACCCGGGCGAAGGTGCCGTAGGCGCGCGGGTGGGTGCCCGAGCGCAGGAAGACCCCTTCGGGGGCGAGCGAGGCGGCGTCGGAGCCGAAGGCCACCCAGGGGCGGGCCATCACCTGGCGCACGTTCGCCTCGGACATCGTGAAGAAGACCGCGCCCACGCGGCTCTCGTCCTCGACCAGCAGGTCGAGCAGCGTGTCCCGGGAGTCCTGCCCGCGCGCGGCCGCCACCTCCGCCAGCGTGCGGCCGATGAGCGGCTTGAGGTGGTCGGCCTTGACGGCGACGAGCAGGACCCGCTCCGGGGTGGTGAAGAGGGCGAGCTGCTCCCGGATCTGCGCCCGGGTGGCCGGCTCGCGCAGGCGCGCCACCAGCGCCTCGGGCCCGCCTTCGTGGGCCCACCCCGGCACGGCGGTGTCCAGCCCCGTGGCCGAGGCCGTGTACGGGTACATGTCCGCGGTGACCGGCAGCCCGGCGGCCCGGGCCTCCTCGATCGCCCCGAGCACCCGGTCCATGAGCGGCCAGTGGCGCTCCCCGGAGACCTTCAGGTGGTAGATCTCCCCGCGGGCGCCGCTCGTGCGCACGATGGTGAAGAACTCCTCCAGCGCCTCGAGGATCCCCGCCTCCTCGTTGCGGATGTGGGAGATGTAGAGCCCCCCGTGCTCGGCGGCCACCTCGGCCAGCGCCACCACCTCGTCGGTGGCCGCGTACGAGGCCGGCGCGTAGATCAGGGCGGTGGAGACGCCCATGGCCCCGTCGCGCATGGCCTCCCGGACCACCGCGCGCATCCGGTCGAGCTCGGCGGCGCTCGGCGCGCGGCGCTCGTAGCCCAGGACGTAGATCCGCGCCGTGGTCGCCCCGACGAAGGAGGCGACGTTGGGAGCGACCCCGCGGCGCACCAGGTGCTCCAGGTACTCGCCGAGGGTCGTCCAGGTGACGTCGTAGCGGAGGTCGCCCTGGCGGGCCACCATCTGCCGGCGCATCGCCTCGGTGAGCGGGCCCATGGAGGTGCCCTCGCCGAGCACCTCCAGCGTCACCCCCTGGCGGATGTCGCTCTGGGAGCGGCCGTCGACCAGGAGGGAGACGTTGGCCCAGCTCAGCATGTTGATGAAGCCCGGCGCGGCCACCAGGCCGCCCGCCTCGATCTCCTCCCGTCCGCTCCCCGCCACCGTCCCGCCCACGGCGGCCACGCGGTCCCCCGCGATGGCCACGTCGCCTACCACCGGCGCGCCTCCGCTGCCGTCCACGATGGTGGCGTTGCGGATCACCACGTCGTAGCGGTCCATCCCCTCATGCCTCCGTCGGCCCCCGCGCTGCCCCGGCCCCGCACCCCGGTGGTGGGGAGCGTGCGGCGGTCCGTGGCGAGGGGCTCGCTGGACGGCCTCTATGATGGGGTGGTCGCCGCCCCGCCGGGAAGGGCGGGGGCGAGGGGCGGATGGAGGCCGACGCCGACCGGGGCGCCGGCCGCCCGGGCCGCGTCGAGCGCCATGGCGGCCGCCGCGATCCAGCCGGCTCACCGTCTCGGTGTCGGTCCCCAGCAGGATTCCCCTCCCCCGGCCAGAATGACGCCAGAGGTGCCCCGCGAGATCGTCCGTCCCATCGTCCTCGCCGCCGGCCTGGGAAAGCGGATGCGCTCCACGCAGCCCAAGGTGCTGCACCCGGTGGCCGGCCGGCCCATGATCCGCCACGTCCTGCGGACGCTGGCCGCCCTGGGCCTCCCGCGGCCGGTCGTCGTCGTGGGCCACGGCGCCGAGGCGGTCGAGGCAGCAGTGGGCGAGGACGGCCGCTGCGTGCTGCAGCCCGAGCCGCGCGGCACGGGGGATGCCGTGCGGGCGGCGCTGGAGCAGGCGGCCGCCGACCTGGCCGAGGCCCGGGCCGCCCTCGTCCTCTACGGGGACATGCCGCTGCTGCGGGCCGAGACGCTCGAGCGGCTGATCGCGGCGCACGCCGAATCCGGCGGGCTGGTCATGCTCACCGGCCACCCCGCCGACCCCACCGGCTACGGTCGGGTCCTGCGCGACGCGGCGGGCCAGGTGACGGGCGTCGTGGAGGAGGCCGACGCCACCCCGGCCGAGCGCGCCGTGCGCGAGGTGAACGCCGGCGTCTACGTCGTCGACCTGGCCCTGCTGCGCGAGGCGGTGACGGCGCTGCGCCCGCAGAACGCCCAGGGGGAGTACTACCTGACCGACATGGTGGGCTGGGCGGTGCGGCGCGGGGTGCGGCCGCGCGCCGTGGTGGCCGAGAACCCGGAGGAGCTGTTGGGGGTGAACTCCCGCCGCGAGCTGGCCCGCGTGGAGGCGGCCTTCCGGGCCCGGCTGCTCGACCGCCTCATGGACGCCGGCGTCACGGTGATCGACCCGGCCCACACCTACGTGCACGTCGACGTGACCGTGGGGCCGGACACCGTCCTCCACCCCGGGACGTCGCTGGAGGGGACGACGCGCGTGGGCAGCGGGTGCGTCATCGGGCCGCAGGCGCGGCTGGTGGACGCCGAGATCGGCGACCGGGTCACCGTGGTGGCCTCCACCATCACCCGCGCCAGCGTGGGCGAGGGGAGCCGCGTCGGCCCCTACGCCCACCTGCGGCCGGGGACGCGGGTGGGGCGCTACGTGGAGATCGGCAACTACGCGGAGATGAAGAACGCCACGGTGGGCGACTACACCAAGGTCCACCACCACAGCTACCTGGGGGACGCCACCGTGGGGCAGCGCGTGAACATCGGCGCCGGCACGGTCACCTGCAACCTGCGCGACCGGAGCGGGCAGAAGTGGCCGACGGTGATCGAGGACGAGGCCTTCATCGGCAGCGACACGATGCTCGTGGCCCCGGTGCGGGTGGGCCGGGGGGCGAGCACGGGCGCCGGGTCGGTGGTGACGCGGGACGTGCCGGCCGGGGCGCTGGCCGTGGGGGTGCCGGCCCGGGTGATCCGGCGGGGCGCCGAGGCCCCGCGCTAGGCCGGCGGCCGGCGACGGGCGCGGGCGGCGCCGGAGGGCGACGGTGGCGTCGGGGGCGTTGAAGGTCTTCAGCGGGTCGGGCAACCCGGCCCTGGCCCAGGAGGTGGCCGACCGGCTCGAGGTGCCGCTCGGCGAGCTGAGCCTCTTCCGCTTCGCCGACGGGGAGGTGGGGATCCGCATCGACGAGAGCGTGCGCGGCGCAGACGTCTTCGTCCTCCAGCCCACCTCGCCGCCGGTGAACGAGCACCTGGTCGAGCTCCTGGTGATCATCGACGCGCTGCGGCGGGCCTCCGCCGCGCGCATCACCGCGGTCCTCCCCTACTTCGGCTACGCGCGGCAGGACCGCAAGATGCGGCCGCGCGAGCCCATCAGCAGCAAGCTGGTGGCCAACCTGCTGACCACCGCCGGCGCCGACCGCATCCTCACCGTGGACCTGCACGCCGGGCAGATCTGGGGCTTCTTCGACATCCCGCTGGACCACCTGCCGGCGCGCCTGCTCATGGTCGAGGACCTCCGGCGCCGCGGCCTGTCGGACCTGGTCATCGTCAGCCCGGATATCGGCGGCACGCCGCGCGCCCGGGAGTTCGCCGCGGCGCTGGGCGCCCCCATCGCCATCATCGACAAGCGCCGGGACCGCCCCAACGAGGTGCGCGAGGTGGTCCACGTAATCGGCAAGGTCTACCGGCGGCGGGCGGTCATCGTGGACGACATCCTGGACACCGGCGGCACGCTGGTCATGGCGGCGCAGGCGCTGATGCGGCGCGGGGTGGCCCAGGTGGACGCCTACGTCACCCACGCCCTCCTCTCCGGCCCGGCGCTGGAGCGCATCGCCCGCAGCCCGCTCGGCGAGGTGGTGGTCACGAACACCATCCCCCTGCCGGCCGGGAAGCCGCTGGCGAAGCTGCGCGTCCTCTCGGTGGCGGGGCTGCTGGCCGAGGCCATCCGGCGCATCCACGAACACCGCTCGGTGAGCGAGCTCTTCGAGGCCGCCCCCCAACCGGTGTCCTGAGCGCGGCGTCCGCGCGGCGCCACCCGTGTCCGTTGCCGCGCGATCCTGGGAACCTGTAGAATTGGCACGCGCCGCGTTGCGGGCGCGGGCCTGACGCCATGGAGCTCCCTCCGTTCCTCGTCGCGGGGCTGCTCGCGCTGATCGTCACCTACGAGCTGACGCCGGTGATGCGCCGCATCGCCCGGCGCATGGGGGCGATCGACTACCCCGGGGGGCGGCGCATCAACCCCCGGCCCATGCCCCGCCTGGGCGGCGTGGCCATCTTCGCCGGGTTCGTCCTGGCCCTGCTGGTGGCCATGGTCATCACGCGGCCCGTGGAGCTGGTGCGGGCCGACGACAGCGTCTTCGTCCGCATCCCGCTCGTCCCGCGCACCGACCGGGCCGTCCTGGGCATCCTGCTGGGGGGGACGGCCATCTTCCTGGCCGGGGTGTGGGACGACGTGCGCGGCCTCAACCCGGCGGTGAAGTTCCTCCTCCAGGTGGGCGCGGCGGCGGTGCTCATCCCCTTCGGCCTGGCCACCCAGTTCGTCACCCACCCGCTCACGGGAGCGACCATCGCCGTGGGGCCGCTGGGGGCGCTCTTCACCGTGCTGTGGGTGGTGGCCATGGTGAACGCCACCAACTTCATCGACGGGGTGGACGGGCTGGCCTCCGGGATCGCCGCCATCGCCGGGACGACCATGCTGCTGGCCGCCGCCGTCAAGGGGGACGTCATCTCCATGGCCCTGGCCGGCTGCCTCATCGGCAGCACGCTGGGCTTCCTGCCCCACAACTTCAACCCGGCGCGCATCATCATGGGGGACAGCGGCTCGATGTTCATCGGCTACGTGCTGGGGGGCCTCTCGGTGATGGGGCTGTACAAGTCGGTGACGGCGCTGTCGCTGGTGGTGCCGCTGCTGGCGCTGGCCGTGCCCATCGTCGACACGGCCTTCGCCATCGTGCGCCGCTGGCGGACGCGCCAGCCCATCTACCTCCCCGACCGGGGCCACCTCCACCACCGGCTGCTCGACCGCGGGCTGTCCCAGCGGCAGACGGTCCTCCTGCTCTACCTGGTCAGCGCCTTCTTCGGGGTGGGGGCGCTGGCGGTGGCCGGCGTGAACCGCCCGGCCAGCGTGGTCACCCTGGGCCTGCTGGCGGCCCTGCTCGCCCTGGGGGCCCGCCGGCTGCGCCTGCTGGAGCGCCCCGTGGGCCCGGACGCCTGACGTGAGCGCTCCCCGGCGCGTCGCCACCATCTTCGGCACCCGTCCCGAGGCCGTGAAGATGGCCCCGGTGGTGGCCGCCCTGCGCGCCGCCCCCGACCTCGTCCCCGTGGTCTTGGTCACGGCCCAGCACCGCGAGATGCTCGACCAGGTGCTGGGCGTCTTCGGCATCACGCCGGACCGGGACCTGGACATCATGCAGCCCGAGCAGACCCTGGTGGACATCGCCACGCGGGCGCTGCAGGGGCTGGCGGCCGCGCTGGCCGAGCTGCGCCCCGACCTGGTGGTGGTGCAGGGGGACGCCCACACCACCTTCATCGGCGCCCTGGCCGCCTACTACCAGCGCATCCCCGTCGCCCACGTCGAGGCCGGGCTGCGCACCGCCGACAAGTACCAGCCCTTCCCCGAGGAGATGAACCGGCGGATGACCACGGCGCTGGCGGATCTGCACTTCCCCCCGACGGCCTGGGCGCGGGAGAACCTGCTGCGCGAAGGGGTGCCGCCCGAGCGCATCTTCCTGACCGGCAACACGGTCATCGACGCGCTGCAGGCCATCCGCGCCCGCGGGGTGGCGCCGCCCGCCGACCTGCCCGACCTGGGCGGGCGGCGCCTGGTCCTGGTGACGACGCACCGGCGCGAGCACTGGGGGGAGCCCCTGCGCCAGATCTACCTGGCCCTGCTCGACCTGCTGGAGCAGTTCCCCGACATCGCCGTCGTCTTCTCCGTCCACCCCAACCCGGCCGTGCGCCGGGTGGTCACCGCCGTGCTCGACGGCCACCCCCGGGCGCACCTGATCGAGCCGCCGGAGTACGCCCCCTTCGTGGCGCTGATGGAGCGGGCGTACCTCATCCTCACCGACTCCGGGGGGATCCAGGAGGAGGCCCCGGCGCTGGGCCGGCCGGTGCTGGTGCTGCGGGAGAAGACCGAGCGCCCCGAGGGCGTGGCCGCCGGCACCGCGCGCCTCGTGGGCACCGATCGGGCGCGCATCGTGGCGGAAGCGGCCCGGCTCCTCTCCGACCCCGCCGCCCACGCCGCCATGGCCCGGGCGCGCAACCCGTACGGGGACGGGCGGGCGGCGGAGCGGATCGTCCAGGCCATCCGCTACTGGTTCGGCCTCACCCCCCACCCGCCGACCCCCTTCGGCCAGCCCGCCGGCACCGACGGGCCGCCGCTTCCGTAGCGGGAGGCGGGAGGGAGCCGTGCGCCTTGTGCGGGGTGCGGCGACCCACTATGCTGAAGGCGGCCGGGGAGCCACCGCCATGACCGGGCGATCCACCACACTGGGACTGCTCGCCGTCGCCCTGCTGGCGACCGCGGTGGGGGCCGCGCCGCAGCTCCGCGACGTGAAGGCCACCCTCACCGGGGAGGTCCTGGAGGAGGGCCTCGTCAAGGTCGGCGACCGCGTCCGCGACGGCGACCCGCTGGTCTACGTCCGCACGGTGGCCGGGCGGGCGGTGGCCGCGCGCGCCCCCGCGGACGGGGTGATCGTGGAGGTGCTGGTCCGTCCCGGCCAGGTCATCAGGGAGAAGGGCCAGGTCGTCGCCCGCCTGGAGCCCCGGTAGCCTCCATCCGCACGCTGGACTGTCGACGCCCATCGCTGATGCGCCCGTCTCGCACGGAGACGGGCGACGTTGTCTGCGCCTCGAGGAGGGAGGACCGCCAGTGATCCGCTCGCGCGTTCGGCTCGCCATCGTCCTGGCGCTGGCCGCCGGGCTCGTCCTGCCGCAGGCGTCGGCGGGCTCCGCCCAGGAGGGCCCGCCGCCCATCATGCCGCTGGGGGAGGTGCGGCCGGGGATGCGCGGCATCGGCCGGACCGTCATCCAGGGGCAGCGGGTCGACCAGTTCGACTTCGAGGTCATCGGCATCCTCCAGGGCGGCGGCGGGATCATCAACGTCAAGCACCTCATCCTCTTCCGCGTCTTCGGCCCGCTCATGGAGCGCACCGGGGGCGTCGCGGCGGGCATGAGCGGCAGCCCGCTCTACGTGAACGGCCGGCTCATCGGTGCGCTCAGCGCCGGCTACATCTGGCAGCCCGGCACGCGCGACCTGGGGCTGGCCACGCCCATCGAGGAGATGCTGCCGCTCCTCACCGACCAGGGCCGGCCCGGCGCCGACCGTCGCGTGGAACGGTGGCCGACCGTCTACCGGCCGCTGGCGCCGCTGCGGGTGGCGGGCCGGCCGGTGGAGCGCGTGGTGGTGGCCTGGGGGAGCGCGGCGCCGCGCGCCGCCGCCCTGCCCGGCACCCTCACCTTCGTGCCGGCCACCACGGTGAGCCAGGTGAGCGGCCTCACCCCCCGCGCCTTCACCCTGCTGCGGCGCATCCTGGGCGACCGCTCGCCGCGCCCGCTGGTGCAGGCCGGCGGCACCCGGGCCGAGCTCCAGGCGGAGCGCATCCGCGACGGCAGCACCGTGGGCATCGTCCAGGTTTTCGGCGACATCACCTTCGGGGGGATCTGCACGGTGACGCTGCGGGTGGGCAACCGCCTGCTCATCTGCGGCCACCCCTGGGACCAGTTCGGCGCCGTGGACTACGGCCTGACCGCCTCGGAGATCATCCAGGTGGTGCGCACGCTGGAGCGCCCCTTCAAGGAGGGGAACCTGGGCGGCCTGATCGGCAAGATCGACCAGGACCGCGGGCAGGCCATCCGCGGGGTGCTCGGGGAGCTGCCGCGGATGTTCGCCGTGCGGGTCGTGGTGAACGACCTGGACAGCGGGCGGCAGGTCACCAAGGGGATGCAGGTGGTGCGGCGGGAGGACCTGGTGCGCGTCTTCGCCCCCATCATGGCCCTCACGGCGGTGGAGCGGGCGCGCGACCAGGTCATCGGCGAAGGGACCGCGCGCGTGAAGATGACGGTGCGGGCCGCCGGTCTGCCCCGCGTGCTGGAGCGCGAGAACGTCTTCTACAGCGACCTGGACGTGGCCATCGCCGCGATGTTCGACGTGCCGTTCGCCACCCAGTTCCTCTTCCAGAACCCCTTCGCCCAGCTCAACCCCATCGACATGACGATCCAGGTGGCGATCACGCGCCAGCGCCAGACCGCCACCATCCAGACGGTGGAGGTGGAGCGGCGCGAGGTCAGCCCCGGCGAGCGGCTGCGCGTGCGCATCACCGCCCGGCCGTTCCAGCGCAACGTCCAGACGACGCGCGTCCTGGAGGTTCCGATCCCCCGCAACTTCCCGCGCGGCCCGGCCTTCCTCGTGGTGGGACCCGGCGGGACGCAGCCGCCGCCCTCCCAGGCGCCGAGCCTGGGGGACGCCTTCGTCACCATGGTGGTGGGGGAGCAGGAGCCCTTCCCCGGCGAGAACCTGGAGGAGGCCATCGACATCTTCGAGAACTTCGGAAAGAACAACCACATCCTGCTCCAGGTGGTGCCGTTCGGGCTGCCGGCCGACGGGGTGGAGTTCACCAAGTTCGACGTCTTCGCCGGCGGGCTCGTCGAGACGGACTGGGTGATCCAGGGTCAGGTGACGGTCCCGATCCTGGTGCGGTGACGGCACCCGGGAGCGGCGGGTGCCCGTGGGGGGCACAGGGACGGGGGGCGACGTCCCCCGTCCCTCGTGCTTCTGGGGGCAGGTGAGGAGGGAGAAGATGCGCGGGCTCGCCGTCGCGCTCCTCGTGGGCGTGGTGGGGACCGTCGCCGGTGGTGCCGGGGCGGCTCCCGTCGCCGACGGTGCCGGGGCGGTTCTCGCCGCCGACGGTGCGGGGGCGGCTCCGGGCGGTGACCGGCTTGCCGCCGCGTCCGCCGACCCGGGGATGACGGGGGCGGCGTTCGTGCCGCTGGCCCAGGTGCGCCGGGGGATGCGGGGCGTGGGCCGCACGGTGATCCGGGGCACGCGGGTGGAGCGCTTCGACGTGGAGGTGCTCGACGTGCTGCGCGGCGCCGGGCCGGCCGGGGACCTCGTCCTCATCCGGGCCTCCGGTCCCCTGATCGCCCGCAGCGGCGGGATCGCCGCGGGCATGAGCGGCAGCCCGGTGAGCATCGTCGACCGCGGGCCGGACGGCCGGCCGCGGGAACGGCTGCTGGGGGCGATCGGCTTCGGATGGACCTTCAGCGACCACACGCTGGGGCTGGTCACACCGATCGGCGACATGCTCCAGGCCCTGCCCGGCGCCGGCCCGCCGGAACCGGCCGCCCCGCCTCTCGCCTCCAGGGGGCCGCGGACGCACGCCCTCAGCCGTCCCCTCCAGGTGGGCGCCGTGCGCGTGGAGCGGGTCCAGCTCGGGGGGCACGGGCCGGTGCCGCCCGGGGTGGCGCGCTTCCAGCCCGTCGCCGTCCCCCTCCTGGTGGCCGGGCTGGGGCGGCGCGCCCTCGAGGCCCTGGAGGGCGCCCTCCGCCCCTACGGCGTCCGCCCGGTCCCGGGAGGGAGCGGAGCGTCCCTGGAGGCTTCCGCCCCCCTCGGCCCGGGGAGCGCGATGGGGGCGCAGCTCGTGCGGGGCGACGTGAACCTCACGGCCATCGGCACGGTCACCTACCGCACCGGAGACCGGCTGGTGGGCTTCGGCCACGCCTTCCTGAACCGAGGGAGCGCGGCCTACCTCCTCACCCCCGCGGTGATCCACGAGGTGGTGCGCAGCGTGGCGGTGCCCTTCAAGGTCGGGTCCGCCGGAGCGGTCGCCGGGGCGATTACCCAGGACCGGCGGGCGGGGGTGGGGGCGCGGCTGGGGCAGGCGCCCCGCACCTTCGCCGTGCGCGTGCGCGTCCGGGACGCCGACCGCGGGCGCACGGCGCAGGTCGGGCTGCAGGTGGTGCAGGACGAGGAGCTCGGCCCCCTGCTCACGCTGCTCGGCGTCCTCGAGGCCTTCGACCGTGCACTCGACCGGATCGGCGGCGGCACCGCCCGCCTCGAGATGGTCCTGCGCGGGGTGGGGCTGCCGGGACCGGTCCGCCGCGCCAACGTCTACTACCACCCGCGCGACATCGCCGTGGGGGCGCTCCTGGAGCTGCCCGAGGCCCTGCGGCTGCTCTTCCGCAACGAGTTCGCGGTGATCACACCCGTCGACCTGACCGTGGAGGCGGAGGTCAGCCGGGAGCGCCGCACCGCCACCCTGCTGGACGCGGTCTCCCAGCGGAGTCGCGTGCGGGCGGGAGACCGCGTGCTCGTCGGCGTGGAGCTGCGCCCCTTCCACGGGGCGCCGCTGACGCGCACGCTGGAGGTGGCGGTCCCGGCGGACTTCCCCACCGGCCCCGCCGTCCTGCTGGTGCGCGGCGGCAGCCAGACCGTCGCGGAGGATGCCCTGGCCGACCTGCTGACGAAGGAGACGCCGGACGGGGGCGTGCGCTCGCTGGCCGAGCAGATCGCGACCTTCACGGAACGGGACCAGAACACGCAGCTCGTCGTGGAGCTGCTGAGCGGCCGGGCCGGCCCGGAGCGCGCGGCCGGCCGTCCGCGCACCCGTGAGTCGACGCCCTGGGTCCTGCGGGGCCGCCTGCAGGTCCCGCTCACGGTCGAGCCCTGAGGGCCCCGCCCAGGGGGTGTGACGGCGCCCCGGGCCGCAGCGTCCCACCCACGACCGGCGCCGGGGTCCCGGGCATGATGGGAGGGAAGGGGGAAACCTTTCCCCAAACGGGCACGTTTCCCTTGAGCGGTCACCTCGGGCCGCCCGTCCAGGGCGCGCGGTCTCCCCGCCCCTGAGGCCGGCCCGACGGGCGGCCCCACGACCGGTCGACCATGCGCCTGATCCTCCTCATCCCGGCGCTCGTCCTCCTCCTGCTCCTGGCGGCGGGGACGGCGGCCCTGATGTCGGGCGAGGTGCACGAGGCGGTGCGCGTCCGCCTCGTCACCCAGGTGGAGGCGCTGCTCGGGCGGGAGGTGGCCGTGGGCGCGCTGCGGGGCGACCCCATCCGTGGGGTCGTCCTCGAGCGGGTGGCCGTGGCCAGCCGGACCCGTCTGGCCCAGGGCGTCCTCTTCCGGGTCGACCGCGCGGTGGTGCTCTTCGACGTGGCGCGGCTGGTCGTGGACCTGGCCCTCGGCCAGGGCCCGCTGCGCGCGGTCACCCACGTCCGCCTCGAGGGCCCCGACGTGTGGCTCGAGCGCGACGTGCGCGGGCGGTGGAACATCCTCGACCTCTTCCCCGCGCGGCCGCCTGCCGCCCCGCCGGCCCCGCCGCCCTTCCGCGGGCGGGTCGCGGTCGCGCGCGGGACCGTCCACCTCCTCGACCGCGCCGCGCCGGGCGCGGTGTTCCAGGCGCGGTTCGAGGAGGTGGCGGGGATGGCCGACCTGCACCAGGCCCCGGTGGTCGCGGTGGAGGGCAGCCTGACCAGCGTCTTCCGGGGCCGCCGCTCGCCGGCCCGGGTCCGCGGGCGGTTCACGGTCGGCCAGGGCACCTTTGACCTCGACCTGCAGGTGACCGACGCCCCGGTGGCCCAGTGGGGTCCCTACCTGATCCGCTCGCCGCGCGCGGCGCTGCAGGGTGGCGCCTTCGACGGCCGCTTCCACCTGCTGGCCTCGCGCTGGGGCGAGCGCCTGGTCCTGGACTACCGGGGAACGCTCGCGCTGCGGGACGGCGCGGGACAGATCCTCCCCCAGCGCGTGCCGGTGCGCCACGTGACGGGGACGGTCACCGTGAACAACCTCCACCTGGAAAGCGAGGGGGTCCGCCTGGTCCTGGGCACCTCCCCGCTCGAGGTGAGCGGAGAGGTCTCCCTCGTCGGGGGCGGCCGATTGGACCTGGTGGTGCGCTCGCCGGGGCTGGACCTCGTGACGCTGCGGCGTCTCCTCTTCCCCGCAAGCGCCCTGCGCCTCACGGGGTCGGCCGGCGGGGCGGTGCGCATCGAAGGTCCGATGCGGGCCCCGGTGGTGGTGGGCCGCGTGGCCGACGCCCACGGGGTCATCGCCCGCCAGCCCTTCACCCATGCCGCGGCCGACTTCACCCTCTACGGCGACCTGGTGGCCCTGGAGGACTTCACCCTGACCGCCGGGCGCGGCCGCCTGGCCGGAGACGCGCGCATCACTCTGGGCCGTCCTGGCCTCTTCCTGGCCGCCACGGCGGAGGGCGTCAGCCTGGACCTGCCGGCCCGCGCCGGCGTCGGCCTGCTCCTGCCGCTGCGGGGGATGGCGAGCGGGCGCTTCGTAGTGGCGCGCTTCGACGACCGGGCCGCCGCGGAAGGGGTGGGCACGGTGGGCCCGGGGAGCGGGCTCGGGGTGAGCTTCGACCACCTGGAGGCGGCCTTCGCCTACGGTGACGACGGCGCGCTCACCCTCCCTTACCTGCGGGCGCGCCGCGGCCCGGCCGAGGTCCACGCCTCGGGCGAGGTGGGGCCGCGCGGCACCCTGGACCTCGACCTCTCGGCCCAGCAGATCCCCCTGACGCTGCTCGCTGCGGAGGCGGGTGTGCGCCTCCCGCTCGCCGGACGCCTCTCGGGGGAGGGGCAGGTCGGCGGCACGCTGGCCGATCCCCTCCTGCTGGCCACGGTCTGGATGGACGAGGGACGCGTGGGACCGCTGCGGTTCGACAGCCTCGACGGGGTGGTGCGCCTCACCCGCCGCACCCTGCGGACGCCCCAGACCGTCGTCCGCCAGGGGGGCGGACGCTACGTGGTGAGCGGGAGCGTGGGGTGGGCGGCCGGGGGGCGGTTCGACCTGACCGCCGAGGTCCGCGACATCCCGGCCGACACCCTGGCCGAGGCGGTGGACCTGCCGGTGGAGGCGCGCGGCCGCATCGCCGGCACGGTGACGGTGCGCGGCGCTCCGGGCCGCCCCCGGGCCCAGGGGCGCCTCACCCTGCAGGAGGGGCGCATCGCCGGACAACCCGTCACCTCCGCGACGGCGGCCTTCCGCTGGACGCCCGAGCTCCTCACCGTCGAGCAGGCCGAAGCGCGCCTGGGGACCTCGCTGGTCACGGCCCGCGGGACCGTGCCGCGGCGCGGGCCGCTCGCGCTGCGCTTCACCGCGCGGGGGTTCGACCTGCGCGACCTGAGCCTCCTGCCCCGGGAGGCGCTGCAGGTGGCCGGGACCGTCGACCTCGACGGGCGCGTGGGCGGCAGCGCCGCCGCCCCGACGGTGACGGCCACGCTGGCCTCGACGGACCTGCGCATCAACGGCGTGGCCTTCGACGCCGCGACCGGCCATGTCGCGTGGCGGGACGGCCGCCTGGCCCTGGACCCGCTGGGGTTCACGCGCGCGGGCGGGCAGTACGTCGTGAGCGGCACCGTGGAGACGCACCCGCCCTACACGCTCGACCTGCAGGCCCGTGTGGAGGGCGGCCGGCTGGCCACGCTGCTCGACCTGGCACGCCTCCGGCCCCCGCTGGCCGCCGACGGCCGCCTCCAGGGGACCGTGGCGGTCCGCGGTCCGGTCGGCCGCCCGCAGGCTGCGCTCAACGCCACGCTCACGGAGGGGCGGCTGGGCGACCACCCCATGCCCGAGGCGCGGCTGGACCTGGCCATGGCCGACGACGTCGTGCACATCCGCGAGGTGCGCGCCCGCGTGGGCGAGGGGCTGGTGGCGGCGGCCGGGCGGGTCGACCTGCAGGGCCACAGCCAGTTCGAGGTGGGCGGTCAGGGGCTGCCCTTCGACCTCCTCCGCCCGGTCCTCGGCACGGCGCAGCCGCTGGCCGGGCGGTTCGACTTCGCCACGCAGGTGAGCGGCCGCCTGGCCGAGCCCGAGGTGGGCATCTCGCTCGAGGTGCGGGATGGGCGTGTCGGGGCCGTGGCCTTCGACTCGCTCGTGGCCAACGCCTTCTACAAGGACGGACAGTTCCACGTGGAGCAGGCCCTGCTCCGTAAGGACGGCCACCGGATCAAGGGGGAGGGGCGGCTCCCCTTCAACCCGGCGCTGCGCCGCCTGGCCGACCGGCCGATGCGCTTCCAGATCACCCTGGAGGAGACGACGCTCGGCGTCCTCACCCTGCTGACGCCCGCCGTGCGGGAGGCCACCGGGCGCCTGGAGGGCGGGGTGCTGATCGAGGGGACGCCCACCCATCCGGAGCTCGCCGGCCGGCTGGCGGTCCGCGACGGCCGACTGCGGCTCCGGGGTCTGGAGGTGCCGCTCGAGGCCCTCGCCGGGGAGATCACCTTTACCGACGACCGGGTGCGGGTCCAGCGTCTGACGGCGCGGCTGGGCCGCGGCACGGTGGGGCTGGCCGGCGCCGTGGCCGTGCGGGAGTTCCGCCCCGTCCGGGCGGAGGGGCTGGCGTTGCAGGCGCGCGGGGCGCGCCTGGCCGCACCGCCCTACGTGAACGCGGACGTGGACGCGGACCTCACCCTCACCGGTCCGCTCGGCGACCCCGACCGGCCGCCGGAGCTGTCCGGCGGGGTGACCCTGCGCAACGGGACGGTGGCGCCGCCGGTGGGGCGCGCGGCCGCGCCCTCGCGCCCCGGCCCGCCGACGGTGCGCTTCCGCGAGGTGCGCCTGGCCAGCGGCCCCGACCTGGCCGTGCAGCTCGGCCGCCTGCGCATCGACCTGCGGCAGGGCAGCGCCCTGGTGCTGGGCGGGACGCTGGCGGAGCCGAGCCTGCAGGGGGAGCTCGTGGCCGAGCGCGGCGCGCTCAACGTCTTCGGCCGCACCGTCCTGCTCCAGGAGGGCGCGGCCCGCTTCGTCCCGGGCCAGGGCCTCGTGCCGCGCATCAGCGCCCGGGCCGAGACCCGCGTCGGCAGCACCCGCATCTTCATCGAGGTGACGGACGCCACCCCGGCCGAGCTGGGGGAGCGCCTCGTCCTCACCTCCGACCCGCCTATGTCGCGCCAGGAGATCGCCGCCCTCCTCTACCGCGAGTCGGGGCTGGCGGCGCTGCGCGAGGGGGACGTGGGCGAAGCGTTGCGCCTGGAGCTGAGCCGCCTCCTCCTCGGGCAGGTGGGGACGTCCATCGCGCGGGTGCTGGGCCTGGAGGAGTTCACCATCACCTACGACTTCGAGCGCCCCCTGCAGCTGCGCGTGGGGCGACTGCTGCTCCGCGACCTCTACCTGACGCTCACCACGGTGTTCGAGGCACAGACCCGGTTCATCTGGGCGCTGGAGTACCGCTTCGCGCCCGCGATGCTGCTGACGCTGAACGTCGACAACTTCGGCCGCACCGACGTCCTCCTGCTCTACCGCATCACCTTCTGACCCGGTGGCGGTCGCCTGCGGAGCCGGACCGTCGGGCGGCGATCCGGTGGCGAGAGGAGATCAGTCGGGGCGGACGAATTCGAGCGAGATGATGCGGACGACGGACCCGTTCTTCGCCGATTACCTCCGCGAGCTCCAGCAGGTCGCCCTCCTCACCCCGGAGGAGGAGGCGCTGCTGTGGGCGCAGGTTCGCGCCCACGATGACGCCGCCAGCCGGGCGCGGCTCATCGAGGCCTACCAGCCGTTGGTCTTCAAGGTGGCCATGCAGCTGCGCCCCCCCGACGCCCTGCTGATGGACGCCATCCAGGAGGGGACGGTGGGGCTCATCGAGGCGGTGGAGCGCTTCGACCCTGCCCGCGGCGTCCGCTTCAGCACCTTCGCCACCTACCGCATCCGCGGGGCCATCCTCAACGCCCTGCACCGCGAGCGCACCGACGCCTCGCTCGACCAGCTGGTCGAGGAGACCGGGGAGGCGGCGTTGGCCACCGAGGGGGTCCTGCAGCGCGTCGAGGACGAGGTGCTGGCGGGGGAGGTGCGCCAGGTCATCGCCGACCTCCCGCCGCGGGAGCGCGCGGCGCTGCGGGCGCTGATCGGGGAAGCGGAGCCGCGCGCGGTGGCCGTGGACCTGCGCGTCAGCCTCTCGCACTTCTACCGGATCCAGCGCCGGGCGCTCGAGCGCGTCCGCGCCGTCCTGGCCGGCCCGCCGGCCTCGGCGGACGCGGCGCGCCCGTGAGGGTGGCGCCCGGCGCCCACGGCGTGCGGCGGGGGCGGGCCCGTCCCCGGTGCCGGTCGGCGCGGGCTGCTCCGGCCGTGGGACGATGTGCCGCGAACGGCGGATAGTAACTGTGCGGGGAGTGCTGGGGGAGGCAGGAGGCGAGAGCCGCGTGCGCGAGGGGATGTCCCAGCAGATCGTGCGCCACATCGGGTTCGCCGAGCGGTGGCTGGCGCGGGCCAGGCAGGAGTGCGCCCAGGGGAACGTGCCCCGCAGCCTGCTCACGCTGCTCCTGGCCGAGGCGGAGGTGCACCGCGCCCGCCTGCTGCCGCGGGAGGCCGTGGCCACCGCCCCCGCGGCCACACCACGCGCGCCGCTCCTGACCGCGGCCGTCGCCCTGGTGGCGGCGGGGGCGCTGCTCCTGGCCCAGGGGCGGGTCGCCGAGCCTGCCAGCGAGCCGTCGCCGGCGCCGCTGATCCTGACGCTCGGTCACCAGGTCGGTCGGGTGCTGGCACTCGTCCCCCTGGGCGACGAGGCGGGCACCGACCAGGCCGCCGCACCCTCCGGTGTGCGGGTCGCGCCCGCCGTGCCGGCGCCGGTCCGCCTGCCCCGTCCCCCGGCCGTGGTCACCCAGCGGCCTGCCCGTCCCGCCCGGAATCCCGTCGGGACCGCGTCACCGTCGGTCCGCCCGCGCGCGAGGGACGGGGGGAGCACCGAGGCCTCCCGGCCCGTGCTCACCGAGGGTGACCTGATCGACCTGGTGCTCGCCGCAGAGCGCTCCCTCAGGATGGGAGGGCGCTGATCGCCTTCCCCATGCGGTCCTCCGGGTGCCGGCACCCCCTGGCCCTTGGCGTGCTCGTCTGCGCGCTGGTCCTGCTGGCGGCCGCGGTCCTTCCCCGCGCGGCGACAGGCCAGGCGCCCTCGCCGTCGCCCGCGCCGACGCCAACTCCGGCGCCCACGACGACGCCCGCGCCCACCCCCACTCCGGCGCCCACGACGACGCCCGCGCCGGGACCCTCCCCGACACCCGCTCCCTCCCCGACGGGCACACCCACGCCCGCCCCGCGGGGCACGCCCACCCCCACACCGACGCCGCGGGTCCTCGCCGTGGAGGTGGTGGGCAACCGCCACATCCCCACCGACCAGATCCTGGCCCAGGTGCAGGTGCGGCCCACCACGCTCCTCGACCCTGAGACGGTCCGGCGCGACGTCCAGGCCATCGGCGAGCTGGGCTGGTTCGCCGACGTCACCGCCCGGGTGCAGGGCGTGCCCGGGGGCGTCCGCGTCGTGTACGTGGTCGTGGAGAACCCGGTGGTGATCGACGTCGTGGTGGAAGGGAACACCGTGATCCCCACCCCGGAGATCCTCCAGGCGCTGCGCGTCCCGCTCAACCAGGTCCTGAACTTCCGGCAGCTGCGCGAGGGGACGCAGGCGGTGGAGCGCCTCTACGAGTCCCGCGGCTACGTGCTGGCCCGGGTGGCCGACGCCGGCCTCACCCCCGCCGACGGCGGCCGCCTGCGGGTGCGCATCGCCGAGGGGCGCATCGAGGCGATCGAGTTCCGCGGGCTCACCAAGACCCAGCCCTTCGTGCTGCGGCGGGCGCTGACCCTGAAGCCCGGCGACGTCTTCAACGTCCAGCGGGTGAACCGCGACCTGCAGCGCGTCTTCGAGCTCGGCTTCTTCGAGAACGTCCAGGCCCGCCCGCGGCCCGGGTCGACGCCGGATGCGGTCGTGCTGGAGATCGAGGTGCAGGAGGCGCGCACCGGCCGCATCGCCTTCGGCATCGGCTACAGCACCGTCCAGGGCGTGGTGGGGTCGCTGGAGGTGGGCGAGCGCAACTGGCGCGGCCGGGGCCAGTCCGTCACGCTGCGCATGGAGCGCGGCGTGGGCCTCGGCCCCGGGACGGAGACCTCCCCCCGCTTCAACTTCTCGCTGAACTTCCGCGAGCCGTTCCTCGACGAGCTCGGGACCGGTCTGGAGATCAGCCTCTTCCAGACCTCGGCGATCCAGCGGGAGTTCGTCCTGGGGACCCTGACCTCGCGCTACGACCTCAGCCGCACCGGGAGCTTCGTCGAGGGCAGCCGGCCGGTCGCCCCCGACACGACGGTCTTCCTGCGCCTGCGCTCGGAGCTGGCCAGCATCGACCCGCTGCCGCTCGACCCCAACGATCCCGCCTCGCCCGCCCCGCCCCCGACCTTCTTCAACCCCGGCTGTCTCTCCAGCGCCGGGGGCTGCCGCACCGTCGCCCTGGCCGCCACCGGCGTGCGCGACACGCGGGACAACAAGATCGAACCGACCCGCGGCAGCCGGCAGCTCCTCTCCGTCGAGCTGGGGCTCCCCGCCCTGGGCGGGGAGTTCGCCTTCCAGAAGTACGTGGCCGAGTACGTGCAGTACTTCCCCTTAGGCGGCGGCTCCCTGCTGGCCGGCCGGGTCACCGTGGGGCTGAGCGGGGGCGACCTCCCCCTGCAGGAATTCTTCGTCGTCGGCGGGGCGACGACGCTGCGCGGCTTCCCCGCCGGCCGCTTCCGCGGTCCCTCCATGGGCCTGCTCAACGTCGAGTACCGCACGCCGCTGGGGGGGATCGCCTCCTTCCTGCGCGACTTCACCGGCGTGGTCTTCGTGGACGCGGGAGCGGCGCCGCTCGGCGGCGGGGAGGGGCTGCAGGTGGCCTACGGCGTGGGGACGGCGTTCCGGACGCCGCTCGGCACGATCCGGCTCGACGTCGCCTTCGGGCCGGAGGGGACCCAGACGTGGCTCAGCCTGGGCCATCCCTTCTGAGGGCCCGCCCCGCTCCCGCAGGCGTCGCCGCGCTGCTCCTCTGTGCCCTCGCCCTGGCGCCGGCGGTGCGCGCCCAGGCGCCCGCCGTCCAGGAGGTGGCGGTGCGCCTCGAGGTGGAGGGGCCGGTGCCCGCCCCGCCGATCCGGGCACGGCTGGAGGAGACGGTGGACGCGGTGGCCCGCCGCCTCCTGGTGGGGCGGCCGGTCGGCGGGGTGCGCGAGGGGCAGCGCCAGCTCGAGTCCGTCCTGCGCACCGTCCTCGACCGCGTCGTGGCCGGGTACGCGGTCACCGCGGGGCAGATCGACCCGGGGCCGACCAGCACCGTGCTGGTGCGCCTGCGCCCCGACCCGCCGCTCATCCGCCGGGTGGTCCTGCGCCCGCGCGCCGAGGTCCACCCGCGGGTGTGGCCGCTGCTGGAGGCCCCGGTGGCGACGCAGCTGGCCCCGGCGGCGGCCACCCTCCTCACCGGCCTCCCGGTGGCCGCGGTGGACTGGGCCGGACCGCTCGTGGTCGCGGAGCTGCGCCGCGTCGCCGAGGCGGCGGTGCCCGGGTACACCCTGGAGGCGCAGCTGGCGGCGGGGGCGGAGACCGTCGTGGCCGGCCGGCTGGTCCCGCGCGACAGCCGCGTCGTGCGCAACATCGGCGTGCGCTTCCGCTCGTCGTCCATCCCCACGATCCTGCTCGACCAGCACGCTCCCGTCGTGGCCTCCTTCGCCGACCCGCTGCGCGGGCTGCCGGTCGCCTTCGCCGAGGCCCACCGCGCCGCCCTGGAAGGGCTCGTGGCCGCGGCCCTGGCCGCCTATCCGCCCGTCGTGCAGTACCACATCGTGGCCCGCCCCGCGCTGCGCGTGGGGGAGACCACCGTCGTGACGGTGGTGGCCGACTCGCTCCTCTACCGCGCCCGGCTCCAGGCGGTGATCACCGTGGGCACGCAGGCGCCGCCCCCGGAACTCCAGGTCTCCCTGGGCCGTCTCTTCGGCGCGGTGGAGGTGTTCGGCCAGCTGGCCGTCACCCCCAACACCCTCGACCTGCGGTACGACCTGGGCGTCGCGGTCACCCCGACGCCCGCGTGGCAGGTGGGCGTGGCCAAGACGCTCAACAGTCCGCGGCTCCTGACCTGGACGGCGTACACGCTGAGCCCGGATGTGGACGTGCGGCTGGCCCTGGAGAGCAGCGCGGGGACCGTGGAGGCCAGCGTGCGCTACCGGCTGAACGAGTTCCAGGCGGGCGAGCTGGTGGCCACGTCCCGGGGCGACGTGTGGCTGCGCCTGCTCAGCAACCTGTGATGGCGGCGCCGAGGACCACTGCAGGGGGGTGTCGGGCAACGCAGGCGCGTGGCACACCGCGCTGGCGGCGGCGGGCCGGTTGACGGCGCGGGTAGAATGGGTGTGCTTCCGCACGGCGCACGGGGACGCGCGGACGGCGCGGACGCGCACCTGCGAGCACGGAAGGAGGGATGGTCGTTGAGGGAACGTCTGGCGCAGGTCCGGTCTTCCCGGCGGACGCTGCGCACCGTGGCAGCCGCCGTCGTGGTCGCCGTGGTCATCGTGGCGGTCGTCCTGCTCGGCCGCTCGGGCGCGCCGCCGGTCTTCGGGCAGAGCTTCGTCATCGGCTTCGTGGACATGCAGCGGGCGCTGGACGCGCACCCGCGCAAGGCCGCGTCGGAGCGCGCCCTCCAGGAGTTCTTCCAGGCCAAGCAGCGGGAGTTCGCCCAGCGGGCGCGGGGGCTCACCCCCGAGCAGCGCCAGCAGCTCGACCGCCAGCTGCAGCAGCAGGTCATCCAGAAGCGCCAGGAACTGCTGGGCGGGCTGGACCGGGACCTGCGCGCGGCCGTCGAGGAGGTCGCCCGGGCCGAGCACGTCAGCATCGTCCTGGAGCGCTCCGTCGTGTTGTTCGGAGGCGTCGACCTCACCGACCAGGTGATCAAGCGCCTGACCGGGAAGTAGGCCGGATGCGTCGCCTCACCGCCGCCACGCTCGCCGCGGCCACCCTCTTCCTGGCGGCGTGCGGCGGACGGCCCGGGGGGCGCGGGGAGGTCCGGCCCGCCCCCACCGCCGCGCGCACCGCGCGGCCGCTGCGCGTCGCCGTGGTCGACATCGACGCCGTGGCCCGGCGCCACCCGCGCTGGCCCGCCCTCGACGCCCTGAACCGCCGCCTGCAGGCGGTGGAGGTGGCCCTCCTCTCGCCGCCGCCCCCGCCCCCGCTCGACCAGCGCCGCGCGGAGGCGCAACTGGCGGCCCAGGCCCGGCAGATCCGCGCGGCGATGGAGGCGGAGCTGCAGGCCCAGCGGCAGCGCGACCAGGCCCTCCTGGACCGGTACGCCCGGCAGGTCCAGGAGGAGCGGCGGGCCCGCCTCCAGGCCAGCCAGCGGCAGATCGAGGCCGAGGTGCGCCGCGCCGTCGAGGCGCGGGCCGCCGCCCTGCAGGAGGCGCTGCGCGCCTACGAGCTGCAGGTGATCGAGGAGTACCGCTACCCGCTGGCCAACCTGCGCCTCAAGGCGGACGTGGTGGGGATCGCCAACGAGGAGGAGCTGCGCCGCCTCAACGAGGAACTGGCCCGGCTGCAGGCGGAGCGCGACGCCCGGATCCGGCAGCGCGCCGCCGAGCTGGACCAGCAGCTGGCGGAGTTCCAGCGCGCGCAGGAGCAGCTCGCCCGGGCGCGGCTGGAGCGGCTGGCGCGCCAGGCCGAAGCCGAGGTGCGCACGCTGGTCGAGGCGAAGCGGCGGGAGCTGGAGGCCCGGGCGGCGCAGCGGGCCCGGGCGCAGCAGGCCCGCTTCCAGGCCCGCGTGCAGGCGGTGCGCCGCCAGATCCTGGGGGCGCTGCGCCGCCAGGTGGAGGAGGCCCAGCAGCGCTACCTGGCCCAGCTGCGCGAACGGGAGCGGCAGCTGCAGGCGGAACGGCAGGCCCTCCAGGAGCAGCGGCTGCGCCTCCAGGACAGCCTGCTGGCCGAGGTGAAGATCGAGGTGGCGGCGCTGGCCGCCGAGCAGGGGCTCGACGTCGTGCTCACGCGCTACATCAGCAACGTGACCAGCCTGGACCTCACCGACGCCGTCATCGCCCGCCTGAAGTGACCCTGCGCCGCCCGACCGCCCTGCTGCTGCTCGCCGTGCTGCCCCTGGCGCTGGGGGGCTGCGCCCCGGCGGCGGTGGGCGTGGTGGACACGAACCGCGTCCTCACCGAGAGCGCGCGCGCGCTCTCCTACCAGCGGCAGCTGGACGAGCAGGAGAAGGCCATGGCCGCCGACCTGCGGCTGCTCACGGGGCGCCTCCCCCCCGCCGACCTGGAGGCCCGCCGGAACCAGTACCTCAAGGAGCTGGAGGCCCTCAAGGCCGAGCTGGAGCGGCGGCTGAACGAGGAGGTGCGGGCCGTCATCGCCCAGGTGGTGCGGGAGCGGCGCCTGCGCTACGGGGTGCTGGTGAAGGGGCCGATCATCCACGCCCAGCCCGGGCGCATCGTGGACATCACCGACGAGGTCATCGAGCGCCTGCGGTGAACGCGCCGACGCGCCTGGGGGAGCTGGCGGCCCGGGTGGGCGGCGAGGTCCTGGGCGACCCCGACCTCCTGATCAGCGGCGTCGCCGAACCGGCCGGGGCCCGGACCGGGACCATCGTCTTCGCCGCCGACGCCCGGGCCCTCAGGGTGGCGGAAGCCAGTGAGGCCTCCGCCGTCCTCCTCCCGGCCGGGCTCCCGCCCGGCCGCAAGCCGGCCATCCGCGCCGCCAACCCGCGCCTGGCCTTCGCCCGGCTCCTCCAGTGGTTCGCTCCCGCCCCCGCCTACCCGGTCGGCGTCCACCCCACGGCCGTCCTGGGGGCGGACGTGGTGCTGGGGGAGGGGGTGGGGGTGGGCCCGCACGCCGTGCTGGGGGACCGGGTGCGCGTGGGGGCCCGCACCGCCATCCTCGCCGGGGTCGTGGTGGGCGACGAGTGCGTCATCGGGGAGGAGTGCGTCCTCCACCCCCACGTCACCCTCTATCCCCGGACCGTCCTGGGGGACCGCGTCTGCCTGCACGCCGGGGTGGTCATCGGCAGCGACGGGTTCGGGTATGCGCAGGGAGAGGAGGGTGCGGTGAAGCTCCCCCACCTGGGACGGGTGGTGATCGAGGACGACGTGGAGATCGGGGCCAACACCGCCGTGGACCGGGCCACGCTGGGGGAGACGCGCATCGGCGCGGGGACGAAGATCGACAACCTCGTGCAGGTGGGCCACAACGTCCGCATCGGGCGGGGCGTGCTGATCGTGGGCCAGGTGGGGCTCTCCGGCAGCGTCACCGTCGGCGACGGCGCCATCCTGGCCGGACAGGTGGGCATTCCGGACCACGTGGCGATCGGTGCCGGGGCCCGGGTGCTGGCCCGGGCCGTCCCCACGCGCGACGTGCCGCCCGGCGCCATCGTCTCCGGGTTCCCGGCGCAGCCGCACCGCGACGAGCTGCGGCTGCAGGCGGCGCTGCGGCGGGTCCCCGAGCTGCTGGAGCGGCTGCGGGCGCTGGAAGCGCGGCTCACGGGCGCGGCCGACGCGCGCGGGCCTGACGAGCCGGGGGCCGCACCGGAGGGCGGGGAGTAGGTGGCTGCCGGGTCCGGGCGCACAGCCGTGCGGTCCGGCCTGCGGCACCGGCCCGACCCGCGGTACTGGCCCGGCCCGCGGTACCGGCCCGGCGCGCGGCACCGGGCAGGCCTCATCGCGGGTCTGACGCTGGCCGTGCTGGCCGCGGCGGCGCCGGACCGGGCACCGGCCGCTCCCCCTGCGGCCCCGCCGGGGTGGGCCAGGGTCGTCCCCGCAGCCGGGGCGGTACAGGTGGTGGTGCAGGGGACGGTGGTGCTGAGCCTGCGCGGTCCCGACGCGCTGCGGCGGGCGGCCGAGGTGGTCCGGCGGCTGGAGGTCGCCGCGGCCGTGGGCAGCCCGCTCGCCGTCGCCGTGGCCGTCCACGCCGGCGGGGCCGACCTCCTGCTGAACGGCCACCGCCTGGTCACCGTGGACCCGCCACAGGCCGCCGCCCACGCCGCCACCCCGGAGGCCCTGGCCGCCGTCTGGGCCGGGCGCCTGGTGCAGGCGCTGGCCCGTCCCGCCGTCCTCATCGCGCCCGCCCGCCTCCTCCTCCCGCCCGGGGCGGTGGCGACGGTCCAGGTGAGGGTCTTCCCGCCGGCCCCGCTGCGGGTGGGACCGCACGACGAGCAGGTGGCGCAGGCCCGGCTGGGAGCGCCCGGCGTGCTGGTCGTGGAGGGGCGCCGCCCCGGATCGGTCCTGATTCCGCTGCTGGCCGGGCTCACCCAGGTGGGCCTGGCCGTGACGGTGCGCGCGGAGGCGGGGATCCTCCCTGAGGCGGTGACGGTGACCGTCACCGGCAAGACGCTGGACCCGGGGCTGGTCGCGGAGGCGGTGACCCGGCGTATCGACCAGTTGACGGTGCGCCAGCCCGGGGCGGTGCTCACGGTGGGGCCGATCCCGCCGCTGCCCGAGCTGCCGCCGCCGGAGGGCGGCAACGGTCCGCCCGCCGAGCCGATCGTGCTGGAGGTCCCCGCGCGTCTGCAGAGCCCCTACGCCCTGCCGGTCTCCCGGCTCGTGCCCGCCACCGTGCTCCACGAGACGGTGGCGGTGCGCGATCCGACCGTCCTGCTGGTGAGCAACCGGCCGGAGGTCGTCGTCGCCAACGGGGTCCTCTTCCAGGACGTGGTGGACGGCGCCCACCCCACCCGGCTCCTCTACCACCACATGAACGGCTCCCCCCACGCGCGCATCCTCACCGTCTCGCTGGGGAACCGCGGCGACCGCCCCGCCCGCCTCCTGCTGCTGCGGGGGCTGGCCGGGCCGTCCCCGGACCCGCTCTACGTGGGGCACGTGGCCACGCTGCGCTTCCTGCGGGCCGTGGCCGACGGACAGGGGTACGTGCTGGAGCTGCCGCCGCGCTCCACCTACACCTTCACGGCGCAGGGGCTGGCGCCGCGGCAGCTCGTCTCCGGGATCCTGCAGGTGCAGCTGCTGGAGGGGGAGGCGCTCGAGGTGGCCCTGCACATCCGGTCGCCGTGGCTCCTCCAGGGGACCGTGACCAGCGAGGTCAACCAGCCCGCCTACCCGCACCCCCGCGGGACCTTCCAGCTCACCACGGTGACGGTCGGCCCCACGGTGGACGTCACGCGCGCCGCCGTGCTCGTCGACCTGGGCACGTGGGGACGGCCGCGCGACCTGCGCACCGGGGAGGTGCTCGTCGGCGACTACGGGATCCTCTACCGGCTGGCGCCCGTCCTGGTCAACCCGCAGCCCCGGGAGCTGAGCGTCGATCTGACGGCCACCGCGGCCGGCGGCCCGGCGCGCGGGGTCTTCCTGATCGCGGGGGAGGTGGTCGAGCTCGGCGTCCTGCGGGCGGGCGAGAGCCAGCGCCTCGCCACCTGGACGCTGGCCGCCGGCGAGACGCGCGCCGTCGAGATCCTCACCATGCCCGCCGCGGGGTCGTTCTACCCGGTGCGGCTCGCGCTCCGGCCCCATGAGTGAGGAGCGGCCCCTCCGGCCCCAGGGAGACCCTCCTGCCGAGGTGCCCCGCCAGCGCACCATCCGGCGGCCGGTCGACCTGGCGGGGATCGGGCTGCACACCGGCCGGCCGGTGCGCGTGCGGCTGGGGCCCGCTCCGCCGCACACGGGCATCCGCTTCCGCCGGGTCGACCTCCCGGGGGCGCCCGAGGTGCGCGCGGACCTGGCGGCCGTGCAGGCGACCGCGCGCGGCGTGACGTTGGGGGCGGCACCCGAGGCCACCGTGGCGACCGTGGCGACCGTGGAGCACCTCCTCTCGGCGGCGGCCGGGCTGGACGTCGACAACCTCCTCTGCGAGGTGGACGGGCCGGAGCTGCCCGCCCTCGACGGCAGCGCGCGCGGCTTCGTCGAGGCGCTGCGGGCCGCCGAGCCGGTGGAGCAGGAAGCGTCGGCCGCCGTGATCGAAGTGGGGGAGGCGACCGTGGCGCACGGCGCGGGGGTGGCGCGCAGCGCGCCGGGGCCGGCGCTGGAGGTGACGTACGTCGTGGACCTGCCCGCGCCGCTGGGGCGCCAGGTCGCCCGGTACGGCCCCGGGGTCTCCTACGCCGAGGCGATCGCACCGGCGCGGACGTGGGGCTTTGCGGAGGAGGCTGCGGCCCTGCGCGCCCGCGGGCTCGCGCATGGCGCCTCGCCCGACAACGTGCTCGTCCTGGGCCCCGAGGGCTACCTCACCCCGCCCCGGTTCCCCGACGAGCCGGCGCGTCACAAGCTCCTCGACCTGCTGGGCGACTTGGCCCTGCTGGGCGCCAGGCTGCGGGGGCGGATCGCGGTGGAGCGCGGAGGCCACGCGCTCCACCTGGCCCTGGCCCGGGCGATCGCCCGCCGGGAGGCCGGGCCCATCGCGGATGGCGCGGGAGGGGTGGCATGACCGAAGAGACCGGCCGGAAGGACGCCATGGCGGTGGAGGAGATCCTGGCCGTGCTCCCGCACCGCTACCCCTTCCTCCTCGTGGACCGCATCCTCGAGGTGGGCCCCGACCGGATCCTGGGGCTGAAGAACGTCACCATCAACGAGCCCTACTTCCCCGGCCACGTGCCCGGCCAGCCGGTGATGCCGGGCGTGCTCATCGTCGAGGCCATGGCCCAGGTGGCCGCCTGCCTGATCCTCAACCGTCCCCACCTGCGCGGGCGGCTGGCCTACTTCGCCGGCATCGACCGCTGCCGCTTCCGCCGCCCGGTCTTCCCCGGCGACACCCTGCGCATCGAGGTGGAGGTGCGGGCCGTGCGCGGGCGCATCGGCAAGGTGTGGGCGGTGGCGCGGGTGGAGGAGCAGGTGGTGGCCGAAGGCGAGCTCACCTTCGCGCTGCCCCCCGAGGCGACGTGGGGCGCCGACGGGAGGGATGAGGGCGCATCGTGACGATGCGCACCGCCACCGACCCGCACGAGCCCTCCCCGCCGGTGGAGGTCCACCCCACCGCCGTCGTGGCGCCCGGCGCCTGGCTGGAGCCCGGCGTGGTGGTGGGGCCCTATGCGGTCATCGCCCGCGACGTCGTCATCGGCCGGGGGACGCGCATCGGGGCGCACGTGATCATCGAGGACGGCGTGCGCATCGGCCGGGACAACGAGCTCTCGGCCGGGGTCATCGTGGGCTGCCAGCCGCAGGACCGGCGCTTCACCGGCGAGGTCAGCTACACCCTGATCGGCGACCGCAACCTCATCCGGGAGTACGCCTCCATCAGCCGGGCCACCGGCGACGGCGAGGCCACCACCATCGGCAACGACAACTTCATCATGTCCTACGCCCGCATCGACCACAACGTGCGCATCGGCGACCGCGTGGTGGTCGTGGGCGGTGCCATGCTGGCCGGGCACGTCGTCCTGGAGGACGGGGCCTACGTCGGCGGGATGGCCGCGTTGCACCAGTTCGTGCGCGTGGGCCGCCTGGCCATGGTGGCGGCCCAGGCGATGCTGCGCCAGGACGTGCCGCCCTTCATGCTGGCGGCGGGGCAGCCCGGGCGCTGCCGCGGCCTGAACCTGGTGGGGCTGCGCCGCCACGGCGTCAGCGCCGCCGACCGCATCACGCTGCGCCGGGCCTTCCGCATCCTCTACCAGTCGGGGCTGGGGATGGGCGCGGCGGTGCAGGCCCTGGAGGCCGAGCTCGGCCACCACCCGCTGGTGCGGGAGCTCGTCGACTTCCTGCGGGCGGCGCGGGAGCGGGAGCGCGGTGTGATCCGGTGGGAGCGGTGAACGGCACGCTGGCCATCCTGGCCGGGGAGGGGCGCCTCCCCGTCGTGCTGGCGGCGCGGGCGCGCGCGGGCGGGCGCCGCGTCCTGGCCATCCAGGTGCGCGGCGCGAGCCCGCAGCTGGCGGAGGCCGCCGACGTCTACGTGCGCACGCCGCTGGGTGAGGTCGGGCGCCTCCTGGCGCTGCTGCAGGGCGAGGGGGTCACCGAGGTGCTGCTGGCCGGCCGCTTCTCCCGGGCGGCGGTGCACGGCGACCTGGCCGGGGGGGACGCGGCCGCACGCCGCCTGCTGGAGACGGTGCGGGACCGGGGGGACCAGCCCTTCCTCTCGGCGGTGGCGTCGGCCCTGGGCCGGTGGGGCATCCGGGTGGGGGAGCAGCTGGCCTACGTCGGGGACCTGCTCGCCCCGCCGGGCGTGCTGGCCGGGCCGCCGCCCGCCCCGGAGGAGGCCGCGGACGTGCAGGTGGCCGTGCGGGTGGCGCGCCACCTGGCCGACCTGGAGGTCGGGCAGACGGTCGTGGTCAAGGGCGGCGCGGTGCTGGCGGTGGAGGCGGCGGAGGGCACGGACGAGGCCATCCGCCGGGGCGGGTCGATGGCGCCCGGGGCGGTGGTGGCGAAGGTCGGCCGCACGCAGCAGGACCCGCGGTTCGACGTCCCCACGGTGGGGCCGGACACGGTGGCCACCCTCGCCGCCGTCCGGGCGCGGGTCCTGGCCCTGGAGGCCCACCGGACGATCCTCCTCGACCCCGCGGAGGTGCGCCACGCCGCCCAGGCCTCTGGGATCACGGTGGTGGCGGTGGACGCCCCGCCGCTGCGGCCGCGGGACGCGGAGGCGGGACGGTCATGAGCGAGGTGCGGGTGACCGACATCCACCCCACGGCGGTGGTGCACCCGCAGGCCCACCTCGACCCGGGGGTGCGCGTCGGCCCGTACGCGGTGGTGGGCGCGGACGTGGTCATCGGGGCGGGGACGGTGCTGGGGCCGCACGTCGTCATCGAGGACGGCACCCGCATCGGGCGGGACAACGAGATCGCCACGGGGGCGGTGATCGGCGCGGTGCCCCAGGACCGCAACTTCCGCGGGGAGCGCAGCTTCGTGCGCATCGGCGACCGCAACCGCATCCGCGAGTACGCCAACATCAGCCGGGCCACGGGGGAGGGGCTGGCCACCGTCGTGGGCAGCGACTGCTACCTGATGGCCTACGTCCACCTGGGGCACAACTGTCAGATCGGCGACCGGGTCGTCATCGTGAACACCACACAGCTGGCGGGATGGGTGCGGGTCGACGACGACGCCTACGTGGGCGGGATGAGCGGCATCCACCAGTTCTGCCGGGTGGGGCGGCTGGCCATGGTCGGCGGCTACAGCGTCGTCCGGCAGGACGCCCCGCCCTTCACCATGGTGGTCGGGCAGCCCGCGCTGGTGCGCGGCCTCAACCGCGTGGGCCTGCAGCGGCGCGGCATCTCCCCCGACGACGTCCTGGTCCTGCGCCGCGCGCTGCGGCTCCTCTACGGCGGGCGCCGCGGGCTGCGCGCGGGCGTGGCCGCCCTGCGCGCGCAGCTGGGCGACCACCCCCTCGTCCAGGAGCTCATCGCCTTCGTCGAGCAGTCGCAGTCCGGCGGCCGGGGGATCGCGCGCTGGTCGCGCAACGGCGCGCCGGTGGTGGACGAGGAGGGGGAGCCGCTGCCGGTCGACCTCCCGTGAGCGGCCTGAGGCGGCGCGGGCTGACGCTGCCGGGGGGCACCCGACCGGGGTGACGCCGCGCGCGGTGACGCGGCCCGGCCTGGCGCCCGCCGGCGCGGGGCCCGCCCTCTTCCTGGTCGCCGGTGAGGTCTCGGGCGACATCTACGGCAGCGACCTCGTCGCCGCGCTGCGGGCGCGGCGCCCCGACCTCACCCTGGTGGGAGTGGGCGGCCCGCGCATGGCCGCCGCCGGGTGCGACGTGCTGCTGGACACCACGGCGTGGGGGGTGATCGGCTGGGCCGAGGCGCTGGTGCACCTCCCGGCCTTCCTCCTGCGCCTGCGCCGCGTGGAGCGGCTCATCCGGCGGGTCCGCCCGGCGGTGCTGGTCCTCATCGACTTCCCGGGGTTCAACCTCGTCCTGGCGCACCGCCTGCGCGGGGCCGTCCCCATCGCCTACTTCCTGCCGCCCATGGTCTCCACCCGCCGCGGTGACCGGGCGCGCCGCATCGCCGCGCTGGGTCTGCACCTGCTGCCCGCCTTCACCTTCGAGGCGGAGGCGTACCGGTCGGCCGCTGCCGACGCGGTCTTCGTCGGGCACCCGGTGCTCGACCGCGTCCGTCCCCCGGACAGCATCGAGGCGGTGCGGGCCCGGCTGGGCCTGGGCGACGGGCCCACCGTCGCCCTCCTCCCCGGCAGCCGCTGGCAGGAGCTCCGCCGCCACCTGCCGGTGATGGCGCGGGCGCTCGGCCTGGCCGCCGAGGAGGTGCCCGGGCTCCAGGCCGTGGTGCTGGTGGCTGCCGCGCCGTTCCACCCCTGGACGGCCCGCACGCTGGACCGGTCGGTGCCCTCGGGCATCCCGGTGCGCCTGGTGCCGGGAGGCACGCCGGAGGGCTACGCGGCGCTCGGCGCGGCGGACTTCGCCGTGGTCTGCAGCGGGACGGCGACGCTGGAGGCGATGGTCCTGGGCGTCCCCATGGTGATCGTCTACCGGCTCTCGCGCACGACCTGGTGGGTGGCGCGGCGCCTGGCGGCGGTGGGGACGGCCGGCCTCCCCTCGCTCGTGGCCGGGCGTCCGGTCGTCCCCGAGCTCCTCCAGGAGGCGCTCACCCCGCAGCGCCTGGCTGCGGAGATGGTCGCCTGGCTGCGCTCGCCCGGCCGGCGCGCGGAGATGCGGGAGGCGCTGCTGGCGCTGCGCGACCGGCTGGGCCCGGGCGGGGCCGCGGGCCGGGCCGCCGAGGCGATCCTGGGGCTGGTGGAGACGCGGGCACGGCCGCATTCCGGGGTGCCTTCGCTACCGTAGCTTGAACGCGGTACCGCTGTGTATTACAGTAGGACTATATGAAAACATGTCGGTTGGGGGCGTTCGTGCTATGACCAGACGCACCGGGAGGCGGGTTACGATCTACGTCAGGCCTGAAGAGCTTCCGTTGCTCGAGTGGGCGAAACAGCATACGCGCAAGCCTTCGGTCTCAGAGGCGATCACGGCCGCGCTGGAAGAATTGCGCCTGGGTGTACGGGAGCGACGGGTGATGCTCCTCCGGCAGACGCAAGGGATGTGGGCGCACGATGAAGGCGTGGAAGAGGCCTTTCGGGAGCTGGAGGAGGGGTGGGCGCGGTGGGGGCGGCGTCTCGAGGGCTCCTGATCGACACGTCGGCCCTCGTGGCTCACTTTCGCGGCAGGGCCGGAATTGACCGCGTGGTCAGCCAGTACGTCTCCGCCTTCGTCAGCGCGGTCACGGTGTACGAGCTCGAGTACGGAGCCCGGCGATCGGGTCGGGCATCGGACCTGCGGGCGTTCGAGGACGCCTTTGGGACCGACGTCATTCCGGTCGGCCGGGACGAAGCGGCGCGCGCTGCCGAGGTAAATGCTGCGCTGGCCGGGCAAGGGAAGCGGATCGGCGACCGGGACGCGCTGATTGCGGCCACGGCCCTCGTTCACCACCTGGACCTGCTGACGCTCAACACCGAAGAGTTCCGCAGGGTTCCGGGACTCCGCGTGCTGGAGCCGTGACGTCCCAGCGACTGCGTGACACGGAAGTGCTCCCGTGAGCCGAAACCGCTTACTGCTCGCCGTCATCTTGACGACGGTGGCGGTGGCGGCGGTGGTCCGGCTGACCTGGGGGCCGGCGCGTCCCACAGTGACGCCCGCCGCGCCGGAAAGCAGTGCAGCGCCGCCCGGAGCGGCAGCGCAGTCGCCGGGCGCGGCGCTGCCGCGAGGCGCCGAGGGTCTGCCGACGGCTGCGCCATCGCCCAGGCCCGGAGCGGCATCCCCGGCCTCGCCGGCCGTGCCGGCCACCGCCGGGCCTGGGAGCGGAGGATCGCCGGCCCCGCTCCCCAGCTTCCCGGCCGTGCAGATGTCGGAGGGGCGCCTGAGCGGCGCCGACCCGGCCGGACGGCTGCAGTGGGAACTGGAGGCGCGCGGGCTGGTGGTCGACAATGAACGGCAGGAGGTCCGGCTGGAGCAGGTGACCGGGCACTTCTACGAGCAGGGGCGGCGCGTCGTGACCGTGGCGGCCGCCGGCGGCGTCTTCGACCTGCGCAGCCGGGACGTGTCCCTGACGGGCGGCGTGCGCGCCCACACGCCGACAGGGCGGCGCCTGGCGGCCGAGCGCGTGCACTGGGACGCCGCGGCGCGGCGGCTCACCGCCACGGGCGGCGTGCGGCTGGTCCAGGGAGGGATGGAGGTGCGCGCGGACCGCCTGGAGAGCGACGTGGCCCTGCGGCGGACGCGCCTGGTCGGCCACATCCGCGTCCGCGTCCGCGAGGTGGAGCGATGACCGGACATGCGAGCAGGACGCAGCGGGCGGCCCCGGCGCGCCTGCACGGCGCGCTCCGGGCGGTCCTCCCCCTGGGCCTCGCGCTCACCCTGGTCCCGGCGGCGGGGAGGCTCCCCGTGGCGGCGCAGCCGGCGCCCCCCCCGGCGGGCCCGCCGGCGCTGGACGCCACCGGGATCGTCTACGCCGAGTACGACGCGGCCGCGCGCACGTGGCTCCTGCGCGGCGAGCCGGTGGTCATCCGCTACGGTGAGGCGCGGCTGGCCGCGCCGGAGGTCCGGTACGACGAGCGCACCGGGCGGGCCGCAGCCACGGGGGGCGTGGAGGTGCGGCGCGGGAGGCTCACGGTGACCGCCCCGCAGCTCGTGGCCGACGTGCGCGCGCGCACCGTGGTGGCCGACGCCGGCGCGCGGCTGGTGGAGGAGCGGGAGGAGGGGCCGGCCGTCCTCACGGCCGGCGTCCTGGCGGTGGACCTGCGCCAGGAAACGGCCCAGGCGCGGGAGGGCGTGCGCCTGGAGGCCGGGCCGTGGCAGGGAGAGGCGCCGCAGGGGCGCTTCGACCGGCCGCGCGGCCTGGCCGTCCTCACCGGCGGCGCGGTGGTGCGGCGCGGGGAGGACGTCCTCACCGCGGAGACGATCACCGTCGACCTGAACGCCCGGCGGGCGGTGGCGACCGGCCGGCCGCGCCTGCACCTGGCCGCGCGCCCGGCCGCCCCCTGAGCAGGAGTCGAGCGATGCTGGCGGCCCGCCACCTGGTGAAGCGCTACGGCCCCCGCACCGTCGTGGACGGGGTCTCCCTGCAGGTGGAGCGGGGCGAGATCCTGGGCGTGCTGGGCCCGAACGGCGCCGGCAAGACGACGACCTTCTACATGATCGTGGGCCTGGTGCCGCCCAACGCCGGGGAGGTGTGGCTGGACCACCACAACCTCACCGGGCTGCCGGTGCACCAGCGGGCCCGCCTGGGCATCGGCTACCTGGCCCAGGAGCCCTCCGTCTTCCGCGGCCTCACCGTGGAGGAGAACATCCTGATGGTGCTCGAGGCGAACGGGCAGCGGCCGGCGGAGCGGCGGGAGACCCTGGACAGGCTCCTCGAGGAGTTCCATCTCACGCCGCTCCGTCGGCAGCTGGGGGCGACGCTCTCGGGGGGCGAGCGGCGCCGCGTGGAGATCGCCCGGGTCCTGGCCATGGCCCCCGCCTACATCCTGCTCGACGAGCCCTTCACCGGCATCGACCCGAAGTCGGTGGCCGACATCCAGGAGATCGTCCTCTACCTGCGCCGCCGCGGCCTGGGCGTGGTCGTCACCGACCACAACGTGCGGGACACGCTGGCGATCACCGACCGGGCGCTCATCATCTACGAGGGGCGGATCCTCTTCGCCGGGACGGCCCAGGAGATCATGGCCAGCGAGGAGGCGCGGCGCTTCTACCTGGGCGAGCGCTTCCGCCTGTAACCCATGCGCATCCTCGACCGGTACGTCGTGCGCGAGGTCATGAGCCCCTTCGCCTTCGGCGTGGCCGTCTTCGCCACGTTCCTGCTGGTGAACCACCTCTTCCTGCTGGCCCGCATCACCCTGCACCAGCAGCTGCCGCCGGGGACGATCCTGCACCTGCTCCTCCTGCGCATCCCCTACGCCGTGGTCTTCTCGCTGCCCATGGGCCTGCTGCTCGGCACGCTGCTCGCCTTCGGCCGCCTCTCCGAGCGCAACGAGGTGGTGGCGATGCGCACGAGCGGCATCAGCCTGCTGCGCGTGGCCGGGCCGGTGGTGGTGACGGCGGTCCTGGTGGCGGGCCTCACCATCCTGCTGGCCGAGACCGTGGTCCCGGTGAGCGAGGACCGGCACCACCGGGCCTTCGCCGACGCCACCGGGGCGCCGCGCGTGGCGGGGAGCCACATCCTCTTCCGCGAGGAGGTCGGGGAGCGCGTCTCCATCTTCTACGCCCGCAGCTTCGGCGAGGACGCCTCGGTGCTGCGTCACCTCACCGTGAACGAGTTCCAGGGAGGGCGTCTGCGGCGGGTGATCGAGGCCGAGGAGGCGCGCTACCGCCAGGGCGCCGGCTGGGCATTCCTGCGGGGGACCCTCTACGTGCTGGACGGGCCGACGACGGTGCGGGCGGCCTTCGCGCGGATGGCCGTGGACCTGCAGCGCACGCCGCGGGAGATCCTGCTCGGCCGCAAGGACCCGTCGGAGATGACCATCCGCGAGCTGCGCGCCTACATCGCCGTCCTGCGCCGCGCCAGCGAGTCCGTGGCCCAGTACGTGGTCTGGCTCCACTCCCGCGTGGCCTTCCCCGCCAGTGCCATCATCTTCGCCCTGCTGGCGGTGCCCCTCGGCCTGCGCCCCTACCGCGGCGGGACGGCGCTGGGGCTGGGGATCACCGTGGTCATCCTCATCGGGTACTACGTGCTGCTGAACACCACCCTGGCGCTGGGACAGACGGAGCGCCTCCCGCCGGTGCTCGCCGCCTGGGCACCCAACCTGATCACGGGCGGGGTGGCCGGGGTGTTGCTGTGGCGGGCCCGGTGAGGCGCGGCCTGGCCCCGGTGGCCGTCCTGGCCGCCCTCCTCTTCCTCTGGCGGCTCGGGGCCGGGACGCTGTGGGACCAGGACGAGGCCAAGTACGCCCACATCGCCCACGAGGTGGCCCGACGGGGGGAGCTCTTCACCCTCTACGCCAACGGGGAGCCGTGGTTCGTCCACCCGCCGCTGGTCATGTGGCTCCAGGCCGCCACGGGCGCGCTCCTGGGCTTCAGCGAGTGGACCGCCCGCATCTGGTCGGCGCTGGCGGGCGTGGCGGCCGTCGTGACCACGGCGCACCTGGGGGCGCACCTCTACGGCCCGCCGGCCGGCCTCGCCGCGGGCGTGGTGCTGGCCACGACGCTGGAGGTCTTCGCGCTGGCCCGGCTGGGGCTGCTGGACATGCCGCTGCTGGCCTGGCTGCTGCTGGCGCTCGCGGCCGGGGTGCGGGCCAGCGAGGGCCCGCGCCGCGTCCGCCGCCGGGCCTACCGGTGGATGTTCCTCTTCGCCGCGCTGGCCACGCTCACCAAGGGGCCCGTCGGGGTGCTCCTGCCCGTGATGGTCCTGGGGCTGTGGTGGGTGGTCCGGGGGGAGTGGCGGGAGCGGTGGCGGGAGGTGCCGCCGGATGCCCTCCTCCTCTACGGCCTCGTGGGCGCGAGCTGGTACGCCGTCGAGACGGTCCGCCACGGGACGGCCTTCCTGCAGTCGGCCGTCGGCTACTACCTGATCACACGCTTCGTGGGGGTGGTGGAGAACCAGCCCGGCCCCTGGTACTACTACGTCCCGGTCCTGCTGATCGGGGCGTTCCCCTGGTCGGCCTTCCTCCTGCCGGCGCTGCGCTGGCTGTGGGTGCACCGCCGCGAGGCCCCCGCTGCCCTGCTCCTAGTGTGGATCGCCGCCCCGCTGCTCTTCTTCTCGCTGGCCGGGACGAAGCTCCCCAACTACATCCTGCCGGTCTTCCCCGCCGTGGCCATCGCCGTCGGCCGGCTCTGGGCCGGCGCCGTGGCCGGTGGGAGGCCGGAGCGCCATCTGCTGGGGTGGGGCTTCGTCGCGCTCGTCCCCGTCCTGCTCGCCCTGGGCGTCTTCGTGCTCCTCTTCGGCCGCCTGAAGTACCCGGCCGAGCTGGCCCTCACCGCCCCGGCCATCCGGGGCGTGCTGGCGCTGCTGGCGGCCTCGGGGCTCCTGGCCGCGCTGCTGCACCGCACCGCCGGCCCGCGGGTCTCCGGGCCGGCCCTGGCGCTGGCCACGGCGGCCGTGCTCCTCGGGACGGTCACCTGGGTGGTGCCGCAGGCGGAGGCGCTGAAGATCGCCCAGCCGGCGGCCGAAGTCGTGCGTGCCCGGCTGAGGCCGGAGACGCGTGTGGTGGGGGCGGACGTGAGCGTGTGGGCCTCGCTCGTCTACTACACCGACCGGCAGGTCGAGTGGACCTGGGATGCCGGGGCCACCCGGCGGGCGGTGTGCGCTCCCGGCCCGGTGCTGGTCGTCACCAAGCCGTCGGTCTACCGGGCCTGGGGGGAGCCGCTCGCCGACGTGGCGCGGCCGGTGTGGCGGCGCGGCGAGGCGATGGTCCTGGAGAAGCGGCGCGCGTGTCCCGGGGGCGGGTCATGACGGCCGAGGCGCTCACCACGGTCGTCCTGCCGACCTACAACGAGCGCGCCACCCTCCCGGCCCTCCTGCGGGAGCTGGCCGCGCTCCTCCCGGCCCTGCGAGTCGAGGCCGTCGTGGTCGACGACGCCTCACCCGACGGCACCGCCGAGGCGGCGGCCGCCCTGGACGGCGTCGGCGGGCTCGCCGTGCGCGTCCTGCGCCGCAGCGGCAAGCTGGGCCTGAGCTCCGCGGTCGTGGCCGGGGCCGCGGTGGCGCGGGGCGAGGTGGTCGTGGTGATGGACGCCGACGGCTCCCACCCGCCCCAGACCATCCCGGCGCTCGTCGCGGCGGTGCGCACGGGGGCCGACGTGGCGGTGGGGTCGCGGTACGTGCCCGGCGGACGCATCGTCGGCTGGCCGCGGCCCCGGCGGGTGGCCAGCCTGGTCGCCACCGCCGCTGCCCGGGCGCTGCTGCGCCTGGAGGTGCGCGACCCGCTCTCGGGCTTCTTCGCCGCCCGCCGCGAGATCCTGGCGGGCGCCGACTACTGGGCGCTGGGGTTCAAGATCCTGCTGGAGGTCCTGGCGCGCCACCGCGCGCTGCGGGTCGTGGAAGTCCCCTACACCTTCGTCGACCGGGTGGCGGGGCGGAGCAAGCTGGACCTGCACGAGGTCGCGGCCTACCTGCGCCTGGTGCGCCGCCTGCTGCGCACGGCCGGGCCTGGGGCGCCACCGCGGGGCGTGACGCGGCCGGGCGAGGGCGGGGGGCGCTAGCACCATGGAGTTCGGCCTGATCCTCGTCCCCCTCCTCATCCTGGTCAGCGGGGCCATCGCCTACATCGGCAACCTGGTCGGGCGCAACATCGGCCGCCGCCGCCTCACGCTCTTCGGCCTGCGGCCGCGCCACACGGCGCAGGTGATCACCGTCGTCTCCGGCATGCTCATCACCCTGGTGACCCTGGCCGCCGTGCTGCTCGTCTCCGCCGACGCGCGCACGGCCCTCTTCCGCTTCCGCGAGCTGCAGGCGCAGACCGCCCGCCTGGAAGCGGAGATCGACCAGGCGGAGGCGCGGCTGCGGCAGCTCAAGGGCGGCGACATCGCTTACCTCACCAACCAGGAGGTCCTGCGGGGGCTCGTGGACGCGCGCCTGCCGCTCGTCCGGGTGCAGGCGGCGGTGGACATGCTGCGGCTGCGCGCGGTGGACCTGGCCCTGGAGAACGGCATCGGGGTGGACGGGCAGACCGGCTCGGTGCTCATCCTCTTCCCCCCGCGCCTGACCTGGGACCGCGTGGCCGAGCTGGTCCGCACGCATCCCGGCGAGACGGTCGTCCGCATCGTCGCCAACCAGAACACGCTGCGCGGGGAGCCGCTGGAGGTCTACATCCAGCTCCTCGACAACGTCCTGGCCTTCCGCCGCGGGACGGTGCTCCTGCGCGGGACGGTGGACGGGCGGGCCCGCCGGGAGGAGATCGGCCGGCAGGTGCTCGAGCTGGTGGAGCGCTCGGCGGAGCCGGCCCGCCGGCGCGTGCTCGCGCCGCCGTTCGCGCGCATCACCGACCCCCCGCTGGTGCAGGCCGCCATCGACGACGTCCGCCGCCTGGTGGCCGAGATCGACCGCCTCGGCCGGCCGGTCGGGGTCGAGGTCGTGGTCAGCCGCGACACCTTCACCGTCGGCCCCGTGCTCGTGACGGTCCGCCTGCGCGGCTGAGCGCGGGCCGCCCCCGGAGCGCCGCCCACGGCGCCGCGGGACGCGCGGTGGCCCGGCGCGGCGGGAGGGTCCGCCCCTGCGCCCTGGACTCGCCGGCGCCTCCGGCAGGAACCGGCCGCACGGCAGGATCCGCCGGGCGCCGTGGTGAATGAGCGCCACGCGGCACAGGTGGACGGAGGTCCGCCTCCGTCAGAATAGGGAAGCCGGTGCCCCGGGAGATCCGGGAAGTCCGGCGCGGTCCCGCCGCTGTAACGGGGAGTGCGCTCCGATACCGGTCGCGCCACGGCGACGTGGGCGGCCGGCGCCACTGGGCCCTGCGCCTGGGAAGGCCGGGAGCGTGCGAGGATCCGGAGCCAGAAGACCTGCCTGTGCCCACCGCCCGCCGTGGTCCACGGGACCCGCGGAGCGGCGCCCTCGACCTTCGCGGAAAGGGAGGTGGGCTCGATGGGACGTCTCGTCCTGCGCGCCCGCAGACCCGCTGCGGGCGCGCTGCTCTTGCTCCTCGTGCTCGCGTCAGGCACGCCGCCCGCCCGCGGCCAGATCCCCACCTTCGAGGGGGAGGAGGTGGTCGTCCCCGGCCTCCGTCCCCAGCACAGCGCCACCACGCCCGCCTACGTGACCGTCCTCTCCGGGGAGGAGCTGCGGCGCCTGGGCTTCCTGACCCTCGCTGATGCGCTCACGCTCCTGGCCGAGGTCACCGTGCGCGCCGCGGGCGGCGGCCCGATGAGCCTGTTCCAGCCCTCGGTCCGCGGCAGCACCCCCCAGCAGGTGCACGTCCTGCTGGACGGGGTGCCGCTGGGCGCCACGGCCCAGTTCGGCGTCTCCCTGGGGACCATCACGCTCGCGGAGGTGGACCGCATCGAGGTCGTGCGCGGCCCCTACGCCGCCCTCCACAGCGGCTTCGCCGTCATCAGCGTCACGACGCGCCGGGACCTCCGTCCGGCGGTGGAGGGGATGGCGGCCAGCCACGGGACGACGCAGGCGGTGCTGCGCCTCGGCGGCGCCAGCGGTGCCGGCATGGTGCGGGTGGGGGTGGAGCGGCTGGCCACCGACGGCTACCGGCCCAACGGCGACGGCACGCGCTGGACCGGCGTGGCGCGGTGGGAGCGGGACGCCGGGGCCGGTCGCCTGGCCCTGGCGGTCCACCACAGCGCCGGCGAGGCGGGCCTGCCGGGGACCACGGCGTTCCCCACGCCGTCGGACCGTTTGCGCGACGCCCGCACGGCGGCGGCCCTCTCCTGGACGCGCGAGGGTCCTGACGGGCACCGCCTGGGGCGGGTGTGGTGGCTGGGTCAGGGGCTCGACTTCACCTCGCCGGGATTCGCCAGCACCAGCTGGGGGCAGGCCTGGGGCGGGACCTGGCAGGCCGCGCAGGTGCAGGGGGCGGGCGCCCTCGGCTGGGGTGTGGAGTGGCAGCAGGCCGCCTTCGCCTACCGGGACACCTTCTCGGCCTTCGACGCCCGCACGACCACAGCGGCCCTCTACGGCCAGCTCGACCGGATGCTGGGCGACCGCACCCTGGCCGGCATGGGGCTGCGGCTGGAGCACCACTCCGCCTACGGCCTCCAGGTGAACCCGCGCCTGGGGTTCGTCCACTTCCTCTCGCCGGGGGTGCGGCTGCGCGGCGGGGTGGGACGGACCTCCCGCGCCCCGACGATGGGCGAGCTCTTCTTCCCCGGCTGCAGCAACCCCGACCTGCGCCCCGAGCAGGCCTGGGCCGCCGACCTGGGCATGGAGGTGGTCCTGCGGCCCGGTGCGCTCCTGCGGGTGAACACCTTCTACACCGACGCGCAGGACCTCATCGTCGGCGGGTGCCCGCCGCAGAACGTGGGGTCGGCGCGCATCGCCGGGGCGTCGGCGGACCTGCTGCTGCGCGCGGTGGGGCCGTGGAGCGGCACCCTCACCCTCACCTGGACCGATGCCGTCGACCGCACGACCGGGCAGGCCCTGCTCCGCCAGCCCGCCTGGCAGGCGGCCCTCGCGCTGCGCTTTGCCGTCGCGCCCGCCACCACGCTGGGGCTCGTGGCCGCCTACGTGGGGGCCCGGCCCGACCTGGACTTCTCCACCTTCCCGGCCACGCGGGTGACGCTGCCGCCCTACCTCACCGTGGGCCTGCGCGCCGAGCACGTGGTCGGCGACGTGGTCTGGCGGGCGGGTGTGGACAACCTCTTCGACGCGCGCTACGAGCCGCTCGCCGGGTTCCCCGCGCCCGGGCGCACCCTCTACCTGCAGGTGGGCGGGCGGTTCTGAGCGGAGGCGGTGATGACGTCGGCGGTCCTCCTCTCCTGGAGCGGCGGCAAGGACAGCCTGCTGGCCCTGCTCGCCCTGGAGGCGGCGGGGGAGCGGGTCCAGGCGCTCATCACCACCATCACCGCGGTGTACGATAGGGTGAGCATGCACGGCGTGCGCCGCGTCCTGGTGGAGCAGCAGGCGCAGGCGCTGCGGCTGCCGCTGGTGACCGTGGCCCTGCCCGCGGAGGCGACCAATGCGGTCTACGAGGCGCGATGGGCCGAGGCGCTGATCCCGTGGCGCGAGCGCGGCCTGCGCCGCGTGGCCTTCGGGGACCTCTTCCTGGCCGACGTGCGCGCCTACCGCGAGGCCCTGATGGCGCGGCTCGGCCTGGAGCCCGTCTTCCCCATCTGGGGCCGTGACACGGCCGAGGCGGCCCGCACCTTCGTGCGCGACGGCTACCGCGCCGTGGTCACGTGCGTCGACGGTGAGGTCCTGGACCGCAGCTGGGCCGGACGCGCCTTCGACGCGGCCTTGCTGGCCGCGCTCCCTCCGGGGGTGGACCCCTGCGGCGAGCGCGGGGAGTTCCACACCTTCGTCACCGCCGGGCCGCGGCTCGGCCCCGGCGTGCGCGTGGAGCGGGGCGCGGTGGTCACCCGGGGGCGCTGGCACTTCGCCGACCTGCGCCCGGCAGGGACGGCGGCGGAGCCGCCGGCATCGGTCGCGCCGGTCGAGTCGGGCGAGCTCCCGGAGACGGCAGTTCGGGTGGAGGTGAGGACGTGATGCACCGATGGGTCGGACGGCGGTCTGAGGCGTTCGTGGGCCCCGGCCCTGCGGGCGAGCGCAGGCCTTTCCTCGCTCCCCGCCACCTGGCCGTCGCCCTCCTGATCGTGGCGGCGGCCGCCTCCCGCCTCCTCCCGCACCCGCCGAACGTCACCCCGGTGGCGGCCATGGCGCTCTTCGGCGGCGCGGCCTTCGTCGACCTGCGCCTGGCCCTCCTGGTCCCGCTCGGGGCCATGGTGCTGAGCGACCTGGTGCTGGGCCTGCACGGGACACTCCCCTTCGTCTACGCCGCCCTGGCCGCGACGGCCCTCATCGGACGGCTGGTGCGCCGCCGGCGCCGGCCCGCGGCGCTCGTGGCGGCCTCGCTGGCGGCATCCACGCTCTTCTTCCTGGTGACCAACTTCGGGGTCTGGCTCGTCGGAGGGCTCTACCCGAAGACGGCGGCCGGTCTCGTCGCCGCGTACGTGGCCGGGCTCCCCTTCTTCCGCAACACGCTCCTGGGCGACCTGGCCTTCACCGTCCTGCTCTTCGGCGGCTTCGCCCTCCTGGAGCGCACGGTGCCGGCCCTGCGGGCGTCGGTCCGGTCCCCCGGGACGGCGTGAGGCGGGCCGTGCCCACAGCAGGGTGACGCGCACGGCAGGGGGGCCCCCTGTGCGGTCCCGGGCGCGGGCGTGGCTGGCCGGTGCAGCCCTGGCCGTGGGTGTGCTGGCGCTGGCCCTGCGTAGTGGCGGTGACCTCCCCCGGTCACCCTCCGGGCCGTCGGCGCGGCCCCCGGCGCCGTCAGCCCGCGTCCATTGGCCGCCGTCCGCCCTGCGTCCGCCCACGGCAGCAGAGGAAGGCCACCCTCAGCCGCTCCGGACAGCAGACGCCGGGACGTCGTCGGGAGGGCGGTCGGCCGCACTCCCCTCCGGCGGCGCGACCACACCTCAGTCCAGGGTGGCACCCGGGCCGGTGCCGGAGCGCCCCCGGCACGTGCAGGCCCGGGAGCGGCATCGCCGGTCCTCGCTTGCTGCACCCAGCCCCGGCGTCTCCATGCGCGCCAGCCCGCACGTGGCGCCACCGGCTCAGGCGCAGCCGCAGCGGCCGGAGTCTCGGGCCAAAGCGGGCTCCGCGGCGCCACATGCGGCCCGCAGGGCCGGGCCGGGTGCGGCCGCGGGGAGTGCCGGGAGGAACGGACGGCAGGGCGGTGCCCCGGCCGGCGCGCAGGAGCCGCAGAGCACCGAAGCGCCGGTTCCGGTCGCAGGATCGCCTGCGCCGGCCGACCCCGTGCCGTCGGCCTCCCCGGCGCCGGACCCCGAACCGGGGCAGGTGGCTCCCCCGGCCCCGGCCGCAGCGCCGCCTCCCGTCCCCGCAGCGGTTGCCTCGCCGGCGCCTCTCCCCGTCCTCACGCCTCCCACCGTCGTGGAGGCTCCCCCGCTCCACCCGCTGCTGCGCAGCCGGGTGACGGCGGGTCCCGGGGAGGTCAGCGCGCTGGAGCAGGTGCCGGTGCGCGGCCGGCTGCGTGTCCGGCTGCTCGTGCGGGCCGACGGCTCCGTGGGAGAGGCCGTGGTCGTGGTGCCAAGCGGCGACCCTCTCCTCGACCAAGTCGCCGTAGAGGGGCTGCGTCGCTGGCGGTTCGCCCCGGCGCGCCGCGACGGGGTCCCCATCGAGGCCTACCTCTTGCTCTGGGTGACCTTCCACGACTGAGCGGGCGGTGGGCGACGTGCGCGGAGTGCGCCCCGGGGGGGCCGTCGGCGACGGGTCGCCCCCGGTGCTCGCCATCGATCCGGGGCGGGCCAAGTGCGGCATGGCCGTCGGCCGCCGGGGAGCGATCCTGGCCCGCGCGGTGGTGCCGCTGGACGCCCTGGTCGAGACGGTGCGGGTCTGGGTCGAGGCGTTTGGGGTGGGTGAGGTGCTCCTGGGTGCAGGGACCGGCCACGACCGGGTGCGCGCCCTCCTGGCCGCCGTTCCCGGCCTGCCTCCCGTGCGGACCGTCCCGGAGCGCAGCTCCACCCTGGAGGCGCGCCGACGCTACTTCGCCGAGCACCCGCCGCGCGGGTGGCGCCGCCTGCTCCCGCTCTCGCTGCAGGTGCCGCCGGAGGAGTACGACGACTACGCCGCCGTGGTGCTCATCGAGCGCGTCACCGCGGGCGGGTGAGGGCGCGCACCGGGGGCACGCGTCAGGGCGGCGTCCCCACGACCACGACCGCCGACGGGAAGGAGAAGTGGCCGCGCGCGGCACCCATCGTCCCGTAACTGCTCCACCCGGCCCCGGTCAGGTCCGCCATGCGCACCACCCGGTGGTTCTCGTCCGTCACGTAGATCCGCCCCGCGCCGTCGAGGGCGATCCCCGTGGGGAAGACGAACTCGTGGCGCCCGGCACCGGTCCGGCCCAGTGCCGTCCAGCCGGCGCCGGTCATGTCGTCGACGCGCACGACGCGGTCGTTGGCCGAGTCGGTGATGTAGAGGCGCCCCCGGTCGTCCACGGCGATCCCCGTGGGATGGTCGAAGGTGCCGACGCCCGAGCCCCGCCGGCCCAGCGCCGTCCACCCCGCCCCGCTCATGTCGTCGATCCGGACGATGCGGTCGTTGAGGGCGTCGGTGATGTAGATGCGGCCGGCCCGGTCGACGGCCACGTCCTGCGGAAACCCGAACTCGTGCATCCCCCTGCCGTGCTTCCCGTAGGCCGTCCACCCGCTGCCCGTGAGGTCGTCCACCCGCACGATCCTGGCGTTGCTGGCGTCGGCGATGTAGAGACGCCCCTGGCCGTCCAGGGCGATGCCCGCCGGCAGGTCGAACTGGTGCGGTCCGGATCCGCGACGGCCGTAGGCCACCAGGCCCCGCCCCGTGATGTCGTCCACCCGGACCAGGCGGGCGGCGGTGGCGTCGGTGAAGTAGATCCTGCCCGCCCCGTCGACGGCGACGCCCGACTGAAAAGCGAACGTCCGTTCGCCGGCCTGTCCGGGCAACGCAGCCCAGCCCGTACCCCGCATGTCCGCCATCCGGACCACCCGGCCGTTCCCGGCGTCGTTCAGGTAGATGGCGGACCCCGCCTGGGCCTGGGCGGTTCCGGCGGCACTCCCGGCCATGAGTCCGGCCGCATTCCCGGCCATGAGGAAGATGAACCCGATGAGACGGTATCGCGTAGTCATGGACGGCGAGGAAGGATATCATGGGACCCCGTCGAACGTCTATTCAGGGCCGTAGTGGGGCATGAAAATAAGGTTGCGACTTGACAGCCCCATCAGCCTGGCCCGTACACTGGGAGACGCGCCTGTGGTCCAGCGGGGCGCGGCCTCAGTGCTTTACCGCGTGTCCCGACGTATCGCGGCGGTCGGTTCCGCCGCGCACCTGACGACAGAGTCAGAACCGGTTCAGGCGGCATCTGCCGCACTGCTGTCCGTGTGAGCCGTCTCCGCCATCCGGCCCGTCCGGGCCCAGGGCGGCTCCACCGCCGGGAGGAGGTGATGGAGGAAGCGCGTTTGCGGGGAGACGGGATGGGGGAGAGCCGCGAGCCGGACTCCCGGGGTGAGGACGGAGGAAACACGACCACTCTGCACCAGCCCCTGGGCCAGCCGGCTCGACCTCAGACCCTGAAGGGGGTTGGGAGCAGATGAGGTACCTCGCGTTTGCCGTGGCAACGGTGCTCTCGCTGGCACTCGTTGCTCCCGCCTTCGCTCAGCCGTTCGCCGATGTGCCCACCGACCACTGGGCCTTCGACGCGATCGCCGAGCTGGCGGCGAAGGGTCTCATCGAGGGCTACCCCGATGGGACGTTCAAGGGCGACCGGGCCATGACCCGGTACGAGATGGCCATGGTCGTGGCCAGGCTGCTGGCCCGCATCGAGGCCATCAAGATCCCCGAGCCTCCCAAGATCCCGCCGCCGGAGGTCCGGCGCGCGGACCTCGACGCGGTGCGCACGAAGCTCGCCACGGTCCAGCGGCTCGTGAACGAGTTCCGGGCCGAGCTGGCCGCGCTGGGCGTGCGCGTGACCGCGGTGGAGGAGGAGCTGCAGGCCCTGCGGGCCCGCCTCGACAACACCAAGGTGACCGGAGACTTCCGGTTCCGCTACAACATCTTCCCGCAGGGTTCCCCCAGCGGGGGCCCGACCGGCCGGGCGCCTGACGTCCGGCTTCGCGCCCGCCTGACGTTCACCGGCCAGGTCACGCCGGCGGTGAAGGCCACCGTGCGGCTGTGGGCGGCGAACAACGCCGGTGCAGGGAACTTCGATGTCCGATTTGGTAACACCGCGGTGTTCAACAGCGTCGCCTTCGACTTGGCCTATCTGGACATCAACACGGCGTGGGGGATCCCCATCGCATGGCGGGTCGGCCGGCAGCCCATCACCTTGGGCGGGACGCCCAACTGGGGCTTCGGCGTCGGCCTGCTCTTCGACCATGGCAACGCCGGGTGGACCACCGGCGTGAACGACGGCGTCACCGCCAACTTCAACGTCGGCCCCCTCAAGCTCTTCGCCTTCGTGGCCCAGGACAACCAGACCTCCACGGGCAGCGGAACGGGTAGCGCGCCCCTGCTGAACTACTGGGGCGTGCGCGGTACCTTCGACATCATGCCGGGCTGGACGTTGGGAGCCTCCTACTACACGGAGCGCAACCCGCTCTCCGTGGCGGGCGGCGCGCTCGCCGCGGCGGCGGGCGTTCCGGCGACTTCCACGCGCGGCAACGGCTTCAGCGTCGACCTGGGCGGCACGCTCATCTCCGGCCTGAACTTCTACGGGGAGTACGCCTCGTGGACGTTCACGGGGGTGGCGGCCGCCAGCGCCTGGCGGGCAGGGGTCTCGCTCAACCTGGCCACCCTGGCCGGGGTGACCACCTTCTCGCCGGTGCTCGACATCTGGTACAAGAACTACGGCCCGCTGCCGGCGGGCGGGGACGTGCCCATCTACACCTACGCGTGTGACGAGATCCTCTTCACCGCGACCGACTGCTGGAACATGCGCGGGTGGGGCACGAACCTCAGCCTGACCTTCTCGCCCACGGTGAACGCGGCGCTCACCTACGAGTCCTACACCCGGATCAACACCACCCCGCAGTCCGGCGTGGCTTCCGGGGCCAGCGTCAGCAACTTCTGGGCGCGGCTGAACTGGACGATGGCGCCGCGCACCACGCTGAGCACGCAGTGGTTCCGGCAGAGCGTCGCCGGGACCGACACGACCAACTTCTACCGGGTGCAGCTCACCTACTCCTGGTAGAGCAGGGAAGGCCCGCCCCCGGGGGAAACCATTCCCCCGGGGGCGTTTTTGTCTGTCTGACGCGTCGCCCGGCAGCTGGGGCGGCGCTCCAGGGAGGGATGTCGTGAAGATCGCCTTCGTGCTGATCCTCCTCCTGCCGCTGGCCCAGCTCGTCCCAGGCTGCGACCGGGAACCCGGGCAGCCCGAGGTCATCGGCTGGGTGGAGGCCAAACGCTACGACCCCTCCGGGGGGGAATTCATTCTCATCATCAACGGTCACGACTACGTGGCCCCCTTCCCCTTCTGGCAGCAGGTGCAGGTGGGCGACCTGGTCAAGCAGCAGGGCGGGGTGTGGTCGATCGTCCGCCGCCGGGGGGCCTGACCGCTCACCTCCTGCTCTGCAGGCGTCCGCCGTTCGACCTCCGCTCCAGGGACGGGGTCATCGACCCCGGTGGCGGGGTCAGGCCCGCCCTCGTCAGAACTTTCACGCCCCGCTCCCCGTGTGACGCAGTGGAGATAGAGGTGGGGTAGGCTCCAGGAGGTCAGTGACATGGGCGGCTGGAGGGTCTACGCGTTGTGTGTCGCCGTCGTCGCGCTCGCCGGCCACCCAGTGGCGGCGGGGGTGCGGCCCGAGGAGCACACCGTCACCGCTGCGGGGCAGCTGCTGATCGAGGGGAACGACATCCGCATCCTGGGCGACGTCCACGGAAACGGCAACGTCATCCTCTCCGGTACCGTCCAGGTGAGCGGGGCGGCGGAGGCCGCCGGGCAGGTCGTGCTCCTGGGGAGCGCCCGGGCGGCCAGGATAGTGGGTGGGGTACGCCACGCCGGCGTGTCGCGCATCGACTTCCCGGGGTTGCGCGGCCAGGCCTCCCGCATCCTCGTGGGGGACCACGCCATCAGAGGTCCCCTCCTCCTTCAGGGCGTCACCTACGTCATCGGCTCCATGACGGTCGACGGGCCCGTGGGCGGGTCGGGTCTGCTCGTGGCGGAAGGCGACATCACCGTGAACAATGGCCTCGGGCGCAACCTGGGAACGGGCATCCTCGGCGAGGTGAGCTTGCTGGCCGGGCGCCGGGTGACCATCGCCGCCGGCGGGGGCGCGCTGGCCGCGCGCCTGGTCGGCCTCCAGGCGGTCTCGATCACCGGGAGGGCGTTGCGCATTACGGGCCGGATCGAGGGGGGAGACGTCTTCGTCCGGGGGAACCGGATCACCATCGCCGGGCCTGGGACGGGGGTCGGGCTGCCACCGCCGGTCGGCCAGCCCACCCTGCGCATCCACGCGCCCGGGCCCGGCGAGCTCGTCCGGACGGCGCGGATTCTCGTCCTCGGCCAAGCTCCGCCAGGGGCCCGCATCCGCCTGACCCTCCGCCCTATGGAGGGAGGCCGAGAGCACCAGGTTGATACGACTGCCGGAGCTGATGGCCGCTTCTCGGCGTTCCTGGACGTCCCCGGCGGACCGGGGACCTACCTGCTGCAGGCGCAGATCGTGGGACCGGGCGTGGTCCTGAGCGCGCCGGTCGAGGTCCTCATCCGAGTCCAGGACATGCCCTGAGGGAGGTGGGGGACGTGAGAGTCTCCAGGACCTTCGTGGGCGGGGTGACTGCTCGCCGGGCGGGATCCGCGCTCCTCGCGGTGGCCGCCGTCGTCGCGCTCGGCGCGCCCGCCGGAACCGGGGCCGCGGCGCAGCAGGCGGGGCCTATCGCCATCCTGCCCTTCGTGGACGCAGTCGGGATGCGCGGTGAGCTGGCTCGCTTCGCCACCCTCCGCCTGGCCCAGCACCTCGCCCAGGGTGGGTATCCGGTCGTGCCCGTCGCGGACGTGGAACGGGCCATCCGGGAAGCGGGGGTGCGGGCCCCGGACTTGCGCACGATCGCGGGGGCCAGCGAAGTGGCCCGGCGAGCCGGTGCCCGCCTCTTCATCTCCGGGAGCCTCATTCGCGCAGACGTCGATCCGGCCCGTCCTCCGCTGACGCCCGACGAGATCCCGGAAGGTCCTCCGGCGGCGACCGTCGTGCTGGCGATCCACCTCGGGTCTGCGGTGGCTCCGGGATTGCCGATCCGCACCGAGGTCCACGGGTACGATCAGGGGGTCCTGCCGCTGTACCGCGCCGCCGAACTGGCCATTGCGGACTTCGTCCGGCGCTTCCCGGACCTGCTGCGGCGGCTCCCCACACCCTGATACCTCTCCCGCCCTCTGGACGGCCCCTGAGTGGCTTACGCGTCCGGAAGGGGGGACCGGGCGCGGGGGCCGATGGCGAGGGTGAGGGGGCCAAACCCCCTCACCCTCGCATGCCGACTAGCCCACGTCTACGCGGTCACGGCCAGGGGCGTCCTGGTCGAGCCAGATGGTCTGGGCGCTGAGGTCGGTGCGGTCCCGACCCGGCCCGTCCTGGTCGAGGAAGATGACCTGGGCACCGAGGTCGGTGCGGTCGCGGCCCGGTCCGTCCTGGTCCAGGTAGAAGACCTGCGCCACCAGGGGAACCGCGGCCCCCTGCGCGCTGGTGAGCGCCAGCGCGACGGGCAGGAACCACCGTGCGAGTGCACGCTTCATCGTGACGTCCTCCCTCCAAGCTGGAATGTCGTGCTAGCGGAGCATAGTCCCCTGGCCCCCCTCCGGCTGTTACCCATGCCACAGCCCCCGCACGCGATCTGTGCTCCGCCGGTGCGAGGGTCCGGGCGGATCGTGTGGAATCCATAGAGGGGGACTTGTCCGAGTGACCACGTCGTCTCGACTCACTGAGATCCACCCCGTCGCGGGCCAGCACCTGGCCGTCACCCTCGCCGGCATCACCTTCCCCACGCCGGTGCTGGCCGCCCCCGGGCCGCTGGGCTCCGGGCGGGAGGCGCAGGCGGCCGTGGACCTGCGGGCCTTCGGGGGGTTCATCACCAAGTCGGTGACCCTGGAGCCCCGCGAGGGCCACCCGCGGCCGCACGTGGTCGACGTGGACGGCGGGTGGCTGAACGCCGTGGGGCTGCGCAACCCCGGCCTGGCCGCCTTCCTGGTGAAGGACCTCCCCTGCCTGCGCACGCTCGGCATCCCCATCGTCGTCAGCGTGGCCGGGACGACGGTCGAGGAGTTCGTCCGCCTGGCCGAGTGGCTGGACGCCGAGGAGGGCATCGCCGCCCTCGAGCTGAACGTCTCCTGCCCCAACGTGCACGCCGGGCAGCGCTTCGGCAGCGACCCCCGCCTGACGGAGGAGCTGGTGGCGGCGGTGCGGCGGGCCACCCGGCGGCCGCTCCTCGTCAAACTCACCCCCAACGTCACCGACGTGGCGGCGGTAGCCCGCGCCGCGGCCGGGGCCGGCGCCGACGCCTTCGGGTGCGTGAACACGCTGGCCGGGCTGGCCATCGACCCGGCCACCCGCCGGCCGCGGCTGGGGGCGGGGTTCGGCGGCCTGTCCGGGCCGGCGATCCGGCCGGTCGCGGTCCGCCTGACCTGGGAGGTGGCGCGCGCCACCGGTCTCCCGGTCATCGGGATGGGCGGGATCCTCACCGCCGAGCACGCGCTGGAGTTCCTGCTGGCGGGGGCCCATGCCGTGGCCGTGGCCTCGGCCGTGCTGGTCGACGCCGACGCCCCGCGCCGGATCACCGCCGGGCTCGTTGCCTACCTGGCGCAGCACGGGTTCACCGACATCCGTCAGGTGGTCGGGGCGGTCGAGGGCCTGCCGGACGATGCCGCAGGCCTGGCGCTGGCCGGAGAGGGCTGGAGTGGCTGAGCTGGTCGTCGCCCTGGACGTCCCCGAGCTGTCCAGGGCCCGGGCCCTGCTGGACAGGCTCGCGGGGGTCGTCACGCACTTCAAGGTCGGGTTGGAGCTGTTCACCGCGGCGGGTCCCCAGGCGGTGGCGCTGGTGCGGGAGCGCGGCGGCACGGTGGTCCTCGACCTCAAGCTGCACGACATCCCCCACACCGTGGCCGGCGCCGTGCGCGCCGCTGCCCGCCTGGGCGTGTCCTACCTGACCATGCACCTGGCCGGCGGAGAGGCGATGGTGCGGGCGGCCGTGGCCGCAGCCGGGGAGGCCGGCGGGATGCGGTTGCTGGGCGTCACGCGGCTGACCAGCGAGCCGCTGCCGCGCGGCCAGGAGGGGGAGTACGACCGCCGCGCCCAGGAAGCGGCGCGGCGGGCGGCCGCCCTGGGAGTGGACGGGGTGGTGGTGGCGGTGCGCGAGGTGGGGCTCGTGCGGGCCGCCTGCCCCGCCGGGTTCCTCACGCTCACCCCCGGAGTGCGGCCGCGCGGCTGGGCGGCGGAGGACCAGCAGCGCGTCGCCACCCCGGCCGAGGCGGCGCAGGCCGGGGCCGACCTGGTCGTGGTGGGCCGGCCCATCGTCCAGGCCGGGGATCCCCTGGCCGCGGCGCGCGCGGTCCTCGAGGACCTCCGCCTCGGCACCGCGACGGTCGGGTAGCGGTGGCGACGTTCGCCGAGATCTTCCGGCGCCACCCCCTCTACCAGGAGGGGCACTTCCTCCTCAGTTCCGGCATGCACAGCCCCACCTACATCCAGATCGCCCTCCTCCTCCAGCACCCGGCCGAGACCGCCGAGGCCTGCCGCGAGCTCGCCGACCGCTTCCGCGACCGCGGGGTCGAGGTCGTGGTCGGGCCGGCCATCGGTGCGATCGTCCTGGCCTACGAGGTGGCCCGGCAGCTGGGCGCGCGGGCGCTGTGGACGGAGCGGGAGGAAGGGCGGATGGCCCTGCGCCGCTCCTTCGCCGTGCGCCCGGGGGAGCGCGCGCTCGTGGTCGAGGACGTCGTGACCACCGGCGCGGCAGTGGGCGAGGTGAAGCGGCTGCTCGAGGCGCACGGTGCCCGGGTGGTGGGGGTCGGGGCCCTGGTCGACCGCAGCAACACGGCCCTCCCCCTGGGGGTGCCCTTCGAAGCGCTGGTCACCGTGGAGGCCGAGGCGTACCTGCCGGCCCTCTGTCCTCTTTGCCGCGAGGGGCTCCCGCTCACGAAGCCCGGGAGCCGCACGCACGCCCCCCCGCCGCCCTGAGCACCTCACCGCTGGCGGTGTTCGTGCTGGGCGGGCATTGGTTGCGCTGAGCGGAGAACCGAACAGCCGGGGCCGCCCTCGCGGCAAACGTTTCCTCAATCTGGACGCCGTTTGACAGGCTAGGTGGCGCCTTCCTATAATGAGCCAACGTTTGCTGCACCGGCCGCGCACAGGCTGCCTTCCTCCCTGGAGGGGCCGTGTCCCTGCTCGACGACGTCGATGAGATCCTGATCCCCACCGAGGCCCTCCAGCAGCGGATCCAGGAGCTCGGGCGGGCCATTTCACGGGACTACGAAGGGCGCGAGCCCCTGCTGGTGGGCATCCTGACCGGATCGTTCGTCTTTCTCGCCGACCTGCTGCGGGCCATCACCATCCCCTGCGCCGTGGACTTCATGGCCACCGCCTCCTACGGCCAGGGGACGGAGAGCTCCGGGATCGTGCGCATCCTCAAGGACCTGGACCAGTCCATCGAGGGGCGCCACGTGGTGGTGGTCGACGACATCATCGACACCGGCTACACGATGGACTACCTGCTGGAGCTCCTGCGCGCCCGCTACCCGGCCTCGCTGGCGGTCTGCGCCCTCCTCGACAAGGTGCCCCGGCGGCGCCGGGAGGTGCGCATCGACTACCGGGGCTTCGAGATCCCCGACCGCTTCGTCGTCGGCTACGGGCTCGACTACGCCGGCCGCTACCGCAACGTCCCCTTCATCTGCGTGCTCAAACCGGAGATCTACCGCTGATGCCCTTCGTCGGCCGCCACCGCACCGCGCGCACCGCCTACGGCTTCGACGACATCGCGCTGGCCCCCGGGACCTCGACGGTGGACCCCGAGGACGTCGACCTCGCCTGGCGCGTCGGCGACCTGACCTTCCCCCTGCCCTTCCTGGGGGCGGCCATGGACAGCGTGGTGGACGTGCGCACGGCCGTGCTGCTGGGGGAGCTGGGGGCGGCGGGCGTGCTCAACCTGGAGGGCCTGCAGACACGCTACCCCGACCCGGAGACGGCCCTGGAGGCCATTGCGAGCGCCCCGCCGGAGGAGGCGGTGACGCGGCTGCAGGAGGTCTACCGCCCACCGGTGCGGGAGGAGCTGGTGGCCGAGCGCGTGGCGGCGATCAAGGCGGCCGGGGTGCCCTGTCTCGTCTCGGTGACGCCCGCCCAGGCCGAGCGCCTGGCCCGTCCGGCGGTGGAGGCGGGCGCCGACGCCGTGCTCGTGCAGTCCACCGTGGTGACCGAGCGCCACCGCAGCCGCCGCGGCGCCAGCCTCTCGCTGCGCGACCTGACGCGCCGGCTGGAGGTGCCGGTGCTGGTGGGCAACTGCGTGACCTACGACGCCGCCCTCCAGCTCCTGGAAGCCGGCGCCGCCGCGGTCTTCGTGGGGGTGGGGCCGGGGGCGGCCTGCACCAGCCGGCGCGTGCTGGGGGTGGGCGTGCCCCAGGCCACCGCCATCGCCGACGTCGCCGCCGCCCGCGACGAGTACCGCCGCCGCACCGGCGTCTACGTGCCGGTGGTCGCCGACGGGGGCATCGCCGTCGGCGGGGAGGTGGCCAAGGCCATCGCCTGCGGTGCCGACGCCGTCATGTTGGGCTCGGCCCTGGCGCGCGCCGAGGAAGCGCCGGGCCGCGGCTTCCACTGGGGGATGGCCACGCCGCATGCCGCCCTGCCGCGCGGCACGCGCATCCGCGTGGGGACCTCGGGGACGCTGCGGCAGATCCTGCTGGGTCCCGCCGTGGTGGACGACGGGTCGCAGAACCTGGCCGGGGCGCTGCGCACGGCGCTGGGGATGTGCGGGGCGACGACGCTCGCCGAGATGCACGAGGTGGAGATCGTGCTGGCACCGGCACTGGCCACGGAAGGGAAGGGGCTGCAGTTCGCCCAGCGGGTGGGGCAGGGGCGGTGACGCGCGGCCCCGCTCTCGGACCGGGCGCGGGGGTCGAACCGGTCCTCGCCACCGCGGCGGGGCACGTCGCCACCGGCACGGGGCACGACACCGTCATCGTCCTGGACTTCGGCGCCCAGTACGCCCAGCTCATCGCCCGTCGGATCCGGGAGAGCCGGGTCCACAGCCTGATCCTGCCCTTCGACACTCCGGTCGGGGCGCTGCGCCGCCTGCGCCCCGCCGGCATCGTCCTCTCGGGCGGCCCGGCCAGCGTGTACGAGCCGCAGGCTCCCCGCCCGGACCCTGAACTCTTCACGATGGGCGTGCCCCTGCTGGGCATCTGCTACGGGATGCAGCTCATGGCGCACGCGCTGGGCGGAGAGACCGGACCGGGAGACCACCGGGAGTACGGCCGCACCCGCCTCTACCTCGACCGGCGCGAGCCGCTCTTCGGGCGCCTGGAGGACCGCCTCATTTGCTGGATGAGCCACGGCGACGCCGTCCGGCGCCTGCCGCCGGGGTTCGAGCGGCTGGCGCACACCGACAGCGGGACCATCGCCGCCATGGGGGACCCCGCCCGCCGGCTCTACGGCGTGCAGTTCCACCCCGAGGTCTCCCACACGCCCTGGGGGCTGCAGGTGCTGCGCGCCTTCCTCTTCGAGGTCTGCGGGTGCCGTCCCACCTGGACGATGGCCTCCTTCGTCGACCGCGCCGTCGACGCCATCCGGCGGGCCGTGGGGGAGGGGCGGGCCATCTGCGCGCTCTCCGGCGGCGTGGACTCGGCCACCGCGGCGGCGCTCGTCCACCGGGCCATCGGCGACCGCCTGACCTGCATCTTCGTCGACCACGGCTTCCTGCGGGCCGGCGAGCCCGAGCAGGTGGTCCGCACCTTCCGCGACCTCTACGGCGTGCCGCTCGTCCACGTCGACGGCCGGGCGCGCTTCCTGGCGCGCCTGCGCGGCGTCATCGACCCCGAGGCCAAGCGGCGGCGCATCGGTGAGGAGTTCGTGCGCGTCTTCGAGGAGGAGGCGGCGCGGGTGGGGGATGTGGACGTGCTGGTCCAGGGGACGCTCTACCCGGACGTCATCGAGAGCGGCACCCGCACCGCCGCGCGCATCAAGACCCACCACAACGTCGGCGGGCTCCCCGAGCGGATGCGGTTGCGCCTGGTCGAGCCGCTGCGCGAGCTCTTCAAGGACGAGGTGCGCGAGGTGGCCCGCGAGCTGGGGCTGCCCGACGCCATCGTGGAGCGCCACCCCTTCCCCGGCCCGGGGCTGGCCATCCGGGTCGTCGGCGAGGTGACGGAGGCGCGGCTGGACCGGCTGCGCGCCGCCGACGCCATCGTCCGGGAGGAGGTACGGCGCGCCGGGCTCCACCGCGACCTCTGGCAGGCCTTCGCCATCCTGCTGCCGGTGGCCAGCGTCGGCGTGCAGGGGGACGCGCGCGCCTACGGGGAGGTGGTGGTGGTGCGGGCGGTGACCAGCGAGGACGGGATGACGGCGGACTGGGCCCGCCTGCCCGACGACCTGCTGGAGACCCTGGCCAGCCGCATCACCCGCGAGGTGCGCGGGATCACCCGGGTCCTCTACGACGTCACCAGCAAGCCCCCGGCCACCATCGAGTGGGAGTAGGGCGGGCGCAGCGCGCCTGGTGCAGATGCCGGTGATGGCGCCATGCTGTTATGATGGCATCGCGTGAGTGCCATGCGTCGGGGAACTCTGTCCTCCTGGAGAGCGTGGCGCTCCTGCGCTCGCGGCTGGGGTGGGACGTGACGCAGCAGTTCCTGACTGCGCCGCCGGCGGTCCGCATCCGCTGGGTGGATGGAGAGCAGCATGCCTCCGCCGTGGACCAGTTCGACCGGGACGTCGAACGGGAGGGCTTCCCCCTCTACCGGGCCGCCGCTCCGTGACCGTCGACCTGCTGGCCCAGCTCAACCCGCCGCAGCGTGCGGCCGTGGAACACCCCGGGGGCCCGCTGCTCATCCTGGCCGGCGCCGGCTCGGGGAAGACCCGGGTGCTGGCCTACCGCATCGCCCACCTGATCCGCGTCCGCGGGGTCCGGCCCGGCCGCATCCTGGCCGTCACCTTCACCAACAAGGCGGCCAGCGAGATGCGCGAGCGGGTGGACCGCCTGGTGGGCGGGGCCGTCGGGCGGGCCATCTGGATCGGCACCTTCCACCACATCTGCAGCCGCCTGCTGCGGCGCCACGGCGAGCGGGTGGGCCTGCCCCGCACCTTCGTCGTCTACGACGCGGACGACCAGCGGACGCTGGTCCGCGAGGTGCTGGGCGCGCTGGGGCTGGACGAACGGCGCTTCCCCCCGGCGCTCCTGCTCGGCATGATCGGCAAAGCCAAGGACGAGACGCTCGGTCCCGCGGAGTACGCCGCGCGCGCCGAGAACTTCTACGAGGAGATCGCCGGCCAGGTCTACGCCGCCTACCAGGCGGCCCTGCGGGAGCGGGGGGCGGTCGACTTCGACGACCTGCTGCTGGAGACGCTGCGCCTCTTCGAGGCGGCGCCCGAGGTCCTGCGCGAGTACCAGGAGCGCTTCCTGCACATCCTGGTGGACGAGTACCAGGACACCAACCGCGCGCAGTACCGGATCGTCCGGGCGCTGGCCGCCCGCCACCGCAACCTGTGCGTGGTGGGGGACGACGACCAGTCGATCTACCGGTGGCGCGGGGCCGACATCAGGAACATCCTCGACTTCGAGCGCGACTACCCGGACGCCACCATCGTCAAGCTCGAGCAGAACTACCGCTCGACGAAGACGATCCTGGCGGCGGCCACCGCGGTCATCCGCCACAACCCCCACCGCCACGAGAAGCGCCTGTGGACCGCCAACCCCCAGGGGGAGCCGGTGCAGGTGTACGAGGCCTACGACGGGCACGACGAGGCCCGCTTCGTCGTCGACGTCATCCGCCGCGAGGCGGCGGCCGGCCGCCCCTACCGCGACATCGTCGTCCTCTACCGCACCAACGCCCAGTCCCGCCTCTTCGAGGAGCAGTGCCTGCGGGCCGGCGTCCCCTACCAGGTGGTGGGCGGGGTGCGCTTCTACGAGCGCAAGGAGGTCAAGGACCTCCTGGCCTACCTGCGGCTGGCCCTGAACCCCCAGGACCTGGCCAGCCTGCGCCGGGTGGTGAACACCCCCCGCCGCGGCATCGGCGAGGTCTCCCTGGCCCGCCTGGAGGCCTACGCGGCGGCGCACGGGGTGACGGTGTTCGAGGCCATGGCCGCCCCTGAGGCCCTGGCCGAGCTGCCCCGCCCGGTGGTCCGGGCGGTGGGGGAGTTCCTCGGGATCGTCGAGCGCATCCGGGACCGCGCGGGGCGCGTCCGGGTCAGCGACCTGATCGAGCAGACCATCGTCGAGACCGGCTACCAGGCCATGCTGGAGGCGGAAGGGACCGACGAGGCCTACTCCCGGCTGGAGAACCTGCGCGAGCTGGTCACCGTGGCGCGCGAGTTCGAGCAGGTCACCGGCGAGGAGACCCTGGACGCCTTCCTCCAGCACCTGGCGCTCATCACGGACGTGGACACCTGGCAGGAGCAGGCCGACCGGGTGACCCTGATGACCCTCCACAGCGCCAAGGGCCTGGAGTTCCCCATCGTCTTCCTGGTGGGGATGGAGGAGGGGATCTTCCCCCACGCCCGCAGCATGGAGGAGGAGGGCGGGCTGGAGGAGGAGCGCCGCCTCTGCTACGTGGGGATGACCCGGGCCAAGGAGCGCCTCTACCTCACCTACAGCCGCCAGCGCACCCTCTTCGGCACCCCCCAGCCGGCCATCCCCTCGCGCTTCCTGGACGAGATCCCCCAGACGTTGCTGCGCCCGGCCGCCACCCCCCGCCCGGTCGGCGAGGAGGAACCGGTCGGCCCCCTGGCCTGGGCGGAGGAGGCCCGGCGGGTGGTCGTCCCCCCGGCCGGCGCCCTGGTCCGCCATGCCACCTTCGGCGACGGCCGGGTCCTGGAGGTGGAGGGGGAGGGGGTCCGGGCGGTCATCACGGTCCAGTTCGCCGCCGGGGTGAAGCGCCTGGCCGCCGGCTACGCCCCCCTGGAGGTGGTCCAGACCCCCTGAGGGGCCCCCGGGGGCGGAGAGGGGTCCCCGGCCGACCCGCGGAATATACTCGAGTGCTTCAGGACGTACGAAGATAGTCTCGAATACACCCAACGAGCCGGCCCGGGCCCCCTCGACGGGGCCGGGCGCCACAGGTTCGGCAAGAGACCAGGACGGCACCGGCCGTCGCAGGAGGGAGGAGGATGCGGAGGAGTGCACTGGCGCTACTCGTGGCATTCGTCCTGGCGGGGACGACCGCGGCGCTGAGCGCAGCCGCCCCGGCGCCCCGCTTCAGCCTCCCCGGGATCCCCAACCCCGGGGTGAACATGCGGGCGCCGGAGATCGGCAAGTACGGCGGGACCTACATCATCTCCCAGATCTCCGACCCCCGGACCTTCAACCCCATCGTCGTGCAGGACACCGCCTCCGGGGCGGTCACGGGGGCGTTCGCCGATGGGCTCGTGGAGCAGAACTACATCACCGGGGAGATCGAACCCTCGCTGGCCGAGTCCTGGAGCGTCAGCCCCGACGGGCGCACCTGGACCTTCACGCTCCGGGAGGGGATCGTCTGGTCGGACGGGCAGCCGCTCACCACGGCGGACGTGGAGTTCACCGCCAAGGCGATCTTCACCCCGGGCGTGGACAACAGCTTCAGGAACCTGCTGACCTTCCGCGGGGAGCCGGTGCGCTGGCGCGTGCTGGACCGCCGCCGCATCCAGTTCATGACCCCGCGCAACCAGCCCCCGGTGGGCCTGTTCCTGCGCTTCATCGGCTTCCCCATCGTCCCCAAGCACAAGCTCGAGGCGGCCCTGAACGCGGGCGGGCAGCAGTTCACCCAGTCCTGGGGCATCAACGCCAACCCGCGGGACATCGTCGGGAGCGGCCCCTTCATCCTCCAGTCCTACACCCCCGGCCAGCGGGTGATCCTGCTGCGGAACCCCCGCTTCTGGAAGGTGGACCGGCAGGGGCAGCGCCTCCCCTACCTGACCCGCTACGTCATCCTGGTCGTGCCCAACACGGAGGCGGCGCGCCTGAAGTTCCTGGCCCGGGAGACCGACGCCTATGGCGCGCGGCCGCGGGAGTTCGCCGAGCTCAAGGCGCTGGAGCGCCAGCACAACTTCACCATCTACGACGGCCCGGAGACCTTCACCCGGGAGTTCCTGGTCTTCAACCAGAACCCCAACGCCCCCATCAGCAAGACCAAGGTCGCCTGGTTCTCGGACGTGCGCTTCCGCCGGGCCCTGGCCCACGCCATCGACCAGCAGACCATCATCAACCAGGTCTACGCCGGCCGGGCCACGCCGCCCACCAGCGACGTCAGCGTGGGCAACACGCTCTACTACAACCGCAACCTGCGCCCCTACCCCTATGACCTGAACCGCGCCCAGCAGCTCCTGGCCGAGGCCGGCTACCGCAAGGGGCCCGACGGCGTCCTGCGGGACAGCCAGGGCAACGTCGTAGAGTTCACCATCGTCACCAACGCCGGCAACCAGGACCGGGAGGCCATCGGCAACATCGTCCGGCAGGACTTCGTCAAGCTGGGCATCCGCGCCACCTTCACCACGGAGGCCTTCCCCTCCCTGGTGAGCAAGCTGACCGGGACCTACAACTGGGAGGCCATCATCATCGGCTTCACCGGCGGCATCGAGCCCTGCACCGCGCGCAACCTGTGGCTGAGCTCGGGCGACCTGCACATGTGGAACCCCAACCAGAAGCAGCCGGCCACGGCGTGGGAGGCCGAGGTCGACCGGCTCTTCGAGCAGTGCGGCACCGAGGTGGACCAGAACAAGCGCAAGGCCATCCTGGCCCGCTTCCAGGAGGTCGTCTACGAGAACCTGCCGATGCTCTACTTCCCCTACGTCAAGACCCAGCCGGCCCTGCGCAACACCATCGGCAACGTGAAGCTCGGGCTGCAGGGCGTCACCGGCGAGCTGGAGACGCGCTACTTCAAGGGCGCGTACCGGCCCTAGGGCAGTGATCGCCCGGGGGCGAGGCACGGCGGCCTCGCCCCCGGGCCGCCCCCATGCTCCGCTACATCGCCCGCCGGCTCCTCCACATGGTCCCCCTGCTCTTCGGGGTGACCCTCATCTCCTTCATCGTCATCCACCTCTCCCCGGGGGACTTCCTGGCGGAGATCCGCCTCAACCCGGTAGTGGACCCGGCGGTAGTCGAGGAGATGCGCCGCAACCTGGGCCTGGACCAGCCGGTCTACATCCAGTACCTGAAGTGGCTCTGGGCGGTGCTGCACTTCGACTTCGGCTACTCCTTCGCCTACCACGTCCCGGTGGCCTGGCTGCTGGGCAGCCGCCTCCTCAACACGCTCCTCCTCAACCTGGGCGCGCTGGTCCTGGCGTGGCTCATCGCCATCCCCATCGGCATCCACGCCGCCACCCGCCAGTACTCCTGGTCGGACAACGCCCTCTCCATGGTGGCCTACCTGGGGATCTCCACGCCGACCTTCTTCTCCGGGCTGCTGCTGCTCTACCTGGCCTTCGTCACCGGCTGGCTGCCCATCGGCGGCATGACCTCCATCGAGTACGACACCCTCCCCTGGTACGGGAAGGTCCTGGACGTGGCGCGGCACATGGTCGTCCCCGCCACGGTGCTGGCCTTCGGGGCGGCGGCGGGGCTGATGCGGCAGATGCGGGCCAACCTGCTGGAGGTGCTGCGCCAGGACTACGTGCGCACGGCCCGGGCCAAGGGGCTGGCCGAGCGGCCGGTGACCTACAAGCACGCCGTGCGCAACGCCATCAACCCGCTCATCACGATCTTCGGCTTCGAGATCGGCGCGCTGCTGTCGGGGTCGGCGATCCTGGAGAACGTCGTGGGCTGGCCCGGGCTGGGCCAGCTCATCCTCGAGTCGGTGGTGCGCAAAGACCTCTACGTCGTCATGGGGGCGCTGCTGCTCGGCAGCGTGACGCTCATCCTGGGCAACCTGATCGCCGACATCCTCCTGGCGGTGGCCGACCCGCGGATCCGCTATGACTAGTACGCGCGTGCCGGCCCGCGCCCATCCCGTCCCTCTGCAGGAGCTCGCGGCAGTCGGGGCGGCGCGCGTGGTGCGTCGCACGCCGCGCGAGCTGGCCTGGCGGCAGCTGCGCAAGCACCGCGTGGCCATGGTGGGGCTGGGGATCCTGGCCGTTCTCTACACCATGATGCTCTTCGCGGAGTTCCTCGCCCCCTACCCGCTCGACTTCACCGACCGGAACCGCTTCTTCCACCCGCCGATCCTCCCGCGCTTCGTGGACGCCGAGGGGCGCGTCCACCTGCGGCCGTTCGTCTACGCCACGACGCTCGTCGACCCCCAGCTGCGCATCTACCGGCCGGACACGTCGCGGCGGTACCCGGTGCGGTTCTTCGTGCAGGGGGAGCCCTACCGGCTGTTCTGGCTCATCCCCACCCGGGTGCACCTCTTCGGGGTGGACGAACCGGGGCGCATCTTCCTCATGGGCACCGACCAGTTCGGGCGGGACCTCTTCAGCCGCATCCTCTACGGCTCCCGGGTCTCCCTGCTCATCGGCATCATGGTGGTCTCCATCACCATCCCCATCGGCATGGTCTACGGGGGGATCGCCGGGTACTACGGCGGGCGGGTGGACAACACCATGATGCGCGTCGTCGAAGCCATCATCGCCCTGCCGGGGTTCTACCTGCTCATCACCCTCAGCGCCATCCTCCCCACCAACGTCGGATGCACCACCCGCTTCTACCTCATCGTCATCATCCTGAGCTTCCTGGGGTGGACCGGGTTCTCCCGGCTGATCCGCGGCTACGTCCTCTCGCTCAAGGAGCGGGAGTTCGTCCTGGCCGCGCGGGCCCTGGGGCGGGACGACCTGGGCATCATCCTGCGCCACATCCTGCCCAATACGGCCTCCCTGGTCCTCGTGGTGGCCACCCTGTCGATCCCCGGGGCCATTCTGGGGGAGTCGGGGCTGAGCTTCCTGGGGTTCGGGGTGCGGGAGCCCTGTGCTTCCTGGGGCAACCTGCTCACGGCCGGCACCAACCTGATCAACCTCTCCCGGTCGCCCTGGCTGCTTCTGCCGGGGGTGTTCATCGTCCTGGCGGTCGTGGCCTACAACTTCCTGGGGGATGGCCTCAGGGATGCCTTCGACCCGCGCCTGCGGTCCGGGTAAGCGGGGGGTCCCCCCGGCGGTGGGGGCGCCTCGAGGCGGAGGCTCCCCCTGGTACCTTTCGGGAGGCTCAGAAGGGGGAACTTCGGGGGGGACTCGTCCGTAGACCTTGATGGCTCAGGATTATGGTCTTGTATACTTGAGTCAAGTCCTCGCTATACTGGCGAGCGTCACTGGAGAGTGCCATGGCCCGTAAGGCCGAACGTCCCACCCCTGAGGGGGACCTGCTGACGGTAGCCCAGGTGGCTGCCTACCTCCAGCTCAACCGCCTGACCGTCTACCGCTATATCCGCGGAGGCCGACTCGAGGCGGTGCGGATGGGCCGGACGATCCGGGTCCGGTGGGCGGACGTGCAGCGGTTCCTGGAGGCCCAGCGCGTGGTGCCCGGGGCAGCGCCGCCCCGGCCGGCAGCTCAGCCACGCTCGCCAGCCCCCTCCGGCCTGGAGCCGGGCCCTGCCCGGCGGCCGCGCCCCGTGACCTCTCCCGTCAAGCACAGCGACGAGATCTACGTGGGGCCGCCCCGAGAGGAGCAGGGCCCGCCGCGGGAGGCGGTGGTCACCCCCAGCCCTCTCGACTGGGTGATCCGGAGCCTCCACTGACGGTTCGGCGCGACCGACCAGCGGCGCTGCCGACGCAGGGCGTGCACGGCCAAGGGTATCGACGACCGGAACGGCGAAGGGGGGTGACCGCGGGGAGGAGAGCGCAGAGGCGTGCCTGAGGAGGAGACCGTCGCCGCCCCGCAGCGGGGGCGGCGGGAGAGGAGGGAGATCGCATGAGGCAGTGGAGGTGGTCTTCGCTCCTGCTGGCGCTGGTGGTGACCTTCAGCACCGCCACGCTGGTGGGAGCCGCGCCCGCACGGCCGGCCACGGGGCCGGACACCGTGGTCCTGTTCACCCAGCAGGAGCCCTCGTGTCTGGCGCCCCAGCCGGACTCCTGTCAGATGTTCGTGGCCGAGGTCATCCGGTCCCTGATCTTCACCGACCTGGTCGGGATGACCAACGAGTGGAAGTACTTCCCGATCCTGGCGGAGAAGATCCCCAACCTCAAGGACGGGGACTGGAAGGTCCTGCCCGGCAACAAGATGCAGGTGACCTGGCGGATCAAGCGCGGCTTCACCTGGCACGACGGGAAGCCGGTCACGGCCCAGGACTGGATCTGGGCCTGGCGGGTGAACATGCACCCGGACTTCCCCACCGCCGGCCGCGACGTGGCCGAGCGCGTGGAGAACATCGTCGCCCCCAACCCCTACCAGATGACGGTGCAGTGGAAGAAGAAGTACGCCTTCGCCAACCTCAGCGCGGCGGGCTCCGGCATCCTGCCCAAGCACGCCACGGAGCGGATCTTCCGGCAGAACCCGGCCAAGTTCGACCAGGCCTGGGGCACGGGCGTGCCGACCATCGGCAACGGGCCCTACGTGCTGCGGGAGTGGCAGAAGGGCTCGTCCATCACCGTGGAGGCCTACCCGAACTGGCAGGGGGTGCCCCCGCACCTGCCCAAGGAGCGCGGCGTGCGGCGCATCGTCTACCGCTTCATCTCTGACACCAACACGATCATCGCCAACATCCTCTCCGGGGCGGCCGACGCCTTCGACGAGACGGCCGTGCCGTTCGTCCAGGGCCTGGAGCTGGAGACCCGGCTGCAGCGGGAGAACCGGCGCGACTGGGTGCTGCGGGCGGAGCCCGGGCTGATCTGGGAGCACATCGACATGAACCTGGACAACGTCCACCTGCGCGACAAGCGGGTCCGCCACGCCCTGATCCACGCCATCAACCGGGAGGAGCTCGTCCAGCAGCTCTTCCAGGGCAAGCAGCCCGTCTCCCACTCCTTCCTGCCGGAGAAGCACTACGGCTACAACCGCAACGTGAAGAAGTACACCTTCGACCAGGCCCGGGCCCGGCAGCTGCTGGCCGAGGCCGGCTACACGCCGGGGCCTGACGGGATCCTGCAGAAGGGCGGTCAGCGCCTCTCGCTGCGCTTCACCACCACCGCCGGCAACCGCACCCGGGAGCAGGTGCAGCAGATCCTGCAGGCGCAGTGGCGGGCCGTGGGCGTCGAGGTGCGCATCGTCAACCTGCCGGCGCGCGCGTACTTCGGGGACGCCCTGCCGCGCCGCGACTTCGACCTGGCCATGTACGCCTGGGTCTTCAGCCCCACCTCGGACTGCGAGGGGCTCTACACCGGGGACACGATCCCGACCCCCGAGAAGCGCGAGGGGCAGAACTACCCGGGCTACAAGAACGACGAGGTGACGCGCATCTGCCACGCCGTGCCCGAGGAGCTGGACGAGGGCCGGCGGGCGGCCATGCTGCGGCGGGCGCAGGAGCTGTGGGTGGAGGACCTGCCGGTCATCCCGCTCTACCTGCGCTCCGACTACACGGGGCACAAGGCCGGGCTCCAGAACTTCCTGCCCACGGGGTCGAACACGCCGATCACCTGGAACGCCCCGAGCTGGAGGTGGGCCCGGTAACGCACGGCACGCTGGCGGCGGGGCGGGGGGTCTCCCCGCCCCGCCCGGGTCCGGCCGACCGATGAGCCGCTACCTGATCCGCCGCCTCCTCCAGATGATCCCCCTGGTCGTGGGGCTGTCGGTCCTCATCTTCCTGTTGCTGGCGGCAGCCCCCGGCGACCCGGTGGACCTGCTCGTCTTCGGGAACCCCAACATCAAGCCCGAGGACGTCGCCCGCCTGAAGCGGCTCTACGGCCTCGACCAGCCGCTGTACATCCGGTACTTCAAGTGGCTGTGGGCGGCGCTGCACGGCGACCTGGGCTACTCGCAGGTCTACAAGGTCCCCGTGCTGACGCTGATGTGGGACCGGGTGGGCAACAGCCTCTGGCTGCAGATCCCGGCCTTCTTCCTCTCGCTGGCGGTCGCCGTCCCGGTGGGGATCTACTCTGCGCTCCACCAGTACTCCACGGCGGACTACATCGCCACCTTCCTGACCTTCTTCGGGGTGTCCATCCCGGCGTTCTGGTTCGGCATCATGATGATCTACCTCTTCGCCGTGTGGCACCCCTGGACGGCCCTGCCGGGACTCGACTGGCTGCGCCTGCCCGCCGGGGGGTTCAGCACCCCGGGCATCACCCGGGGCCTGGCGCTCTACCTGGACCGGCTGCGCTACATGCTCCTGCCCACCATCGTGCTGTCGCTCCTCTTCATGGCCTCCTACACCCGGTACACCCGGTCGAGCATGCTGGAGGTGATCCGCCAGGACTACGTGCGGACGGCCCGGGCCAAGGGGCTGGCCGAGCAGGTGGTGGTGACGAAGCACGCGCTGAAGAACGCCATGATCCCCATCGTGACCATCGTGGCCCTCTCCATCCCGGCGCTCTTCGCCGGGGCGCCGCTGACGGAGACGGTCTTCGGCTGGCCGGGCGTGGGCCGACTGCTCGTGGAGGCCGTGCTGGCCGCGGACTTCGCCGTGGCCCAGGGCATCATCATCTTCCTGGCCGCCCTGGTCATCGTCTTCAACCTGCTGGCGGACATCGCCTACGCGTTGCTGGACCCGCGGATCCGGTACGACTGAGCGGGGAGCCTCCCATGGCTGTCATCGTCGAGCGTCCGGCTGCCGTCGTCGAGGCCGTCTCCGGCCAGGGGTACTGGCAGATCGCCTGGCGGCGGTTCAAGAAGCACCGGGTGGCCATGGTCGGGGGGGCGGTGATCCTCTGCTTCATCGCCATCTCGATCCTGGCCCCCGTCCTCACCCCGTACGAGTTCGACGCCATCGACCTGTACAACCGGCGCTCCCCCCCGACCTGGGCGCACCCCCTCGGCACCGACGACCTCGGGCACGACGTCCTCACGCGGCTCCTCTACGCCGGCCGGATCTCGCTCAGCGTGGGCTTCAGCGCGGCCCTGGCCGCCGCGCTCTTCGGGATGGTCGTCGGCGGGATCTCCGGGTACTACGGGGGGGTCCTGGACAACGTCCTCATGCGCTTCACCGACATCATGTTCTCCCTGCCCGACCTGCCCATCCTGATCATCCTGGCCCGCTACATGGGCGGCTCGGTGACGGGCATCATCATCGTGCTCAGCGCCTTCGCCTGGATGGGCACGGCGCGCCTGGTCCGCGGGGAGATGCTGAAGCTGCGCGCCCAGGACTTCACCGAGGCGGCCCGGGCCATCGGGGCGAGCGACGCCCGCATCCTCCTGCGCCACCTCATCCCCAACGCGCTGGCCCCGGTGATCGTCGCGGCGACCCTCACCGTCGGCGGGGCCATCCTCTCCGAAGCCGGGCTCTCCTTCCTGGGCGTGGGCATCCAGCCGCCGACGCCGTCCTGGGGGAACATGCTGCAGAACGCCCAGGACTACGTCTGGACGACGCCCTGGCTGGCCATCTGGCCCGGGGCGATGATCTTCCTGACCGTGCTGTGCTTCAACTTCCTGGGAGACGGCCTGCGGGACGCCCTCGACCCGCGGCTCAAGGTGTAAGCGGCTGAGGGGGCCGTCACCGGTTCCCGTCCCCAATCGGAACCCGAGGCGGGGTGATGCAGCGGTTCCTGATCCGGCGGGCTCTCCAGACGGTGGTGATCCTCTTCGGCCTCTCCCTGCTCCTCTTCACCCTGCTCGTCTTCACCCCGGGGGACCCGGTGGAGCTCCTGGCCGCCAGCAACCCGGACATCCGGCCCGAGGACATCGCCCACCTGCGCCGCTACTACGGGCTGGACGACCCGCTGCACATCCGCTACCTCAAGTGGCTGCGCACCGTCGTCCGCGGCGACCTCGGCTACTCCCGCACCTACGGGCAACCGGTGACCACCATCATGGGGGAGCGGCTGAAGAACACGCTGATGCTCCTCACCGCGGCCTTCCTCATCGCCTTCGTCGTCGGGGTGTCGGTGGGGATCTACTCGGCGCTGCACCAGTACTCGCCGGCGGACTACATCGTCACCGTGCTCTCCTTCGTCGGGCTGGCCATGCCGGTCTTCTGGCAGGGGATCCTCTTCATCCTCCTCTTTGCCGTCTGGGCCCCCTGGGCGCAGCTCCCCGGCCTGGCCTGGCTGAAGCTGCCGGCCGGCGGGATGATGACGCCCGGCGTGCACGGCGGGGTGGAGGGGGTGCTGGACCGGCTGCGCCACCTGGTCCTGCCCACCCTCGTCCTGGCCACCACCGGCATGGCCTCCTGGGCCCGCTACACCCGCTCCAGCGTGCTCGAGGTGATCCGGCAGGACTACATCCGCACCGCCCGGGCCAAGGGGAACCCGGAGCGCGTCGTCATCAACCGCCACGCCCTGCGCAACGCCCTCATCCCCATCATCACCCTGGTCGCCCTCAGCCTGCCGGGCATCCTCGACGGGGCGGTCATCACCGAGACGGTCTTCAGCTGGCCGGGGACGGGGTTGCTCCTCTACCAGGCCGTGCTGGGGCACGACCACTACGTGGCCATGGCCGTGCTGCTCTTCCTGGCCCTCATGACCATCCTCTCCAACCTGCTGGCCGACGTGGCCTACGCCCTGGTCGACCCGCGCATTCGCTACGACTGAGGCGGCGGTGGTGGCGCGGCAGGTCCTCTCCCCCGACCTGGCCCTGCAGCTGGAGCGGCGGCGCCGCGCCGCGGCGGGCGTGGGGGTCGGCCTCTCCTACTGGCAGGTGGCGGTGCGCCGCTTCCTCCGCCACCGCCTGGCGCTGGTGGGCGGCGTCGTGGCCCTGCTGCTCACCCTCATGGCGGTGCTGGCGCCGGTCCTGGCCCCCTACCCGGTGGACCGGATCAGCCTGGACGCCCGCTGGCACCGGCCCGGTCCGGCGCACCCCCTGGGCACCGACGAGCTGGGGCGGGACGTGCTGACGCGGATCATGTACGCGGGGCGGATCTCCCTGACCGTGGGCTACGTGACGGCCATCGCCATCGCCGTGGTGGGCTCGCTCGCCGGCGCGGTGGCCGGCTTCTACGGCGGGGTGGTGGACACGGCGCTCATGCGGCTGGTGGACGTCCTCCTCTCCATCCCGACGCTGCCGCTGTACCTCATCCTGGCGGCGCTGATCCCGGGGGGCGGGGTGCTGCGCATCGTGCTCATCTTCAGCGCCTTCGGCTGGACGGGAGTGGCCCGCCTCGTGCGGGGCCAGATCCTCTCGCTGAAGGCCCAGGACTTCGTCGAGGCGGCCCGGGCCATGGGGGCCTCGGAGGCGCGCATCGTCCTGCGCCACCTCATCCCCAACGCCCTGGCCCCGGTCATCGTCGCCGCCACCCTCACGGTGGGCGGGGCCATCCTGGGGGAGTCGGCGCTCAGCTACCTGGGGCTGGGCATCCAGCCGCCGACCCCGTCGTGGGGCAACATGCTGCAGCGGGCCCAGGAGTACCTGTGGAACGCCGCCTGGCTGGCGGTCTTCCCGGGGGTGTTCATCTTCATCACGGTGCTGAGCTTCAACTTCCTGGGAGACGGGCTGCGGGACGCGCTCGACCCGCGGCTCCGGGTGTGAGGAGGGAGGGAGGGACGATGGCTGCGATCCGGCGCGCGGTGGTCTGCGGCACGGTCCTGGCGCTGCTCCTCGGCGGGTGGGCGGGCGCCACCCGGGCGGCACCGGCCCGCGACACGATCGTCATCGGCATGGCGCAGGAGCCGGACATCCTGGGGCCGTTCTCCATCATGGCGGCGGCCGGGGTCATCCACAACCCGCTGTGGGGCTTCATCGCCCCCTACACGGACCGGTGGGTGCGCACGCCCGTCATGGCGGAGAAACTCCCCACCATCAAGGACGGCGACTGGCAGGTCCTGCCCAACAAGAAGATGCGCGTGACCTGGCGGCTGCGGCGCGGCTTCACCTGGCACGACGGCCGGCCGGTCACCGCGCTGGACTGGCGCTTCACCTATGGCTTCCTGCGGAACCCCCGGGTGCCCCACCGGTACAGCCGCTTCATCGTGAACAAAGTCGACAACGTCCTGGTCCCGACCCCGAACGACCCCTACACCCTGGTGGTCCAGTGGAACGAGCGGTGGCCCTTCGCCAACGCCGACCCCTTCGGCATCCAGTACGCGCTCCCCCGGCACGTCCTGGAGCGCGACTACCTGCGCGACCCCACCAGGATGCAGGCCCACCCGTACTTCCGCGCCCCGGTGGCCAACGGGCCGTACCGCTTCGTCGAGTGGGCCCCCGGCAGCCACATCGCCCTGGAAGCCTACGAGCGGTGGCCGCTGGGGGTGCCCAAGGTGCGCCGCCTGATCTTCCGCTTCATCCTCGACTCCACGGTCCTGGTGGCCAACCAGATCGCCGGTACCGTCGACGCCACGGAGATCAACAACTTCGGCATCGAGCAGATGGTGGAGATCGAGCGCCGCAACCCGCGCGTGGCCACCCACTACACCGAGGCGCTCATCTGGGAGCGCATCGACTTCAACCTGGACAACGAGTGGCTGCGGGACAAGCGCGTGCGGCAGGCCCTGGCCTACGCCATCGACCGCGAGGGCATCGTGCGGGCCCTCTTCCAGGGCAAGCAGCCGGTGGCCCACTCCTGGCTGGCCCCGAAGCACCCGGCCTACAACCCCAACGTGAAGAAGTACCCCTATGACGTGGCCCGGGCGCGGGCCCTGCTGGCCGAGGCGGGCTTCACCCCCGGGCCCGACGGCATCCTGCGGGACCGCGCCGGCCGCCGCGTGGAGATGACGATCATGACGACGGCGGGGAATGCGCCCCGGGAGCAGGTGCAGCAGATCATGAAGGAGCAGCTGCGCCAGGTGGGCATCGACCTGCGCATTGACAACCGGCCGGCCTCGGTCTTCTTCGGCAGCGTGGTGCCGCGCCGGCAGTTCCCCCACCTGGCCATGTACGCCAGCCTCTTCACCCCCGACTCCACGGCCTTCGACCGGTTCCACAGCAGCCAGATCCCCAGCGAGCAGAACAACTGGGAGGGGAACAACCGGGTCGGGTGGCGGAATGCGGAGAACGACCGGCTGATGGAGCAGATCATCAACGAGCTGGACGAGGCCCGGCGGAACGCCCTGTTCCAGCGGCACCAGGAGCTCTTCGCCGAGGAGCTCCCCTCGCTGCCGCTGTACTTCCGCCTGAGCCTGACCACGATGCGCCGGGACGTGCGCAACGTCAAGCCCACCGGGTTGGGGAGCTACTACCTGCCCTGGAACAGCTGGCAGTGGGAGTTCTAGCGGGGGGACGGTAGAATAAGGTATCTCCGGGGATGAGGTGAGAGCGTGGCGGAGCAGCCCCTGCTGTCGGTACGCAACCTGAAGACCTACTTCTACACGGACGAGGGCGTGGTGAAGGCCGTCGACGGCCTCTCCTACGACCTGCACCGCGGGGAGACCCTGGGCATCGTGGGGGAGTCCGGGTCGGGGAAGAGCGTGCACGCCCTGTCCATCATGCGGCTCATCCCCCAGCCGCCCGGCAAGATCGTGGCCGGCGAGATCCTCTTCGAGGGGCGCAACCTGCTGAGCCTCTCCGAGGAGGAGATGCGCCGCATCCGCGGCAACCGCATCGCCATGATCTTCCAGGAGCCCATGACCTCGCTGAACCCGGTGCTCACCATCGGCGAGCAGATCGCCGAGGCGGTGATGCTCCACCAGCGCCTGCCCCGCAAGGCGGCGTGGGACCGGGCGGTGGAGATGCTGGAGAAGGTGCGCATCCCGCTGGCCCGGGAGCGGGTGAAGGACTACCCGCACCAGTTCAGCGGCGGGATGCGCCAGCGGGTCATGATCGCCATGGCCCTCTCCTGCAACCCCTCCATCCTCATCGCCGACGAGCCCACCACCGCGCTGGACGTGACCATCCAGGCGCAGATCCTGGAGCTGATGCAGGAGCTGCAGCAGGAGTTCCGCATGGCCATCATCCTCATCACGCACAACCTGGGCGTGGTGGCGGAGATGTGCGACAACGTGGTGGTCATGTACGCGGGGCGGCCGGTGGAGAAGGCCGACGTCCTGCGCACCTTCCAGGACCCCAAGCACCCCTACACCTGGGGCCTGCTCCACTCCATCCCCAAGCTGCACGAGCGCAAGGAGCGGCTCATCCCCATCGAGGGGCAGCCCCCCAGCCTGATCGACCTGCCCCCGGGGTGCCCCTTCGCCCCGCGCTGCCCCTTCGCCATGGAGATCTGCGTGCAGGAGGACCCGCCGGAGTACCTGGTGGGGCCGGAGCACACGGCGCGGTGCTACCTCTACAGCGAGCACGCCACCGAGGAGGATCGGCGGGCGGCGCTGGAAGCGGGGCTGGCGGCGGCCACGCCGCGCCCGGTGGTGCAGGAGTGAGGCGCGGGGGCGCAGCCGCGGCCTGGGCGGCCGGGGGACGGCGCGGTGGGCGGGCGCTGACGCCGGCAGGACGGGGCACGGGAGGACGACGTACGGGAGGACCGACATGGCCACGGTGAGCGACGACATCATCCTCGACGTCCGGAACCTCTACAAGTACTTCCCGATCACCAAGGGCTTCATCTTCCAGAAGCAGGTGGGCGCGGTGAAGGCCGTGGACGGCGTCTCCTTCACCATCCGCCGCGGGGAGACGCTGGGCCTGGTCGGGGAGTCGGGGTGCGGCAAGACCACCACGGGGCGCGTCATCCTGCGCCTGCAGGAGCCCACCAGCGGCGAGGTCTACTTCGAGGGGCGCAACATCTTCAAGCTCAACAAGGAGGAGATGCGCCGCCTGCGCCGCGACATGCAGATCATCTTCCAGGACCCCTACTCCTCCCTGAACCCGCGCATGACCGTGGGCGACATCATCGGCGAGCCCCTGGAGATCCACAACCTGGCCCGCGGCAAGGAGAAGGTGCGGCGCGTGCAGGAGCTGCTGGAGGTAGTGGGCCTCTCCCCCTACCACGCCAACCGCTACCCCCACGAGTTCAGCGGCGGGCAGCGGCAGCGCATCGGCATCGCCCGGGCGCTGGCGGTGAACCCCAAGCTCATCATCTGCGACGAGCCGGTCTCCGCCCTGGACGTGAGCATCCAGGCCCAGGTGCTCAACCTGCTGGAGGAGCTGCAGAAGGAGTTCGGGCTGACCTACCTCTTCATCGCCCACGACCTCTCCGTGGTCAAGCACATCAGCGACCGCATCGCCGTCATGTACCTGGGACGCATCGTGGAGATCGCCGACGCCGACGAGCTCTTCACCAACCCGCAGCACCCCTACACGGAGGCGCTCCTCTCGGCAGTCCCCATCCCCGACCCGGCCATCCGGCGGGAGCGCATCATCCTGCCGGGGGACGTGCCGAGCCCGGTCAACCCGCCCAAGGGGTGCCGCTTCCACACCCGCTGCCTGTACGCCCAGGAGTCCTGCCGCATCGAGGACCCGCCGCTGCTGGACGTGGGCGGCGGTCACCTGGTGGCCTGCCCGATCCTGCCCTTCCGCCACCAGCGCAGCCGCGCGGCAGTGGTCCCGGCGGGGACGGCGGGCCCGACCACCTGACCCCACGGGCGGCGCGAGGGCGGCCGCTCGCTCAGGGGTCGCCCAGGAGGGTGACGCCGCCGCGGGTCATCCGGTCCACGGTCGCCTGCACCGCCCGGTACTCCGCTTCGCTGTACACGTGCGGCTCCAGGCGGGGCAGGCCCAGCGCCTTGCGCACCACGGCGTACGCGTCAGCGCGGGGCGGGTCGGCGTAGACCACCAGCAGGTCGACGTCCGAGGCGGCGGTGTGCCGGCCTCGGGCGTACGAGCCGAAGAGCACCACCCGCGTCAGCGGCAGGGCCCGGGCCAGCGCCGGGAGGCGCGCGCGCAGGGCCTCGACCAGCATCTCTCTAGTCCAGCGGGGATAGGAGACCCTGACAGAACTCGAGGACCGCTTCCGCATGGGCGATCAGGCGCTCGGCCTCTGTTCGCGTGTACCGGCTGCTGGCCGACCCGGCCGGGTGGGCGTTGGGGTACCGGGTGGGGATATAGGCCTTGTCCAGCTCCAGGGCCCGGTCGATCAGGGTGGCGGGGACGTCGGCGCGCGTCCGCAGCTCCCCGAGGAGGTCTGCCACCGAGTGGCCCCACGCCTCTGCCCCCAGGCGCTGGAAGACGGCCTTCACGGCCTTCTCGGCGGCCTGCTGCGCGGAGAAGCAGGCCCAGTTGTAGAACCCCCGGTCCGCGTCGCTCCTGGCGTGCTCCAGGTCCCGGCGAGCGTCCTCCATCCAATCCCGGCTGCGCTCCACGTCGGCCCCATCCTAGCACGGCCGTCCTCCGGACCCCCGAAGAGCCGACGCGATCTGCCGATCCCCTAAAGTCGAGGGGATGGCACACCGGATGGGCGTCTTTCGCCACCGGGGGGAGATCGCCGCCGCCGAGGCCGGCCCGTTCGTGCCCATCGAGACGCTGGTGGATACGGGCGCCGCGTACCCCTGGACCGTCCGACGTGCTGGCCGGCCTGGGGGTGGTGCCCCGGGATCGACGCCGGTTCGTCGTGGCCGACACGCGCATCATCGAGCACGACGTCGGCATCGGCCCGGGCGCTGCCTCGCCAGTGGCGCGACGGCGTGGCGAGCCGCAAGCCGCTCCTGGCAACCCCCAAACCCCCGCATGGTACGATGGTCCCTGCCATGGCCATCGACCGCGCCACCGTCGACTACGTCGCCCGGCTGAGCCGGCTGGCCCTCAGCGAGGCCGAGCGGGAGGCTTTCACCCGCCAGCTCCGCGAGATCGTCGACTACTTCGCCCGGCTGCAGACCCTGGACCTGAGCGCCGTCCCCCCGACTGCGCACGTCCACGAGGGCACCAACCTCTTCCGGGAGGACATCCCCCGACCGTCGCTGCCGCGGGACGAGGTCCTGGCGGCCGCGCCCGAGGTGGAGGAGGGGTTCTTCGTCGTCCCGGCGGTGCTGGAGGGGGCCGTCCACGAAGCCGCCCCACCGCCCCGTGGGGCTGCCGGGCCGGATGGCTCCGGGGAGGTCGCGGACGAGACCGCCGGGCCGCCGCCGGACCGGGGCGGGGAGGGTCGCGCCGGCTGATGCTCGACACCCTGCTGCCCGCCGCGACCCTGATCGAGGGGCTGCGCCGCCGCGACTGGTCCGCGCTGGAGGTGGTGGACGCCTACCTGGCGCGCATCGAGGCGCTGGACGGGCAGCTGCGCGCCTACCTCCACGTGGACCCGGAGGCGGCGCGGGCGGAGGCGCGCCGGTGGGACGAGCGGGCGGCCCGGGGCGAGCCCCTGCCGCCGCTCGCCGGGATCCCTGTGGCGGTGAAGGACAACATCTGCACGCGCGGCGTGCCCACCACGTGCGGCTCCCGCATCCTGGAGGGGTGGCGGCCCCCCTACGACGCCACCGTGATGGTGCGGCTGCGCCAGGCGGGCGCGGTGCTGCTCGGGAAGACCAACCTGGACGAGTTTGCCATGGGCTCCTCCACCGAGAACTCCGCCTTCGGCCCCACCCGCAACCCCTGGGACCTCTCGCGCGTCCCGGGAGGGAGCAGCGGCGGCTCGGCCGCGGCGGTGGCCGCCGGATTGGCCCCCTGGGCGCTCGGCACCGACACCGGCGGCAGCATCCGCCAGCCCGCCGCGCTGGCCGGCATCGTCGGCCTCAAGCCCACCTACGGCCGGGTCTCCCGCTACGGGCTGGTCGCCTACGGCTCCTCGCTCGACCAGATCGGCCCGCTGACACGCACCGTGCGGGACGCGGCCCTCCTCCTCCAGGTGATCGCCGGCCAGGACCCGCTCGACGCCACGAGCGCGCCGGTACCGGTGCCGGACTACACGGCGGCACTGGGCGAGGGGATCGCCGGGCTGCGCATCGGCGTGGCCCGGGAGGGGCGCGGCGAGGGGCTGCAGCCCGGGGTGGCGGCGGCGGTGGAGGCCGCGCTCGAGGTGCTGGCGGGGCTCGGCGCGGAGCTGCGCGAGGTGCGCCTGCCGATGCTCGACTACGCGCTGGCCACCTACTACCTGGTGGCCACGGCGGAGGCGAGCAGTAACCTGGCCCGCTACGACGGGGTCCGCCACGGCCTGCGGGTACCGGCCCCCGACGTGGTGGAGATGTTCGCGCGCACCCGCGCGGCGGGCTTCGGCGCCGAGGTGAAGCGCCGCATCATGCTCGGGACCTACGCCTTGAGCAGCGGCTTCTACGACGCCTTCTACCTGAAGGCGCAGCGCGCCCGCACGCTGGTGCGGCGGGACTTCGAGGCGGCCTTCCGCGAGGTGGACCTGGTGGCGCTGCCCACCTCGCCCACCGTGGCCTTCCGCCTGGGCGAGCGGGTGGACGACCCGCTGCAGATGTACCTGGCCGACATCTTCACCGTCCCGGTGAACATGGCGGGCCTCCCGGGGATCTCGGTGCCGTGCGGCTTCGCCGACGGGCTGCCCGTGGGCCTGCAGCTCATCGGGCGCCCCTTCGACGAGGCCACGCTGCTGCGCGCCGCCCACGCCTACGAGCAGGCCACGCCCTGGCACCGCCGGGCGCCCGCCCTGGCCGCCGCGGCATGAGAGCCGTCACCGAGCGCGGCCTGCAGGTGGTGATCGGGCTGGAGATCCACGCCCAGCTCCTCACCGCCTCCAAGATGTTCTGCGGGTGCGCCGTGGCCTTCGGCGCGCCGCCCAACACGCTGGTCTGCCCGGTCTGCCTGGGGCTGCCGGGGGCGCTGCCGGTCCCCAACCGGCGGGCGGTGGAGCTGGGGCTGCGCACGGCGCTGGCCCTGGGCTGCCGCGTCCACCCGCGCAGCCAGTTCCACCGGAAGAACTACTACTACCCCGACCTGCCGAAGAACTACCAGATCTCCCAGTACCAGTACATGGACCACCCGCCCCTGGCCACGGACGGGTGGCTGGAGATCGAGGTGGACGGGGAGGTGCGGGCCATCCGCATCCGCCGCGTCCACCTGGAGGAGGACACCGGCAAGCTCCTCCACCCCCAGGACGGGCGGCCGCGCTCGCTGGTGGACTACAACCGCTCCGGCGTGCCGCTGATGGAGATCGTCACCCAGCCCGACCTGCGCAGCCCGGCCGAGGCCCGGGAGTTCCTCCTCGAGCTGCGCGCGCTCCTGCAGACCCTGGAGGTGAGCGCGGGACGGATGGAGGAGGGGACGCTGCGGGTGGACGCCAACATCTCGCTGCGCCAGCCGGACGGCACCTTGGGCACGCGCACCGAGGTGAAGAACCTCAACTCCCTGCGCGCGCTGGAGCGGGCGCTGACCTTCGAGGCCGAACGGCAGGCCGGCCTGCTGGCCCAGGGGACGCCGGTGGTCCAGGAGACCCGCCACTGGGACGAGCGCCGCCAGGTGACCTTCTCCACGCGCACCAAGGAAGAGGCGGAGGACTACCGCTACTTCCCCGAGCCCGACCTGGTGCCCCTCCACATCGACGAGGCGTGGCTGGACGCCATCCGGGCCAGCCTGCCGGAACTGCCGGCGCAGAGGCGGGCGCGCTACGTCACGGCGCTGGGGCTGGGGCGGCACGAGGCCAACCTGATCGTCCGCGATCCCAAGCTCGCCGCCTTCTTCGAGGCCACGCTGGCCGCCTTCCCCCAGCCGCGCACCGTGGCCAACTGGCTCGTGGGGGACGTCGCCGGCGTCCTCCACGCGGAAGGGCGGGAGATCGACCAGACCGCCCTCACGCCCGCGCGCCTGGCCGACCTGCTGCGGCTGGTGGAGGAGGGACGGATCAGCATCCGCGCGGCCAAGGAGCTGCTGCCCGAGGTGATGCGCCGCGACGACCCGCCCGCGGCGCTGGTGGCGGAGCGCGGGCTGGAGCAGCTGAGCGACCCGGAGGCCCTGGCCCGGGTGGTGGACGAGGTGCTGGCCGCCCATTCTCAGCCCGCCGAGGAGTACCGCCAGGGGAAGGACCGCGCCCTGGCCTTCCTGGTCGGGCAGGTGATGAAGCGCACCGGCGGGCGGGCCAACCCCGACCTGGTCAACCGGCTGCTGCGGGAGCGCCTGCGCAATGCGTGAGGCGGCTCCGTCCGCGTCCGCAGGGCGCGCGACGCCGTCGGCACGGGGCTCCGGGCGCGTGGGGGGCCGCCCCGGCGAGCACGGCCCCGCCGCACGCCAAGGCTCCGGCCGCGTGGGGGGCCGCGCGGGCGGCCTCCGCCCCCTGCGGCCGGGGACGCAGCTCACCGTGACCTTCTCGGCCATGGCCCCAGACGGCGCCGCCGTAGCCCGCGTCGGCCGGGTCCGTCTGGCCGTCCCCTACGGCATCCCCGGCGAGACCGCCGTGGTCGAGGTGACGCAGACCTCCCCGGTCCTGCGCGGCCGCATCGTCGGGCTCATGCGCAAGTCCCCCGACGCCGCCGTCCCTCCCTGCCCGCACTTCGGCCGCTGCGGGGGGTGCCAGTGGCAGCACATCGCCCTGGACGGGCAGCGCCGCCTGAAGCAGGCCATGGTGGTCGAGGCGCTGCGCGGCGCGGAGGTGGAGCCCCCGGCCGTGGCCCCCTGCGTGGGCATCGAGCCGTGGACCTACCGCACCGTGCTGACCGCCACCATCGGCGGCCGGGCCGGCGTTCCCGTGGCCGGGTTCCACACCTGGGGCGGCGGGGCGGTGGTGCCGGTGGAGTCGTGCGCCGTCCAGCACCCCACGAACGTGCAGCTCCTCCACGCCGTCCGTGACGCGGTGGCCGCGCTGCGGCTGCCGCCCTACGATCCCCAGGCGCGGCGCGGTCTGGTCCGCGGCGTGGTGGGGCTGACGGCGGCGGCCACCGGGGAGGCCCTGGCGGTCCTCTCCACCACCGGTCCCCTCCCGGACCGCATGGCCTTCGTCCGCGCCCTCCTCGACCGCGTCCCCGGCCTCGTGGGGATCCTGCTCACCGTGCAGCGGCGTCCCCTCCCGCGGCTGCTCGGCCCGCGCCTCGACCTGCTGTGGGGGCGCCCCTTTGTCCGGGAGGAGCTCCTGGGGGTGCGCTGGCGCCTCGACCCCCGTCTGCCGGTCCTGCCCAGCCCGCGGGCGCTCGAGCTGCTCTTCGAGACCGTCCGCGAGGCGGCCCGGCTGCGCGGCGAGGAGCAGGTCCTGGAGGCGTTCGCGGAGGGCGGCGTGCTCACGCTGGCCCTGGCCGCCTGCGTCCGGCGGGCCGTCGGCGTGGTCGCCGACCGCGAGGCCATGACGGCGGCCTGGGCCACCGCCGCCGCCAACGGCATCGCCAACGCCGTCTTCTACACCCGCGACCCGGGCCGCGTGCTGGTCAAGCTCCACCGGCGCGGGGAGCGCAGCGACGTCCTCGTCCTCGCCCCGCCGGGTGCCGGGCTGCCGGCGGAGCTGGGTCCGGCGCTGCAGGCGGCCGGACCCCCGCGCCTGGTCTACGTGGCGCGGTCCCTGCGGGCCCTCGCCGAGGACCTGCGGCGCCTGCGCGGGTGGGGCTACGCCGCCGGAGCCGTCCGCCCGCTCGACCTCTTCCCCCAGACGAGCCACGTCCACACCGTCGTGGCGCTGGAGCGCCGCTGACCGCGAAGGGAGCTGCACCGTGACCGATCCCCACCACGTGACCGATCCCCACCACGTGACCGATCCCCACCACGCCGTCCACCGTCCCGGGCCGCGCGCGGACGCGCTGCTCCGGCGGACCCGCGCCGTCGTCCCGCCGGCGCTCGACCTGCTGACGCCCGTCTTCGTGGTGCGCGCCGAGGGCGCCCGCCTGTGGGACGCGGACGGCCGCGTCTACCTGGACCTGAGCGGCGGGGTCGGCTGCCTGAACGTCGGGCACAGCCACCCCAAGGTCGTCGCCGCCATCACCGAGCAGGCGAGGCGCTTCACCCACACCGACTTCACGGTGGCGCCCTACGAGGCGTACGTCGCCGTGGCGGAGCGGCTCGTGGCCCTGGCGCCCGGGGCGGGACCCAAGCGCGCCGCCCTCTTCAACTCCGGGGCCGAGGCGGTGGAGAACGCGGTGAAGGTGGCGCGGGCGGCGACGGGGCGGCCGGCCCTCATCGCCTTCGAGGGGGCCTTCCACGGCCGCACCTACCTGGCCCTCTCGCTGACCAGCCGGGTGGACCCCTACAAGCGGCGCCTCGGGCCTTTCATGCCCGAGGTCTACCGGGCCCCCTACCCCGACCCCTACCGCACCCCGTCGGCCGACCCCACCGCCTACGTCATGGACCATCTGGAGCGGATGCTGGTGGCGCAGGTGGCGCCGGACGCGGTGGCGGCCGTGATCGTGGAGCCGGTGCTGGGGGAGGGCGGCTTCGTCGTCCCGCCGCCGGACTTCCTCCCGGCCCTGCGAGCGCTGTGCGACCGCCACGGCATCCTCCTCATCGTCGACGAGATCCAGACGGGGTTCGGGCGGACGGGGCGGATGTTCGCCGTGGAGCACAGCGGGGTCGCGCCGGACCTGCTGGTGGTGGGGAAGTCCCTGGCCGCGGGGATGCCGCTGTCGGCGGTGGTCGGCCGCGCCGACCTGTTCGACCAGGTCCCGCCGGGGGCGCTCGGGGGGACGTACGTGGGCAACCCGGTGGCCTGCGCGGCGGCGCTGGCGGTGCTCGAGGTGATCGAGGAAGAGCGCCTGGTGGAGCGCGCGCGCCGCCTGGGGGCGGTGCTGGAGGCGCGCCTGGCCGCGTGGGCGGCGCGCTACCCCCTCGTCGGCGAGGCCCGGGGCCTGGGCGCGATGCGCGCGGTCGAGCTGGTGCGCGACCGCGCCACCCGCACGCCGGCACCCGAGGCGACGGCGGCGGTGCTGCGGGAGGCGCTGGCCGGGGGCGTCCTCGCCCTGCGGGCGGGGCTCTACGGCAACGTCATCCGCTTCCTGATGCCCCTGGTCATCGCCGAGGAGGACCTGCAGCGGGCCCTCGACATCCTGGAGGAGGCCCTCGCCCGGGTCCAGCAGACGGCGCGGCCCGCCCGGCTCTCCGCCGGGGCAGCGGAGTAGTCACGAGCGGCGGTGCCCGCCCCGGCGGCGTGCCACGACGCCGGTAGCGCCGGCTCCAGGTCGACCTGGCCCGCTACTTCGGCTCCTTCGGCCAGGGGCCGACCACGCCGGGGGCGGCCCACTCCATCGTGGTCAGCTCGGCCACGGTCATGACCTTGCCCGCCGGGACGCGCAGCACCCCGTTGCGGTCGCGGATGGGCCCGGTGAAGGGGTCCCACTTCACCGGCTTGGCGGACATCTGGGCCAGGCGGCGGTTCACCAGGTCGTAGACGGAGATCCGGCCGAACTCCCGCGTCTGCACCCGCGCCGCCTTCAGCCGGTCCACGAAGATCGGGTTGATCGGGACCCCGAACTCCCCGCCCAGCTCCACCGCCTTCTCCGCCAGCAGCCACCAGTAGTCCACGTCGGCCAGGTTCTCGGCGTTGTACCGGCCGCTGAGCACCTTGGCGAGGAAGTCCAGGTAGATGGTCTCCCAGTGCACCAGCTGCCCCGAGATCACGTGGCGCGGGGCGAACCGCTGCATGGGGGAGTAGTGGCTGAAGGAGAGGAGGTTCCGCCGCGCCGCCACCTGGATCACCGTCGGCGAGTCCTCGGTGAAGGCGAAGACGTCGGCGCCCTCGGCGATGAGGGCCTCGGTGGCCTCCTTGGCCTTGGCCGGGTCGAACCAGGAGAAGATCCAGCGGACGTGGACGGTGGCGCGCGGGTTCACGGCGCGCACGCCCAGGGCGAAGGCGTCGATGTGGCGCTTGACCTCCGGGATGGGGAAGGCGCCCACGTAGCCGATCTTGTGGCTCCTGGTCAGCGCGCCGGCCATCAGCCCGTTGAGGTAGTAGACCTGGTAGAAGTCCGCCATGTAGGTGAACATGTTGTGGTGGCGCTTGAAGCCGCTGGCGTGGCCGAAGATGATCGTCGGGTAGCGCTTCGCCATCTCCAGCGTGCCGTCCATGAAGCCGAAGCTGGTGGTGAAGACCACCCGGGCGCCCTGCTGGATGAGCTTCTCGATGAAGGGCTGCACCTGGGCCTCCGGCACCGACTCCACGTACATCGTCTGCACCGGCAGCTTCTGCTCGACGATCCGCCGCGCCTGGTCGTGCGCGTGGGTCCACCCGTAGTCGCCGATGGGGCCCACGTAGATGAACCCCACCTTGAGCTTCGCCTGCGCCGCCCCGCCGGCGGCGAAGGCCAGGACCAGGATGAGCGCCAGGCATGCCCGCAGGATCCGCATCGTCTCCCTCCCCTGCGCCAGGTCTGCAGGATCTGGTTCCACGGCCAGGACGCCTCCGCCTGCCGCCCGGGGCGGGGAGCGTCAGGGTTCGCCCCGGCTGTAGGGCAGGCCCAGCGCCTCGGGGGCCCCGCCCCACCGCCGCGCCCCGCCCCGTCCGGCCGCCGCCAGGACCAGGATCGTTACCGCAAACGGCATGAGCTGGAGCGGCTCCGGAGGGATCCAGGTCTGCAGCCGGAAGGACAGGTGGAAGAGGCCCCCGAAGAGCACCGCCCCGGCCACCGCGCGCAGCGGGTCCCAGGCGGCGAAGATGGCGATGGCGATGGCGATCCACCCCAGCCCCGCGGTCATCCCCTCGGTCCACGACGGCCGGTAGGCCACCGAGAGGAAACCGCCCCCCACCCCGGCCAGCATGCCGCCCAGGACCACGGCCAGGTAGCGCACCAGCGCGACGTTGATGCCCACCGCGTCCACGGCCGCCGGCGCCTCCCCCGCCGAGCGCAGCGCCACGCCCCAGGCGGTGTGGTAGAGGACGAACCAGAGGAGCACCGCCAGGAGCACCCCGCCGAAGGTGACCCCCGAGACCTCGGGCAGGGTGTTGAGGAGCGGCAGCCCCTCCCAGCGGCGGCCCAGCAACGCGGAGAGCCCCAGGCCGAGCATGGTAAGGGCCAGCCCGGAGACGTACTGGTTGGCGCGCAGCGTCACGGCGACGAAGGCGTGCAGCAGCGCGGCCAGCCCCCCGACGCCGGCGGCGGCCAGGAGCCCCACCTCGGGGCGCCCGAAGGTCTGTGCCACGGCGAAGGCGGCGAAGGCGCCGAGGATCATCATCCCCTCCACGCCCAGGTTGACCACGCCGCTGCGCTCGGCGTAGACCTCGCCCAGCGCCGCCCACAGCAGCGGCGTGCCCAGGGCCAGCGCCCGCACCAGCGTCTCGGCGATCCAGGTCACCACCGCCTCCATCGTGTGCCCTCCGGCGCTCCCGCCCCCAGGCCCCGGCGCTCCACCGGCCCCGCCGACCGCAGGCCGCCCGCACCCCTCCGCTCCACGGGGATCACCCGTCGCCGCTCCCCAGCCCGGGGACTTCCCGTTCCGGGCCCATCACCGGGGCGCGCGCGGCGGGCGCAGGCGCCCAGCGCACCCGCAGGCGCAGCAGCCGCTCGCTGCCGATGAGGCAGAAGAGGATCAACCCGTTGAAGACGTCGGTCACGCGGGCCGGCATCTGCAGCGCCACCCGCATGACGTCCCCGCTGGCGAAGATGCTCCCGAGGAAGAGCGCGGTGGCGACGACCGCGAGGGGGTTGGTGCGGGCGAGCCAGGCCACGATGATGGCCGCATAGCCGAAGCCCAGGGAGATCTGGTTGGGGTCGAGGAGGCGGTGGTGGATGCCGCCCACTTCCCCCACCCCGGCCAGCCCCGCCGCCCCGCCGGCCAGGAGCATGACGAGCAGGGTGACCCGGGCCGGGCGCATGCCGGCGTAGCGCGCCGCGGCGGGACTGTGCCCCTGGACGCGGATCTCGAAGCCCAGGCGGGTGCGGGCCAGCAGCAGCGCCGCGCCCACGGCCAGCAGCAGCCCCAGCGCCAGGGTGGGCCAGTGGATGCGCGTCCCGGGCAGGACGGGGATGGTGGCCGCCGGCGGGAAGGCGTTGGTGAAGGCAAACCCGCGCATCTCCGGTCCCTTCCAGGGACCGTGCACCAGCCAGGCGACGATGTAGAGCGCGATGTAGTTGAGCATGAGCGTGGAGATGACCTCGTTCACGGCGAAGCGCCAGCGCAGCAGGACCGGCAGCGCCCCCCAGGCCGCCCCGGCCAGAAAGCCGGCCAGGAACATCGCCGGCAGCTTCCACGCCGCGGGGACGGGGGAGAAGAGGGCCACCCAGGTGGCGCCGATCGCGCCGCAGAGCAGCTGGCCCTCGGCGCCGATGTTCCAGAACTGGGCGCGGAAGGCCAGGGCCAGCCCCACGCCGGCCAGGAGCAGCGGGATGGTGTTGCGCACGATCTCCGGCAAGGCCCGGGCGTTGAAGAGCGTCCCCTGGACGATCACGGCGTAGGCGCGCAGCGGGGAGACGCCGTAGGCGGCGAAGATCACCCCGGCCAGGAGGAACGCGGCCACGACGGCCCCGGCGGAGACGGCGAGCACCCACCACCCCGGCGGGTCGGGACGGAGCTCCACCAGGAAGGGGCCGACCCGTCTCATCCCGCCGACTCCCCGGCCGCCTCCCCGCCGGTGAGCTCCGCCGCGGCCCCGTCGGCCTGCCCCGTCATCAGCAGGCCGACCGCCTCCCGGTCGGCCTCGGCGGCCGGCAGGACGGCCATGAGCCGCCCGCCGTACATCACCGCCACCCGGTCGGCGAGGGCCAGGACCTCGTCGAGGTCCTCGGAGACCAGGAGCACCCCGGCGCCCTCGTCCCGCCGGCGCAGGAGCTGGGCGTGGATCTGCTCGGTGGCGCTCACGTCCAGCCCCGAGGTGGGGTGGGCGGCCACGATGAGCCCCGGCCGGCCGGAGAGCTCGCGGGCCAGGATGAGCTTCTGGATGTTCCCGCCGGAGAGCGCGCGCACCGGCGTGCGCGGCCCCGGCGCGGCGATCTCGTACTCGGCGATCAGGCGGGTGGCGAACGCCTCCACCGCCCGCAGGTCCAGCAGCGGCCCGCGGGCGAAGGGCGGGTAGCGGTAGTGGCGCAGCACCAGGTTCTCCTGGACGGTCATCGCCGGCACGACGCCCACGCCGAGCCGCTCTTCCGGGATGTGGGCCGCCCCGGCCTCGAAGACCTCCCGTGCGGTGCGGTGGGTCACCTCGCGCCCCAGCACCCAGACCCGCCCGCGCTCGGCCGGGCGCAGCCCGGTGAGGACCTCCACGAGCTCGCGCTGGCCGTTGCCCGCCACGCCCGCGACGCCCACCACCTCGCCGCCCTGCACGGTGAGGCTCACCCCGCGCACGGCCACGAGCCCCCGGTCGTTGCGCGCCCACAGCCCCTCCACCCGCAGGGCCTCGCCCGCCGGTGGCCGTGGCGTGCGGCGCGGGCGGAACTCCACCTCGCGCCCCACCATCATCCGCGCCAGCGTCCGCTTGTCCACGCCGGCCACGGGGAGCGTCGCCACCACGCGGCCGCGGCGCAGCACGGTCACCCGGTCGGCCAGGCCGAGCACCTCGTCGAGCTTGTGGGTGATGAAGATCACCGCCTGCCCCTCGGCACGCATGCGGCGCAGGACGGCGAAGAGGGCCTCGGCCTCCTGGGGGGTGAGGACGCTCGTGGGCTCGTCCAGCACCAGGACGCGGGCGCCGCGCAGCAGCGCCTTGAGGATCTCCAGGCGCTGCTGCTCGCTCACCGAGAGGCTCCACACCGGGGCGCGCGGGTCGACGGTGAGGCCGTAGCGGGCGCCCACCTCGCGCAGGCGGCGCTCCACCTGGCGGGCGGGGAAGAGCCAGGGGGCGTCGGCCAGGCCCAGCGCGATGTTCTCGGCGGCGGTGTGGCGGCGCACCAGCAGGAAGTGCTGCGGCACCAGCCCGATGCCGAGGGCGATGGCGTCCCGCGGGGAGTGGATGGTCACCCGCCGGCCGCGCAGGAGGATCTCCCCGCCGTCCGGCTGGTGCAGGCCGTAGAGGACGTGCACCAGGGTGGTCTTGCCGGCCCCGTTCTCGCCCAGCAGGGCGTGGATCTCCCCGGCGCGCACCTCGAGCGTCACCCGGTCGTTGGCGACGACGCCGGGGAAGGTCTTGGTGATCTCCCGGAGGGCCAGCAGGGGGGCGTCGAGCGACCCCGACCTCTGCCCGCTGTCCGGCAGGCCAGCGAGCGCCACACGGACAGGTTCCTCCGGCGGTGCGGGCACTCCTGCCGGGCCGCCGGCGCGTCCGCCCTTCCGGCGCGCGGCGGCAGGAGTGACGGGACCGGGGCGGGAAGCGTTCATGCCGAACATGCCCGCACGATGCCACGACCCGGCGGTGAGGCGACCCGATGCTCGTCCGGATGCGCGTGAACGGCGAGTGGCGGACGGCGGAGGTCTGGCCCGGGGCCAGCCTGCTGACCGCCCTGCGCGACCACCTCGGCCTGCCCGGCGCCAAGAACGCCTGTGAGCAGGGGGAGTGCGGCTCCTGCTCGGTGTGGCTCGATGGCGAGCTGGTCTGCGCCTGCCTCGTCCTGGCGGCCCAGGCGGACGGGCACGAGGTGCGCACCGTGGAGAGCCTGGCCGCTCCCGGCACCCTCCACCCCGTGCAGGAGGCGTTCCTGGAGGCCGGGGCGGTGCAGTGCGGCTTCTGCACGCCGGGGCTGGTCGTCGCCGTCACCGACCTGCTGGAGCGTCACCCCGATCCCGACGAGCTGACCGTCCGGGAGGCCCTGGCCGGCAACCTCTGCCGCTGTACCGGCTACGCCAAGATCCTCGACGCGGTCCGCCTGGCCGCGGAGCGCCTGCGCCCCGCCCCCGCGTGAGCGCTCTGCTCATTGACCGCTGCGAGGCGGTCGTCACCATGGACGAGGCCGGGACCGAGATCCCGGGCGGCTCCCTGCTGGTCCAGGACGGGGTGATCACCTGGGTGGGCACAGGTCCCCCTCCGGTGCCGCCGGAGACGGAGCGCGTGGACGGGCGCGGCCTCGTGGCCCTCCCGGGGCTGGTGAACACCCACCACCACCTCTACCAGGCGCTCACCCGCGTGCGCGCCCAGGAGCAGGGGCTCTTCGGCTGGCTGCGCACGCTCTACCCGGTGTGGGCCGGGGTGGACGCGGAGTGGACGTGGGCGGCCGCGCGCGTGGCCCTCGCCGAGCTGGCCCTCTCCGGGTGCAGCACGACCACGGACCACCACTACGTCTTCCCACGCGGCGGCGGAGGGATCCTGGAGGCGGCCATCGCCGCCGCGGCCTCGCTGGGGCTGCGCTTCCACCCCTGTCGCGGGTCGATGGACCTGGGGGCGAGCCGGGGAGGGCTCCCGCCGGACGAGCTCGTGGAGGACGCCGACACCGTCCTGCACCACACCGAGGAGGTGATCCGGCGCCACCACGATCCCAGTCCGACGGCGATGCTCCGCATCGCCGTCGCCCCCTGCTCCCCCTTCTCCGTCACCCCGCGCCTGATGCGCGAGGCCGCGGAGCTGGCCCGCCGCCTGGGAGTTCGCCTGCACACCCACATCGCCGAGACCCGCGACGAGGAGGCCTACTGCCTGGAGACCTTCCGCCAGCGGCCGGTGGAGCTGCTCGAGGAGATGGGCTGGCTCGGCCCCGACGTCTGGCTGGCCCACTGCGTCCACCTCGACGGCGGGGACATCCAGCGCCTGGCCCGCACGCAGACCGCCGTGGCCTGGTGCCCCACCTCCAACCTGCGCCTGGGCTCGGGGATCGCCCCCGCCCCGGCCCTGCTCCGCGCCGGCGTCACGGTGGGGCTGGCGGTGGACGGCTCCGCCTCCAACGACAGCGGCCACCTGCTGGCCGAGGCGCGCGTGGGGCTGCTGGCCAGCCGCGTGCACGGGGCCGCCACCCTCGGAGCCCGCGAGGTGCTGCGGGCGGCCACCCGCGGCGGGGCCCTCTGCCTGGGGCGCCCCGAGCTGGGCTCGCTCGTCCCGGGGCAGCAGGCCGACGTGGCGCTCTTCTCCGTGGAGGGGGTGGAGTTCGCCGGGGCGCAGGCCGACCCGGTGGCCGCGCTCCTCTTCTGCACGCCGCGCCGGGTGCGCCACCTCCTGGTGGCCGGGCAGTGGGTGGTGCGCGACGGGCGGCTCGTGCGGGCCGACGAGGAGGAGATCGCCGTGGAGGGGCGGCGGGTGGCGCGCGAGATCCTGTCGTGGAGCGAGAGGGCGGTGGTGGGATGATGGCGGAGACGGCACAGCCTGACCGGGTGGCGCAGGGCGCGGGCGCCCCCGGACCCGCGCGGAGGCGGGCGGAGCCATGAGCGTCCGCACCGTCACGCGCACGCGGGGCGTGGTCGGCGAGAGCGTCCGGCGCGTCGACGGGGTGCCCAAGGTCAAGGGCGAGTTCCTCTTCGGCAGCGACCTGTGGGCCGAGGGGATGCTCTACGGCCACACCGTGCGCAGCCCCCACGCGCACGCCCGCATCCGCCGCATCGACATCTCCGCCGCCCTGGCCACCCCCGGCGTCCACGCGGTCCTCCTGGCCGACGACGTCCCCGGGCGGAAGACCTTCGGGCTGGAGTTCGCCGATCAGCCGGTGCTGGCGTGGGACCGGGTGCGCTACGTGGGCGAGGCCGTGGCCGTCCTGGCGGCGGACGACCCGGAGACGGCCCGCCGCGCCGCCGACAAGGTGGTCGTGGAGTACGAGGTCCTCCCGGCGGTGACCGACATGGAGGAGGCCCTGCGCCCCGGCGCGCCGCGCCTGCACGACTTCGGGAACGTGCTGCGCCACCTGCGCATCGTCCACGGCGACCCCGACGCCGCGGCCGAGGTGTGGGTGGAGGGCTACTACGAGACCGGGATGCAGGACCAGGCCTTCCTGGGGCCCGAGGCCGGCCTGGCCGTGCCCGCTGGCGACGGCGGCGTCGACCTGTACGTGGCCACGCAGTGGCTGCACGTCGACCAGGAGCAGATCGCCCCCTGCCTGGGCCTGCCCAAGGAGAAGGTGCGCCTCTACCTGGCAGGGGTCGGCGGGGCCTTCGGCGCCCGCGAGGACCTCTCCATGCACATCCACGCCTGCCTGCTGGCGCTGCGCACCGGCCGCCCGGTGAAGATCGCCTACGGGCGGGAGGAGTCCTTCTACGGCCACGTCCACCGCCACCCGTCGCGCATCTGGATGCGCACCGGGGCGACGCACGACGGCCGGCTGGTGTGCGTGCAGGCGCGCATCCTGCTCGACGGCGGCGCCTACGCCTCGTCGTCGGCGGCGGTCATCGCCAACGCCGCGACCTTCGCCGCCGGGCCCTACGAGGTGCCCAACGCCCTCATCGAGGGGACGTGCGTCTACACCAACAACCCCCCCTGCGGGGCGATGCGCGGCTTCGGGGCGGTGCAGGCGTGCTTCGCCTACGAGGCGCAGATGGACCGCCTGGCCCGGGCCCTGGGGGTGGACCCGGTGGAGCTGCGGCGGCGCAACGCCCTGCGCCCGGGTTCCGTGCTGCCCACGGGGCAGGTGATCCGGGGGAGCGCCCCCGTGCGCGAGGTCATCGACCGCTGCGCCGCCATCCCGCTCCCGCCCGACGAGCCCCCCGCCCGGCGGAACCCGCTCGCCTACCCCGGCGGCGCCGGCAACGTCTCCCGCGGCGAGCGCCTGCGCCGCGGGGTGGGGTTCGCCGTCGGCTACAAGAACCTGGCCTACAGCGGCGGCTTCGACGACGCGGCCGAGGCGCGCGTGCGCCTCTTCGCCGGCCCGGCCGGCCCGGTGGTGGAGGTGCACAGCGCCGCGGCGGAGGTCGGCCAGGGAGTGCACACGGTGCTGGCCCAGATCGCCCGCACCGAGCTGGGCGTGGAGCAGGTGGTGATCCGCCAGCCCGACACGGCCGTCGGGTCGGCCGGCTCCAGCTCGGCCTCCCGCCAGACCATGATGTCGGGCGGGGCGGTGCAGCTGGCCGCCCGGGCCGTCCGCGACGCCCTGCTGGAGCGGGTCCGCCGCCACGCCGCCGCCCAGGGGCGCCCGCTGTCCGAGCCGCTCACGCTGGCCGGCGGACTGGTCCTCGCCGGCGGCGAGCCGGTGGGTGCCATCGCCGACTTCCTGGCCGAGCCCATCGAGGCCACCCGGACCTTCCACCACCGGCGCACCACGCCGCTCGATGCCCGCGGGCAGGGGGACGTCCACGTCGCCTTCGCCTTCGCCGCGCAGCGGGCCGTGGTGGAGGTGGACGAGGAGCTGGGGCTCGTGCGCGTCGTCCAGATCGCCACGGCGCAGGACGTGGGGCGGGCCATCCACCCGCAGCACGTCTTCGGGCAGATCGAGGGCGGCACCGCCCAGGGGCTCGGGCTGGCGCTGATGGAGGAGCTGCAGCTGCGGGACGGCCGCATCCTCAATCCTTCTTTCACCGACTACCTGATCCCCACGATCCTGGACATGCCCCCGGTCGTCTCCGCGCTGGTCGAGGAGCCGGAGCCCGGATTCCCCTACGGGGCGAAGGGAGTGGGGGAGCCGTCGACCGTGGTCTCCACCGCCGCCATCGTGGCCGCGCTGCGCGATGCCACGGGGCGCGAGCTGAACCGCGTGCCGGTGCGGCCGGACGACCTGGTCGGGCTCGCCCCGCCGGTGCGCCCGCGCGCCGGCTGGCCGCCGGCCCCCGACGTCCCCGGGCCGGAGCCGGTGCCGCACTACTACGGCCTCTCCACCGGGCAGGCGGTGCTGGGCGGGACGATCGAGAAGGCACCCTGACCACCGGTCGGGCTGGAGTCTTAGGGCTGATCCACACCCCTGCCCCATTGGCGCTGGTGACGCTCGTCCCGGGCAGCGGCTCCTCCGCCGGCCCGCGAGGCCTGGACTGCCGGTGAGACGAGGTCTCGGTCATCCTGTCTAGCCCGCGGCGGGCTGTCCATGGGCAGGCTCATCCTGCGGGGCCACGCTCGCCGCGGTGCCGACCGGATCCGGGCAGGGGTCACGCCTTGTACGTCAGCACCCGGCCCCACACCCCTGCGGTGCCCCACAGACCGGAGCGCATGCACTCGAGCTCCACGATCTGGCTGTGGTCGACGAAGAGGTTGACCTCCGGGCCGTAGTGCTTGATGTACCACTCGAAGACCGGCGGGTCGGCGGCCTCGAACATCACCCGCTCCAACCCCAGCGCGTTGATGATCTTCGCCACCACGTCGGTGCGCCAGGTCCGGACGTTCTCGGTGATCCCCTCCGACTCGACCATGATCATCCAGGCCCCGGCCTCCAGGTACCGCCGGGCCTGCGCGATGGCCCACTCCACGTCGCGCGTGCCCTCGGCCTCCAGGGCCTCGACCGCGCTGGCCCCGCCGGCCCCGAACTGGATGCCGACTTCCGGCTTCGGCTTGAGTCCCGCCTTCTGCACCCGCTCGATCAGCCGCAGCACGTCGTCGGTCGGCAGCGTGATGAAGCCGGCCGAGATCTCGACGATGTCGAAGCCGACCTCCCGGCACTCCTCGACGTAACGGTCGACCGCCTCCGGCCCCTGGAGGAGAACACGCTCGAGGAAGCCGCCGGTCGAGACCTGGACGTCGTAGCGGTGGCAGAGCTCGATAATCTCGGCCAGTCGATCGCGTGGCATGAGCGCGAACGATCCGCCAGCGAACTTCAGGCTATCCACCCAGGCGCCCATGGTCTCCAAGATGTCCTCGAGATAGCGTTTGCCCATCGGGGTGTAGTAGGGGCCGCGGATCTCGGTGATGCCGCGGGTCCGGGGCTTGCTCCCGCGCTCGTTGAGCCGGATGAACGAGAACGCTCGCTCTTGCTGTTCGATAGCGCTCATCGTGTTCCCTCCTTGCCGATCGCTTCGAGGAGTCGCGTGAGATCGCGCACGTTCACTGCCTCCAGCCCGGCCACCGCCTCCACCAGCGCCCGGCGCTGGCCGGCATCGGTGAACGGCGAGGCCAGCCGCTCGAACTTCTGCACCACACGCTCCCACGACATCGGGCGGGTATGGAAGCCCTCGTAGTCGCGCTTCTCGACCGAGAGGACCTGGCCGTCGTGGAGGACGACCCGCAGCCGAGCTGGCATCTCGGCCGGGAAACGCCGGCTGAGCTCATCGTCAGGCCGGATCACCACGCGGCGAGCAGCGACTGCACGTCCTGGCT